>LDZQ01000377.1_pt1 | contig 64247 bp, 64 predicted proteins | sample 615361 | NCBI WGS metagenome assembly LDZQ01 (sample SAMN03408297, study PRJNA278302) | terrestrial metagenome | isolation source: oil reservoir sample I2 | place: USA: Alaska, North Slope, Ivishak formation | collected 2013 | reverse complement strand
TGATTCACAGCGAGGTGTGCTGAAAATCATCGAGAATCACAAAGAATTGTTTCGAAAAAGATATTCCACACTCAAGTGAAAAGGCGGGCAAAAGCCCGCCTTTGACGTTTTTCAAAAGCTTCACAGGCTCACCGGCATCGTGGGAACTTGCTCTGGAACGATCAGGCTTGCTTCGGTGTACTTGAGCACTTCGTCCAAAGTCGTTTGAGGCGCTATTTCCTTCAACAGTAAACCTTTTTCTGTCACTTCGATGACTGCCATGTTTGTGACAATGAGATCGACTCTCCTAACGGATGTCAGAGGCAGCGTGCACTTTTTGACTATCTTGGAAGCCCCATTCTTTTCAATGTGTGTCATCGCTACAATGACCCTCTTGGCGCCCGTTACCAGGTCCATCGCTCCACCCATACCAGGTATGAGTTTGCCAGGAATCATCCAGTTGGCAAGATGTCCTTCCTCGTCCACCTGAAGACCACCGAGAACAGTTATGTCAACGTGTCCACCGCGGATGAGCCCAAAGGATGTGGCGGAATCGAAAGCTGCCGCTCCCGGCAGAAAGGTCACGGGACTTCCACCAGCGTTGGTCAGGTTTGGATGCTCGTATCCGGGTTCCGGTGCAGGTCCCATACCAAGGATACCGTTCTCTGACTGGAAGAACACTGTAACACCCTTCGGTATGTAGTTCGCCACCAAGGTGGGAATGCCTATACCCAGGTTGACGATGTCACCATCCTTCAACTCGAGCGCCACTCTCTTCGCTATAACAGTTCTTCCGATCTTGGGATCCTGGATCATTTCGCATTCCCCCTCACGATGTAATCCACAACTGCGTGCGGCACATGAACTTCGTTCGGATCAATGCCGCCCACGGGAACGAGTTCATCAACCTCGACGATCGTCACGTTTCCAGCGAAGGCCATCAACGGGTTGAAGTTGCGCGCCGTATAATTGAAAACCAGGTTACCCAAGAAGTCTGCCTTCTTCGCCTTGATGAGCGCGAAATCTGCTTTCAAAGCTGTCTCAACAAGAAACTCCTTGCCGTTTATAGTAATCTTCTGCTTTCCGTTCTCGACCACCGTTCCCACACCGGTGGGTGTGAGAATGCCACCGAGCCCAAAGCCTCCAGCCCTGACGCGCTCGGCAAGCGTTCCCTGTGGTACGAGCTCGACTTCAAGTGTACCTTCTATCATCTGTTTTTGAGTTTCGGGGTTCGTACCGATGTGCGACACGATCACTTTTTTGACCAGTTTGTTTGCGATGAGCTTGCCGATGCCCCTGTCGGGAAAGGCCGTATCGTTGGCTATCACAGTCAAGTTCTTCTTACCAGCCTTGATCAGGCCATCAACGAGAAGTTCGGGCGTACCGTCACCCAGAAAACCTCCGATCATGAGCACGGCACCGTCCGGTATCATCTCGATCGCTTGCTCGACGCTGATGAGTTTGTTTTTCATATACCAAAACCTCCTCAGACATTCTTAATGATTATGGCTGTCCCCATACCTCCGCCTATACACAGGCTCGCCAGTCCGAGCTCGACACCGCGTTTCTTCATCTCGTACAGCAGGGTCACAACGATCCTGTTTCCGCTGGCACCTATTGGATGGCCAAGCGCGATGGCGCCACCGTTGACGTTCACGCGCTCTTCAAGCCAGTCATCGCTGACACCGTGTTCCTTTTTGACATCCCTCAGAACGGCTATCGACTGGGCAGCGAAGGCTTCGTTCAGTTCGATCAGGGAAATGTCCGTGAGTTTCATCTTCGCTTTTGCGAGCGCTTTGGATATGGCACCAACCGGACCTATGCCCATGATTGCTGGATCAACGCCATGCTGAGCAAAAGAAACGATTTCCGCCATAGGTTTGAGCCCATATTTTTTCACAGCGTCCTCCGAAGCGAGTATCACAGCGGATGCACCATCGTTGATACCGGAAGCGTTGCCTGCAGTTACAGTCCCGTTAGGTTTGAAAGCAGGTTTGAGCCTTGCGAGCGCTTCAAGCGTCGTGTCGAACCTGGGATGCTCGTCGGTATCGAAGATCTTCTCACCCTTCTTTTCCTTGATGACCACAGGTACGATCTCGTCTTTGAATCTTCCGGTTTCGATCGCTTTCTTTGCCTTCACCTGGCTCTTGTAGGCAAACTGGTCTTGCTCCTCTCTGCTTATTTTGTACCTCTCAACCAGATTCTCTGCGGTCACACCCATGTGGTACATGTTGAACACGTCCGTGAGGCCATCGTAAACCATGTGATCAACGATCTCACCGTTGCCAAGTCTGTAGCCAAACCTCGCTTTTTGAAGCAGGTACGGCGCCATGGACATGTTTTCCATGCCGGCTGCGAGAACTATCTCTGCTTCGTTCATCATGATGTCTGTGGCCCCAATCATGATGGCCTTCATACCGGAACCGCAGAGCATGTTCACCGTGTAACCAGGTTTCTCTGCAGGAATACCTGCGTATATCCCAACCTGCCTGCCCGGGCCCATGCCCTGACCAGCCATGAGGATGTTACCAACTATCGTTTCGTCGATCCATTCTGGTTTGACGTTCGCCTGTTCCATCGCAGCCTTTGCCGCGGTGACGGCGAGCTGTACTGCGGGTACGTCTTTCAAACTTCCTCCAAAGGTTCCTATCGCAGTTCTCTTTGCTCCAACGATGTAGACCTTTCTCATGGAATCACCTCCAGATCAAAGAATGAGCAGCAGTACGCTCGTTACGATTCCGCTCCAGATCAAGGCCATTACGCAGTAGCCCATTATGTCCCTTATTTCCAGCTTCGCAACCGAGAGCAACGGAAGGGCCCAGAAGGGTTGAATCATGTTGGTCCACGCATCTCCCCAGGCGACGCCCATGACTACCTTAGGTATGGATGCACCTATCTTCATCGCCGCGTCGACCATGATCGGGCCCTGGACGGACCACTGACCTCCACCGGATGGAACGAACAGGTTGATCAGACCTGCGCTGAAATAGGTGTACAAAGGCAAAGTTTTCGCCGTAGAGAACGATGCGAACCAGTTCGCGATCGTTGCGGCCAGACCCGATTTGGTCATCATACCCATAATACCTGCGTAGAACGGGAACTGAACCACAATGCCCCACACAGTTTTACCAGCCTCAATGGCCGCATCGATAAAGTTCCTCGGTGTACCATGCAACAGGATACCCAGCATGAGGAAAGTGAAGTTGAGAATGTTGAGATCCAGAGAACCCTTTTTGACGAGGAAATAGTAAAAGACGTATATTAAACCTATAAACCCTATGATCAGAGATAAAACCATACTGTTTTCCATTCTTTCAGCGGGTGTCATCTGTGATGGATCCTTCTTTGGTTTTTCTTTCTTCTCAGCAAACACAGATGGATCAACTTCTATGGCCTGCTCTTTCTTCGGATGCATCCCAGCCATGATGAACGGGAGAGTGACCAACAGCACCAGCACCGGAACGTAGCCAACAGGCGAAAAGATCGTCTGAGAAACGGGTATCAGACCGATCTTGGATTCCATGAAGTGACCCTTCGTATTCACCAGCAAAGGTGCGGATGCAGAAAGCCCAGCGTGCCAAACGAGGAAACCAGAATAAGCAGAGGCGACCAGCAACGGATAGTGCAAACCTTTGCCTTTCATGTTCTTGGCGATTTCTATCGCCAGCAGGGAGGTGAATATGAGTCCAAAGCCCCAGTTCAAATAGCTCGTGACGATCATCACGACACATGCGAGTGCGACAGCTTGAACGGTGTGTTGGCAGCTTTGGCGATCGTTTTCAAAACGGCGGCCATGGGCTTCGTCTGGGCAAGAATGTGACCGGTCATGAGCACGAGACACATTTGCATTGCGAATGCCAGCAGGCTCCAGAATCCATCACCCATGTACACAATCATATCGATGGGGCTTTTCTTCTGGATCACTATCCCAAGGACGAAGGTAATGAGGGTCAGAATCATTGCGAAGATCAGAGCGTCTGGTAGGTACTTTTTAGCAAACTTCGAAAAAGCATCACCAAGAACCCTTAGCACATCAATCCCTCCCATGTGATATTTTCTAGTTTGCTAGGTTAGCATTTTTTAAACAATAGAATCAAGTACACAGAAGTTGCATTGACGGGGGAGCTGTAATAGTGTACTATTACAGTGGTGGTAGGCGTGTGGTTCAAAATTGACTTCACTTCTCACGTGCCAGTCTACAAACAGATAAAAGAAAGATTCAAACTACTCATACTCACAGGTGAGTTGAGGCCCGGAGACTTTGTTCCATCAATAAGGACTCTTGCGGACGATTTGAACGTGAACGTCAACACCGTTGCAAGAGCGTACCGAGAACTCGTCATGGAAGGTGTGCTTGAGCCAGTGCGTGGTGAAGGCTATCTGGTCAAACAACTGAACGGTGAAGAACTCGTACGCTCCAGCATTGAGAACTTCGTTGACGCTGTTGAGAGGTGCAAGGAAGTTGGTGTAACAATCGAGCGTCTGATGCTACTGCTTGAAAAGGTTTATGGGAGGCGGGACGATGGTTCTGAGCGTGAAAAACCTGGTGAAAAGCTATAGAAACAAGCGCGCCGTCGATGGTGTCTCTTTCGACGTCGAAAAGGGTCAGATCTTCGCCCTGCTCGGTCCGAACGGCGCCGGTAAGACAACGACAATCAAGTGCATCCTCGGATTCAGGAAAGCAGACTCCGGAGAGATCACGATCAACGGTTCTTACTCTTATCTGCCGGAACAGAAAGAGTTGTACCGATACATGACGGTAGAAAGGATGGTCCAGACCAACGAGAAGATCAGTCGTATGTTTAACCCAAAGAAAGCTTTTGAGCTGCTCGAGGAGTTTCAGATTCCTTTGAAAGAAAAGATCGCAAATCTCTCGCACGGCATGAAGACGCTCGCTTATCTCTCTCTGGTACTCGCAGAAGACGTTGATCTCTATCTCATGGATGAACCCACCTGGGGACTCGATCCGTTGATGCGAAACAGGGTGCTCGAGCTCGTCAGAACGATACCACAGAGCGGAAAATCTGTCTTTTATACGAGCCATATCCTCTCCGAGGTTGAGAGGATCGCAGACGTTGTGGCGATCATGGTGAAAGGCAGAATCGTTGAAATGGACAACCTGGACAACTTGAAGGAGAAGTATGTCGCGTGCGTCGTACCCAGGGGCGAGAAGTTGAACGGCTACCTCTACAAATCCACAAAGGAGGAAGACGTGTACATTGTGAAAAAGAGTGAAGCAAACGGAAAGATTCAGCCTGCGGATTTTGACATGATCTTCGAAGCTTTAGTGAAAGGAGTGAAAGTATGATACACAAGGAACTCTCCGACATGAAGCTCAGGTCCATAGTGATATTCTTCCTTGGTGCAGGCCTCTTCTTCTTTGTCGCACCGTTTCACAAGCTGACACTCGAAATGCTTAACGAATACACACAGCTGGAGAACATGCCAAAGTTGCTCGAAAGATTTGTTCCCAAGAATTTCATTGAGAGACTTTCCGATTGGAGCTTTTACATCTATACGCAGTGGTTCGGAAAGAACCTGGGTCAGTTTATCCCTATCCTAGCCATGATCATGGCTTTCCCGCTCTTTGCAAGGGAGACAGAGAACGGAACCATGGAGTACCTGCTCACCCGGAACAGCAGGAAGAAAGTTTTTTGGTCTAAAGTCTGCATTGCGATCACCGTTCTGACAGTTCAGATGCTCACCTTTTCTTTGCTCCCAGGTATCTACTCGTGGTTTGCTTCTCAAGATTTCAAGTACGAGTATCTGGGTGCGTACACGATCCACACACTCGTGGGGGCGTTGTTCTGGTTCACACTCACAGTGTTGTTTTCCGTGATGTACGACGATCAAGTCAAACCCATCCTGACTACAGTGGGGATCCTCGCAAGCAGCACGGTGATAGGAATTTTTAAGCCTCTCAGGTTCATGAACACCTATTCCTACATACTGGGGAGCAGAATCATCTCCACGGGCAAAATGGACGTCACCTACACGGTCAGCTTGCTGTCTGTGATTGCTGTCATCTTGATGTCGAGTTACGCCATATTTTTGAAGAAGGAATTCTGAGGAGGTGTCAGCATGATTCTAACGACGACAGAGAAGCTCGAGGGGTACGAAGTCATGGAGACGCTCGGACTGGTTATGGGCAACGTGGTTTATTCGAAACACCTCGGCAAAGACATTGCCGCAGCTTTCAAGACATTGGCCGGCGGTGAGATCAAGTCATACACGGAGTTGCTTACAGAGGCGCGGAACATAGCGTTGCAAAGAATGATAGCCGAAGCTGAAAAACTCGGTGCCGATGCTGTGATTGGCCTCAGATTTGGAAGCTCTTCGGTCATGCAGTCGGCCGCCGAGGTTCTCGCCTACGGTACGGCTGTCAAGCTGAAGAAACTCTGAAACCTGTTTCCTTGTTGTACAGGATCTCGGGTGCTCTTCTCAGCAAGTTGTAGTGTGAGGACATCACGTAGCCGTACGCACCGACGTCCCTGATGAGCAAAAGTTCTCCCTCTTGTGGTTCGGGGAGTTCAAGATTTTTCGCAAAAGTATCGGCACTCTCACACACCGGACCGACCACGTCTGCAACGATGGTGGGCCTATCTTTTTGCTCGTAAAGGGGTTCTATCCTGTGCTTCGCCCCATAAAGTGCTGGCCTGATCAAATGTGACATGCCCGCGTCAATTACAACGAAATTCTTGTTCTTCGTCCTCTTCACGTACTCGACCTTCGAAATCAGATAACCCGCCGGAGCGACGATCCATCTTCCAAGCTCGAGAACAATTCTGCAGTTGAAGTCCTCGAGTATTGGAAATACATTTCTTCGATACTCTTCGAGATCGAGTTGTTTTCCGTCACCGTAATCTATGCCCCATCCTCCACCGAGGTTGACGAGCTCGAGCTGTAGGTTAAGCCTCGAGGCAAAATCCTTCATGGACTCGAAGGCCTGTCTGTAAGGATCAACCTCGACAATTTGAGAGCCTATGTGACAGTGCAGACCCACGAGTCGAACGAACCTGCTTCTGGAGATGATCTGAACCATTCTTTCCGCAGTGTCGTAGTCCACTCCGAACTTGTTCTCCTTCAAGCCCGTTGCGATGTGGTGGTGAGTCTTTGGATCGACATCTGGATTGACCCTTATCGCAACCCTCACGGGTCTGTCTGCGACGGATTCAAGTCTCAGCAATTCTTCAAGGCTGTCGAGATTGATACAGTAGACAGAATCTTCGACGTACTTTTTCAGTTCTCCCTCACTCTTGCAGTTCCCATTCACAACGATCCTGTCGGGGGTGAAACCTGCCTTCCTCACACGTTCGTACTCACCGAACGAGACGATGTCCACCATCGTGCCAAGGTCGTTGAGCATGGCAAGGATTTCAAGATTGAAGTTAGCTTTCACTGCGTAGGCCAGATGAAAGTCGAAATGACTGAAGAAATCGTAAACTTTCCTGACCCTGTCTCGAATGAAATCAAGATCATAGAAATAAAGAGGTGTGCCGAACATCTCGGCTGCCGAAAGAAGGATGGAAGAATCGACCATTCGCCAACCACTCCTCATGTCAAGTTGTCGCTGTTAGTTTGGATTTTATCATCGACTTGAGCTGGCTCGCTTGGACTTTTTGTTTCGATTTGTCGATACGCGCGACGATCCTCCCATCCTCCATCACTATCACGGTGTCACCGTACTGCTCAGCAATGCTCATGTCGTGTGTGATCATCAAAATCGTGGTTCCGAGCGTCTTGTTTATCCTGTCGGTGAGTTCCATGATCTTCTCGGTGCTCTTAGGATCCAGCGAAGCCGTGTGCTCGTCGAGCAGGAGCAACTTGGGGTTCGAAGAGACGGCCATCACCATGGCGAGCGCCTGCTTTTGACCCCCGGAAAGCTTGGAGGCTCTCTTCTTCAGATTCTCCTCGAGTCCAAGCTCACAGGACCTGAGCAGTTCGATCGCCTTGGGATCCACGCGACCGAAGCTTAAACCCCTGAAGCCTTTCTTTCTCGCAAGCATGAGGTTCTCCTCGATACTCAAATTCGGAAAGATTCCCAGATTTGGATCCTGACAGACTATGCTGCCACACTTAAAGATCTTTTCTTCTTTGAGTACCTGCCCCATGATGCGACAGACTCCGAAGGTCGGTTTGACTTCTCCAACCACCACTTTCATGAGCGTGCTCTTACCTGCGCCGTTCGCACCAACGATCACCACGAACTGACCTTCTTCCACCAAAAGATCAACGTTCTTCAGTGCGACCTTCTCATCGAGTGTGCCTCTGTTGTAGATCACGGTGACACGCTCGAGCTCTATCATACGGTCACCTCGCTCTTCTTGAGTCTTCTCGCAGCTATGACACTCACAACGAACATCGCGGTGAGCAACTTCATGTCACTGGGTTTGAAACCGATCCGATAACCGTACTTCATTGCAAGTGTCAACAGGATCTGATACACCACCGCACCCACGATAGGAAAGAACAATCCGTACGCAACTTCTCTGGAACCGAAGATGATCTCCCCCAGTATCACCGAAGCCAAACACACCACGACCATGCCAGTGCCCATGTTCACGTCCGCAAAGCCACTGTACATACTGAACAGAGCACCAGACAAACCGACAAGAAAGTTCGCAACGGTCAGACCCATGAGTGCAAAAAGGTTGGGATTCACGCCGAGTACCTTGACGGCAAACCTGTTGCGGCCGTAACCTCTGAGCATCGTGCCGAGTTCGGTGCGCAAAAAGAGCCAGAACAGGAAGCTGATGAGCAAAAGCAAGGAAGCGATGAGAATCAGATCGTGACCATCAGCTCTGTTGTTGAACGGTACCGTCACTGCCTTCATACCTTGGCTCTCATACTGCAGATTTCCAACGCCTCCAAGTATGTCGTCCAGGGGAGTTTTCCCAACAACCTGTTCGTAAGAAAGGATCTTCTCGGTACTGAAACGCGGGATTGGTAGATTCGGAGCGTTCATGATCCTTATCGCGACCGAGTAAAGACCTGTCATCACCATGATGGAAGCCAGAAGCGTATGGATCCTGAAACGCGTGCTGATCGAAGCGGTGATGAACCCAGCTGCGCCGGCGGCGAGCGCAGCCAGGAGCGTCGCACTTACCCACCCATGACCGGAGCGGAGAAGAACCACCGCGACGGCCCCTCCAACGATGTAGGAGCCGTCCGGCGTGAGATCCGGAAGATCAACGAGGCGAAACGATATGTAAACACCCATGGCGGCCAGGGCAAGCAGCAAGCCTTGTTCGAGGATCGCTATCATCTTTTCACCTCTTGACCGTTTTGAACAATGATGTCCGCCCTGTCAATCAGTTCCTGTGGAATACTCACGTTCAGCTCTTTCGCCAGATCGAGGTTGATGAACAGCATCAGTGATTCAGGTCCAAGCAAGTGTGATTCGAGCTCACTGGGTTTTTTGCCTTTCAGAATCTCAACGACCAGCTTTCCCGTTTCGACTCCCACTTGGAAGTAGTTGAAACCAAAGCCTATCAAGCCTCCCTGACGGGCGATATCGATGTCGGCAGCCACGATGGGTTTCTTCAGCCTGAGAGCCGCCGCCCCGATCGCTTGCATCGAAGAGGCTGCGGTGTTATCGGTTCCTATGTAGATCACATCGACATCCGGTCCTACGCTGTTCACCGCCGCGACCATTTCACTCGCGTTCGTACCTGTCATGTCTAAGATGGTGAGTGCGAGCGATGGGGCAGCAGCCTTCGCCATGTTGGTAAGCGTGACGGAGTTCGCTTCTCCTGGATTGTAAAGCACCCCTACCTTCTTTGCGTTTGGAAAGACCGCCTTGATGAGTTTCAGATGGGTCGAAACCGGCACCATGTCCGAGATACCCACAACGTTCGACTCGTTTTTCCCCAACTGCTTGATCAAGCCTGCTCCCACTGGATCTGTCACCGCGGAGAAGATCACAGGCCTGTCGGTGATCACCTGAGCACAGGCCTGAGCACTCGGAGTCGCGATAGCAACAACGATGTCGACTTTCTCACTTGCGAACTTTCGCGCGATCGCCGCGGCGTTCTGCACACTGCCCTGAGCGTTCTGCCTGTCGATGATCACGTCGGTGCCGACCTTGAACCCTGCATCCTCGATTGCCTTTATGATACCGTCGAAAACCGCGTTGAGTGCCGGATGGTCTACGATCTGCGTGATACCGATCCTCACTGCCCCAAAGCTGAGTACGGACACGATCATCAAAGCTACCACGGCGGCTAAAGATTTTCTCAACATACCCACACCTCCACACTTTGGATTGTTTAAAAAAAGAGGGCATCCTTTTTTGGATGCCCTCTTCCTTTTACCTTAGGATTCCCCTTTATGTCACAAGTGGTTTGGGGGGAATCCCGGAAGAGGGCTTTCCCCTAAACCACCAATAAGCGTATGCAAATTCACTGAACCTGAGACCTTTCGTTACGTCCATACTGACCCCCGCTCGCACTGTTTCGATCTTTATGGAGAGTATATCACTCATCCGTGGACGTGTCAAGCGGGAAAAATTATTCTTCGTGATCGAAGCAAGACCGAAGTAAGAACTGAAGATGCGCTTCTGGAATGCAAGAAGGTCAGGCCAAAGGTTTGATCATCCTGCAGAAGTTCAGGATATGATCTTTCGAGAGTTTCGCCTGGAATTTTTCCACCACTTCAAAACCCAGTTTCCTGTATAAACTCAGAGCAACAGTATTGCTTTCTTCGGTCTCGAGAATCAGCCTTCTTGATCCGATCTTCATAGCATTTCCTTCCGCCTTCTCCATTAACAGCTTACCGATGCCGATGCCTCTGAACTTAGGATACACCGCAAGATTGCTTATGTAGTAATCATTTTCGGCAAGTTTACCAAGCTCTGCGTTGAGTCGAAGCAAAACGCGGAAAATTCGAAGCATCTTGAAACCCAGCACCTTGAACAACAAACGGCCGGTTCTGAGATACTCCCTTCGGTGTGTTTCCCAGCTGTAGGAAAGTATCATGCCGGCAATCTGTCCGTCAATTTCGGCAAAATCGACATGCTCAAAAGAAAACAGATTTCTTGGTGAGACAAAAAGATTTTTCAAGACTCTCTTCGTATCATCCTTGAAGAGCTCAACAAAAAACGGTGCCGAAATCAAGAAAAGTTCACTGAAGTCGGTCCCATCTTCTGGTTGAGCCTTCCGGAGGGAAAATGTTGGATTCATTTTGACGCCCCCTCAGAACGAAAATGGTGCCGGGGATCGGATTCGAACCGACACGGGGCCTCGCCCCAGCGGATTTTAAGTCCGCAGCGTCTGCCTGTTCCGCCACCCCGGCACCATAAACAGTCTACAACGCTATGGTGATGTTAGTCAAGTGTAGAAGCTCACGGCACGCCTATGACCGTGCCTTCCCTCCTTGGATCCGCACCACCGTAGATCTTTCCGGTCTCCAGGTCTATCACGATACTCTGAACACTTCCCATGACGATCGGTGCATCCGCGATCTTGTGGCCGCGAAGTTCCAGTTCTTTTTTTACGTGTTCGGGTAGACCCGCCTCCCACTGAACGGTCGGATAACTCGAACTGAAGATGCGAGGCGCGTTTATCGCATCCTGTACACTCATGCCATGGTCGATCATGTTCATAATCACCTGCATGACAGTGGTTATGATCCTTGACCCGCCCGGCGAACCAACACTGAAGACAGGTTTGCCATCTTTGAACACGATGGTGGGTGTCATGCTACTCCTTGGGCGTTTGCCAGGCTGTACTTCGTTGGCGCCACCAGGAACAAAGTCGAAGTCGGTCATTTCGTTGTTCAACATGAATCCGTAGCCCGGAACCATGATCCCCGAGCCGAACACGTCTTCGATGGTCGTCGTACAGGCGACCAGGTTGCCCCATTTGTCTATCACGGTGTAGTGGGTCGTCTGAGATGTCTCGTTTTCGCCAACCATTGCGAAGACGTCTTTCAAGTAGCTAGCAGGACAGGTTGGACTTTTCTCATAGAACCATGGATCTCCCGGTTTGATGTCGGGATTAGCTCTCTGCCAGTCTATCAAAGCCCGTCTCTCTTCGACGTACTTTTCGTTGAGATAGCCGTTGAAAGGTATCTTTACAAAATCTGAGTCAGCGAGGTACTTTCCCCTATCTGCGTAGGCTAATCTCATGGTTTCGATCATCAAGTGCAGCGTCTGGGTCGTGTTGTGACCGAGCGCTTTGATGTCGAACCCTTCAAGTATTTTCAGCATCTGGATGAGCGTGAGGCCGCCAGAGCTCGGGGGTGGCATTGAAACGATTTCGTAGTCCCTGTAAGACCCACGGATTGGATCTCGAAATTTGACTTCGTAGTTCTTCAAATCTTCCAGAATCATCGTGCCTCCTCGGGCCTGCACCGCTTCGACAATCGCCTGTGCTATTTCTCCAAAGTAAAAAACATCCGGTCCATGCTCTTTGATCAAACGGAAGGTCTTGGCCAAATCTGGTTGGACCAAAAGAGCTCCTTCTGGCAGGGGCTGACCGTTGGGTGCGAACACCTGCTTGGCTGCCTCGTTGAATTTGTACATACTGGCAGCTATGGATTGTGCAAGAACCTTGTTCACCATGATTCCCTTCTCGGCGAGCTCGATTGCCGGTTCAATCACCTGCGCGAGGCTCATTGTGCCGAAGTTCTCCAATGCCGTTGCCACGCCTCTCAGAGTGCCCGGTACACCAACGACATGCCCAGTCTGAATCGCTGTTCTGAACGGGAGTGGTTTTCCTCCAGCATCGAGGAACATCGTTAGTTTGGCACCTGCGGGCGCCTGTTCGCGATAATCGAGTACGACAACTCTGTTCTCCTTGGCAAGGTAGATCATCATGAAGCCTCCGCCACCGATGCCGGACATCATCGGTTCAACGACGTTCAGTGCAAACTGAATCGCCACCGCTGCGTCGATCGCGTTCCCTCCTTGACTCAGTATCCTCGCACCAACCAGCGAAGCCAAAGGATGCGAAGTGGCGACCATGGCGCTGTACGGAGATGGCACGTCCTTTGGAACACCCACGCTCGCCGAGAACAAGCTCACAAAGAGAGCCAGGACGAAAGTTGCACTGAGGATGGATCTTCTCACCGGAACCCCCCTTGTTGATCAAATTGTACCATGTGCTGCTGTGAAAATCTTGGTAGAATAACCACAGGGGGTGTTTCAGGTGAAAGGAAAAGTCTTCTTGGTACTGCTTGTTCTTGGCACGGTGCTCGTTGCTCAAGGTTCCGGTAACGTTCACGGTACGATCCCTTACGATCCCTTCGCGTACGCCCAGCACCCGCTCGGGACAGTGTGGGGTGATCCGTTACCGGACGCACCGGCACTCGCCACGAGAGGTAAATTCATGGTAGGTGTGCGAACACTTCAGTTGTTCAATCCCCACCAGATCGACGTGCTCAACACTCTCACCAGCGATTCCACGATCGTTTATGACAGACCGCTCACCGTCGAAGTGTGGTACCCAGCGGTGCTCGAACCTGGGCAGGTTCAGTTGACGGTCTACACAGATTTCCTCGGCCGGGCTGACAAGCCAGGTACTCTGAGACCGTACACTTTCCTGGGACGCGCAACTCGAGATGCTCATCCAAACGTTACAGATGGTCCCTACCCACTCCTCGTGGTCTCTCACGGTTATCCAGGCTCGCGCTACCTACTCGCGTATCTATGCGAGAACCTCGCCTCCAAGGGATACGTTGTGGTGTCAATCGATCACACCGATTCGACATATCGAGACGTTGCAAGTTTCGTCAGTACTGTCGTCAACAGATCTTTGGACCAAAGGTTCGTGGCCCGGGAGATCCTTAGCATGCCTGTCTGGAAAGATCTCTGCGATCCCCACAAAGTGGGTATCATCGGCTACTCCATGGGAGCTTTCGGGGCGCTGAGAACCCTCGGGGCGGGCCTTGAGGAAAACGAGATCGTCAAGAGATATTTCGGAAAGTTCACCCAGATGGTTGTTGCGAAGCCCTCGGATGAACCTGATCCTCTCTTCAAAGCCGCCGTCTTGTTTGCCCCGTGGGGAGCTGCAGTCGGGGCGAGTCCCACCGGCATATGGAACAAAGAGTCGCTCGCAAAGGTAAACGTTCCAACTCTGTGGATCGCGGGCTCGCAGGACGACGTGGCCGGCTACAAAGCCATTGTGAATCTCTTCGAGTCTGCCGTTAACTCGAAACGTTATTTGCTCACCTATCTTAACGCCCTTCACAACGTAGCACCACATCCTGCACCACCGATCGCGAAGGAATTCGATGATTACTATCGGTTTGCCGATCCGGTCTGGGACATCTGGAGGATAAACAACATCAACCAACATTTTGTCACCGCATTTTTTGACTATTACCTCAAGCGAGACGACAACGCCAAGACTTATCTTGATGTCACACCTACGAACTGGCCGGGATTCAAACCAAGAACAACGGCCGGATTAGAGTTTGTAGCTGTCGACCCTCAAGAATGATGGGCTTTTGAGAAGCTGTGAAGGCGGGGATCACTGAACCAGGAAAGGCGATCCCCGCGTTGCGTCTGTTTGGCTGACTCAAAAAAATAAGAATGTGAGCCGACAAAACAGCCGGGACAAAGAGGGCTGTGAAAGATCGAGGTTGTACCCGGAAAAGTTTCTTTCAAACAACAGAACGCTCACAGCTGCATGCGCATGATTTCTCTGTAGGCCTCGACGATCCTGTTTCTAACTTCTGTGGTGAGTCTCAGCGCGATCGTAGCCTTCTCCGCTTCGATGATGACTTCGTGGATGTTGCTTATCTTACCCAGCGCGAAATCTGAAGCCATCTGCTCGGCGTTCTTCTGGACCTGATTGACTTTGTCGAAGGCCTCTTTCAGTATTTCAGCAAAATCAGGAGCATTCTTCAACGTCTTATCCTGTTGAAGCCTTTGAACGTTGGAAGGACCGATCCCGCTGATCCCATCTATCATTCAAATCAACCCCTTCCGATCTGCAGCGCACTTGTGATCATCGATTTGGTAACGTTGAAAGCTGAAACATTCGCTTCGTAAGATCTCTGTGCGTTGATCAGGTCGACCATTTCTCTTAGCACGTTCACGTTGGGATAACTCACATAACCGTTCTCGTCCGCGTCCGGATGTGACGGATCGTAAACGAGCCTGAAGGGCGAAGGATCCTCTTCTATTCGTACCACCTTTACCGCTGAGGTGCGATTCTTGTCCAGAAGATGCTCGGCAAAGATCGGAACTTTTCTTCTGTAAGGTCCTCCACGCTCCGTTCTCGTGGTCTCGGAGTTCGCTATGTTGCTCGCTATAACGTCTAGCCTGAGACGCTGAGCCGTCATGCCCGAAGCGCTGACGTTGAAGATTGTGAACTCGCTCATATTATACACCTCTCAAAACGGTGTTGTAGTATTCGATGTTCTTGGACATCAGCCTGGCGAGCACCTCGTATCTCAAGCCGTTGGCGACCATCTGTGCGACTTCGTAGTCCACGTCGACACCGCTTTGATCGTTCCTGTAGAAGGACTGTCTGTCCACTTCAACCTTAGCTTGCAGTAGAGACTGGCTCGAGGATATGTGTCTCTCGTGCGTCGTGGTGAGCCTGAGTTTTGAAGCTTGCCTAAGCAGATCTTCGAAGACCACGTACTTTCTCCTATAGCCAGGTGTTTCGGCGTTCGCTATGTTCTGAGCGTGAACACTCTGTCTGAGCATCGAAACGTCCATCGCAACCTTCAGAGTATGAAAGTTCGTGTTGAACATGCTCCGCCTCCCGATGAACTTTTCTACACGGATGTGCGTCAGTCCTAAGGTAGAATCGATTTGATAAACCGAGAGGGGTGTTGACGTTGAGCATGATACTGAAGGTTGATCCAATCAATCCGGCTGCAGAGGTGATGAAACGAGCAGCCGAGGTCATAAAGAAAGGAGGAACAGTCGCTTTTCCGACCGAGACAGTCTACGGTCTCGGCGCGAACTGTTTCGACAAATCTGCGGTGTTGCGCATTTTCGAAATCAAGAGAAGACCACCGGACAATCCCTTGATCGTGCACGTGTCCAGTCTGGCCCAGCTGGATCTGCTCATCGATGACAACATTGAAAGAGCCAGAGCGATCATCGAAAAATTCTGGCCCGGACCGGTGACGCTCATATTCAAGAAGAAGGCTGAGGTACCGAAAGAAGTCACCGGGGGTCTGGAAACGGTGGCGGTGAGGATGCCGAGCCATCCTGTCGCGAAGATGCTCATAGAGTTGAGCGATGTACCCATCGCCGCACCGAGCGCGAACTTTTCGGGCAGGCCAAGCCCGACGAGCGCTCAGCACGTGATAGAAGACCTTTACGGAATGGTGGACGTGATCATCGATGCTGGAGAAACACCTTTGGGACTAGAATCCACGGTGATAGACCTTTCCAGAGAAAGACCGACCCTGCTCAGGCCAGGACCTGCAACAGTCGAGGAAATACAGCGGGTAGTTCGAGACCTGTACGTGCCAGACTTTCTTCTCGGGAAAGGTCAGGTCAAAAGGCCCCTGTCTCCAGGCATGATGTACAGGCACTACGCGCCGAACAAACCGATCATCCTGGTCATAGACGACAGCAAGATGGACAGCGTGCTGATGAAATATCCCGACGCACCCATAGTGTGTCCCGAGGAGATGGCGCAGAATTTCTACGGTAGAAGGATCATCAACATGGGGAGACTTTCGGAACCTTACACGATCGCGCAGAACCTCTTCAGGGTTCTCAGGTCCCTCGACACGCTGGTTGCTGACGTTGCCATTGTGGTGGGGCTGCCCGAAAAAGGCATACTCTTTTCCGTGATGAACAGGTTGAGGAAGGCTGCAAGTCAGGTGATCGAATAGAACCTTCAAATTATGTTTGTACGCAGTTCACAAACATTTTTGGCCGGGCATTGTATCATCGTGATCAAAGGAGGATGAGAATTGGTCGAGCTGTACGTTCCTAAGATCGAAGAGTACATGCCAGACAAGGCGGTGTTTCTCGCGCGAACGAGGGCGCGCTACAAAAACATCGTTGGCGAGATAGATTTGCTCGTACGTTTCAACGAACTCTTCCTTCAAGGGCTGAGGATCTCAAGACCGATCGTTCACCATCGCGTTTGCCCCATCGAAGAACTCCCCGGTGCTCTAATACCCGACTCCTTCAGTGGTGCGAAACAAGTCAGCCTCTTTCTCTCCACCCTGGGAAAAAACATAGACGAACTGATAAATTCACTTCTCGAAGAGGATAAAACTCATGATGCAGCGGTGCTCGATGCGTGGGCTTCAGAAGCACTCGAGACACTGAACGAGGCCTTCGATAGAAAATTGAGACAGAGATTCGGTGATGGAACGATGCGTTTCTCTCCAGGCTACGGCAATGTCGATGTGCGCTGGAACAGGTACATCGTCGAACTTCTGAAAGTTGAAGACGTCGAGGTCCTGAGCAGTGGGATCATGCTTCCGCGAAAGACAACGACGTGCATGATAGGGTGGTACGATGCGAAGAAGTGAATTTCTCAAGCTCCTCGAAAAACGGGTGCTCTTTCTCGACGGAGCATATGGAACTGAACTGTTGAAAAGGGGTTTTCGGGGAAAACTGGTTGAGGTTTTGAATCTGGAAAGTCCCGACATGGTGAGAGGGCTCCAGCGCGACTATGTGGATGCGGGAGCGGACATACTGCTGACGAACACGTTCAGCGCGAACAGGATGAAACTGACTCAGTATGAACTCGCCGAGTTCATTGAACGGATCAATACCAAGGCCGTGGAAATAGCGAAGTCCGCGTGCAAGACTGACCAGCTCGTCTTCGGTGATATGTCTTCCACGGGAATATTCGTCAAACCCCTTGGAGAACTCGATTTTGATGAAGCTTACGAAATCTTCAAAGAACAGGCGCAAGTCCTAGTTGACTCTGGCGTGGACGGGATCATAATCGAGACGATGAGTGACCTGAAAGAACTCAAAGCAGCGGTGCTCGCGGTACGTGATGTTTCGCGGGACATACCACTGATTGTGTCCATGACCTTCGAAGAAGACGGTAAATCGGTGACGGGAACGTCCGTGGAGATCTATGCCACAGTCATGAACGATCTCGATGTCGATGTGGTTGGTATCAACTGTACGCTGGAACCAAAACAGATGCTTTCAGTCTTTTCGAAGCTTGCGAAGCACAGCAGAAAACCTCTCTGCGTGGAACCGAACGCGGGAAAACCCATGCTTGCTGGAAACAGACTCGTTTACAGAACCAGCCCTGAGGAGTTCGCCATTTACATGAGAGACTTCGTCGAGCTGGGCGCGAACATCGTCGGTGGCTGTTGCGGAACCGGCCCGGAGCACATAAAGCTGATGAGGAACTACATAGGAGAGAGAAGCCCCGTGCAGAGAGTCGTGACAAAAGAGCAGTTCATCGCTTCGAGAACTGTTTTGAAGCCAGTCGAACCGTTTCTGATCATTGGAGAACGCATCAACGCCACGGGAAAGAAAAAGCTTCAGGAAGAGATAAGACAGATGAACTTCACACAGCTGGTCAGGCTGGCTCAGGAGCAGGAACAAGAAGGCTGTGCCGCCATAGATGTGAATCTGGGTCTTGAGAAAGTTCTCAGTCAGGATCATTTCAAGGCCGTGATCAACGAACTCGACAGGTACGCAAGTTTACCACTCTCGATAGATGTTCAAACGCTCAACTTCCTCGAAGTCTGTTTCAAGGAGTACGTTGGAAGGGCGATGCTGAACTCCGCAACCTGCAACGAGAAACATCTTCTGCCGCGCATCGAGCTGATAAAGCGCTACGGTGGCATGCTCGTCGTGTTGTGCATGGAAAAAGACATACCGGAACACAGTGAAGAGAGAGTAGAACTCGCAAAGAAGGCTGTGGAGATCCTGAAAGCCGAAGGGATCGAGCTGGAAAGGGTCTTTTTCGATCCGCTCGTTCTTCCGATCGGCGCCAAGAAGGACCATCGTGTCACAGTGGAAACTATCAGGAAACTCAACGAGCTGGGGTTGAAGACTTCCATAGGCCTTTCAAACCTGAGTTTCGGCTTACCGGAGCGAGAAAGCGTCAACGCGGCCTTTCTTTCACTTTGCGTGGATGCGGGTTTGGGTGCGGCCATTCTGAACAGCAAAGAGCAGACGACCATGAGCGTACTGAGAGGTGCGCTCATGCTGAAGGGTGAGCAGCTGGTGAAAGTTGACCAGCTCGAGGAAGAACCTTTGGTCAACTACATACTCAAGGGGCAGCGCGAGCAGGTAATGAACCTGGTTCAAGAAATGTTGAAGGAGCACGAACCGCTCGATGTGAGCCAGAACGTGCTGGCAAAGGCAATGGAGCGTATTGGGCAGCTCTACGCCACGGGCAAGATCTATCTGCCGCATTTGTTGCTTGCTGCCGAGACGGTACAGCCCGTGTTCGATCATCTGAACAGCTTGATTGCAACCGGTGAGAACAGGCTTGGAAGGGTACTCCTGGCAACCGTGCAGGATGACATACACGACATAGGAAAGAAGATCGTCGCGACAGTCCTGAGGAGTGGAGGCTTCGAAGTCGTGGATCTCGGAAAAAACGTACCGGCCGAAAGAGTGCTGGAAGCCGTGAAAGAGCTCAAACCCAACATCGTCGGTCTTTCGGCGATGATGACCACAACGGTGGGGTATGTGAAAGAAACGGCAGACCTGCTGAAAAAGAACGGTGTGGAGGTTTTCGTGATCGCCGGCGGAGCATCGATGAACCGGCAGCTGGCGCAACAGTTTGGAGTTTATTACGCAAGAGACGCACTTGAGGCACTAAATCTTTGTAGAAGACTGCTCGGGGGTGAGAAAGCTTGAGCGTGTTCGTTGTCAAGTTTGGCGGTTCGAGCTTGAAGAACAAAGAAGATCTTTTGAAAATCTTAGAAGTCGTGAGGATGTACAACAAGAGTTTGATCATCGTGATCTCCGCCGCTTACAACGTAACGAACCAGCTAATAGATGCCGTTGCCAAGATCGATCGACTGAACGTCAACGAATTCTTGACGTCTCTTTACGAACGTTATCGTTCTTTTCTGGGCAGAGATGACGAGCAATTGAAAGAAAGGGTTTTCGAAATCAAGAACGCGCTTCTCGGCGCGAAACTCTTAGGCGAAGTTCCCGTGCAGGTTTGGGATCGTATCGTGAGTCACGGAGAGCGATGTTCCTCGTTGATGATAACCAAGTTCCTCAAAGATCATGGATTTAACTGTGAAGAAGCCCTTCCAGAGCGATTCGGGCTCGTGACGAACGGAAGGTTTGGCAATGCAACTGTCGAACTGGAAGCAAGCCGCAAGAACGCGATCTCGTTCTTCGAACGGGGGAAAAACTATGTGGTTCCGGGTTTTTATGGCCTTCATGAGGGAAGAGTCACGATACTGGGCCGTGGTGGGAGTGACTACACCGCAACCTGTCTTGCGTACTGCCTGGACGCAGAGCGTGTCGATCTGTACAAGGATGTTTCGGGTTTCATGACCTGTGATCCGAAACACGTGGACAGCGTCAAACCCGTACGATCTCTCTCCTACGACGAAGCCGCGGAGCTTTCTTACTTCGGAGCGAAGATACTGCACCACGCAAGCGTTGAACCGCTCAGGAAGAAGGGCATACCGCTGTACATATTCAACATAAACAACTTCAAAAGTATCGATGAGCCAGACACGATAATAACGGCGAACGGTTCGATGACGAAAGACGTGGTGAAGAGTATTTCCTTCACCGACGATATTGCCGTCATACAGTTCAGAGGTTCTAACGTGGGTCGTGTACCTGGTTTGCTCGGACAGATAGCCTCAACGTTCGGCACGGAAAATGTGAACATAAAATCGGTGATTACGGCTCAGACGAGCATAAATGTGCTCATCTCTCGTCAGGATCTGGAAAAATCTCAAAAGATCGTCTCAAGAATCAAGATCGCTGAAGTTGAACAGATCCATTTCAGGACCAACATCTCGCTGATCGCGGTCGTGGGGAATGGCATTCTTCAGAGACACGGCATTGCGGCGAGGATTTTCACGGCCGTTTCAAGAGAAAAGATCAACGTGCTGATGATCTCTGCCGGCGCTTCAGAGGTGACAGTCTACTTCATCGTTAATCTTGAAGACAGAGACAGAGCCTTGAGGGCCATCCACGAAGAATTCTTTGGAGGTGAACGAGCATGAAGAGCGTTGAGGAGATCAACAAGAAGATTCTCAGTGGTGAGGCGGTGGTGCTCACCGCAGAAGAAGTCGTGAAGCTAGCCAGGGAAGAGGGCGTGAAAAGAGTGGCCGAGAAGATTGACGTGGTTACGACGGCCACCTTTGCTCCGATGTGTTCAAGTGGTGCGTTTGTGAACTTTGGTCACACGAGGCCCCCGATGAGGATGGAGAAGGTCGAGATCGAGGATGTGGAAGTCTACGGTGGGCTGGCAGCGGTGGATGGTTACATTGGTGCGACACAGGAGTCAAAACGCGACAAGAGTTTTGGAGGCGCGCACATCATAGAACTTTTAATCAAAGGGAAAAATTTGAGGTTCAAGGCCGAGGGAAAGGGAACCGATTGTTATCCACGAAGACAGTTCGAAGGTTTCATAAACAAAGACATGTTGAACGACTTCTTCATGTTCAATCCCCGAAATGCCTACCAGAATTATGCGGCAGCGACGAACAGTTCTGACAGAACCATCTACACCTACATGGGCAAGCTGCTCCCACATTTCGGAAACGTGACCTATTCCACGTCTGGCGAGCTCAGCCCTCTGCTGAAAGATCCACAGATGCTCACGATCGGTCTTGGGACAAAGATATTCCTCTGTGGTACGGAAGGTTACATCGTCTGGCCCGGTACACAGTTTAGAAACGATGTAAGGTTGAACGAACACGGTATACCCATTTCTGCCGCGAGAACGCTGGCAGTCATTGGTGATGCGAAGAAGATGAACCCCAGATATCTCAGGGCGGCTTACTTCAAAAACTACGGAGTGACGATCTTCATCGGGATAGGTGTGCCCATCCCTGTGCTGAACGAAGAGATCGCTTATTATGTGAGCAGATCGAACGAAGAAATAACAACAGAACTCAGGGATTACGGTAAGGCCGGAAGACCAGTCATCAGATTGACGAACTACGCGGAGCTGAGGTCCGGTTGGATTGAGATAGAGGGCAAGAAGGTGAAGACCTCTCCGATCTCGAGCCTTGCGATGGCGAGAGAGATTGCGCAGATTCTGAAAAGATGGATCGTCGAAGCTCGATTCACGCTCACCGTTCCTGTGAAGTTGTTCGATGAACACCGCAGCCTGAAAGGGCTCGAAGAAGTGAAAGAAGCCGAAAAATTCGACATGGAAGCACCGACGTGTGTGAACTGCGGCATGTGTGTCAGCGTGTGCCCGTACGACGCGCTGAAATTGGTGAACGATGAGCTCTCTTTCGAAAAAGAACTGTGTACAGAATGTGGCCTGTGCAGCGACGTGTGCCCCGTTGGGGTGAGATTGCCACCACTATGAAAAAGTTTTACAGGGAATGTTCTGAAGGCAGGTTTCAATCTTTCACTGTTCAGTACAGGGAAACAGACCTTTGGATTGGCGTGGACAGGTTCGATTCTGCGATGCCAGAGATGGTGCTCGAACTGGTTCAGAAACTCTACTGTGAACTGTACGAACTGGCAAAGGTTGCGCCGCAGTTTTTCTCCTCGCTGGAGCCCGTGCAGCTGTTCGAAGGGCCGAAGATAGCTTTGAAAATGGCTCAGGCTGCGGAGCGCGCGAACGTCGGGCCCACAGCCGCAGTGGCCGGGGCCATCGCGGACGAAGCTGGCGAACTCCTGCTGAAAGAGTTCGAATGTAACGAAGTCCTTGTCGAGAACGGGGGAGATATCTTCATCAGGTGTGAGAGACCGATCAATTCGCTCATCTACGCGGGAGAATCTCCACTTTCCAACAGAATTGCGCTGAAGCTGCCGAAAGGAACGTGGGGTGTATGCACATCATCGGGTAGGTTTGGGCACTCTTTAAGCTTCGGCACTGCTGATGCCATTACTGTGATCTGCAGGAATGCAACGATTGCCGACGCTTTCGCCACAGCTTACTGCAACATGGTTAAGAACAAGAACGACGTTGAAAATTTGCTCAGTTATGCGATCAATGAAGACGTGCTGGGTGTGGTGGTGATTTACGAAGATATGCTCGGTGTGAGAGGACAGTTCGAGATCGTTCTGCTGGACGGTGATGAAGATGAAACTCATCGATAAGTTGAAGGAAGGCCCGATTTTGTCGATAGAGGTACTACCACCAAACAGGGGCCACAGCGTCGAGGAAATCTTCAGAACGATCGATCAACTGATGGAGTTCCCGATAAGTTTCATCAACGTAACCAGACACGCACCTGAGCTGGCCTACATCGAATCTGATGGACAGATCGTGAGAGTGACAAAGGTGAAGCGACCAGGCACGGTGGGTCTCTCCGCCGCCTTGATGCACCGCTACGGAATAGATGTCGTGCCACACGTGATCTGTTACGGCATGGACAAGTACCAGATAGAGGATTTACTGATAGACTTGCATTTGATAGGCATAAGTAACGTGTTCGTGGTGAGGGGGGAGTACGAAAATCCGTTGAGCGGGCAACAAGATAGAAGCTCTTACAAGCACGCCGTTGAACTGGTGCAGCACATCGCAAACCTGAACAGAGGCGTTTACCTTTATCCCACTGAGGGAAGCGAGCCAACGGATTTCTGCATCGGTGTTGCGGGTTATCCAGAGAAACACTTCGAGGCACCCAATATGGAAGAGGATTTGATGAACCTGAAACGGAAGGTGGAGGCTGGTGCCCACTACATTGTGACGCAGATGGTGTTCGATGTGGAGATCTACAGAAGATTTGTCCAGATGGCCAGAAATTTCGGCATCCATGTCCCCATAATACCGGGCGTGAAACCTGTCGTGAATTTGAAAAGCATTTATTCGATTCCCAAAAAGTTTTTCGTGACTATACCGGCAAGCTTCGTATCACAGATGCACCAGGCCCGCAGCAGCGAAGAAGAGTTCATAATCGGTGTGAGGTTCGCCGCGAAACTCGCGGAAGATCTGCTCGTAGCAGGTGCTCCAGGAATTCACGTCTTCACCATGGGTAGGGCTAAGGCAACCAAAGCGATGCTGCAACTTTTGTATTCAAGACAAGCCTGAGGGGTGTGGAGGATGAAGAAAAAGAGAGTCGTGATCCTGGGTGCAACGGGTACGGTGGGACAGCGCTTCGTACAGTTGCTGTCAAACCATCCCTTTTTCGAGGTGGTCGCACTTGCCGCATCCGAAGCGTCCGTTGGAAAAAAATACGTGGAAGCGGTTCACTGGCATCTGCCCTGCGAAATTCCCGAAAATGTGCGCGACATGAAGATCCTTGGCATGGATTCAGTCTTCGAGTGTGATTATATCTTCTCTGCGCTACCTTCAGATGTAGCTGGACCCATAGAAACGCGTCTGGCAGAACAAGGTTACATCGTGTTTTCGAACGCGGCGAGTCACAGAATGGACCAGGATGTGCCACTGCTGGTGCCCGAGGTCAACCTGGATCATATTAAGCTCGCCGAACGTCAGAAAACTCCGGGCAAATTGATCACGAATCCAAACTGTTCCACCATTGGCCTGGTGATGGCACTCAAACCCATCATGGACCTTTTTGGAATCGAGTTCGTGAACGCTGTGACCATGCAGGCTGTCTCAGGAGCGGGTTATCCTGGAATTCCCTCGCTCGATATACTTGACAACGTGATACCTTACATAAAGAATGAAGAAGAGAAAATGTGCAGCGAACCAAAAAAGATCCTCGGAAGATTGACGGAAGATGGTGTCAATTTTGCAACGTTCGATGTCGTGGCTCAGTGCAACAGGGTGCCCGTTCAGGATGGTCACATGATCAGTGCTTACGTCGAGACGAGTGAGAAAGTGGATCTGGACGAACTAATAAGAGCCATAGACAACTTCAAACCTCTGAAGGACTACAAGCTTTTCACGGCTCCGGACAGGCCTGTCGTGTACCTACCGGATAAAGACGCCCCACAACCACGGCTCCACAGAGATCTGGGTGGTGGCATGACGGTGAGCGTTGGGAGACTGGCGAGGGTCTCGGAGCGTGCTTTGAGGTTTGTCGCGCTGGTTCACAACACCATCAGAGGTGCTGCAGGATGTGCCGTATTGAACGCGGAACTGTACGAAGTTCTGTACGGCAGGGGCGTGTGAGTTCCATCACAGTCCAGTTGCTCATCTACCTGTTCGTTTCTCTGTGTTTCATCGCCATCGCGGGTATGTGTTTGAGCACGGTGATCACGCATTTCTTTCAAATTACGAAGCGCCTGGAAGAGGATATCGATCTGATGATGGCGATCGATTTTCTCAGGTACGACTTTTGGTTCAAGTCGATTAGCATCGCACAGGTGAGCTCTTCCGCAATGAGTTTTTGGGAAAAGGTCGATGGTCAGGATAAAAAGGTCTGGTACAGAGTAGACATCGAGGAAGGAGAATACGTGCTCAAAAGGAACGCGAACGATGGCGTCAACGTTGTCTACAGGTCGAAAAGCCCCATCAGTTTTTATGAAGAAACGGGGATCTGGGGCGTGAAGATCGGTGAACTCTGTTTCGAGATGCTGAACGCAACACCCTCGGACGTGAGGGTAAGGTTGAACCTCAAACCGGGCGAGCTGCCGTATTTCCTCAGGCCGAAACAGGTGAGCGTCTCAGAATGATGAGCTCACTGTCACCGTAACTTTTTTGCTTCAAAACTTCGAGTCCTTCAGGAACGATGACCTTCTCTCTCCTGGATTTCTCCACGACGATCGTTTCACCCACTTTCTTTTCTTCAAGCAGTTTCAGTGCCTCGCTGACTAAACCAAGTTCGTACGGAGGATCCAGGAAAACCACGTCGAAATTTTCCGAGTACTTCTGTAGAAACCTTCGATAGTCTGTGCACAAAACGGTCAGCTTTACACCGAGTTTCTCTGCGTTCTGTCTCGCAACTTTGACCGCGAGTTTCGAAACGTCCACCGCGACGGCCTTCTTTGCACCTCTGCTGATCGCTTCAAGCGAGACCACCGCGCTGCCACAGAACAGTTCCAGAAAACTCTTATCAGTTACATCTATCATGCTGAAAAGCGCCTGCCGCACCATAGAACTCGTGTAGCGCGTTCTTGGATCCGGCACAGGTTGCACTTTCCTGCCTTTCAAAAAGCCTCCAGTGATCTGGAGCAAATCAAACACTCCTTTTCATAGAAGCTCGAAGTACTCTCTGTTCGCTTGGCATATTTCTTCCAGAAGTTCTCTCACGTTGTGCGATCTGGGACCGAGAGGGTGCAAAAGCAACGCCTTGATCGCCGTAGCTTTGGACTTTCTCAAATAAGCTTCGATGGTGAGCCTTTCGTACATTTTGATGGTGTGAATCAATCCGACAGCGAATGGGTCTGCACCGTTCACAGTGATGGGCAAAACTTTGCCCGCTTTTGTCAGACACGCCAGTTCCAGAACATAATCTCCAGGCAAATTATCGATCGCACCATGGTTCCTCGTGTTGACGATGTGCACGGAGTTGTTCGAGAGCGTTAGATCTTTTATCAACCTGGCCGCGGCGGTCGAATAGAGGCTTCCACCCCTCTGTGAGAGTTCTTGGGGTATCTCATTTTCCGTCTCATATTTTTTGAATAGCTGATCCTCGATTTGGATAACCTTCTCTGCACGCGTGCCTTCTTCGCAGATCTTTTTAAACATGTACTGTGTCGAGACGTAGTAGCGAAGGTACGGGTTCATCAGAAGCTTCAAGGAAGCGATCAACCAGCCGGGAAATTCAGAATCCTCGTGCTGAGAAATCGTTTGAAAAACTCTTTCCGTAACATCTTCGTTGTTCAGCCACACCTTCTCGACAAAACTCAGGTGGTTCAGGCCATAGTACTTGACAAACAAGTCCTCTATCCTGCAGGAAAGAAGTTTTGCGAGATGGTTGAGAAAGTTGATCGGTACGTTGCACAGCCCGATGAACCGCTCGAAGCCGAGATAGTTCAGGACGAATTCTGTCACATGACCAGAAGGGTTCGTAAAGTTGATCACGATCGCTTCGCTGTGCCTCGCCACCGAATCGAGGTATCTCTCCAAAATTGGAAAAGCCCTCAGTGCGGCCGCAAACCCACCAACACCCGTCGTTTCCTGACCGATCAATCCGTACTTGATCGGTATCTCCTCGTCCAGTTTCCGCGCCTTCAAGCCACCCGGCCTGAACTGAAAAACCACGTAGTTCGATTCCCTCACCGCTTCCACGAAGTCTTTCGTTTCGAACAGTTTGAAACGGCCCTTCACCAATCTCTGACAGAAACCGTACATAATCCGAAGCTTTCTCTCATTGATATCGTGCATCCAGACTTCCTGAAGATCGATTTGAGAAGAGACATCCAGCAAACCAGAAATCAATTCGGGCGTGTAGCTGCTACCAGCACCTATGATCGCGATCTTCATACCCTATCCCCCCAGAAACCCATCAGCTTTTCAACGGAGCGCTCGCTGAACTTGTAACCGATCAATTCTGCCGCCAGGAGCACCGCTCCAACGACGGGTGGGTGTTTTGGAACGATCAAACGATAATCTCTTCCGAGTGCGCTGAGGATCATCTCAAAAATCACGGGATCCGCGTTCTTGAAGAAGCTGCCTTCGAGCACCAACTTTATGGGAGGTGTGAAGTTCAACCTTTTCCTGAACGCCTCAACGATGCGAACAGTTTCGTCAACGATCTCACACATTATTTTCATGGCAACGAAGTCGTGCCGATGGACAGCAGAGAAGAGTGTCCTTATCAACAGAACGGCGTATTCTCTCATTCTTTCGTAGTCACCTTCGTATTCATAATGCATGATATCTTCAATCTTTGAGCCGATCTGTGATTCGAACATTTCAACCATCAGGGTGTTTTCGGACCTGCCATCCTTCGCCCTCACGATCGCGGAAGCCACTTTCTTGGCGACGATGTAAGAACCGAGACGCTCGCCAAAGAAGGAGGAAAAACCGCCAATCCTTTCGATTCTTTTGCCATCGCACGCATAGTTGATACCACCGGTACCACAACTTATCATGATGCCGATATCATCTAAGGTGCCAGATCTGAGGGCGATTCTACCGTCGTTGTCAAAAGCGTATCTCTTCAGTCCCAGCCGGTCCAGCATGGATCGAACTATCCTGTTTTCATACTCGAAGTCGGCACCAGCAACACCAAAGAAAGCCGCATCCAGTTCATTAAGGTTCAGAGAGGCACTTTTTAAGGCCCTTTCAATTACCTGTCTCAGCGTATCGTATGCCTTCTCGACACCGATACCCTGATAGTTCGCTCCAGGCCCTTCTTCGAAGACGATCACGTTACCGAGTTCATCGGCGATCAGAACGTGCGTTTTGGTTCCACCGACGTCCACACCGAGAAAGTGCATTCAGATCACCCCAGACGTGTGGCATAATAGTATGACTTAGAGAAACTTCTTTCGGGAATGATCGGAATGAGATTCAAAATCTCCGGCGTTCTTCACATTTTGCTGATTGTTTTCATGGCCTTTCTCACGCTGATATTATACTGGAGCATCTTCATGCAACCAAAGTTGCAGAGAACGCTCTTGGACTATTATATTAACAGCCTCAGCCATCAGCTCGATTTGGCGATTTACTTAGTGAACATTCACTATTCTAATTACTTGCAGGGTCTGGAAGATGAACGGACCGCAAAGCAGAACGCCATGAGGCATCTGAGGAACATTTTCTACGGTCCTGAGGGGAAGGATTATTTCTTCGTGCTGAATATGGACGGAGTGCTCCTGGTTCATCCATACCGTTCAGATCTGGAAGGACAGAACGCTTTCACGTCTGACGATGCGGTTTTCACCAGCGCAGTGCGAACGATTGTTCAGGGTGCAAAGGAAGGCAAGAAGTTTGTCGAGTACGATTGGTACCTCTATGGAGAAGAAAAGGTTGAAAAGAAGTTCACGGTGATTCGAATATTCGAACCCTGGGGCTGGATCATCGGAACCGGTCTGTACAGCAAAACACTGTTGACAGAATCGAAAGCGATCGCAACGGAGTTTCAACTCGTGGCGGTCGTTATGCTGATGGTGTATTCGGCAATTCTTGTGTATCTACTGGTTTTGTTGAATCGCCAGTACAGGGAGAAGGAAGAACTTTTGAGACTACATGAACAGGAAGAAGAGAGACTGAGAACTCTTCTCAACTCGATCCCGCAGCCTGTGGTGGTCTTCAGAAATTCTCAAAACATCTTCATGAACGAACCTTTCAAGCAGACGTTCGTTCAGAAAGAAGGCTCGTCCGGGCTGGAATCAAAGCTTTTGCGAACGATCGAAGAACTGTCGGACGAGATGAGCAGAACCAGGCAAAGCTCGGTGAATGCATTAGAAATTGAGGTTGGTCACGAGAAGAAGTGGTTCGATGTACATGCCATGCCACTCTTCACAAAAGGAAACCTCGTGGAAACTGTTTTTGTTCTGGTGGAGATAACACAGCGAGTGGAACAGATCGAGTTCTGGAAATCCAAGGCAGAGACCGATCCTCTCACAGGTTTGGCCAACAGGAACGTTCTTGACGTACTCTTGAGAGATACTCGTGTGCTCGGCGAAAGATTCTGCGTGATCATGCTTGATGTCGACGGTTTCAAAGAAATAAACGATAGATACGGGCACAACGTGGGTGACGAGGTGCTGAAAGAGTTCGCACAAAGGCTCAGCAACAATGCCAGAAAAGACTCCATTCTGGTGCGTTTCGGTGGCGACGAAATGCTTTTGATCGTTCCCAACGCCGATAGAAAGATCGGCCTAAAAATAGCTCAAAGGCTCCAGGAAGTCTTGAAGGAACCTCTGCGCCTTGGAGATCTGACTTTGAACCTGAGTGCTTCGATGGGTTTCTCGGAATTTCCAACCGATGGGAATGATCTTGCAACGCTGATAAACGTTGCAGACCAGCGGCTTTACAAGGCTAAGAACACGGGTAAGGGCGTACTGTGCATGGATTGACAGCTCGAACGGGCGCGTGGTAAAATTTCATAGGACATGCCGAGGTGGTGGAACTGGCAGACACGCATGGTTGAGGGCCATGTGGGTTTCGGCCCGTGCGGGTTCAAGTCCCGCCCTCGGCACCAGAGGGAGCGAAGGCTCCCTCTTTTTGTTATACTTTGAGAGGTGGTCTCCTTGATAAAGCTGGTCTGCATAGATCTGGACGGAACACTCTTGGACAGCAAGAAACACATTTCACAACGAAACGCTGAGACTATTCGTCGCGTGGTCGAGTCGGGCGTGCACGTGACGATCTTCACAGGGAGAAGCTTCGGTTCTGCCGCTCACTATCTGAAAGAATTGGACATCAGGATACCTGCGGTCTTCCAGAACGGTGCGCTCATAATCGATCCTGTGAGCATGAAGATCTTTCGGAGCATAGAACTCGATGCCAATTTGGCGAAACGTTTCGTAGAATTGGCCCGAGCGTATTCGGTTTATCCTGTGGTCTACGAATCGTTCTTTTTTGAGAAAGACATGGCCATCGAAAATACTTACGAAGGTGCCTTCGAACAATACTTCCAGCTGAACTCGCACCGCATCAGGATGGTTGAAGATCTGAGCAAAGAACTGAGCCAGAAGAAAAGCGTTGTAGAAATTGCGCTCGTTGGGAAGATTGAGAGCGTAAATCGTGTGATCGAGGAAGCCTCCGCAAAACTGAAAAATGGTTACACGGTCGTGGAGAACCAGAAGAGAGAAAGAGAGGCGTTCGTCGAGATCTTTGGACCCGGTGTTGGAAAGGAAAGGGCGCTCGAATTCTTTCTCGAAATGTATGCCGTCACGCTGGAGGAGGTCATGTACATAGGAGACAACCTCAACGATGCATCGATCATGCGCATGGTGGGAACCTCCGTGGCTATGATGAACGCACCCGACGAAATCAAGATGATCGCCAAACACGTTACTGACAGCAACGACGAGTCCGGAGTTGCCAAAGCTCTGGAAAGACTTTTGCTTCGGGAGCGTGTTGGAGAATGAATTTTCTCTTTCTCGTCCTTTCGAGTGTTGTTACGGCGCTCTCCATGCCCGGTTTTCTGTTCGGTTTCTTCGTCTGGTTCAGCCTGATCTTTCTTTTCATCGCCTTAGAAAGAAAGAACGTTCTCACAAGCACCCTTTACGGCTTTCTGTACTTCTACTTCTTCAGCGCGATCAACCTGTACTGGGTCCTGCCCGTGCTGGTGGAGAACTTGCCCAGGACCTTTTCGAGGTTTCCAGGCTGGTTGGGCTTCTTTGTTTTCTTGCTCATGCTCACGATTGAAGCGCTGCCGTTCGCACTGTTTGGTTTGCTGTACTCGATCGGAAAAAACTCGATCAGTAACCGTCCGTGGCTGGACGCTTTGTTTGTGGCGTCACTCTACACTCTGATGGACTTTCTAAGGGGCATCGGTGAGATGGGTTTCACGGGGGGAACACTCGCAGACGCACTTTACCGAGACGTTGGATTGCTCCAGCTCGCCTCAGTGATGGGACCCTACGGTTTGACGTTTTTGATCGTTCTGATAAACAGGCTGCTCTACACCATGATGAAGAAGAGCTCCAGACCCATCGAAAAGATCGCTTTCGTCGTTCTCACAATCGTGCTCATATCGTACGCGGTAGAACGTGCCTTACCGTTTCCAACGAAGGGCGAAACGAAACTCGTTGCCTTGCAAACTTACGTCAGGCCCCAGGAAAAGTACTCTTCTTCCCCAACGGATCTTTATTTGAAGCTCGAAGAACATCTGGAACAACATTCAAACGGTTTGATAGTCCTTCCGGAGGACGTGTTTCCCTCCGATCCAAGGAAAGACGCAGTGGGAGAAATGCTTCGCGAGCTGGCGGAAAGGAAAAATCTCAGGATCCTTTTCGGGGCTATTTCCACAGAGAATGGGGCGAAAAACAGCGTTTTTCTCGTGGATGAATCGGGTGTGAGACGGGTGTACTCCAAAGTAAAACTCTTTCCTTTCGTCGAAATGTTGCCGTACGAAAAGATCTTCTCTGTGTTCAAGTTCTTGCGGGGACTGGTTTATCTTCAACCCGGCGAGGGCTTCTATCCTTTGAGGATCGAAGGATACCCAACGCTGGGAATCCAGATATGCTTCGAGTCTTATTTCAGCGAGCCGTCGCGGCAACTTGTGAAAAAAGGTGCGGAGGTTCTCATAGTTTGCACGAACGACGGATGGTTTGATTACAACACTGCGTTGGTTCAGCATTTTTCGAAATCTGTTTTCAGAGCGGTGGAGACAAGACGTCAGGTGATCCAGGTCTCCAACGCCGGCGTGACAGGAGCGGTGGATCCTTATGGAAGGATCGTGAAGACCCTGCCTGTGAAAAGGTACGATTCGGTAGAAATTGAGCTTCTTTCAAAAAAGAACGAGACGTTCTACACACGTTACGGAGATTTGATCGTCTGGTTCTGTCTTAGCGTCGTGTTGCTAACGCTACTGCTGCCGCGTGAGAAAAACGTACGTGTGAGGAGGATCTGGAGATGAGGGTTATTGCGATCGTTCTCGACAGCGTCGGTATAGGGGAACTCCCCGATGCCCACCTCTATGGAGACGAGGGGAGCAACACTTTAGTCAACACGGCGAAAGCTGTCGGTGGGCTGAACCTGCCAAACCTGGCAAAGATGGGTTTGGGCAACCTGGATGAGATCATGGGTGTGCCCAGGATGGAAGCAATCGGCGCTTACGGCATCATGATGGAAAGAAGCCCGGGAAAGGACTCAACCACCGGCCACTGGGAACTTGCGGGTATCGTGCTCAAAAAACCATTCGATCTTTTCCCGAACGGCTTTCCAAAAGAGCTCATAGAAGAGTTTGAACGAAGGACCGGCAGGAAGGTGTTGGGCAACAAGCCCGCGTCCGGTACTGAGATCATCAAAGAACTCGGCCCGGAACACGAGAGAACTGGTGCTTTGATCGTGTACACCTCTGCAGACAGCGTCTTTCAGATTGCAGCAAAGGAAGAAATCGTCCCGGTTGAAGAGCTCTACAGATACTGCGAGATTGCAAGACAGCTACTCGACGAAATGGGGTTCAAGGTGGCAAGAGTCATTGCGAGACCCTTCACAGGTGAGTGGCCTAACTACGTGCGTACGCCTCGGAGACACGATTACTCACTGCCACCGGAAGGTCGAACGCTTCTGGACATCCTGACGAACAGCGGGATCGCCGTGTACGCGGTGGGTAAGATCTACGATCTTTATGCAGGAAGGGGTATAACTGAGAGTTTCAAAACTGAGGACAACATGGACGGGGTTGATAAAACAATCTGGGTGATGAGGAACAAAAGAGAAGATTGCATGATCTTCACCAACCTGGTCGATTACGACATGAAGTACGGTCACAGAAACGACGTGAAAGGCTATGCGAAAGCACTCGAAGATTTCGATGCGAGGTTGCCCGAGATTTGGGACGCAATGGAACACGACGATGTGCTCTTCATAACTGCGGACCACGGGTGCGATCCCACAACGCCCTCGACGGATCACTCGAGGGAGAGAGTGCCCATCCTTGTGTGTGGCGAAAAAGTCTGTCGAAACGTGAACCTTGGCATCAGAGACTCGTTTGCTGATTTCGGTCAGACCGTGGCTGACATCTTCCAGGTTGAAAAGCTGGCCAACGGGGTTTCGTTCAAAGATCTTCTGTTCAGCTGTCCATGATATGAGCAAGAAAAGTGTCGCGTACGGCAAATTTGTCAGACTCTTCTGGAACAAACCGACGGTGGCACGAAATCTGCTCACTTTAGGATTGAAGCTCGAGCACGCGAGACGCAAGGTGGTCGCAACCATTAGGAATGACTTTTCAAGCTGGGTGGACTTTGCGGCACTTTCCATAGTTGCGTCGGCGTTCAGTGGTGAAGAGATCGCTCTGGTGAATTTGTTCTTCCCGAGCGAGATCATGGCCGGATTTGGTTTGAAGAGCGTTTCGGCAGAGGGGCTGGCAGGCATGCTTGCGGCCATGCACCTGGAAGATTTCGCGCTCGCACGAGCTGAATCGATCGGTGTTTCAAAGAACATTTGTTCTTTCCACAGAGCCGGCTTGGGTCTGAACCTGTTGAACATGCTGAAGAACGTGAGAGCTGTCGCGGTAACGAACATGCTCTGTGATGGAAACGTACCGATTTTCAGAACGATCGCCTCGCTGTACGGACTGAAACTCGTCGTTCTGGATGTCCCGAGAAGTTTCGATGAGTTCAACGTTGATTACGTTTCACGACAGCTTGAAACGATCATTCATGAACTTGAAAACCAGTTGAACAGGCGGTTCGACTGGGAAAAATTCCAGCAGCAGATGAAGATCGAATCAGAGATTTTTGGAGCCTTGAGGGAACTCTATCCGAAGTTGTGCGAAAGGCCGCTCAGGATGCACCTCTATCAGCATGTGAATCTACTGTATACGATCCACGTCAGGCCAGATTTTCACCTTCTGAAAGCCGTTAGAGCTCTCGAAAGGGAGTTGAAGACAGAGACGAACAACGATGCTAAGAGAATCCTTTGGATGCACCTGAGCCCTTATTACGACAGCGTTCTCAACGACATCTTCTCGAAAGATAGTTCCTTCAGGATCGTGGCGAGTGAGCTTTCGTGGGACTGGCTGAACTGGGAAACAGACACGCAACATCCTTTCAGGAGCATCGCTGAGAAATTACTGCTCAATCCGTTGCTGGACGGTGCGGGGAAGAGGGCAGAGTTCGCGGCGAAGCTGGCCAAAGATTTCAGAGTCCACGGGGTGGTACACTTCAACCACTTCGGTTGCAAACAGTCCTCGGGTTCAGTAGAGTTGATCAAGAACGTTTTCGACGAATTGAGAATACCCTTTCTTTCTCTGGATGGAGATTGCGTTGACCACACGAGCAGCACATCAGAACAATTCAAAACCAGAGTCCAGGCCTTTCTGGAGATGATCAAATGATCGTTTACAACTGTCCTCTGGTCCCATACGAGTTCTTCCACGCTCTGAAAGTTCCATTCAAAAGAATAGAACCCGGCTCAATGGAGTTTCGTAAGCTCCATCCAAACGTCTGCTCTTTTTGCAGATGTGCTGTCTCTTCTGTTCTACCGAACGACGTCCTGGTCTGGACGGATTCATGCGACTCGATGCGTAGGGCATACGATTTTTTGAACCAGAACAGATCGTTCCATTTGCACATACCTGTGAAGAACGATGAACTCGCCGTACAGTCACTTTCGAGAGATTTGGAGAAACTCTGGGGATTCCTTAAAGCCGTTTTGCACATCGATATGCCCTTGAGCGAGCTCGAAAAGGCACACAGATGGTTCACAGAGAAGTTGATCCAGCTGGAAAGGACTATGGGAGAAAATCTGAACGAAGCAAAAACGATCTTTGAACAGCTGTCGAACCAAAAATGGACAGGATCACTCGCGAAGAATGGCAGACCTGTTTTGTTGCTCGGTTCCTGGACGAACAGCGAGCTGGTGGAGATCGTGGAGAAGGCGGGAGGTTTCGCACTCAACGCAACGTGTTCAGGACCTTACGGGCTGATCGCGGATGTGCAACCTTCTCAAAACGTTTTTCGATCCATCGCGAGAAGGATTCTGAACAGAAAATTGTCCTGTGGAAGGTTCGCTTCAACCAGGGAATTGAAGATGCTGATAGAACGATTCAAGCCGGACGCGATCGTCTTACACACAGCCAAGTTCTGTGATTTTTACCATTTCGATGAGCAACTTCTGAGAAGTTTGAAAGTTCCGTTCGTGACGGTCGAAAACGATTTCACCAACGCTTTAGAACAGGCCAGGACCAGGATAGAGGCACTCTTGGAGGGCACGAAGAGCAGAAGGCAAGTTTCGTTCGGGGCCTCCTACTTCGTTGGGATCGACAGCGGTTCTACCAGCACGAAGATAGTGGTTGTGAACAATCGCGGCGATATCCTCTTCGAGCAGGTGTGCAGGACGGGCGCGGATCCAAAAGAATCAGCAAAGCGGTTGATGATTCAGGCTACGAAACATCTGAAATTCGATCCGCGGGAAAGCTTTGTTGTTGCCACTGGTTACGGGCGTGATGCGATCAGTTTTGCGCACGAAAGAATGACAGAACTGACCTGTCACGCTGTCGGGGTGACGCACCTGTACCCGGACGTCAAAACGATCATAGACGTCGGCGGTCAGGACAGCAAGGTGATGAGAATCGAAAACGGCAAGATCGTCGATTTCGTCATGAACGACAAGTGTGCCGCTGGAACCGGGAGGTTTCTGGAGATCGTTTCCTCGATACTCGAAACCCCTTTACAGATCATGGGTAAGGAATCTTTGAAAGCGAAAACTCAGCTGAGCATCAGCAGTGTTTGTGCAGTCTTCGCTGAGAGCGAGATCATCTCTTTGCGAAGCAAAGGCTACAGCAAGCAAGAAATTCTGTGGGCCGCGCACAACGCAATCGCAAGAAGACTCGGCACCATGTACGAGCGAGTGAAGGGACGTCCACCGGTTGTACTCACAGGTGGCGTGGCGCTCAATGAAGGTCTCAAACGCGCCCTTGAAAGTCTGATCGACGTGGAAATCATCGTCCCGAAAAATCCCGTCACGACCGGTGCGCTCGGCGCGGCGCTGATGGGGCTTCAACAGAAACTGTAGCGCCCCGCTTGTTCGTGGAGTGCGAAGACACAGCAACCTGTACCGGTCAACTGAGCAACGATTGGATCAGTACTCCACGCTTGAGCTAAAGCTGTTTTGATCTCCGGATACACCTCACACACTATGGCTTGAAAGACGTTGTACGACATGCGCCGGATCACTCCGTGTTCACGTTTCATGTAGGCTTCGTACAGCCTTTCGATGGGTCCTGGTCCCTTTTTGAAATCCGTTTCTTTCAGCATGCTGTAAGCCTTCGCTGTGCTCACGTTCACACCCGGGCAGAAAAGATCGACCGTGTAACCACATATGCGTGGTAGTGGCGTGATTTTCTCACCTTTTCCTTCGACGATCGCCGTGCCACCGACGAGGAAGAACGGCACATCCGAGCCCACTTCTGCGGCGATCTCAAGAAGGTCCGGATGCGATATCCTACACGTTTGTGCAAGAAACCTGAGCGTGGCAGCAGCATCTGAACTGCCACCGCCCAGGCCCGATCCCACTGGTATACGCTTTTTCAGAATCACCCTGAGCCCAAAATCAACAGGGTAAAATTTTCTGAATGTTCTGTAGGCTTTTTCCACCAGGTTCTCACCTGTTATGGAAATGTTCGATTCTACAACTATTTGGCCAGTCTTCTCAGTCTGAATGAAAAACAGTTCATCGTACAGTTCTATCGTTTGGAACAGACCCACTATGTCGTGGTAACCATCCGGGCGTTTGCCGACCACGTCGAGATAGAGGTTCAATTTGGCATGGGCCTTTTCAGAAAATCCAGCGCCAACTTCGACCATCCTTCCAACTCTTCCCTCCGCCGTTCTATCTCCTTCAGATCCATGAACCAGAAATCGAACATGTCGGGCTCGTTCAGACCAAGGAACTTCACCTCTGCCAGGTAAACCAGCCCGACGTGCACTCTGCTCACCGGGCTGCTCGTGTCGTTCAGAAGGCCAACGTACGAAAGTTGAACAACTTCCACGTTCACTTCTTCCCGTATTTCCCTTTCCATGCCCTTCAATAAGGCCTGCCAGGGTGTCTCACCATCGCCTGAATTGATGTGACCTCCCACGCCAAGCGACAGCTTTCCATGGAGTCTTCTTTCCTGCTGTTTCTTCGTTCTTCTGAGCAAAAGGAACTTTCCCTGTTGGCGCATCAGTACGTAAGGGATCAATTGACGGAGCGTTTCGTCGCTCTCGGCGACGTCCCTGTCAATGAAGAACGCACTCTTTTCAATCAGATCTCTCAGCTTTTCCAGCTCGAACGGAAAGATTCCGTCGTTGCCATTCACCAGATCATCGACAATCTTCGTTGGAATCACCAGAACTCGTTCCACGTTCGCTCCCCACCAATCTGTTGTAGCAGTCTCTACAGACTGCGATGTACTTTTCCTTTCCACCCACATCGATCTCCGAATCGTTATCTGATATCTTGTAGGTGAGTGTCGCGTTGTGCTCCCCACAGACGTGACAGACAGCCCTCTTTTTGATGACTTCGTTCGCGAGCGCAAGCAAGAGCATGGTCGTCTCGAAGGGGTTCTGCTTGAAGGTCATGTCGAGGCCTGCGCAAAACACGTTGACGTTCTCGTCCAGAAGCTTTCTGACCACTTTGATCAGGTCCTTGTCGAAGAACTGGACTTCGTCGATGAACACCGCATCGATCTTTTCCTGAAGGTAAGGGAGCATATCTTTAGAGAATTCAACCGACACGGCTTGTGCTTCGAGGCCAGAATGTGTCTTGACAACGTCGACGCCATAACGAACGTCCAGAGCAGGTTTGAAAAGCAGCGTTTTCTTTTTGCCCAGCTTGTAAATCTCCAGATAGGAGAGCAGCTCCGTGGTTTTACCCGAGTACATCGGTCCAACAATCACTGTGAGCTTTCCAGACAACGTTCATTCCTCCTCCACCAAAGCGTTGACCGCCGCGAATTTTTCCTCATCCAGCAGGTGCAGATAGGTGCTCGTGGTTGACAGATTCGCATGTCCCAAAAGTTCCTGAACGACTCTCACGTTCACCCTTCTTTGCAACAGGTGTGTCGCGAAAGAATGGCGCAGGGTATGCGGGTGCACCTTTTTTCTGATATTACAAAGGCTTGCGTATTTTCGCACGATCCTGAACACCGTGCTTGGATGCAGTCTCGCCGAAGTTCCAAACAGATATTCGTTGTCATCTTTTTTGCATTTCTCTACGTACATTCTCAGCTTGCTTGCAAGGCTGTTGTTGAGCGGAACGATGCGGTCCTTCCTCCCCTTGCCCATCTCGATCCTGACGAACGCGGGCGAGAACGAAACGTCCGAAACTCTGAGGTTACACAACTCGCTGACCCTCAGGCCACAGTAGTAGAGCAAGGATAGGATCAGATGGTCTCTCTCTTTTTGCTCGCTAACTTTCAACATGCTCTCAATCTCCTGCTTCGTCAAGAAATCCGGCGAGCTTTTTCTGAGCCTTGGTACCTTCACCCTCATCCAGGGATTGCTCGACACGTAGTTCCTCAGAACTAGGTAATCGAAGAAGTTTCTGAGCGAGGATATCTTCCGTGCTAATGTGGAAACACTCAAAGGTTTACCAAAGCTCTTCGAAAGGTGCTTCAAATAGTCCTCTGCGTCCCTCACGCTGAAGGTTTCAAGCGTCAGTTTTCTTTCTTTTAAAGACTTCAGGAACTGTGACACATCGGTCTCGTAGGCCGTGACGGTGTGATCGGAAGCTCTGCGCACGTATTTCAGATACTCCACATATTCATGGAGCAGGTCCTCCAAGACTCGATCACCATCCCACAAATGCCATCACTATCACGTAGAGGCTAGCAATTGTCAGGCCCGTCAAGACCCAGGCAAAAGATGTGTGAAAGAATTCTCCGAACGATACGCTCTTGCCCGTGAATTTTTTCAGCAGAGAAATACCCACTATGTTGACCGCCGCGCCAATTGGCGTCAGATTCGATCCAAGCCCCACACCGAGCGCTATAGCCCACCACAGATGTGGTGAGTAGCCCAACTCAATCAGGTATTTTACCACTGGTACCAAAACGACCGTCGTCGGCACTGCGCTGAGCAGGGAACTCATAACAGCTGAAAGCCAGACGAGGACGACGAGTAGCAGTGTGCGAGAATGAATCATCGAAATGAGACTCGCGAATTTGCTAAGAAGGCCAAGTTCGTGCATCACGTGCGTGAGCGAGAACAATCCCATGAAGAAGAAAAGTGTGTCCCACTCAACTTCTTTGGCCACATCCTCGAAACTCTTGTTTGCAACGATGAGACTGAGAGCTGCTCCGAGCAGAGCAATAAAGGCTATGTCAACCTCCAGCACATCGTGAAAAGCAAAGGCAAAAACGGTGGCTGCGAAGATCGTCGCAATCTTCAAGAGCAACTTTTTGTCAGTGATAGCCTCTCTTGGGTTTGTCGAGGCCAGTCTTTTCAGCCCTGCTTCGCTTGATTGATCAACGGAAACCACACGTGAGAGCATTCTGAGCAATATGAGCAACATCAAGAAGGCCATCGGCGCCAGATGGACGATAAAGCTCACGAAACTGAGGCCACTCGCGTTACCAATTACGATGTTCGGAGGATCACCGATCATCGTTGCCATACCACCAACATTCGACGCGATCACGCCGAGCACGAGCACTTTTGATGGATCGACTTCAGCTGCATCACTGACCAGGAAGAGAATCGGTGCGAATATCAAGAGCGTTGTCACATTGTCCAGAAACGCAGAAAGTACCGCTATGAAGAGAACTAACAGAGATACTGTTCTTTTGATGTCTCCTTTTCCAAGACGCACCGCATAAACGGAGGCCATCTGGAAAAAGCCTGTGCTCTTCAAAACAGAAACAATGATCATCATGCCGAGCAAGAGGCCTATGGTGTTGAAATCAACCACGTGGGATATATTTTCTGTCGTCAAGCCTTCCGACAGTTTCAAGACAGCCGCGATTAAACCCAGCAAGAAGACCTTGACCGACGTCCGTCGAGCCCTGGTGAGAATCACGTAATACGCTGAGAAGAACAGGATCGACGCTGCTATCTGCTTGACCATGGCGATCACCATCCAGACCACAGTGAATAGAATTCTGTGAGTTCCCCTTCACACAGACCTTCAACATCTGAAGGCACCCTGATGACCCCATGAGCCTCCACGAGATTGAATACCCGTGCAGTCTCACTTTCCAAGGGCTCCGCCCAAACCTGTCCATTTCTCACGAGAAGCTTCACCCTGACAAACTGCTCCCTGCCCTGTCTTGAGGACACGTTTCGCGTCAGCTTCACCATACCTGAGGGTTTGAAGAGAAAGTCTTTTTCGTTCTCCAGCTTCCTCAAGATCGGTATAAGTACGAACTTAGCGCTGATTGTGAAGGAAACCGGATTTCCGGGAAGACCAACGACAGGTTTATCGTTAACGATAGCGAGCACCGTGGGTTTTCCAGGCTGAATCAAGATTCCGTGGAAAAGAACACCTGGTTTTCCCAGTCGGTTGATGGCTGCTTCAGTGAAATCTCTCACGCCTATCGAGCTCCCCCCGCTGACCACCAAAACGTCGTATTCATCAAAGCAACTTCTGAGTGTTCGGAACAATTCATCTTCGCTGTCTTTACACAGACCTACGCGGCTCGCTTCAAAACCTAAAGATTTCAACCAGCCAACGAGGCCATAGCTGTTGCTGTCCCGTACCTGAACGGCAGACTTTTCTTTCACAAAAGGTTCAACTATCTCATCGCCTGTGGAGATCACGCCAACCCTCGCTCGTCTGAACACTTTCAACCGCTCCACACCCAGTTGAAGCAGTAACTGAAGATGGCCTGGATGAATCCTTTCACCCTCCGCAAGCACCAATTGTCCTTTTCTCACGTCTTCGTCAGTTCGAAGCACGTTTTCTCCAATTGCTACTGGTTTCATCACCTCGACGTACTCGTTGAACCTCTGCGTGTGTTCCACCATCACCACCGCGTCTGCTCCCTCTGGCAACATCGCCCCGGTCGCAACCCAGGCAGCCTCGTTTTCGTTGATGGCTTTGCTCGGTTCTTCCCCCACCTTCACCTCGAAGACAACGCGCAACATGACTGGAAAGTTCGCACTCGCACCGGTTGTGTCCTTTGATCTTACGGCGTAACCGTCCACCAGGGATTTGTTGAAACCCGGAAGGTCCTGCGAAGCGATCACATTTCTGGCACACACAAAACCGAGCGACTCCGTCGTGGAAACTTCCAGTGTTTCACCAATCGGTTGCAGACGCCGAAGGTATTCAGAATAGACCTGATCCAAACTCGCCAGTTTGAGGAACTTCAAGGCCTTTCACCTTCTTGATGGCAATCCCTGGTTGAACCCTTGATCTTTTCCAGACCGTGTGGTATCGCTGGAAGTATTGCCTTCAGATTCTGTTCGACCGCGTTCGGACTTCCCGGCAGATTGATGATCAGCGTTTCTTTCCTGACTCCCACAACTGCTCGTGACAACACAGCGGCAGGCGTGTGCTTCATTGCCTCAAGCATCATGGCCATCTCCAGTCCGTAAAGTCTTTTCTCGATCACATTCATTGTCGCCTCCGGAGTGACATCCCTGGGAGATACACCCGTGCCACCGCAGGTGATCACCACGTCAAATTGTGCCTCACACAGTTTCAGAAGTTTCTCCTTTATCAAGTCAACCTCGTCTGGGACAATCCATTCAACCTCGATCGTACCACCGATCTGCCCCATGAGTCTTTTGACGATCTCCGCGTTTTTATCAATCATCTGACCCTGACTCACCCTGTCGCTGACCACCAGAATGGCCACCCTCATTTCGGCTCATCCTCCCTGATGATCTTTCCCAGATCGGAGATATCATATCCTGAGCACTGAAAAACAACGTTTCTGAAATCGCTCGACGTCATCACATCGAAAATGGTTTGAAAACGTTCATCGTTAAGAAACTCTGGCAGAATCAGAAGATCGTATTCTTCCCAACATAGAGGTACGAAGTCCAGATCCATCAGTTGTGCCACGTACGCTACGGCCAAACCTGCATCTGCGAGGTTTCTCTTAACCCTAAGTGCGACCGAAATGTGGGTCAGTTCCTCGTTTTCGTACCCATTTATTTGGTGCGGTTCTATTCCAAGTTTTGAGAGGTAGTAATCCAGCAAGATCCTGGTTCCGGAGGCCTTCTGCCTGTTCACGAACCGCACATCTTTTCTGACAAGGTCTTGAAGCGTCCTGATCGATTTCGGATTTCCCTTTTGAACCACCAGACCCTGGAGCCTTCTTGCGAATTTCACCACAACAAAACGCCCCAGCATCCTTCTCAGAAAAGGCACGTTGTACGTTTCGCTTTCGCTGTCGAACAGGTGAACGCCGGCGAAGTGCGCGTGAGACTTTGCTATAGCCTTCACGCCACCGAGGCTACCAACGTTCACCACTGAAAGCCTCACACCGCGTTCGATTAAAAGATCGCTCAGTCTATCGATGAGAGGATCGTTGCTACCGACGAAGAGCACGGTTTCATCTATTCGTTGCCTTGAGGAAGTCAACTGGACCCTGATTCTCTCGCCTTCGTCGATCACTTCCTGACCTCTGGGTGCAACGAGCACTCCATCCATCTTCGTCAGCGAAGACATTGTAGCTGCGCCCCTTTTGAGAGGAACGCAGACGTAACGGTCCTTAACTTTCGCCAGAACGACCCTAACGAATTCATCATCACCGACAGAGGAGTATACCCTCGTCGCGCATTCGGCCTGGAGAAGATCCTCGTCCGGCTCGCTCTGATGGTACCATGCTTCCACGACAGGTTTGACCACACGTTCGAGCACCGTGAAACAGGAGGCAGGAAAACCAGGAAGACCGATGACTGGCTTTTTCTCCACGATGGCGAGGACTGTGGGCTTACCGGGTCTGATGCTGAGACCGTGGGCCACAATTTCACCAAACTTTTCGAGCGTGCGATAGACGAAATCTTTCTGCCCTGCCGAAGAACCCCCAATGAAGAGAACAAGATCGTGTGCTGGCAAAAGTCTCTGCAGAGTCGACACCAACTTCGCTGGATCGTCTCCAACCGGATCGAGAACCCTCACAGTGGCCCCGAGCTTCTCGAGAAAAGTCCTGACGAGCACGGAGTTGGTCTCGGGTATGAAACCTTCCTTCAACTCGCTGGAAGGATCGACGATCTCATCACCTGTGGGTACGACTGCGCACTCGAGGTTTTTCAGCACCTCTACCTCGAACACACCGGCGGCGAGCAACAACGCAAGATCCTGTGGTGCGAGTCGATGATACCTGCAGAAGAGCATGTCGTACTCCACGGCATCCTCACCGATCGTTCTGACATTGTGAAAGGCCGGCACAGGTTCGAAGATTTCTACCGAACCATCCTCCAAGAAATGGACGTCCTCTATCATGATCACTGCGTCGAAATCTTTGGGCATCGGCTGACCCGTGTTGACGATCACGAAATGTCCCTTGTCAAGTCTCTTCGGCGCATGTTTCGAAGCCTGAACTGTTTCAGAAGACCGAACTGCTATTCCATCCACCGCGGCGGAGCTGTAATGAGGAACGCTTCTGAGTGCGAAGACAGCACGGGCCAGCACCCTGTCAATCGCCTCGCTGACTTTGACTTTCTCTGTCTTCGGTTCGAAAAAGCCTGTTTCCTTCAAACGGTTCAGATACATTCTGAGAGCTTGACCCAGCTCCATCTTTTTAAGATATATCTTCCTTTCCAACACCGCACCTCCGATTAACATTCTACTCCTGTGCATGGTAATATGTGTTTTGGGGTGAAACGATGAAGTTATCTGACGTGCAAATCGGTCAAGAGTATGCGGTGAGCTTTACCATCAGTGATGAGATGGTGAAAACGTTCGCAGAGATCACGGGTGATAAGAACCCCGTCCATCTGGATGAAGAGTACGCGAAAAACACGCGGTTCAAAAAGAGAATATGTCACGGCATGCTGGTGGCATCGATGATTTCAAAGGTGCTGGGTATGGATTTCCCGGGCCCTGGAACGATCCTGGTCAGACAGCAACTGTCCTATAGGGCTCCAGTTTTTGTTGGAGAAACGGTAGAAGTGCGCGTGACTGTGACGGACAAGAAGGAAGAGAAGCAACGACTCATTCTTCAAACAAACGTGTTCAAAAGCGATGGAACGCTTGCCATTGAGGGACAAGCAGAAGTTCTGGTCGAACGGTGAGACCATACGGTCAGCATTTTCTCAGGTGTGAGGATGTGGCGCTCGAACTTGTGGACAGGTTGAATCCCCGCACCGAGGACGTTGTTGTCGAGATAGGTTGCGGGAAAGGTTTCCTTACAAGGTTCGTTGCCCAAAGGGGTTGTCGGCTCGTCTGTTACGAAATCGACGGATCCCTGAGTGATGAGTTCAAGAGAAACGTACCTTTCGAAAACGTCGAGCTCAGGCTGAAAGATTTCCTCGAGGTAGGAATCAAAGAAATCGAAGGTGCACGTTTGTGCTACGGCAGCATCCCATACCAGATATCTTCCAATATTGTCCGCAAAGTGATCGAGCTTGGTTTCGAGAGATGTCTTTTCATAGTCCAGAAAGAGTTTGCAGAAAAGCTCCTTTTTGGTCGAGAAAGAAAAAAGCACACTCCCATCACTCTTCTGACCCAGACGTATTTCAGCGTCTCAATCCTTCGACGAGTGCCAAAGCGTTGCTTCGAACCTCCTCCAAAAGTTGATTCAGTCATGATCGAGCTCATCAGGAAAGATGTAAAGGTGGATCTGGACGGCTATGAGGATTTTCTACGAAGGCTCTTTCTCAGGCCAAACAGGAGTGCAAAGGCGGTCCTCAAAGAGATGGGCGTGGGCCAGTGTGAGGCTTTCGAGGACGCGAGAATCTGCGATTTGAGTGTCGAACAGGTGCTGAGTGTTTATCTGAGGTGGTCAAATGACGAGAGAAGAGCTCTTTGAAACCGTTCTGAATTCGATCATTGAGGGCATCATAATCGTGGACAGAAACGCAAGAGTCGTCTACATGAACAAGCAAGCTTCCATCATACTCGGCTTACCAGTCTCGAGTGTGATTGGCAAGCATGTGGTCGACGCCATACCCAACACCAGATTGCACATCGTTGTTCAGACAGGCAGGGCAGAGATAGACAACGTTCAGGACATAGGAGACGTGAAGATCATAACTTCGAGGATACCCATCAAGGACAAGAACGGAGAAATCATAGGTGCTGTCGCAATCTTCAGGGATATCACAAGTGTGCAGAAAATGCTCGATGAGGTCACAAACCTCAGAGAGATGGAAGCACTGCTCAAGGCGATCATAGAGTCCACGAACGATGCAATATCCGTTGCGGACGCCGAGGGTAAGATCGTCATGGTGAACAAGGCGTACACGAAGATAACCGGTTATTCGGCACAGGAGGTCATAGGTAAGCCCGCCACAATAGACATCGCCGAGGGTGAAAGCATGCACATCAGGGTCGCACAGACCAAACAGCCGATCTATGGGGCAAGACTCCTCGTGGGACCGACCCGAAAAGAGGTCGTGGTGGATGTCACACCCCTGTTTGTCAAAGGCGAGTTCAGAGGGAGTGTAGGTGTGATACACGACGTTTCAGAGATCGTTCGTCTAAGCAGAGAACTCGAAGAGATGCGTCGGATCATGAGACGCATGAGTGCCAAATACACCTTCGACGACATAGTTGCCGAGAGCACGAAGATGAAGATCATCATAGAACAAGCCATGAAAGTTGCACAAACCCCCGCAACGGTCCTTTTGAGGGGCGAGAGCGGCACGGGTAAAGAATTGCTCGCTCACGCGATACACAATGCAAGTGAAAGAAAAGATCAACCCTTTGTGAGTGTGAACTGTACGGCGATACCAGAATCGGTGTTGGAGTCGGAACTCTTTGGATACGCCCCAGGCGCCTTCACCGGTGCCAAGAGGGAAGGGAAAAAAGGTCTGTTCGAGGAAGCACACAAAGGCACGATCTTTCTGGACGAAATAGGAAAGATGCCCTTATCTGTGCAGCCAAAACTGCTGAGGTTCTTAGAAACAAAGGAAATAACGCCCGTCGGTGGCACAAAGCCCGTAAAGATCGATGTTCGGATCATCGCCGCGACGAACATGAACTTGGAGAAGATGGTGCAGGATGGCTCCTTCCTGCCAGACCTTTACTTCAGGTTGAACGTTTTCCCCATACACATACCCCCACTGAGGGAGCGAAAAGAGGACATACCCATGCTCGTACAACACATCATAAAGAAACTCAACCAGGAGTATGGAAGGATCGTCGAGGGCATATCACCCGAGGCACTACACAAACTCATGTCGTACGATTGGCCCGGTAACGTGAGGGAACTCGAAAACATCATAGGCAGGGCCATGATAACGATGGAACCAGACGAGAGGTTCATCAGAACGCACCATTTACCACCTTTGAAGCTGTCCTATCAAGCCCAGGAAGTGGCGGGTGATATCAAGGATTTGAGACGTGCGGTGAGAGAGTACGAAAAGGGGTTAATAGTGAAGGCACTGGAACGGAACGATTGGGATGTGCAAAAAACCGCGCGAGAGATTGGAATGAGTGTCAGGACGCTGTACCACAGGATGAAACTGCTGCAGATTGTCAGGCCGATGAACAGGAAACGTCAGTCTTAAACTTTGCTAAAAGCTGAGGTAATTCACAAGTCGTAGTATTTGTAGTGAGAGGTGATTCCGTGCAGAGGTCGAAGAAAAATCTCAAAACTTTGTCTCAGTACGAGCTGCTGAAACTTCTCAAGGATGGGCAGGAAGAAGCGAAAGAGGAGATGTTCAGAAGGATGGCCTTGGAAAACGGTGAGGGAAATGGACGAAAATCAAAAGAAAACAAGGAACCGTAGCTGCGTAGAACTCAGAAAATTTTCGCTTATCATAGATAACGTGGTAGTGCTGAAAGACATAGATCTGTCCTTTGAAGCGGGTCAGCTTACTGTTATTTATGGTCCAAGGGGTGCGGGCAAGTCTGCCCTGCTGAGATCATTGTTGCGAGTCAACAGGGAAATCTATGAAAACGTTGATTGGTCAGGAGAATTGCTCATAAACGAGAAGCCCATACAGGCTTACGACAAGAAGCTGCTCAGGCAGATGGTATCCTACGTTGAACCATCTTTTGTGGAAGCCATGGACGAGTTGACCTTCGCTGATTTCATAAAGATAACCCTGTCGGACTCCGAAGCCTCCTTGGAAGATTTCGCTTCGGAACTCGACAGACTCGGGATACTCAAATTTCTCAAGCGTGAGTTAAAAACATCTATCAAGCAGTTCTACACGATGGAAAAGATCATGCTACTGCTCTTCGCGGCGATCGTTAGAAAGTCCAGCGTGGTGGTGCTCGACTGCATACTGGACCACCTGGACGACGACACGCTGGTTCCCGTGCTGGAGGAACTGTTAAACATAAAGCAAGACAGAATCGTTGTTCTCAGCACCAGACAAAAACTGAGATTTCTACCGATTGCTGACCAGGTCGTGATGATGAAGAGTGGTAAAATTGAGTACAGAGGGACTGCGAGAGAGTTCGTCCTGGAGAGGTGAAACGTTGAAGGTCATAACTGTCACGCTGAACCCCGCTCTCGATAGGGAATTCATAATCGAAGGGTTTGCCGTGAACGCTTATCACAGGATCAAGACCCAGGACCACATGGTGATGAATCCTGGCGGCAAAGGTATCAACGTTTCAATGGCCCTGGCAAAGCTCGGAGTTTCCTCGATCGCCGTGGGTATCATCGGGGGATACACGGGTCGTGTGCTCTTAACCGAACTGAACAAGGTGAGCCCACTTATCAGCACCAGCTTCGTGCACATAGAGGAGGAGACGAGAGAAAACATCGTGATTGTCGATCCCGTCAACCACACCATGACATCTATAAACTCTCCTGGTCCGAGAGTGGACAAGAAGGCTGTCGAATTGCTCTTAAAGCGCTATGAGATATACCTTTCCAGAGCTGAGGCGGTAGTACTGTCTGGAAGCTTGCCCCAGGGACTAACGGGTGAGATCTATGGAAAGATGGCAAAAATGGCCAGGGAAAAAGGTAGAATGGTGTTCTTCGATATGATCGACGAGTACCTGACGGAAGCTCTGGAGATCTGTGTTCCAGATGTCGTCAAGCCCGATGTAAGAGGAAGCTTCACGGTTCTGGGAGAACGTTTGGAAAGCCTTGAGGACTACGTTGAGGCCGCAGCCAGCCTCGTGAAGAGGGGCTGCAAGTTGGTGGTTATCTCATACGAAATCAAAAACGACGTGGTCGCCACTCAGGATGGTGTGTGGTTGATCAGCACCGATGAGAAGGTCGAGCCGGAGAACATCTTAGGTGCGGGTGATGCTTACGTCGCAGCGATGGTGTACAAGAGACTGACCGGCACGAGTACGAGCATGCTAGAAATCGCAAAGTTTGGTTACGCTGCCGCGCTTGCAAAGACCAAGAAACTCACGAAGGAGATGCCCGAGTATGAGGAAATAAATAGGGCTCTCGGTTCGTGTACACTGGAACGTCTCAGATGAGGCAGGGATGATGCCATGAGGGTCTACGATGTCATGGTCAGGGATGTGACCGCCGTCACGCAGGATGACAGTGTCGAAAACGTTGTACGGATCATGGCCACTCAGTTTTTGAGTGGGGTTCCTGTCGTTACAGAGGACATGAGAGTGATAGGTTTCGTGAGCGAAAGCGACATAATCCGGGCCGCGATACCAGGATACTTTTCGCTTCTGCAATCTACGACTTTCATCCCTGACATGAGCCAGTTTCTCAAGATGGCTGCCAAGTTGAAGGATAAACCTGTTCGAGAAATCATGGCGCATCCTCCGCTCGTTGTGAACGAGAACGCTTCTCTGGCTCACGTTGCCGATCTGATGATAAAGCACAACGTGAAGATTCTCCCGGTCGTGGACGAACACGGCCGGCTGCTGGGTGTGATCACAAGGACGAATATCGTTAGAGCGGCCATGGAAGGATATCTATGAGAGCCTTCGTGACCTTCTTAGGTTGCAAGGTGAACCAGTACGAGACCGAGCTGATCATCGAGCAGCTTGAACATGCTGGAATTGTGGTTTCGTCGCAACCAGTCAATGTCGACATATGTATTGTGAACACCTGCATGGTGACCAATGAGGCTGCCAGACAGTCCCGTCAACTCTTGAGAAAACTTAGGAGAATGAACCCAGATGGTCTTGTCATAGCGACGGGTTGCTATCCCCATTTGGACGCGCTGGCCATAAAAGGCTGTGGAGTCGATCTGGTTCTTGGAAACAGAGAAAAGAAGGAGCTCATAAAACACATCAATGAATGGTTCCAGAATAGGGAACAGAAGGTGATGATCTCACAGCCGGATTACGAAATCAGCGAACAGGTGAACAGTTTCCTCGCAGACCGAGTCAGAGCTTACGTGAAGGTGCAGGACGGATGCGACGAATACTGCACCTACTGTATCGTACCGCTTGCCAGAGGTAGAAAGATCAGAAGCAAACCAGCAGAAGTTGTGATACAGGAGGTCAGGAACCTCGTTGATTCAGGTTATAAAGAGATCGTTCTCACTGGCGTGAACCTGGGCAGGTACGGTCGAGACACCGACACCAGCTTGGCCCGTCTCGTGAGACGTTTGTTGAACGAAGTTGTGGGAGATTTTCGAATCAGACTCAGTTCGATCAACGTGCAGGACATATCTGGTGAGCTCATAGAACTTTTTAAGAACAACGAAAAGTTGTGCCCCCATCTGCACGTACCAATCCAGAGTGGTTCGAACAAGATCCTGAAAGCCATGAACCGGAGCTACACAGTTGAACAAGCTTTGGCACTTTTTGAGCGCCTGCGTAGCATAGATCCATTTTTCTCCATAACCACAGATATAATAGTAGGTTTCCCCGAAGAAACCATCGGGGACTTCGAAGAGACTCTGGCGCTCGTTGAAGAGGTCATGTTTTCAAGAGTACATGCGTTCAAGTATTCCGACAGGCCGAACACACCTGCATCGCGTATGAGTCATAAGGTTCCACCAGGAGAAAAGGACAGACGAATGAAACTGCTCAGAGAGATCGCAGAGAAAGTTGCGGTGGATTACCGGACCGCATCGGTGGGAAAGATTAGGACGGTGCTCGTGGAAATGAACAAGGATGGTGTGAGTTATGGATACGATCAGTACTACATTCGTCACGAATTTGTCTCCCTCAGTACCAACGTTCTCACAAGAGTTGTCGTGAAGAAGCCAAACGGAGCAGGGGTGGTGTCGCAGGTTGTTGATCTGGAGAAAAGCTTGGCTGGCTGAGACTGAAGCCAAGCTGGATATAGACGAACCAGGGTTCCTGTACGGGGGTGTGGCTTACGAAACCTTGCGAACGTACGATATGAAGCTCTTCGCCCCCAAATATCATCATGAAAGGCTGCTGAACACTCTTTCATATCTGGGCCTTGAACTGCCTTTGGACTATTCGACTTTCAGAAGGATACTGGAAGAAGGTGTCCAAAAGCTTGGAAAAGAAGCTTCAATCAGGGTCGTTGTTGTTCCAAGGGGAAGGTTCGGTGCCTTCGAGTACGCACCCGACCATGGCGAGCTGATCGTTTACGTGCGCGAGCTGAAGTTGGAACCACTGAGTTACGTTAAGGTAAAGGTGAGCAGCGTGAGAAAAATAGATCCGCTGTCTACACCTGCCGATCTGAAGGTCGCAGGCAGAACGGACATACTCTTGGCTAAACGCTCCAAAGGCGATGCTTACGACGTCATAATGATTGGAAGTCGCGGACAGGTGTGCGAAGGAACCTTCACGAACGTCTTTCTCGTGAAAAAAGACAGGCTGATCACACCAAGCGTTGAGAGTGGTATTCTACCTGGAATAACAAGACTGAACACGTTGAGACTTTGTCGGACTCTCGGTATGACGGTCGAAGAACGCTGGGTTGAGCTGGCCGAGCTTTACAGTGCTGACGAACTGTTCTTGACGCACACGAGCAGGGGCATAGTCCCGGTAAACGAAATCGATGGATCGAGACGCTACGAAACCAGGATCGGACAGTTCTTGTCAAGCAGGTTTGAAGAATTCATAAAGACTGTCGAGGAGAACTGGGAATGAAGAAGCTGAGCGATGTTTTGGAAGGCCTCACCAGACACAATCCATTCTTCAAGCAGCTGAAACTCAGATTGGTGGTCTCAGACCTTTCCGGCGTTCTGGGCGAATCGCTGGCCAGACACTGTCGCTTTTTGGCTTTTTCCAACGGAACTGTTTTCTTCGCGTGCGACAGTGATCTGTGGCTGACCGAAGCTCGCTTCATGTCGAGGAAGATCGCTGAGAAAATCAACGAAAAACTTGGCGAAAAAATGGTCAACGACGTTGTCTTCAGGAGGGATCGAAATGGCGATCGACTATAGACCGGAAGACATAAGGGTACTCAAGGGTCTCGAAGCGGTCCGCCTGAGACCCGGTATGTACATAGGTTCAACTGGAAAGAGCGGGCTCCATCATCTGCTGTACGAGATCATCGACAACAGTATGGATGAGGTCATGGCTGGAGCTTGTGACAGGATAAGAGTTGTGCTTTACGAAGACGGTTCTGCCGAAGTTGAGGACAACGGCAGGGGTATCCCTATCGAGGTGCATCCCGAGACTGGAAAGAGTACCCTGGAAACGGTCATGACGGTGCTCCACGCAGGCGGAAAATTCTCTAATTCCGCTTACAAAGTCAGCGGAGGTCTCCACGGAGTGGGAGCCTCCGTCGTGAACGCGTTGTCCGAGATCATGGAGGTTTGGGTCCGCAGAAACGGAAAAATCTACTATCAGAAGTACTCAAGAGGCCAAGCGTTGTGCGAGGTGAAGGAACTCGGTGAAACCTCTGAGCGTGGAACTATTGTGAAGTTCAAACCGGATCCAGAGATATTCTCAACAACGGAGTTTGATCCCGACATCATCGAAAGTAGGCTGAGAGAACTTGCCTTCCTCAACCCGGGCTTGACCATAGAGTTCGAAGACAGAATCAACGACTACAAGGTCAGGATGAACTATGCCGGCGGTATAAAGGAATACGTGAATTACATAGTGAAGAATACCAACTCAAAACCCTTGCACGACATCGTACGCATTTCGGATTCGTACGAGGACATAAAGGTAGATATAGCCCTGGTCTACATCGCTTCGCAGGATGAAGAGACACTGTATTCTTTTGTGAACAACATTCGAACTATAGACCATGGAACACATGTGGCGGCGTTCAGAAACGTTCTCACAAGGTTGCTTAACGATTACGGGAAGAGCCTGGGTTATCTGCGCAAAGATGAAGCATTCTTGGGTGAAGACGTCAGAGAAGGTCTTGTAGCTGTTGTGAGTGTTCTCATGCCCAATCCGGAATTCGAGGGTCAGACGAAGGGCCGTCTGGGAAGTGAGAGTGCAGGAACAGCCGTGAACAAGATCGCCAAGGAACGCCTGACGGAATTCTTTGAGATCAACAAGCCTGTGTTGAAAATCATACTCGACAGAGTACAGCAGGCAAAGAGGGCAAGGGAAGCGGCCAAAAAAGTGAGAGAGCTTGTGAAACGTAAGAGCGCCTTCGATGGGGCAGCGTTGCCCGGAAAACTCGCAGACTGCGTAACGAACGATCTGGAAAAATCCGAGCTCTTCATCGTCGAAGGTGATTCCGCTGGTGGTTCTGCAAAACAAGCGAGAGACAGGGAGTTCCAGGCGATATTACCGTTGAGGGGTAAGATTCTGAACGTGGAAAAGTCTTCAATACAAAAGCTACTCAGCAACGAGCAAATAAAGGACATAATTGTCGCAGTGGGCACCGGGATTGGAGAGAGGTTCGATCGGACCAGATTGCGCTACGGTAAGGTCATAATCATGACGGATGCCGATGTGGATGGTGCGCATATAAGGGTCCTGCTTCTAACTTTCTTTTTCAGGTACATGAGACCACTGATAGAGGAAGGAAGGATCTACATTGCCGTTGCACCACTCTACAGAGTTCGGTTTTCAAACAGAATCCTGTACTTGTACAGTGAGGAGGAATACCAAGCTCTGATGAAGGAGCTCAATGGTTCAGAGAAAGTTGAAGTACAGCGTTACAAAGGCCTGGGAGAGATGAACCCGGAGCAACTTTGGGAAACAACGATGAATCCTGCCACAAGACGTTTAATTCGTGTTACCATAGAAAATGCGGAGGAAGCGGACGCGTTGTTTGGGATACTCATGGGCCAGGACACTCAGGGGCGAAAGAACTTCATTGAGCGGCATGCTTTGAAGGTGACCTATTTGGATGTATAATTTTAAAAAAGCGGTGGCCTTTGTTGGTATTTTTTGCTTGTTGTGCGTCTTCTTCTTTGCGGCGAGATTTGTAAATTCTGCAGCCGAACCAGCAGATAAAGAGCGAGTTTTCTTGGTAGCGCATAAAGGAAGGTTGTGGTGGGTGGGGCGAGATGGGGAGTTGGTGGAGGTAGCCGAGACGCAAGATGTTCTGTCAAAAGCGTACGTGAGTGGCTTGGAGATAGTGGATGCGCGTCTCGATGAGAAGGGTTTGCGTTTGCTAGAGGAGCTGGAACCAGCTCTCGATAGTTTGTACATCGTTGAAGTAATTCCAAACGAAAAGAGAGTTATCCTGTTAAAAGGCGTGTCGCTGAGGTTCAACGATTGGGAAGATTTGCTCAGGAACCTGCAAGCGTTACCCGAGGCGATCAAAAGGATGGAGCCCAGAGGGGAGTATTTTTTGTCCCCACAGGGGCTCTTCTACAAGCTAAGGGGTGGGGACGATGAGAAAAGGTGAAAACTACTGCTTGATTGACATTGGGAGTCACACGTGTAAAGGTGTGGTCCTCAGACATACACCGCAAGGTCTGGAAATGCTGGCGAAAGGATTTGTGAAGTCCAGGGGTATAGAGGGGGGCGACGTCAGGGATGTCGCTGCAGTCATCGAGGTGATCGAGTCATTGGTCAACGAACTAGAACAGGAATCGAGAGTCAGGCGTGCGGATTTCATAATTTCGAGCAGTTACAGCAACGTTCAGTTGATCGATCACGGCGCGGAACTGATCTTGTCTGAAAACGATAAGAAAACGGTGGACGAAACGACAATTGATTCGCTAAGAGCAACCGCTGAAGAAGAGCTCTCAAGCAAGTACAGGTTGTTGCATTTCTACCCAAAAAGATACATCGTAGATGGTACAAAGAGCGTGCTGAACCCGGTTGGGATGAACGCGAACAAGGTTCGTTTCGAAGCAACTGCTATCGTAATGGAAAAGGATTCCAGTTCGGTTTTCGATTTTCTGTCCGATACGCTGCCAGAGCCACTCATCGCTGGACATTCAAGTCTCTTTGCAGCTGAGTGTGCTTTGAGCGATGTGGAAAAGGAAAATGGCGTTTGCCTCGTCGACCTCGGATATTCTCATACTTTCACGGTGATCTACCTTAATTCTGTTCCCACCAAGGTGCAGGTGATGCCACTTGGAATGAAGCATGTTCTTCGCGATATATCGATCGTGCTCGGAACATCAGTAGAAGAAGCAGAACGACTTCTTATGTCCGAAGGAAGTGCTGTCTATGGAGAGGCATCGTATGCGCAACAAAAAATCGAGTACACGGGACTAGACGGCAGAACTCTCAAAACTACCACGAAGGAGGAACTCGCACGGATAATACATGCCCGTTTGAGGGAGATACTCACGAAGGTCAGAAGAGTGATGAGGGAGTTCACGGCACAGAATCCCGTTAATGTGGTCGGAAAGTTACCCGGTGGGATCGTGTTCGTGGGTGGTGGGGCGAAAATACCTCGTCTCATAGACCTGGCCTTGGACGTGTTCGAAGGACCAGCACGCGTTGGAACGTTCAATGTTACGAACGCGCCCATTTTGAACGATGACGAAGCTGCGGACGATCCTGCACTGTGTGGTGTGCTGGGAGGAATAGTCCAACTCTTGAGACAAAGTCAACCCAACGTTTCAGCGAAGACTTCGAGTTCGAAGGAAGGTTTCTTCAGGAAGCTCGTTGAGATGTTCAAGAGTTTGTGGTAAACCTGAGGAGGCGATCCTATGCCTTTCGAGCTGAGCAAACAAGAGAAAGGTAAAGAAGCTGAGAAGCTGACAAGAAAGAGAATCCCCATCATAAAGGTCATAGGAGTGGGGGGTGCAGGCAACAACGCTGTGAGCCGCATGGCCAAGATGGGCCTGAAAAACGTTGTGCTCATAGCGGTGAACACCGATGTGCAGGTTCTTGAAGAAACCGAAGCAGATCTGAAGATTCAAATAGGAGAACGCAGGACCCGCGGCCTCGGAGCGGGGGGAAATCCAAAGATAGGAGAAGAAGCTGCTGTGGAGAGTTTAGACAAGATAGAGCAGGTCCTCAAAGACACCGACATGCTCTTCATTACTGCCGGGTTTGGCGGTGGCACAGGGACGGGTGCGACACCGGTGATAGCCGATGCGGCAAAAAAGTTGGGTGTGCTGACGGTTGCCGTTGTCACTACTCCTTTCTACTTCGAAGGTAAGGAAAGATGGCAGAGGGCAATGGAGGGATTGAGAAGGCTCAAACCGAGCGTGGACACACTCATCAAGGTATCCAACAACAAGCTGCTCGAAGAATTACCCGCAGACGTGACAGCAGTTGAAGCGTTTGCAGCGGCTGACGAGATGCTTCACCAAGGTGTGAGGGGCATTTCGGAACTCATAACCAAGAGAGGTTACATAAACCTTGACTTCGCTGACGTAGAGTCAGTCATGCGCGATGCAGGCGTTGCTATGCTTGGCATAGGTATTGGAAAAGGGACCAACAGAGCGGCGGAAGCTGCGAAAAGAGCCATGACTAGCAGGCTGATGGAGCAACCTGTGGAGAACGCTAAGGCAATAATACTGAACGTTTCCGCACCGAAGACTGTGCAGCTCAGGGAACTCCATCTGGCTGCCTCAATTGTGAGACAGAGTTGCAGCGAAGAAGCAGATGTTAAGTTCGGTCTAATCATTGACGACGATCTCAAGGAAGACGAAATGAAAGTCACGGTCATAGCAACCGGTTTCGATCAGGAAGAAAGGATACTCTTCCCAGAGACGGACATACCGGCGATCTACAGATTGGGTCTGGAGGACATGACGAATGCCTGACAGAGTCAGGTACAGAAGGATCGGTGAAGTCCTCCTTGAGAAGGGTATTATCACAAAGGAGCAACTCAACAGAGCTTTGGAACACCAAAAGCATACCAAAAAACCCCTAGGTGAGATTCTAGTCGAGTTGGGATACGTAACCTGGGAGGAGCTCACCGAGGCGCTGGCAGAACAGTACAATCTGCCCATGCTCAAAGATTCGCCCAGGTCCATCCCTGCAGAAGTTTTGAACAGTTTACCCAGAGCTATGATTGAAGAGTTGCGTATCATACCCATCGACAAACGTGATGATCAGCTTGTGCTTGTGACCGACAGCGTTCTCAACCTGAGCAGGATCAGAGGGGAAGTCAAGTTCATCACCGGAAAAGAACCATTGATCTATCTCGTGACACCTTCTTTGTTCGCGCTTATGTACAAACAACACGTTCAGGGTGGCATCGCTGAGCTGGCACAACAGATACCAATCGCGGAGGAGGTTGAACCAGAGGTTTTGACAATCGAGGAAACTGAAGAGATCGAAGCAGAACCCGAGGCGCCGATCATCAAGATGGTGAACGCCCTCATCCAGAAGGCCGTGCAGATGGAAGCGAGTGATATTCACATAGAACCCTTCAGGAACTATGTACGCGTGAGGTACAGGATTGATGGCCTTCTCCGCAAGATAATAGATTATCCTAAGGCTCAACACGGAGCGGTGGTCACACGAATAAAAATCTTATCGGGACTGGATATATCAGAAAAGCGCCTGCCCCAGGATGGGAAGTTTTACATGAGCATACATGGTGAACAGTACGACTTCCGTGTTTCGACGATGCCATCGGTCCACGGTGAAAAAGTGGTGATGAGGATACTCAGAGTCTCTGCGGCGTACAAGCAACTTGAAGAACTTGGCTTCAGTGAGTACAATTACAAGCTGATCTCTCAACTCCTCATGAGGCCTAACGGTATCATCCTGGTCACGGGGCCCACTGGCAGTGGCAAGTCCACCACACTTGTTGCCATGATAAACAAACTGAAGGACATCACCGTGAATATAGTGACAGCCGAAGATCCGGTGGAGTATACCATAGACGGCGTAACTCAGTGTCAGGTGAGCCCGGAAATCGGTTTAACTTTTGCGAGGTTTCTGAGATCTTTTCTGCGTCAAGATCCAGACATAATCATGATCGGTGAGATGAGGGACAAAGAGACAGCAAATCTGGCGGTCGAAGCCGCACTTACAGGACATCTTGTGCTCAGCACGCTTCACACGAACAGTGCCGCTGCCGCGGTCGACAGACTGGTCAATCTTGGTGTTGACAGGCATCTTTTGTCCACGGCGTTGATCGGCGTTGTGAGCCAGAGACTGGTACGGAAACTGTGTGAAAACTGTCGAGTTAAAGCACAGCTCAGACCGGAATATTTGCAGATGTGGAAGGAAGTCTTCCCAGAACTGGACCCGGTAGAATACACCGTTGGTCCAGGATGTGCAGAATGTAACGGTATGGGCTACAAAGGAAGGGTTGCAGTAGGTGAGGTTTTGGTGCTCGACAGAGAGATCAAGGATGTGATAGTGGCCGGTGGAGGCGAGAGGGAGATATACGATCTCGCGTTGCGAAAGGGCATGCGCCCTATGTTCATAGACGGCTTCGAAAAGGTCTTGAAGGGGATCACATCCTTCGAGGAAGTGCTAAGGGTGACCACTTCGATATGAAATACCTCTCAAGGGATCCCGAAAGCTGGAGGAAGAAAGAACAGGAAATTGCCAAGAGAGAACGAGAGAAAACCCAGAGGTACCGCAGACGTGGGTTTTATTTTTTATTGCTGAACCTCGTTGCGGTGTTCATCTTCTTCTTTGGCATCAGAAGCTACTACGCCCAACTTTCCATAGAAAAAGCTCCCCCGAACCAGCTTTTGATACAGTGTGAGGATACGCATAGCGCCGGTGTTCCGCTTGACGTGCAAATTAGGCTCTACAACAATTCAGAAAAGAGACGCGAGATTGTTATATCAGATTTTACCTTTCAGATAATCAACTCCGACAAGCAACAGGTGTACAGCTTCAAACAGACTCAGCCTGTGAGAAGCGTTTTCGAACCATTCACGAGCCGGTTGCTCTTCGATCTCAAGAGGGAAAAGGAGATAACCAATCTTCCTTCCGGGGAGTATGTCATACACGTGGAAGCAATCGTCGATGGTAAGAAAGTTTCCGCAGAGAAAAAGTTTATGAGTGTGGAACGTTACGAGCTGATTGTGGAAAACTTCAGCGACTTTTATTATGTTGGCGAAAATGCTCAATTGAAGCTGTTTCTGGTCAATCAAACTTCGCGTGTTCAGGATCTGAGAATAGATCCCGTCAGTGTCACTCTGAAACACGATGGAAAGATCGTCTGGCAGAACACGGTTCAAGTCGAACCTTTCTGGCAGAACGTGAAGGTCGGTGAACTCATCGAACTGATAGAGACCCTGCTCGTCCCATTCGACAAAGAAGGCGTGTACTCGTTACAGCTCGAATGCGTGGTGAACGGTTCGACGAATTCGTTGGTCTTGCCAGTGGCCTGTATCAACGAGGCGGAAAAGAATTTGAAAAAAGTGAAGGTCTACACGGATGCACCAAAGATATACAACATGAGGACTCCTCTGCAGTTCTCGGTGTATCTTTTGAACGAATCGAGAGACGATGTCTTCCTCGAGATTGAGGAGATCATAGTATCGCTGCTTCCCACTTCTTTGAATTTCAAGAAAGGGCCTGTGCGCATGTGGCTGGCTCCCTATTCGAAGTACGAGATTTTCAGATTCTATCCCTACAGCGTGTCCGCCATAACGCAACCGGGCAACTACAGACTCCTGGTAAAGGTGGCCACGAAAAACGATCGACTCGACTTTGAAACGACACTGCAGGTGAGCGAGTAGAATATCATTTGGAGGTGTTCTCACATAGAAGTTCACACGTTGGAAAGACTCGACTACGACAAGTTCTTATCCTTGCTCGCAAACTACGCTGTCACACAACTTGGAAAGAAGTGTGTTCGTTCGTTGAGACCCAGGAAAGATCCCACACAGGAACTGAAGTTCGTGGAAGAAGTCATAGAGTTGTTGAAGTCGTCCGAGAGCTTGCTTCCCAGCAACGCTGGCAATGCGGACATAGAAGATGTCTTGACGAAACTGAACTCAGGTTCGATCCTCGAGCCACAGGAGCTGTTGAGGATCGCAGATGCCGTTGCTGTAGTAAACCTTCTGAAAGAAAGGCTTGACAGATTGCCGGATTCTTTCACAATGAAAATGCTGGCTCAAACTGTTGAACCTGCTACCCACGTCGCTGAGCAGATTCATAGATGTATTGACACAAACAGCTGGATAAAAGACGAAGCGTCTGAAAACTTGAAAGAGATAAGACGAGGGATGAGATCCGTTCTCGAGGAGATCAAGAAAAAGAGTGATTCCTTCATCAGGGCGAACAAGTTCTTGTTGCAGGATCCCATCTGCGTTCTCAGGGATGGTAGGCACGTCTTTCCCATCAAGGCCAGCTACAGGGGACAGGTTAAAGGAATTGTCCATGCGTTGTCGTCTTCATCCGCAACTTGCTTCGTCGAGCCTGACGATTTCGTCCCCCTGAACAACACGCTTTACGAGCTCAGAGAGGAAGAACAAAGAGAGATAAACAGGATTCTGAGGGAACTGACCACACTCGTCAGGCAGAACATCAGACGAATCGAAGAGGGCCTGAACTTCGTTGCGATTGTGGACTCACTCCAGGCTAGAGGCCTGTTCGCCATCGACCAGAAGGCCATCGTCGTTTATCCATCGTCAAAGAGGGTCGTGAGAGTCGTTCAAGCCAGACATCCCCTGCTCGATCGTTCCAGGGTCGTGCCCATAGATCTGGTCCTGCCCGAAGACAAACACGGTTTGATCCTCACAGGCCCTAACACCGGGGGAAAGACGGTTTCCCTCAAAACGATAGGTCTCTTTTGCTGCATGATGATGGCTGCAATTCCCCTACCCTGCGAGCACGGTACTGAGATCTTTGGGTTTGAGAGCATCTTTGCAGATATCGGTGACGAGCAGAGCATAGAGCAGAACCTGAGCACGTTTTCATCTCACCTGAGAAACATCGTGCTCGCGCTCGAATCGGCCAGCAAGAACAGCTTGGTCCTCCTCGATGAGCTGGGCGCTGGAACCGACCCAGTGGAGGGGGCCGCCCTTGGACTCGCCGTGATAGAACAGCTGAAGCGGATAGGTTGCAAATTCATTGTAACAACCCACCTGACACCGATAAAACTCCGCGCGGTAAACGACGAAAAGCTAATCAGCGCTTCTCTGGAGTTCGATCCCGAAACGCTGAAGCCGACCTACCGAATCCTCATGGGTGTGCCCGGTGGTTCCCACGCACTCGAGATAGCCCAGAGGCTGGGGCTCGACGAGACCGTGCTCGAGATGGCCAGGAATTATCTGGGGAAAGATTACGTTGAGGTGGAAAAAATTGTCGAAGAATATCAAAAACAGTTGGTTCTCATGGAAAAGAGGATCGAAGAACTCGAGACCGAGCGGGCCAAGCTCGAAAAGCTAAAGCAGGACTACGAACAGAAATATCAGGAACTGAAGCGAAAGAAGATAGAGGAACTCGACAAAGAACTCAAACAGCTGTACGATTACATCAAACGGGCCAAGCGGGATGTGGATGAGACCATACATTCGATAAAGAGCAAACAAGATCTGGCCAACTTGAGAAGCGCATCGAAGCATTTTGAAAGTCACGTGACAAGGCTGAAACGGATACAACTCAACCAAGAACCTGTTGAAGAATCACAGATATCTGTCGGTGATACCGTGAAACTGAGAAATGGTGATGCTGTTGGAAAAGTTGTCGAGGCTAGGAATGACAGATACATTGTTGACTTCAATGGTCTGAGGCTCGAAGCACGCGCGAAGAACCTGGTAAAAGTGGACCGAAAAGAAATGCAAGTTCAGCAGATGGTCCACGAGATAAAGCCCGACCTGGAGAAACCTGAGATTGATGTGCGTGGTCTGACCGTCGAGGAAGCAGAACCTCTGGTCGAGAAGTTCATTGACGATCTATTCATGTCTGACTTCAAGATCGGCTACATCATACACGGCAAGGGGACGGGCAGGCTTGCCGTTGGTATCTGGGAAATACTGAGAAAGGATAGCAGGGTCAAGCGCTACAGGTTCGGTACCCCAAACGAGGGTGGAACAGGCGTGACGGTGGTCGAAATATGAAAAGCGTTTTCGCGCTGGACGTTGGAACGAGAAAAGTTGCGGGGCTCGTTGGAACTTTCGAAGACGAAGTTTTGACCGTCGTCGACTACGAGTCTATGGAGCATCCGGTGAGGAGCATGCTGGATGGCCAGATACACGATATTAAGAGTGTCGCCAGGATCATTGAGAAGATCAAGAAAAACCTCGAGAGTCGGAACGATACCACGCTCGAAGATGTTGCAGTTGCAGTTGCAGGAAGATACCTGAAGACACAGATTGTGGAGGCCAGTACGAAGGTCCCCAGCGGTGTGGTCGATGAGAAGATAGTGAAAGAACTTGAGGCACGCGCCCTGGCGCAGATTTCTTTTTCAGACGAATCTGGGATCAATCTTTACTGTGCGGGCTATTCCGTTCTGGAGTACAAACTCGATGGTCTTTGGATCAAAAACCCTCTCGGCCACAGAGGCGATGAGCTTTACACCAAACTCATTGTTGCGATGCTACCTAACCAGGTTATAGACGCCATGATCAGTGCGCTTCATCTCGCCGGTTTGAGGTGCGCGTTTCTGACTCTTGAACCCATGGCAGCACTGGAGGTGGCTCTGCCAGATGATCTGAGGTTTCTGAACATAGCCTTGGTTGACATCGGGGCAGGCACGAGCGACATCGCGATCGCGAAGGGTGGCACGGTCCTCGGTTACGACATGGTCGCGCTTGCTGGCGACGAGGTAACGGAGGCCATAGCGAAACACTACTTGCTCGACTTCAAAACGGCAGAGCTGCTCAAAAGAAAAATCGAGTCCGCGCAGAGCATCGAGGTGAACAACCTCACAGGTGAAAGGATACTCGTAGAGAGATCACAACTGGAGAGAATTATAGATCCGATCGTCACGCACATCGCGGAGAACATAGCCCAGCGCATAGAGGCATTGAATCTGGGTAAACCCAGCGCCGTTTTGCTCGTAGGTGGAGGGGCGAAACTTTCGCTCCTGAGAGAAAGGATCGCTGAAGTGCTGAAACTTTCGAAAGAACGAGTAGCGCTCAAGTCGGTTGAGGAGTTTGAAAGGGTCAAGTCACTCAAGGAAGGTTTCGTCGGAAGTGAGTTCGTCACTCTGGCGGGTATTGCGTACATGAAGGCGAAAGAGCTTGGCTCCATCTACGACGTGGTTAGATTGAACGGTGAAGAAGTGCGGTTGTTGAATTTCGGTAGGGCTCCGACGGTTCTGCAGCTGCTCACTCAGTCTGGTTACAGCATAAGAGACCTCATAGGCGAAATCAGACCGTCGCTCGTGTACACGTTGAACGGCGAAACGAAACTCGTACGGGGTATTATTAGAAAGAAGTATCGTGTAAAAGTCAACGGCAGGGAATGCGCGCTTCATGGGACGTTGAAAACAGGAGATGAAGTTGAAGTGGAGTTTCTTGAAGGTGAAACACCTGAATCGCCAATGCTGAAAGACTTAATCAAGCCTGTTCGGGCCTTTCTCAACGGTAACCAGGTCTTCGAGCTTCTTCCCACTGTGATCGTGAACGGCCAAAATGTCGAAGATCTGCAAAGATTAGTGAACGATGGTGACGACATCGTTGTTTCCTGGCCAACGAAAGAGGAGATAGAGCAGCTCTTGAACGAAAAACTTGGCTTTGTGAGGTGCACAGTGAACGGTGAAATCAAAGTTGTGCCAAGGTTCAAGTTGACACTCCAAAGGTTTGAAGAAACGGAACAGGGATTTTTCTACCATTTCGAAGGAGTCGAGATGAAGGTGAAAGACCTTCTTCCTCAACCCCTCAGTATAAAAGTAAAGTTCAACGGCAAGCAGATCGAGATCACTCAAAAGAACCATACTGTCTTAGTCAACGGTGAATACGTCAGTTCGGATAAGGCCCTGTCAGATGGCATGGTGATTCAACTGTCACGGTTTGAACCCATCCTAGCCGATGTATTGGCCAGTGCGGAGATAAACACGGAAAACTTGAAAGACTACAGGATCACGCTGAATGGGAGAGAGGCAAGCTTCGTGGACCCAATCAAAGAAGGGGACGAGGTGGAGTTCATCGCGAGCCCAAAGGTTTTGGATGAACCAGAAAAATCATCTGAACCTTCCGGGGAATGAGCTTATCGCCAAGAAGAATTCTCCGAGGAATTTCTCCACCATGGCCAACACACGAAGACAAAGAAAGATTCCAACCGATCAGTGAAGATCAACAAGTGGCATGGGTTAATTTTGATCTTGTATTCTGATTTCGTCTTCAGTGATGTCGCTGTTATTGTATGCTGTCAGGTCAATGCCGTTGAGTGACCTTTTCCCACTATTGAAGTAGTGGGCTTTCCACTTCAACATTAACATCCCTATCGCAGTTCCAACCACATTCGCACTTAATAGCTCTATCTGCAGGGAATCGGCTTTGCTCACAATTTACTTTCCCTTCTGTTGTACATTACCATCATTAGAAAAACTGCAATATATCTAAC
>LDZQ01001150.1_pt1 | contig 66185 bp, 73 predicted proteins | sample 615361 | NCBI WGS metagenome assembly LDZQ01 (sample SAMN03408297, study PRJNA278302) | terrestrial metagenome | isolation source: oil reservoir sample I2 | place: USA: Alaska, North Slope, Ivishak formation | collected 2013 | reverse complement strand
ACGAAGCTGGCACGTGAGTGGATTAATGGGCTACTTAGCAGTAGCCCTTAATGCGCTGTATGCCAGCTGGACGGCAGCTGCAGCTTAACGAAGCTGGCACGTGAGTGGATTAATGGGGGATGGCTGTGCCATCCCCCTTAATGCGCTGTTTTGCCGGCTTTTGTAAAAAGCCGCTTAATGCGCTGTTTTGCTGGCTTTTGTAAAAAGCCAAGCTGGACGACAGCTGCTTAGAACTCAAACAGCGACTTTTGCCCCTTGGGCTCATCGTCCCGCGAGAGCTTTCGCTCTGCCTTGGACACGGGTGTTTCCCCCTCCGGGGCGTGCTCTGCTGGCGCCATTCCCGCAAAGTACTCTATCACCTCCTCGGTGCGCTGCCTTCTTCTTCTCGTGGCCTCGGTGTACACCCGCTCTGCCCTCGATGCATCCCCATCTAGCAGATAGGTGGTCTCATCGAGTGTGAGCTCGAGCTGCTCGCACATCATCACAGCCATCCCATCGCTGGCGCACAGCAGCCTGAAAAACGGCAAAAGCTCACGCTTCACATAGCTGCCCGAGGTGTGGGTGTACCTTCCAATCTTGTGGGCAAGCCTGTCCCTCATCTCTCGCATCCTCTTCAGCCGTCCCAGCAATCTCCAGTAGGTGGGAGAGCGATACCGCTTGGGATGCGGGGGGCTCCGCTTTGCCACCATTACTCCGCCGAGCATGTCCACCGAGGCATAGCGCCACATCCCATAGTCCTGCCTTCTTCTGACCCTTCCGAGAAACACGTCCGCCCTCGAAAGCCAGCGATACGCCCTCGCAATTTCGTCTGGATGGGCATATGCATCTGGAAGGTTCTCGTCTATCCAGTGGATGAGGTCATCTGGGGACTGGTCAATCGTGAAGGCGGCATCCTGTGCAGCCCTCAGGTCACTGCCCTTGAACACGAGGTTGAGCACCTTGAACACATCGCTCTTTACGTCCCTCGTGCCCATGTGGAGGTCATCCAGCGTGATGGACTTCCTCCCCTCTGTCAATGCCTGAAGGTCGTTTATCGCACCCCTTATGTCGCCGTCTGCCGCCTCTGCAATCCTCTTTAGCACTTCCACGTCTGCCCGAATGCCCTCTGCGGCACACACCCTCCTCAGCACCTCGAGGACGGCTTTGGTGCTCGGCTTTTTGAACTGAATCCTGAGACACTGGCTCGATATCGAGGTGGGGACAGCCTGACAGTCGTTGGCAATCAGCGCTACGGGCTGAGCCGTCTCCCTTATGGCGCGGGCTATCGCACCAGCACCGCCAGCATCTGCCCTTCCATGCACGTTGTCTGCCTCATCGAGCACTATCAGCCTTCGCCCAAGCTTGGGGTCGAGGGTGGCGGTTCTGGATGCCAGCCCCACCACCCGCCTGATGACCTCTGCAGTGCGCTGGTCGCTGGCATTCAGCTCCACCACCTCCCAGCCCATCTCCGAAGCGAGGGAGAGGACGGCAGAGGTCTTGCCCACACCCGCCCTGCCACAGCACAGCACAGCCCTCGAGAGGGGTCTGCCCTGCTCCCACGACATTGCCCACTCGAGCAGATGCTTCTTTGCCGTTGGATTTCCAGCGACACTGGAGAGCGTGGTGGGGCGGTACTTCTCTGCCCAGTTCATGGTAAAGACTTGGCAGGGAGGTAGAAAAGCCTACTGCCCGCCACCATCCCTCACGAGCAACACGAGCGCGCATATCGCCGTGAAGGATGCGCACGCACCCCAGAGAAAGGTGGCGCTGTACGAGACGGCGTCCCACAGGAAGCCCGCCATCAGGCTCGCGGGCAGGGTGGCGAGCCCCACCGATGCGTGGAAGGTGCCAAGTGCGGTGCCCCTGAGCTCACTTCTGGCAAGGTCGGACACGTACGCCCTCTCTATTGGCTCTATGAACCCATACGAGAGCCCATAGAGCATGAAGAGAGGGACGAGCATCCATGCGCTGCTGAAAAGAGCAAAGCCCACGCACGTGAAGAAGAACAGTCCATATCCCACGAGCAGTCCCCGCTTTCTGCCTATCCTGTCCGAGAGAGAGCCCGCTGGGATGGTGCTCAGGGCATACACGATGTTGAACACGATGTAAAGGGCAATGGGCACGGCTATCGCCAGCCTCTCTGAGAACAGTGTGGATGCCCTGAGCACGAAGAACATGTAGGAGAAGTTTCCAAGCGCAAAGAGTGTGGTGGCGAGTATGAGCCTCTTGAGCTGAGGGGAAAGTCCCGCGAGGGCAAGCCTCGATGAGCCAGAGAGAGGGCTGGTCTTCACATCCTCCACAAAGTACAGGGGGAGGAGGGCAAAAAACCCGATGATGGCAGCCATGAGCAGTATCGTCCTCATGCTGAAGCCAAAAACCCAGATGAGCAACAGGGCGAGCACCGAGCCGAGCACTGCGCCCGTGGTGTCCATCGCCCGATGAATGCCAAAGCCCTTTCCCCGCGTGCTCTCGGTGCTGTACGCCGCCACCAGCGCGTCTCTCGGAGCGGTTCTAATCCCCTTGCCCATCCTCTCAAAAAAGCGAATTGCCACCACATCATATCCGCTCTGAGCAAGGGGAAACAACAGCTTGGCAACGGAGGACGAGAGGTATCCCAGCAACACGAGCAGCTTTCTTCTGCCAATCACGTCAGATATCCTGCCAGAGACCACCTTGAGCAGGCTGGAAAGGCTATCCCCAAGACCACCGGCAAGCCCGACCACCACACCTCCCCCACCCAGCGAGGCAATGAAGAGGGGAAGCAGGGGCATAATCATATCACTGGACAAGTCCGTGATGAGGCTGGTAGCCCCAAGAAGGAGTATATTGGTCATGCCTCTCCGAGCCATTCAGAGTTCTCTTTGAGAGGTATGTTAAAAGGCTTTTCCACCCCGGAGCATCACCGTCTGATGGCACAGAGCGGCCACCTGTTAAAATAATGGGCTCGTCCGGATTCGAACCGGAGACCTCTGCCGTGTGAGGGCAGTGTCATGACCAGCTAGACCACGAGCCCCTTTTCCAAAAACACATCACTCCGGTCTATCTGCCATTCTCTTATGTTATTTAGGGTTTTCGTATGGAGCCCGATGTGAGCGTCGAGCGTGGGGTGTGGGGATTGTTGATTACTCCGTAATCAGCAGTAAGCAACAGCACCATATGGATGCAAAAAAAGAGAGTGGGCAAAAATGCCCTACTCCTCCTTTTCGTCTCTCACCTTTACCGACCTCTCTACAGGGCTCACGAAGATTCTCCCATCTCCTGCCTTTCCTGTGTGCGCAGACCTCCTGATTGTATCTACCAGCGCATCCACGCTCTCATCGTCCACGAAGAGCTCTATCTTCACCTTGGGAAGAAGGTCAACCTCTATCGCCTTTCCCCTGTATTCCAGCACTATACCCCTCTGCTCACCTCTGCCCCTCACATCGATGACGGTCATGCCAGCACACCCCACCTCATCGAGGGCACTCTTCACCTCATCGAGCTTCTCTGGGCGTATGTATGCCTCTATCTTCTTCATTCCATCACCTTCCATCAGACCTTCTCACCATGCTGGGAGATGTCCAGACCGACGTACTCCTCGACCTCCGACACCCTAAGGCCAATGGTGACATCGAGCACCTTTGCGATGACGTACGTGGCTCCAAAGGCGTACACAAGTGCCGCTCCAGCACCCAGTGCCTGAGCGATGAACTGACTCACGTTGCCATATATCAGCCCATCGTACCCACCAATGGCAGGCACGGCGAATATGCCCGTTGCGAGCGCCCCCCACAGGCCACCCACACCGTGCACAGCCCACGCATCGAGGCTCTCGTCGAGCCCCTTGCTGATTCTGAACAGCATGGCTCTGTAGCATATCAGCCCAGCGACCGCCCCTATCACAATCGAGGACAAAACGTCCACAAAGCCCGCCGCTGGGGTTATTGCCACGAGGCCAGCTATTGCGCCGCTCACAAACCCAACGGAGCTTGGTCTTCCAGAGACCCAGCTTGCAAACATCCATGCAAGGGCGCCTGCGGCAGCGGCGGTGTTGGTCACCACGAAGGCGTTGGCTGCAAGCCCGTTGGCAGCGAGTGCGCTGCCAGCGTTGAACCCGAACCAGCCGAACCACAGCAGTGCTGCACCCAGCAGCGTCATGGGTATGTTGTTTGGCTCGATGATGTGGCTGCCAAACCCTATTCTCCTGCCGACCACCAGCGCAAGGGCGAGCGCCGAGAAGCCAGAGCTGATGTGCACAACCGTTCCGCCCGCAAAGTCCAGTGTGCCCAGTGCCGCCGTCCAGCCACCGCCCCATACCCAGTGTGCCAGCGGGTCGTACACGATGGTGGTCCAGAGCACACCGAATATTATGAACGAGCTGACCTTCACTCTCTCAGCCACCGCAGACGTGAGGATTGCCAGCGTTATTGCAGCAAATACCAGCTGAAATACCATGAACAGCAGGGATGGTATCGTTCCACTCCCAGCATCCATGCCCACGCCGCTGAGCCCTAAAAACTCCAGACCTCCCACAAACCCCGCAATGTCGGGGCCGAAGGACAGGGTGTATCCGAGGAGCACCCACTGAATGCTCACCAGCGCAAAGGCTATGAACGACAGGGCTATCATCGAGATTACGTTCTTTCTCCTGACCAATCCGCCATAGAACAGCCCAACGCCAGGCGTCATCAGCATCACAAGGGCCGTGGCGGCCAGTATCCATGCCGTATCTCCACTATCCAACACTATACCTCACCTCTCATGCTCCATATCATGCTCAATCCTCCAACCCTCATGTCCCACGATGGGGACTGCCAGTGTATGCCTCTGTATGGCATGGAAGCTTACTTCCATGTTGTTATATTTATAGTTTATGGAAATGAACTTCTTATATGTCATATTTATAGATTGCCGATAGCCCCATATTTTCAGGTAATGCCACACACCTGAGGGTGCTACCCAAAACCAGCGGCCAACACCACAGGGCTGCCCATCCTTTTAATACCCGTTGCGAGAAACATACTCACGGGATAGGGACATGTGGAGACGCATACTCGAGAAGTTCAGCCGCTTTCCAGCCCAAGAGCGGGTTGTGATGCTGCTGCTGGAGCGGGGCTTTCAGGTGAGCCCTCATGGAAAGGTGGTCTCCGGCGGCATCGAGATTCCCCACACCCACATCGCCCGGGAGGTGGGAGTGGACCGCCGGGTGGTGGATGCCGCAGCCAGCACGATTGCCAGAGACGATGAGCTAAGGCAGATATTTCAGAACCTTCAGTCCATACTGTTCTTAAAAAGTGTGGCACCTCTGCTGGGGCTTGGCGTGGTCATCATCACCCCAACCGATGCTTCCAAGGTGGGCATCGTGAAGGATGTTACCGGGGTGATTGCAGCCCATGGCATAAGCATAAGGCAGGTGGTCACCGACGACCCAGAGTTCACGGAGTCCCCCAAGCTCACAGTAATCACCGAGTGCAAGCTCCCCGGGGATGCGGTGGACGAGCTGCTTGAGCTCGAGAGCGTGAAAGAAGTCACCGTGTACTGAGGTGAGACGTTGAGCAGGATGAGAATACTCATCGTGGGCGGCACTGGAAAGTTCGGTGCATGGTTCGTGCCCTTCTTCAAAAGGCACGGTTTTGAGGTACTCGTGAGCGGCAAGAGTGGAAAGGTGGACGTGGCACGGCAGCTGGGCTGTGAGTACGTGTTTCTGGAGCGCCTGCCCAGTGTGGTGCCCACGTGCGACTGGGTGATGCTCTCGGTGCCCATCGATGCGATTGAGAGAGTTGCCTCGCAGGTGGCTCCCCACATGAAGGAGGGTTCGATGCTCTTCGATGTGTGTTCCCTAAAGCAAGGGCCCCTCGATGCAATGCTCAAGGTGGCTCCAGAGGGCGTCGAGGTGGTGGGAACGCACCCCATGTTCGGACCCACCATCCCACATCTGGAAGGTCAGACGGTGATAATGGTGAGCACCTCCCGCTCTGGCTCTGGCTTTGAGAGACTAAGGCAGATGCTCGAGGAAGAGGGGGCACACGTGCAGCAGATGAGTGCTCGGGAGCATGACATGGCGATGGCAGTGGTGCAGGGGCTCACCCACTTTGCCTACATCACCATAGGCAGCACCCTTCGAAGGCTGGAGTTCGATGTGGGCGCCTCCAGGACATACATGAGTCCCGTATACGAGGTGATGGTGGACTTTGTGGGCAGGATTCTCGCCCAAAACCCATACCTGTACGCTCTGATTCAGACAAACCCCGCTGCCTCAGAGGTGCGAAGGGCATTCGTGGAGGAGGCAAAAAGGCTCGCCTCACTCATAGATGGCGGTGATGTGGAGGGGTTCGTTGCCAGCATGAGGGCAGCGGCAAGCCACTTTGGCAACACCGAGGCAGCGCTCAGGCGCTCGGACAAGCTGATAAACTGGTCTATAGCCGAGCTCGAGCGCCTGCAGTCCATGGTGGGAAAGGAGGTGGTGCTCGAGCACCTCTACACCTCCAAATACCACAGGGGGGTTCTGAAGAGCGCAGATAAGCAGGAGGTGGTGCTCGGCACTGGAAAAAGGCAGGTGAAGCTGAAGCTGGAGAACGTCAGGATGCTCGAGGGCGAGGAGCTTTCCGCATGGAGGGCGGAGCACGTACCCACCAGAAGGAGGGACATATCGGTGCTGCTGTGCGAGGGTGCAAGGGAGGACGTGCTCGTCCATCTCCTCTCATCGCTCGAGCACGTGGCAAGGGCAGAGGTGATAGACGTGTACGAGCTCAAAGGAAAGAGGAGTGCCACGTTCAGGCTGCACATCTTCTCCGATGCACATATCTCACAGGTGGAGAAGAGGGCAGTGGAGATGCTCGTGGGTCTGGGATGCACACCACGTGGCAGCGATAAAAAGCGGGCTGAGAGGGATTTGAACCCCCGGCCTGCTGGTTAAGAGCCAGCCGCTCTGCCTGGCTAAGCTATCAGCCCGCAGCGCACCCATTCGCATCCCCCATATTTAAGGTTTTAGGCACGCCGCTGCTGGGCCAGCCCACAAAAAAGGGCAGGCTCTGGAGCATGTTATTCGCTCTGCTCAGAGACGTACTTCTCGAGCTGCTCCCTGACGAAGGGAGCAACCCGCTCCAGCAGCTCGCGGCTTCCCCTGAACGCAAGAAGCCTCTCGACCTCCCTGCCAGAGCTGTCCACGGGCACATCCCTCTCCACGAGCTCGAGCCCCTCGAACCGCCTTGCAGCCTCCACTATGATGCTCTGGGGAAGCCCAGGTGGAAGCACGAGGTCAAACTTGGGCTCCTCCTCACCATGGTACAGCTTTCTTCCAAACACGTCATCGAGCGTCTTCATGTCGCCTCTCACGCTATGCGCTCGCCCGCGTGCTCTCCATACATCGAGTTATACACTTCGATGGGCTTTAGCACCAGCATGGAGTGCACGGGGAACTTGGGATGCTTCTCCTTAATCTCAGCCCTGAACTGCTCGAATAGCTCGCCGCTGTCCACGACCTCGACCGCAAACTTCACCTGATAGGACTCGCCACTCTTGGGGTCCCACACCACGACGGCTGCCACGGGATTCTGCTCGATGTTGGCGATGGTCTTTTTCATGAAGTTGTTGGCCACGAGCAGCGTCTCATCATCCAGTAGCTTGAGAGCACCAACGTACGCCACGTTGGGCACACCCTCCTTGCTGCACGTGGCAAGGGGAAACGGCTTGCACCTGCTCAGGGCATCCATCACATTCTGTGGCAATCTCACCATGCGCACACCCCTCGTATTTTCTCTAACCACTATGATAAGAAGTTTGTTGTCCTCGTGAGTGAGAGGAGTTTGAGCGCCTCGAGCGCCTCGAGCGCCTCGAGCCTTTCAGTGAAGTCTTCGGCAGAATCACCCGCCAAGGTGTATCCTCAGCAGCCCCCTCCCCAGCCCACCTCCTCCATCCTGTCATTGCAGTATGGGCACTCCTCTGGAGTACCCTCGTGCTCGTGGGTCTCAACCTCGTGTCCACAGCCCACACATTTCCACTTGCGCTTTTTTCCCTCCTCCATGTGCTCACCTTTCAGTTTTGTTTTTGTTCGTACTCCTATAAAGTATTTTACAATACCCCACCAATCCCTCACATAATACCACTTAGGCACCAGATATTGAGCCATGGAAAGTGTTTTCTATGTGCCCTCCAACCTCTCTACATGCACCTCACACCCCAAGAGCAGGCCATGCTGGATGGCGAGGAGGGGGGGAGTGTTCAGGAGTGCATGGAAATACTGGTGGCGCTTGGCAAGGTATTTGGAGCAGAGAGGCTCGTGAGGGTAAGGAGTGCTCAAATTGCGGGCGTGTCGTATGCCACCATTGGTGAGGGCGGGCTGCACTGGCTCGAGCACCTCGACGCCAAGGTCAGAATTCCCGCATGGATGAATCCAGCGGGCATGGACATCAAAAGATGGCGCGACATGGGCATAGACGAGCAGTTTGCGCAAAGGCAGATGAGGGTGATGAGCGCCTACATGCGGCTTGGGGTGGAGCCAGCATGCACGTGCACTCCCTACTACGTGCATCCCCCCAAGATGGGGGAGCATGTGGCATGGAGCGAGTCCTCTGCAGTGGTGTTTGCCAACTCGGTGTGCGGAGCGCGCACCAACCGCGAGGGAGGACCCAGCGCGCTGTGTGCTGCCATCACCGGGAGAACACCCTGCTATGGGATGCACCTCGAGCACGAGAGGGCACCTCGCGTGCACGTGGTGGTGGAGGACGTGCTAAAGGGCCATGAGTACGGCGCTCTGGGGCTCCTGATGGGAGAGCGGCTTGGCTCCACAATACCGCTGTTTACGATGCGCTCTGTGCCCACCCGCGACGAGCTGAAGGCACTTGGAGCGGCAATGGCAGCCTCTGGCTCAGTGCCCATGTTCCACGTGGCAAACATCACTCCAGAGGCGCAAAAGTACATGCAAATGCTACCCGAGCTCGAGCGCATCACCATCGGCAGGGAAGAGCTGCTGGATACAGTCCAGATGGAGCCAGAGGCGGTGGCGCTGGGCTGCCCCCACTGCTCTGCTGCCGAGCTAAAAACAGTCGAGCAGATGCTTAGGGGAAAGAGTGTGAGGCGACCCCTGTGGGTGTTCACATCGAGGGCGGTGGCGGACGCCAACGCCTCAATCGTGCGCAGCATCGAGAGGGCTGGGGCAAAGGTGCTGTGTGATACGTGCATGGTGGTCTCTCCAGCCACCCGCCAGTTTTCGTGCGTGATGGTGAACTCTGGCAAGGCTTACAGATACCTAAGAACACTTCAGGGCATACAGGCTGTGCTCGCATCCACACGTCAATGCATCGAGTGGGCATGTGGGGGTCGATGAGATGAGGATTGGGGTGCGCTCAATTTCACGCGGATGTGCGCATGGTCATGCAGTAAAGAGCCAAAAGCCCATCTCATTTCTCGGAGATGTTGACCCCACGACAGGAAGAATCTCGGACCCGAACAATGCGCTGTTTGGCACCAGCATCGCTGGAAGGGTGTTCGTGTTTCCAGAGGCGCGTGGCTCCACCGTGGGCTCATACGTGCTGTACGACATGGCGCGGCGTGGCACCGCCCCGGCAGCTCTCGTTGCCCATCGTGCAGAGACCATCGTGGCGGTGGGCGCCATAATCTCCAAAATCCCACTGGTGGATGGGGTGAGTCTATCAGAGATGGAGAGAATCCATGACGGAGATTTTATAACGGTGAACGCAGATGAGGAATACATCGAGGTGAGGTGTGTGCATGAGTGAACTCCTCAGGGCGCTTGTGCTCCTGCTGGTGGGGTGTGCGACGCTGAGCACGGGGTGTGTGCAGCCTCAGGAGCCCACCTACCTGAACGAGAGCCTACGCATCGCCGAGCAGTTCATACGCACCGCCCCCACCTTTGCATACGATGGTGACGAGAGCACGCTTACGCTGGTGGACTCAAACCAGCTTTCTCCATCCTCGTGGGAGTTCACGTTCACCTTCCAAAGCCGCACGGCGGGCTATGGCAACCGCGCTGGAATGATGGTGGCACAGGTACTCACGAACCACACCGCCGTCATCAGGGTGGAGGATGGCGATGTGGTGTATGCGGTGTACGATGGCGTGTGGGACGAGCTAAACCAGAGGATGATAGAGGAATGAGAGATGTACGACCCCACATCGCTCCTGTGGTTGGTGCTGCTGTTCTACCTCATCCTCTCCCCCCAGCTAAGGTTTCGGCAGCTTCAGGCAGCGCGCTCGAGCCTCATGAAGTCCATCGCCAAGAAGAGGGGTAGCGCTGTCATAACCCTCATCCACAGGCAGGAGAGCCTCGGGCTGTTCGGCATTCCCTTCTACAGGTTCATCGACATCGAGGACTCTGAGGAGGTGTTGAGGGCAATCAGGACGGTGCCCAGCAACAAGCCCATCGACCTCATAGTGCACACACCTGGGGGGCTCGTGCTCGCAGCCACCCAGATTGCCAAGGCGCTAAAGGAGCACGAGGGCGAGGTCAGGGTAATCGTTCCCCACTATGCGATGAGCGGGGGAACACTGATTGCGCTGGCGGCAGACACCATAATCATGAGCCCCAATGCAGTGCTCGGACCTGTTGACCCTCAAATCAAGAGCTACCCTGCCCCCAGCATACTGAACGCCGTGGAGAAGAAGGATAACAACGAACTGGATGACGAGACGCTGATACTGGCAGACGTGGCAGAAAAGTCCATCAGGCAGGTAAGGGCGTTCGTGTACTCTCTGCTCAGGGATACGCACGGAGAGGAGCGGGCACGGGAGCTATCCGAGGTGCTCACCGAGGGCAGGTGGACACATGACTTCCCCATCACTGTGGAGGTTGCCCGCTCCCTTGGGCTGAACGTGAGCACCGATGTCCCAGAGGAGGTGTATCACCTCATGGAGCACTACCCCCAGCCATTGAGGCAGCGAATATCGAGCGTGGAGTTCATACCCGCACCCCCCTCACGGGAGGGAAAGCCAAAGTGATAGGATGAGGAGGCTGAGCACGTATCCTGTGAGGGGCGAGCACAACAGCCTGTGGTACTGGAGCAGGGTGCGCTCCCCCCTGCGAGTGGCGCTGAACTACTTACTGATGAGGCTTGCGAGCGTGTGCCCCTCGCTTCGGCTCAAGGCATGGATATACCGCAGAATGGGCATGAGGGTAGGAAGCCACGTCTCGGTGGCATTCGGGGTGGTGGTAGACATCTTCTTTCCAGAGCTCATAGAGATAGACGATGAGGCAATCGTGGGGTATGGGACGACCATCCTCGCCCACGAGTTCCTACAGCACGAGCTGAGATGCGGCAGGGTGAGGATTGGCAAGAGGGCGCTCATAGGGGCAAACTGCACGATACTCGCTGGGGTGGAGGTGGCAGATGGATGTGTGGTCTCGGCATGCTCCCTCGTGAACAGGGATGTGGAGGGGTTCGTTGGTGGCGTTCCAGCAGCACCCATCGAGCACGATTGAGTGGTTTTCCAGTTTCAGGAGGAGGGCAGCGAGAAGAAGGCTTCTCGTGGGTGCGTGCTGTATGGGGGCTCTGTATGGGTACTGGTACTATGTCCCTCAGCTTCTCATAACGCCCATCCACCTGTGGCTCCTCGTTCCAGACTGCCCCCTGTTCGTGAGCCTCTTCGTGGTCGTGCTCCTGCTGTGCGAGCTGGATGTGAGGGTGGAAGTGCTGGATGGGTTCGTGCTGTTTGGACTCGTCAAGTATGGCGCATGGACACTGTTTGTGATGCTGCTGTACTTCGATGTGTACCTCTCTGCACTCTCCTCAACCAAGCTCTTTCTGTTTGCTGGGCACATAGGGATGGTGCTCTGTGCCCTCACCCTCGTGAAGGGGCTTCGAGAGGGGCTTGCCCAATGGCATCCCCTTGTGTTCACGCTGGGCTTTCTCGTGCTGGACGTGATGGACTACTTGGTGGGCACCCATCCCCTGATACCCCTACAGCACATCCAGCTCGTGGCACTGTTCTCGGTGTGCACCACCCTCGCCATCGGTGCCATACTGTATGCTTTTATACGTGGTGATAGCACTGCCATTAGGGTTGACGATGTCGAGGGAGGATGACCGAATACTGATATACACACCCCTCTCCCTGCTCCTTCTGGGTGTGCTACTGCTGCTGCTGTTGCCACTGCTGGCATTGCTGTTCGTGGGTGCGGTGGGAAGCTCCTTTGTGAGGCTTGGCTTCTCTCCAATGCAGGCATTTGGCGTGCTCATTGCCTCTCTTCTCGGGAGCTTTGTCAACATCCCCCTGCTCAGAAGAGAGGTGGTGGTGAGAGAGCTGCCAGCGGGCGGGTTCTTCAGGCTCTTTGGAATCTTCGAGTACCCAAGGCTGGTGGTAAAAAAGCAGGTGCTGTGCATCAACCTCGGGGGTGCACTCATACCTCTGCTCGTGGCTGCCTATCTGCTTCCAAGGCTGCCCCTATATCCGGTGGTGCTCACATTCCTGCTGGTGTGCATCGTGTGCTATGTGCTCGCAAGGCCCGTGGAGGGCGTGGGCATCGTGCTTCCTGCATTCGTTCCACCCATCATCTCGGCGCTCTTGGCTCTCACGCTGTACCCAGAGGGGGCGGCTGGGGTGGCATTCTGTGCAGGGGTGCTCGGAACGCTCGTTGGAGCCGACGTGCTGCACCTGCCAAGGCTGCTGCGCATGGGCGCTGGGGTGATGAGCATTGGCGGAGCTGGTGTGTTCGACGGGATATTCCTCACTGGGGTGCTCGCAGCGATGCTGTCTTAGACATGTTGATTACCGTAATCAACAGTTGCTTACTTTGTAAGCAACTCAATCAAACCCTTTAAATTATAGCTGTAAACGGTGTACTCCCGGAAGGTGTAGCATGAGAATAGGAGTGTTCGTGTGCCACTGCGGACAGAACATCGCTGGAGCGCTCGACACCTCAAGGGTGCTGGAGTGTGCCCTCTCAGAGGAGGGGGTGGCGCACGCAGAGGAGCTTCAGTTTGCATGCTCACAGGAGGGACAGAGGGCAATCCAGAGCGCCATCGTGGAGCACAAGCTCGACAGGATAGTGGTGGCTGCATGCTCCCCCCACCTTCACGAGCCCACGTTTCGAAGGGCTGTCGAGGGACTCATAAACCCTTACCTCGTGGAGTGCACCAACATCCGAGAGCAGTGCTCATGGGTGCACACCGACCGTGCGAGGGCAACCCGCAAGGCGTGCGACCTCGTGAGGATGGGGATAGCGAGGGCGAGGCATCTCGAGCCCCTAAAGCCAAGGCGGATAGTGGTAAACAGGGACGTGCTCGTGATAGGGGGAGGGGTGGCGGGCATCACCGCAGCCCTCGAGCTTGCCAATGCGGACTTCCACGTGCATCTCGTGGAGCGCAACTCAAGCCTTGGGGGCAAGATGGCGCTGCTGGACAAGGTGTTCCCCACTGGCGACTGCTCGATATGCGTGTTTGCCCCCAAGATGAGCGAGGCGTATGCTCATCCCAACATCACGGTGCACACATACACAGAGGTGGAGGACATCTCTGGGCACGTGGGAAGCTTTCGGATTAAGCTCAGACACAAGCCCAGATACATAAACGAGTACTGCAAGGGATGCATAGAGCTGTGCTCCTCCGTGTGCCCGGTGGAGGTGCCCAACGAGTTCGACTTTCACCTCTCCAAGCGCAAGGCGATATACAAGCCCTTTGCTCAGGCGGTGCCAGAGTATGCGGTGATAGACCCAGAGGCGTGTGTGGGATGTGGGCTGTGCAGGCTGGCATGCCCCCTCGATGCCGTGGACTATGAGCAAAAGGAGAGCACAGAGGAGGTGGAGGTGGGCGCCATCATCGTTGCCACAGGCTACTCCACCTTCGACCCAGCACGAAAGCCCCACTACCACTTTTCGGAAGGGAAGGATGTTATTACCTCTGCCCAGCTCGAGCGCATGCTCAGCGCCTCTGGTCCCACGGGTGGAACGCTCGTTCAGCCCTCCTCGATGAGCGTGCCCAAGAGCGTGGCATTCGTCCAGTGCGTGGGCTCGAGGGACGAGCAGGTGGGCAACGCCTACTGCTCCAGAGTGTGCTGCATGTCGGCGATAAAGAACGCCCTTCAGATAAAAGAGCGCCACCCAGAGGTGGAGGTGAGCGTGCACTACCTCGACGTCAGGGCATGCGGCGAGGGCTATGAGGAGATGTACCTCAGGGCACAGAAGGCGGGTGTGAGGTTCATACGGGGGCTTCCCGGGGAGATAATACCCGCCGAGCTCGAGGGGCGTGATGGGGGTGCGGACGTGCTCTACGAGGACACGCTGGCGGGCAGGCTGATGCGCACCCACTACGACCTCGTGGTGCTCTCTGTGGGCATGGAGAGTCCAGAGGAAGCAGAGCCAATCGCGAGGATGCTGAACCTCCGCAGGAGGGACGACCGCTTTTTGGCAGTGGCACACCCCAAGATGAGACCAGCAGAGAGCGTGTACAGGGGGATTTTTCTTGCTGGCTGCGCCACGGGTCCCAAGGAGATACAGCTCTCCATAACGCAGGCTGGAGAGGCGGCCTCGAGGGCAATGTCGCTGCTGTCCAAGGGCGTGATAGAGGCGGATGCGTACACTGCTGTGGTGGATGCCGAGAAGTGCATAGGGTGCGGGATATGCGAGAGCGTGTGCCCCTCGGCGAGCATACAGCTCGGCGGAAACCCCAAGAGGGCACGTGTGGATGGAAGCACGTGCATCGCGTGCGGCACGTGCATTGCCTCGTGTCCAGCAGACGCCATAGACCAGAAAAACTTCACAGACAGCCAGATTCTCTCGCAGATACGCGCCATTGACCCTGAGAGCGAGTATCCTCTGATAGTGGCTTTCCTGTGCAACTGGTGTGCCTACGGGGCTGCAGACCTTGCGGGAATATCCAAGCTCAAGTACCCACCCAACGTGCGAATAATCAGGGTGATGTGCTCTGGAAGGGTGGACCCGCAGATGGTGCTCGAGGCGTTGAAGTGCGGAGCAGATGGCGTGCTCATTGGAGGATGCCGCATGGGCGAGTGCCACTATCAGACTGGAAACTGCCACTGTGAGGCGAGGATGGAGGCGCTAAGGGAGATGCTCGCCGAGCAGGGCATATCGCCAGACAGGATAGCCACAGTATGGGTGTCTGCCAACGAAAGCCAGACGCTCATTGAGGCGCTGGAGACACTCATCGAGAGGGTGGAGCAGCTGGGGCCAGTGGGGAAGGAGATGGATGGTGGATGGGAGATGGATGGGAGAGTGCCTAAGTGAGTGGCAGTGTGCACAGCTGCCGTCCAGCTTGGCTTTTTACAAAAGCCAGCAAAACAGCGCATTAAGGGGTGTGGCTAAGCCACACCCCATTAATCCACTCACGTGCCAGCTTCGTTAAGCTGTGGCGGGGCGCTGTGAGGGCTATACTACCTCGAGCCTGACGTCAAAGAAGGGCGCAGAGTGCACGATTTGTCCCACCGACACGAAGTCCAGCCCTATGTGAGCATAACTCGTGATGTTCTCGCATGTGATGCCGCCCGATGCTTCGAGCAGCACGCCGTCCCTCAGCCCCAGCCTCTGCAGCGTGTGCACCCCCTTCTGTATCTGCTCTGGGCTCATGTTGTCGAACATGATAACATCGGCTCCAGCCCTCGCAGCCCTTACGGCATCCTCTATACTCTCCACCTCCACCTCCACCTTTCGCATCACTCCCGCAAGAGCCCTTGCCCTTCTCACCCCCTCTTCGATTGTTATCAGCTTGAGGTGGTTGTCCTTTAGCATGATGGCATCCGAGAGGTCGAACCTGTGGGCATCGCCCCCACCGAGCACCACCGCCCGCTTCTCAAATTTCCTAAAGCCGGGAGTGGTCTTTCTGGTGCATGCCACCCGCACACGAGAGCCTGCCTGCCTTAGGGCATCCACACACCTGCGGGTCATGGTGGCAATGCCCGACATCCTGCCAATGAAGTTGAGGGCGAGCCGCTCTGCCCTGAGAAGGCTGCTCGCACTGCCCCTCACACGCATGAGTGCATCCCCCTCCCTCACTGAGCTTCCATCCACCACCAGCAGCTCCACATCCAGCCCAAAGTACTCGAACACCTCATGTGCCTCCTCAAGGCCCGCCACCACACCCTCCTGCCCAGCATACACCACGCCAATGCACTCCCCATCCACTATGTCGAATAGCTCACCTGCCCAGCCAACGTCCTCCTCTATGAACCTCTCGAGCTCGCATCTCAGCATGCGCACACCCCCATTTAGCCCTCTGGGCACACGCCCTCTGCAATCACCATCCTTAAGCCATGGCCCTCCAAGAGCGTAGAGAGAAGCTCGTGCCACCCATCCCTATCGAGCGCACTGCAGCTTACCACCCTCACCTCCGGACAGATGCCCCTCACCACATCATCGAGAAGCTCCAGCTCTGGCAACCACTGACCCCCCGTGATGGCGGCCACGGAGTTTTTAAGCACCACCACGAGAACGTCGATGCTCCATGCACGTGCGTGCACCAGCGATGGCAGTGCTGAGTGCAGCAGCGCAAAGTCCCCAATCACCGCTATGCCCCCCTCTGGAAAGCCGCTTGCCACCCCCACGGCAGAGCCCAGAGCCAGTGCCACATCCACCGCAGCCATGGGCTCTGGAGCACTCCTGATGACACAGCCCACATCGCCTGCCACTGGCACATCCAGCTCTGAGAGCGCCTCGAGAAGCGGAAGGAACGGACAGTTATCGCATATGTAGTGCCTGTAGCCCCGCATGTCGAGGCTCTGGGGAACGTACTCTGGCTCGAGCTTTTCTGTATCGAGCCTTTCAAGCGCCCACAGCACGTCCTCCTCCCCTATCCCAGTGCTCGTGATGTGCCCGGTGGTCCTCCCCCTGACGTGCTCATGGGTGGCGATGTGGTGCTCTATGAAGGGATACGGCTCCTCCACCACGAGCACCCTTCTGTATGAGAGAGCCCTCGAGAGCAGCGAGAGAGGGAGGGGGTTCACGAGGGAGAGCGAGAGATGGCTCACATCGAGTCCCCCAGCCTCAAGTGCCCGCTCCACCACGTATGAGGCATATCCAGAGGATATCACCACATCCTCGCCCCTGTGCACGAGCCTGTTTAGAGAGGTGTGCTCTGCCTCCTGCCTCATCAGGGGATGGGCGTCCCTGTAAAAGCGCTGGTGCTTTCCATGAAGCGTGAGGCTCCACACACCATGGTCATAGCTGGAGAGCGGCTCCCTCGGGATAGAGAGGGACTCCAGTGCGCACTCTGCTTCAAGCAACCTCGATGTCAGCCTGATGATGGCTGGCGCCCGCGTGCGCTCTGAGAGCATGTATGCGCTGGCAACGCAGCCCATGAGATTGTGCGGGTTGGGGTCAAACACTGGCACCTCGGCGAGCAGCCCGTAGTACCTCGAGTCCTGCTCGTTCTGGGAGCCCAATGCCAGAGGGTCATCTCCCGTGATGACCACCAGCCCTGCCCCAATGGTGTGGGTGGCGCTGGTGATGAGGGGGTCTGAGAGCACGTTGAGCCCCACGTGCTTTGTGATTACACACGTCCTCCTGCCACTCACGGAGCCCCCGAACGCCATCTCGAACGCGCTCTTTTCGCTTATCACCCACCTCGCACGGGGGCGCATGTGCTCGATTACGTGCTCAGCCAGCTCGGTGATGGGGTAGCCCGGCACCGCATACACACTCTGCACGCCAGCAGCACGCAGGGCACACACCAGCGCCTCTATCCCGTTCATCACACTATTCACTTAGTAGCCCCACATATACCACTTTCGAATTCGAGAATGAGTTAATTGGCTTCATGACGACCATGACAAGCTCGTTTTTTGTCCTCATGAAAGCCCCATATCGGTTTGTTGTCGTTCTTGTCACCCTGTGGGAAGTATGAGTGCAAGGGGACAACGGGAGCAATCACTATATAAAAAAGAGGGGCTCACTTTGAGCCGAGAACAGTCCTGAACTGGTCGGCGTGCATCTCCTCATCTGCAAGGATTTCCTCGAGCATCCTGCGGGTGGTGGTGTCTCCCTCCTGGTCAGCGAGCTTTATGTGCTTCCTGTAGTTCTCTATCGCCCTGCTCTCTGCTGCAAGGTCATCCTCCATCATCTTCCTGAGGTCCCCACCCCTGTGAATCTCAGAGGGCGTCTGGGTGGGAGTGCCCCCCAGCATCACGATGCGCTCAGCGAGCATCTCAGCATGTCTCATCTCGTCGATGGCTATCTGCCTCACCATGTCCATGATGGGAAGGGCCTCCATACCCTCTGCCTCGTAGTGATGTCCCATGTACTGGATTATAGCCGCCAGCTCGTCCGCCCTATCGCTGTTGAGCGCATCTATCAGCTCCTGCCTGCTCAATCCGATGCCTCCTTTCTCTATATGGGCTTTCTTCTATTTAAAATTATATGTGAAGCCCAATCTCTGCAATAGCAGCGGAATATCCTCCTTGGAAAACGCCATCTGCCCATTCACATCCACACGCTCTGGAAGCTCTCCAAAACACTCTGGAAGCTTCGCGCTCAGTATTAACCGTCCGACCGAGGGCGTGCACACGACATCAAGCCCGAGGATAGAGGTGGTGGGCCTTGGGTTAACATCCACGATGTATGGCTCGTCTGCGAGCACCACGTCCATGCCCACGTAGCCCTCGCAGCCCAGTATCCCGTATGCCTCTCGCACTACCTGAGCCACATCTTCCTCCATCGGTGAGGGATGGGGCACCACATTGCCCCCGTACTCTATCCTGACCACATTTCCCCTCTCGGCATGCTCGAGGGCGGCATCGATGTCAGAGAGACCCAGCCCATCACACACGTAGTGAATCCTCTGAAGGGTGAGAGGGAGAGTGAGCACCCCGTGCCGTGAGCCCACCACCCCCATGCTCACGCTCTTTCCCCTGAGGGGCTTCCACCTCTCCCCACGTACCCGTCTTCCTCCCAGCACCACATCCTCTGAGGCGCATCCGAACCTTGGCTTGCTCACCCATGGGCCTTCGCCCTCCCATGGCTCACAGGTGGGCACCCTTCCCTTAAGTGCCTCGAACACCTCGAGCTTATCGGCGCACGTGCCAACACACGCCGAGGGACACCCGAGATTCAAACACTCCTCCTCCACCACCCGTGTGAGGGGAGCCAGCAGCTCATCTGGAGCTATCACGAGTGCGGCATCCACCTCTCTGCACCGCTCCCTCAGCATCTGCTCGAAGCGCCCATCATCGCACCGGATGGGGGTGCCCCAGCGAAGCGTTGTGCCCCGAGTGAGGTAGCTCACCTCACACCCGCTCTCCACAAATCCCCTCACGAGCACGCTCAGCATGGCGAGCCCCTCGTACCGTATCGGGGGCTCAAGCCCACTCGCCACCGCGTACTCGGCCACCAGCACCTTCATGGCTCGAGCTTGCTCTTGACCGAGTTCACCTTCTCACGCATGCCCCTCTGCACATCCCTGCGGTCGTCTATCCTTATGGTGCTCACCACCCTTTGAGCGCCCATGAGGAACGGTACCTCGTGCACTCGTTTTAGCAGCTCGAGCACCTGCCCCAGCTCCCCCTCCACAACAGTGCCCATGGGTGTGAGCTCGTATGCCAGCCCGCTCTGCTCGATGAGCTTGACCGCCTCTGCCACGTATTTAGACACGCTTGGGCTATTCGTGCCCAAGGGCACTATCGAAATCTCGGCTATTACCATATCATCATCTCCTTATCACGAACCCATGGAACCTCCCGGTGGGAGGATTGTACCTCACCTCCACGGAAACCACTTTGGCAAGCGGTGGTCCTTCCCAGAGGGCTGCCTCGAGCTGCTCGAGCTGCTGGAACGGTCCTTCTGCCACCACCTCCACCCTGCCATCTGGAAGATTGCGCACAAACCCCGTGAGCCTGAGCTCCAACGCCCTCTGCTGCACAAAGCTTCTGAACCACACCCCCTGCACTTTTCCAGACACGAAGGCATGCATGCACACCCTATCTTCCATGCTCACCTCCTCTCGGTCTCGGCATCCTTGGGCACGATGGAAAAGCTCACAACCCTATCATTCTCGCTCACGTCCATCACCCTGACCCCACGGGCAGACCTGCCATACTGCGCAATCTGGGAGGTGCCCATTCTTATCACCGCTCCATTCTCAGTGCTCAGCACGACCTCATCCTCAGGATGCACCTCTCTCACGCCCATGAGGTATCCAGTCTGTGACGTGATTTTCGTGGTGATTACGCCCTTTGCGCCCCGTCGCATTCCCCTCTTTATGCTCCTGAGCTCCTCGGGACTCATGCGCTTACCATACCCTCTCTCGGTGATGGAGAGCAGCTGCACGCCCTCTGTGAGCACAGCGAGGCTCACCACCTCATCTCCCTCCCTCAGAGTGATGCCCCTAACACCTCTCGCAGTCCTGCCCATCTGTCTCACCTCATCCTCGGAAAACACCAGAGAGTAGCCAAGCTTTGTGCTGAGCACCACATCGCTGTGCCCATCGGTGAGCCGCACTCCCACGAGCTCATCGCCCTCGACCAGCCCAATCGCCCTAACACCCCTCCTTCCAGCATGGGCAAGCTCGTTTAGCGAGAGCCGCTTCACGAACCCTTTTCTCGTCGCCATGGTGAGGTAGCGTCCCTCGCTCACATCCCTCACGGGAATCATTGCAGTTATGCGCTCACCCTTGGTGAGGGAAAGGAAGTTCACCACGGGCTTGCCCATGGCATGCCTTTCCCCCTCTGGGAGCTCGTACACCCTCAGCCTGTACGCCACCCCCCTGTTGGTGAAGAAGAGCATGTGGTCGTGGGTCGAAGCGATGTGAAAGTTCTCCACATGATCGCTATCCTTGGTGTCCATGCCCTTCACGCCCTTGCCCCCACGCCTCTGGGTGCGATACGCCCTTAGGGGTGTGCGTTTCAGATAACCCCCATGGGTAAGGCTCACCACCACTTCCTCGTCTGCTATGAGATCCTCGGCATCCATCTCCACGATGTCGCCCTCTATGCGAGTGCGCCGCTCATCCCCATACATCTCTCGAAGCTCCATGACCTCTCTCTTTATCTCAGCCATGATGAGGGAGTCATCGGCAAGAAGCGCCCTCAGGTGCTCTGCCCTCTTCTTGAGCTGTGCATGCTCCTCGTCCAGCTTTTCTCTCTCGAGGGCGGTGAGCCTTCTCAGCGGCATCTCCAGTATCTTCTGAGCCTGCAGCTCACTCATCTTAAATCGAGCGATGAGCTCCTGCTGCGCATCCCTCGGGGTCTTGGCAGCCCTTATGAGTGGCACCACCTCGTCGAGGTTGTCGAGGGCAAGCTTGAGACCTTCGAGCACGTGTATCCTCTGCTCTGCCTGATGGAGCTCGAAGCTTGAGCGTCTGCGGATTACGTCTCTTCGATGCTCCACAAAGAGCCAGAGCATCTGCTTTAGGGACAGCTCTCTGGGCTCGCCATCCACGAGCGCGAGGTTGATGATGCCAAACGAGAGCTCGCACTTGGTGTGCCTGTACAGCCTGTTGAGCACCACACTGGAGTTTGTACCCCGCTTGAGCTCGATGACCACCCTGATGCCCTCCTTGTCAGACTCGTCCCGTATGTTGGAGATGCCCGATAGCACCCCCTCTCTCACGAGCCTTGCAATGTGCTCTATGAGCTGTGCCTTGTTCACCTGATAGGGCAGCTCGGTGATCACGATTGCCTCTCTGCCACCCCTCAGTGGCTCGATGCTGGCAACCGCCCTGATTTTGATTGTGCCCCTGCCACTCTCATATGCACTGCGTATGCCGTCCACGCCAAAGATTACCGCGCCCGTGGGAAAGTCTGGTCCCTTTATGTGGCGCATCAACCCATCCACATCGATGTCAGGGTCATCTATCAGCGCAACGATGGCATCGCACACCTCCGAGAGGTTGTGGGGGGGGATGTTGGTGGCCATGCCCACCGCTATGCCAGACGAGCCGTTCACCAGAAGGTTGGGCAGCCTCGATGGGAGCACAACGGGCTCCTTGAGGGAGGAATCGTAGTTGGGCACAAAGTCCACGGTGTCCTTCTCGATATCGGCGAGCATCTCCTCGGCGATTTTCTCAAGCCTCACCTCGGTGTATCGCATCGCAGCAGCCTCATCCCCATCGATGGAGCCAAAGTTGCCCTGCCCATCTATGAGGGGATAGCGAAGGGAGAAGTCCTGTGCCATGCGCACCAAAGCGTCGTACACGGCAGCATCCCCATGGGGATGATACTTACCCAGCACATCGCCCACCACACGGGCAGACTTCTTGTATGGTCTGTCATGGGTGAGCTTTGACTCCCACATCGAGTACAGAATCCTGCGATGCACGGGCTTGAGCCCATCTCTGACATCGGGAAGCGCCCTCCCCACAATCACGCTCATCGCATAGTCGATGTAGGAGCGCTTCATCTCTTCCTCGATGAGCACTGGAACTACCCTCTCACCGCCGTGTGCAACCTCCATACTATCCCCACACATACCTGCTGTTCTTGTCGCTTACCACCTTCTGCGTGATTTCGCTCAGGGGATGCTTCACGTAATCCATCACCTTGATGTCGTCCAGACTCTTCAACCCAGCATGCTCTGCAGTGCGCTCCATGCCCAGCGGCACGTCCTCGTCCACCACGAGTATGTATGCATCGAGCCTTTCGATGCCCATGCTTTTCGCTGCCATCACCCTGTGATGCCCGTCGGCGAGTATCAGCTTATCGCCCTTCTCTATCACGATGATGGGTTCTGTGAGCCCGAGCTTGAGCTCGTACATCCTTCCCTGAAGCTCGTCCGCGTATATCTTTGGCTGGGTGGGTATGAGCCTGTCGATGCTGATACAACCCCTCTTCACCCTGACCTTGGTGTCATGCACCACCTCGAGCGTTCTCTTGAGCTTCCATACCTTCTTGGGTGTGGTGCGCTCTATGTGGGAGCGGATGATGTCGGTGTTGGTGAGGATACCCACGAGACGGTTTTTTTCATCCACTACCGGAAGCTTGCTCTTTCCAGTCCTGAACATCACTCTTGCCGCATCAGAGATGTTCATATCCTCACAGGCGCTCACCACGTCCCTGTTCATCGCCTCCCTCACGTGCGCATTTTTGGGAAAGAACAGCATGTCCTTGGACGATATGTAGCCGATGACCTTGCCATTTTCCACCACCGGGAATCCATCGTGTCCAGTCTGCTCTATGAGGGCGATGACGTCCTCTATGGTGTCCTCTGGGTGGGCGACCGCCACGTTGGTGGTCATGTACTCCCTCACCCTCACCTGCTCGACATCACTCATCTCTCCCATGCGGGGCTCCCCTTCTCTTTCTTCTCACCGCTCCTATAAATCTGTCGCTAAGAGGACAACCGTTGAGGGTGTGGTAAACTCAGGGGAGTGGGTGGGTATTCTCAGTGTATACCCACACCCAACCCCCAGAGGGGTGGAAGCTCCCTGCGTGAGCAGGGAAGGGGGTCACTACTGTTTCCTTAATATTAAAGTCACTATAGCGAAAACAAACATTCCAGCGTAAAAAATCACAGTATAATCAACGTTGTTGTATACCGAGAGCCACTCATAGGTAAGCATAACTGCTGAAAATACTGCAAGAACAGCAAACCCAATATCTATAGATTTCATGGAATTAATCTTTCCAAAAAGAATTAAAAAAGTTTTTTCCTTCTATTTTTATAATTTAAGTATTGTAATTTCACTTTTGAATTTACTCAGCTGTGATTTTTTCCTAATGAAAAATTTTTATATCATAAGTGGGGGCTTTAATATAACGAGAAGGGGGTAGGTATATGTACATACCAGATGGGCTTCTTTCCACCCCAGTGTGGGTGGCTATGTTGCTTATCGCGCTCGTGGTATTTGAACAAACTCTGAAGCGGGGTAAGGTTATGGCTGCTACTGAACTTAAAAATGGGGGAGAAACGGTGGCTAATCCTGAGTTAAATGAACTCCTTTCTACCTTAGAGGAAAAAGAAGCGGAAGTGGGAAGGCTGAAAGCTTTGCTGGATATAGCAGAGAAAAAAGGTGGAGAAGTTGACAAATTGGAGAAAGAAGTTGAAGAGCTAAGACAAAAGCTCGTAGAAAAGGAAAAAGAGTTTGAAAGAGCCAAAAAGTTTGTCAGAGAACTTGTAAGGCGGATTCCTAAACCAGTATTTATTCTTTTTGTAAACAAAGACGGAGTAGTGGAGTACATAAACGAGTATGCTGCTAAGGTATTTGGTGCTGATAGCATTGATGATGCAATAGGAAAAAGGCCCTCTGAACTTGCTACAAATGTTGCAGCAGGAGGGAGGACTTTCATAGAGCTTGCTCTCGAGAATAGAACAACAATTGAGGGTAAAGAAGGACGTCTTAAGATTGCGACAGGAGAGACAATACCGATTCTGTCTTCGTGTGCTCCTGTTTACATCGCCGACGAATTTGGAGGTGTAGTGTGCTCCTTCGTGGATATAAGTGAGCAGAAGCAGAAGGAGAGGCAGATACAGGAAATATTCGACTACACCAACACGTGCCTTAACATGCTCAGCAGTGGCATCAGAGAGCTGCAGACAGGAAACCTCAACGTCAGGCTTGAGAAGATAAAGGATGACGAATTTGGCAAGACCATCGACGTCTTTAACGAGTTTGCTGAAAGATTATCGAACATCATAAAGAACCTTGCAGACAATATGAGAGGAACAACAGAACAGATAAAGGAAGCAAATGAAGCAGTCAGCCAGATGAATGCTGGAATGCAGCAGATAAGCTCGGCTTCACAGCAAATTGCAACGGGAAGTGAAAATCTGTCGCGCCTTGCAAATGCATCTGTTGCTGACTTAAAAGCTGCGGAAGAGACATTCAAGAAGCTGGGTGCTGATGCAGAGCAGTCGACCAAATTTACAGAAGCTGCATCAAAGAACGCTGGAGAGTCCAAAGAAGAAAGCGAAAAAGCTTTACAGACTCTTGGCATAGTAGTAGAGAATATAGAAAAGACCGCATCCATCGTAGAAAAACTTGAAGTTGCTGTCAGAAGCATTGGCAAGGTTACAGAAAAGATCAAGTCCATAGCAGACCAAACCAACTTACTCGCACTGAATGCGGCAATTGAAGCTGCAAGGGCAGGAGAGTATGGTAGAGGGTTTGCAGTAGTTGCAGATGAGATCAGGAAACTGGCAGAGGAGTCGAGAAGGAGTACAGAGGAGATAGGCGAAATAGTCAAAGGAGTTCAGGAAGAGACGAGAAAGGTAATAGATGCGATAATGAAGGTTAAGGCTGACTCTGCAGAAGGGGGCAAGGGTATTGAGGCCGCTTTGAACAAGGCCGGTGAAATCGCTGAGGCAGTAAACAGAATAAATGAGATGCTCAGAAACGTGTCAAAAGGGACAGAAGAGGGGTTGGCAAAGATAGAGCAGCTTGCCAGAAACTTTGAGGAGGTTGCATCAACTGCTGAAGAGAACGCTGCCAGCGGTGAGGAGACTTCAGCGGCAATAGAAGAGCAGACAGCAGCAGTCCAGCAGGTCAGCATAGCGATGGAGAAAGTTAACGAAATAGCCAACAAGACCACACAGATGGTTCTTGAGAACTTCAAGATATTTGAAGAAGGCGTGGATGTATCGACTACGCGGCGACAATGACCAATGGGGGTAAAAAATCAGTTTTTAGGAGGTGGAGGGCATGCAGACGATTAAGAGCAACGACACAGCCCAGGTTATAGTTTTCAATCTTGGAGATGAGAGGTATGGCGTAGATATATCTCAAGTCAGAGAAATCATCAGACCAACCCAGATTACGAGAATACCAAACGCCCCAGACTTTGTTGAAGGGGTTATCAACCTTCGTGGACAGATAACCACAATAATTAACCTCAGAAAGCGTTTTGGAATGCAGCCTAAGGAAATCGACAACGACACCCGCATAATCGTTGTTGAGAATGAAAATGCTGTTATAGGGATGATGGTCGACACGGTTAACGAGGTCAAGTATCTGTCCTCAGCTGACATTGAGGCTTTGCCAAACATGATTACTGCAAGAAATGAGGCGAAATTCCTTAAGGGAGTTGGTAAGTTTCCAGATGGCTTGCTGATTTTAATTGATTTGAACAAGGTGTTGAGTGAGGATGAAATGGAAAAACTGAGGTAGTTATGAGCGAAAGAGTTCTGCTTAAAACTCCTGCAGAAATCTTTGACAATGGTTGGAAAAGCACAGAAGTTGTCATCACTGAGAGTGACATTACTTTCGCCAATACAAAAATCCAGTCCAGAGAAATACAGGATCTTGAAAAACTTGAATATGCGGGTAAAGAAGCTGTTAGAATAAAGAAGGACCGGAATTATTACTTGAATTTCGGAAGCAGACAGCAGCAGATTTTCAGGTATCTTGCTTTTAACCTCAAGTCCGACAGATTCGCTGTTTACTTTCTCTCTCCAGCAACAAGAGGTGGGGTGGTGGTAAAAGATTCTAAGTGGGAAAAAGGCTACCTCAGCATAACCGACGAGGCTATATGGTTTTTATCTCCCTCAAAGCAGCTCAGAATTTCACTTAACAGTCTTGGGTCTGTAGGAAAGGATGTCAGGACGATAGGCGGGAAGCAGAGAGTGGTGCTTGTGGTTACTCATGTGGAGAAGGGAGAGGTAATCACAAGTTTTGTTCTCTGCCCTGAAACAACTCTGGAAATGCTTCAGAATTATCTTCAGCAGCTCATAGATATGCATAAGCCAAAAGAAAAGCTGTCAGATGCTGAGGAGCAGATATTGACAATGGTTTACACAGGTGTGGATTCGGTCAGCATAGAGTCGATTCTTGGTGTATCTACTGATGAGCTCAACAGGTATTTTGACAGATTCGTTGATCTTGGTTTGGCAAAGGTTGTTAAGATTAGGAAGGAAGTAGAGCTCACACCGAAAGGTGCGGCTCTGGTTAGCGAGATTATGAAGAAGGCTGCGAGGTGATTTTATGGCGAAGGTCTTGATAGTTGATGATACAGCATTTATGAGGAAACTTTTGAGGAACATCCTTTTTTCTGGTGGCTTTGACATAGTTGGTGAAGCAGAAAATGGAAAACAGGCTGTTGAGTTATACAAACAGCTGAAGCCGGATGTTATGACAATGGATATTGTTATGCCTGAGATGAACGGTATTGAGGCTCTGAAAGAGATCAGAAAGTTAGATCCAAATGCGAAGGTTGTGATGTGTACAGCAGTTGGTCAGGAACAGATGGTGAAAGCAGCGATAAAGCTCGGAGCTAAGGGATATATTGTTAAACCATTTCAGGCTCCGAAGGTTATAGAGGAGCTCAAGAGGATTACAGGCATGAGCTGATATGAGAGCCCTTGTTGTAGATGATTCAGCTCTAATTCGAATGGCGGTTGTTGACATACTTACAAAAGCGGGTATAGAGGTAGTTGATGCTGCGAAGAATGGGAGAGAGGCTGTTGAAAAGACGATAAAACTGAAGCCTGATGTGATAACGCTTGACATCAACATGCCAGTTATGGACGGGCTGACCGCTTTAAAGCTCATCATGGAGAGGCAGCCAACTCCAGTGGTTATGCTCAGCTCGTTGACGCAGGAAGGGGCGAGAGAAACTTTTGAAGCTCTCAAGCTTGGAGCAGTCGATTTTATACCAAAACCGCACGGAGTATTTGCAGATCTAAATACAATTGCGATGGAAATTGTTCAGAAAGTGAAGACTGCAGCAACAACAGCTCCAAATTTGCTGAGGCTTCAGAATCTGAAGAAGTTTAAAGGAGATGTTGTTAGGGGTAGGTGGAAAAGAACAGATAAGGAAGTTTGTGTCCTCATTGGCTCGTCAACAGGCGGTCCCTCAGCTCTGGAATTAATTATTCCTCGCCTGCCAGCAGATATACCCTCGCCGGTTTTTATTGTTCAGCACATGCCACCCCATTTCACCCAACAGCTTGCTGAAAGGCTGAACGACATGTCTGAGATTGAAGTTAAGGAGGCCGAGGACAATGAGAGGGTCAAGAAGGGTACTGCCTACATAGCTCCTGGCGGATTGCACATGAAGGTCAGAAGGGCGGCAAGCGTTGTGAGGATAAAGAACGTCGATGGAAAGCCTGTAAACGCTGTAAAGCCATCAGTTGATGTTACTGCTGAGGCAGTTGTCAGTACTTACGGTGGTAATGTTGTGGGAGCCATTCTGACCGGCATGGGAAATGACGGTGCCTATGGAATGAAGAGGATAAAGGGTGCTGGTGGCCTGACGATTGCAAGCAGTGAAGACACCTGCGTTGTTTTTGGCATGCCAAAAGCGGCGATTGAGATGGGAGCGATAACCTCAGTTAAGCCAGTTTATGAGATTGCTGAGGAGATTGTCAGTTTTCTGGCGGTGAAGCTCAATGGATGACATGCAGGAGTACAAGCAGGAGTTCATTCAGGAGGCGAGAGAGTATCTCGATATAATGAATCAGAACTTCATAAAAGTTGAAAGTGGTGATATTGACGCTATAAATGAGATTTTCAGAGTTGCACATACAATTAAAGGCATGGCTGGCTTTATGGGGTATAAGAATCTCGAGGAGTTATGCCATAAACTTGAGAGTGCGATGGGAAAAATCAGGGATGGGAAACTTGATGTGCACAGCGAAATCATCGATGTGATGCTTAAAGCCGTTGATGCAATTGAGGAAATGCTCAACAGGATTGAAGACGAAGATAAAGATGATTTTGACATTTCTGGAATTGTTTCAGCTCTTCAGCCTCTCACAGGTGAAGAGAAAGAGAAAGTGGAGATAGAGAAAACTACTGTTCAAGATGTTGAGAGAGGCGACGCAGACGTAAGAGTTGACGTGGTTTTGAGCGAAGATTGTATAATGAAGGGCGTCAGGGCTGCCTTGGTTATTGAAGCTCTCGGTGAGGTCGCCGAGGTAGTTAAAACAATCCCTGATGAGAATGTAATGGACAGTGCAGATTTTGATGGTAAATTCAGCGTCTTTCTGAGAGGTGAAGCCGATAAAATAGATGATGTGATGTCAAGAATTGCAGAAGTCGAAAAATTTGAAGTTATCGAGCTTGAAGGTAAATCTGCGGAAAAGAAAAGTGCAGAGAAAGCTAAAGTTGTCGAGAAGAAACCAGAAAAAATTGTAAATGTTGATTCCGTAGGAATCAACAGTTGCTTACGAAGTAAGCAACTAAAGGAAGAAAGAAAATCTGAAAGCATTAGAGTAAACACCTCGCAGCTTGATACAATTATGAACCTTGTCGGGGAGCTTGTGATAGGCAGGAGCAGGCTGCTGCAGATAGCAACTGAATACGATATTCCTGAGCTGAGAGAAGCTGTTACAATTATGGACAAATCAATTGCGAGTCTTCAGGATGAGATAATGCGAATAAGAATGGTAAAGATCGAAAAGGTATTCAGTAAATTTCCAAGGATGGTCAGGGATCTGGCAAGAAAACTCGGCAAGAAAGTTGAATTTGTTATGGAAGGCCTTGATACAGAACTCGACAGGACTGTTCTAGATGAGATGAGTGATCCTCTTGTTCATCTTGTGAGGAATGCTGTGGACCATGGAATAGAAAAACCTGAAGAAAGAAAAGCTGCAGGAAAGAGTGAAATTGGAAAAATAAGATTATCAGCGTGGAGAGAGAAAAATAACATCATAATTGAAATAGAAGATGATGGGAAGGGCTTAGATATTGAAAAAATTAAACAAAAAGCTATAGAAAAGGGAGTAATTACGCCAGACAAGGCTGAATCGATGAGTGACGATGAATTAAAGATGTTGATTTTTGCTCCAGGCCTTTCAACCAGAGAAGAGGAGGCAAACGAAATTTCGGGCAGGGGTGTTGGAATGGACGTTGTGAAAACAACGGTGGAGAGACTTGGAGGCAGTGTAAAACTGATTTCAGAGAAGGGAAGGGGAACAAAGATGAGAATTCATCTCCCACCAACGGTAGCAATAATAAAATCTCTGTTTGTTAAAGTCGGAAATGAGATGTATGCAATCCCGATTTCAAGTGTCGTTGAGGCTTTATACGTAACTGCGGAGAACTGGAAAGTGATACACGGGAATCCCTTCCTCTTCGTTAGAGGAAAGCTGATCCCTGCCTTCAGGCTGAGAGACGTCTTTAACGTGAAAAAGGGTAGAGCTGAAAGAGAGGTTGGGATAATTGTTGAAAAGGAGGGTGATAGATATGCTCTTATAGCTGATACGATTTCAGATCAGCAGGAAATAGTTATTAAACCACTTAGTGGCTTTCTCTCAAAAATCAAAGGATTTAGTGGTGTTACAATTGTAGGTGATGGTAGGGTTATACCAATAATAGACGTTTCCAGTCTTTTGGGAGGTGAGAGGCTTGCATAGTATTGGCGATTTAGGAGAGATTGAGCTTGACGCCCTCAAAGAGCTTGGTAATATAGGCGTTGGACATGCTGCTACATCTCTTTCTCGAATGCTTGGCAGACTGGTTGTCATGAGCGTGCCAAATGTCAGAGTTGTCAAAATTTCTGAACTTCATGAAGTTATTGAAACTGAGAAAATCGTTGCAGGAGTGGTCACAGCACTAGAAGACATGGAAAATGGGCAAGCAGGTTTTCTTTATGTCACATTTCCTGAAAGCTCTTCCGAAAAGGTAGTAAGGATTTTACTTGGGGATAGCAGTGATGAAGAGTTGATGGATTCAGCAATAATGGAAATTGGTAACATTTTATCTTCTTCGTTCTGCGATGCAACTGCTGAGATGCTTGGAATTGTTTTGATGCCGACACCACCCAGTTTTGCGAAAGATTACTCCATAGCTGTCGTCGATGCAGTGGTTTCGCAGCTTGCAGATAAAAGTGACCACATAGTAATTTTTGAGACAGAGTTGAGGGAGAGGGAGGATGCGATAGAAATTCTCGTTATGCTCATGCCTAGCGAGACGTTTGTTAACTATATTCTCAAGATGCTCAGCATGGTGGAATAATGGAGATACTCGTTGGCATCGGCGAGTTCAGAGTTGCCAAGGGGGCTGTACTTAAAACAGTGGGGCTGGGTTCATGTGTTGGTATAGCGCTATATGATCCTTCAGTAAGAGTTGGCGGCTTAGCTCATGTTATGTTGCCCCATTCTTCCAATGGAACCGCAAGGAGTGCAAAGTATGCCGACCATGCCGTAGAAATGATGCTTGAAGCAATGGAAAGAGCGGGTAGTGGAGGAGAGGGTATTGTTGCAAAAATTGCTGGTGGGGCACAGATATTTAAGCACATGACCCTCGATGTATTTAAGATAGGGGAAAGGAATGTCGAGGCAATAAAAGAAAATCTTGAAAATTTTGGAATACGGCTTGTTTCAGAAGATGTGGGGGGAACACAGGGAAGGACAATTTCTTTTTTTACTCAAGATGGAAGAATGCTGATTAAATACACCAATGGTGGGGAGTCATGGATTTAGCCTTTAAAAGTCTTGTAAACTATGCAAGCAGAAAATCTGGCGTAAATCTTACCCAGTACAGAGAGAATTATTTAAGGAGGAGAATAGAGTTCAGAATGAAAATTCTTGGTGTTACAAGCTTCGATGCGTATCTCAAGATGCTGCAAAATGACGGTAAGGAGATTGACAAGCTCCTCAACACCATAACAATAAACGTTACAGAGTTTATGAGGGATAAGACACCTTTTGAGTTCTTTATGAACCATGTGCTGCCCGATATAGCCAGAAGAAAAGAAAAGGTGAAGGGCAATCTCTTGCGTTTCTGGAGTGCTGCATGCTCCTTTGGTGAGGAGCCTTACACCATAGCTATTTGCGTATTCGAAGCCCTTGGCAGCAAATGGTCCGTTTCGATATATGCCACGGATATAGATGATGAGTGCCTCAGGGTGGCTAAGGATGGTTTTTACAGACCCACTCAGCTAAAAAATCTTGGCAAAGATCTGCTTGAGAAATATTTTGAGAAAGAAGAGGATGGATACCGGGTTAAAAGTTTTCTGAGAAGGTGTGTCAAGTTTAAAAAACACGATTTGACAACTCAGGAGCCAGTATCGAGATACCTCGATGCTGTATTCTGCAGGAATGTCATGATTTATTTCAGTGAGCAGCAGAAGATCAAGGTTGTGAATGACTTCTATGAGGCACTTGTTGATGGTGGATATCTCGTCATTGGAAAGAGTGAGACCCTTCCGGCTGGATTTAAGGATAAGTTCGAATGTATTAATTTGAGAGAGAAGGTTTATCGCAAGTTTTCGAATTTGGCTAACAGTTGTGAGGAAGAATGATAATGCCGTTAAGATTAGATTAAGAGACCAAGAAAGCATTAATTTATAGAGTGTCTCCTTCCATGGGTAAACATAAGAGATGTGGCTTTTCAAAAGACGAATTTATAAAACTACTTAATTTAGCTAAAGAACTGAAGTCTCTTCAAAAGAAAACAAGAAATAAGACTAAAACAAACATAGAACACTTAATTTCAAACTTTGTGAACCCACCGAACTCCCAGATGAAGTCTTGGCGAGAAGCCAGGATGGAACGGGAGAAGCCCCCTCTGTAAGGACTGGGCAGTTCACGTGCTTTACTTAGCCACGCCTTCTGAGGAACAGAGCGGCGAGAACAGAACACATACTTATTAGTGCCCCAAACCCGGGAAGAGACGTGTCATTGGTTTCCGATGCAGATGTATCAGTGCCATTGGTTTCCGATGCAGCATGCCCCTCAGAGAGCATATCTTGTTCCCGGGAGGTATTCTGTTCCTCTATGCCCGGCTCTCTCACGCTAACCTCCACGGGCGAGGAGAACACAGTGGCTCTGTAGTTCTGGAGATTCTCAAAGCTAACATAGGCTGGGGGAAGGATGTATGTTCCAGGCTTCTCAAAGCGGATTACATAAGTCAGGGTGCGGATCTCGTTTCTTTGCATGATGGCGTGGTCGGTGAGGTTGCCGCTCACAAGCACTGCCCCATCGGGAATCGAGTCCATAACGTCCACTTTCGCTCTCATGTCCCACAGTACCTTCGTGCTAACGTCCACAAGCACGTTCTCGCCCACCAATGGCTCAGTGGTGTTCACACTCTTTACCACGCTCACGTTCGGGGCATACACACTCAGAGAGGGCTCATCAGAGGTGATGGAGTAGTTGGTGCCGCAAAGCACAAAGCTCGCTGTTGCTGGTGGCAGGGTGATGGATATCTTAGAGGAGGACTCGTCGCCAGCAAGCCACGACCCATACACCACTCTCAGACGGTATGAGAATTCTGCGCGCTCTCCAGGTGCAATGCTCACATTCCAGCTCAGATTCTCGGACGGGTCGAGCATCTCAAGCCCGGCTGGTGGCGTATCCACGATGCGAACGTCGTGGAGTGCATATATCCCATCGTTTTCGATGTACAACTTCACACCCACCGTGTCGTTCACCCTCGCCCACGTAGGATAGCACCTCTTCATGAACCTTATGTCCTCCGTGCTCCACATGGGTAAAACCTCGATGGTGTGAGTGGTGCTCGCGCTGTATCGCTCACCCTTTATATCCTTCCCCTCCACACTCACGTTTATGGCAAAGTAGCGGGTGATGAGCGACTCCTTCATCGTCTTTGGGTATGGAAGCTCAAACACGAGGGTGTGGCTCACCTCGCCGTCCTTTGGTAGCTCTCCGACGTGTATGCACGTCCGGCCGGTGAGAAGCTTCAGCTCTCCAATATCCACATTTACCTCGCATTCGTAGAGGTCGGCCGAGCCATCGTTCTTGACCTTCAGGGTGAACTCAATTCGCTTTTTCTGCTCTGGTGCGGGCCCTCTCGGAGGGGTGTAGCTATGCCTGTCGGTGGATGTGGTGATCGTGATGGCTGGACGACCCCTGACCTCAGTCCTTATAATGGCATAGGGGTCGTACACATCTGTCTCGAACGTCTTATTTGGTGCGTGAATGCTCTCTGCCGTGATCCTCAGCTCGTCCTCGTACTCGTAGGACTCGCCCTCCCTCAGGACGATAGTGCGAACGAGCGTGCCATTCGCGTATAGCTCGAGCCCGACGAACTTTCCGCTCACCTTCCCCCTCTCGTCGAGCTTGGGCAGGTTAACGCACACGATTTCATATGTACCTCGAGAGTAGGAATCCCCCCAGTGCAGTGTTGCAGTCTGAGGGTCGCTCCACTGGACGCAGCGCTCGTCCGCGATGCATACGGGGAGGAGGGCAGATAGCATGAGCGCCAACAGAATAAGACGCCCTATAAGGGTCATGGCATTTAGTTTGAGGACAATCAGATAAGTTTTTTTGGGTTACTTCCAGCCACACCATTTTGAAAGTGCTGCCAATTTTTCTTGGATGAGGGAGCTACTCACCTGCGTATAGGTGAGCTCTCAGCACGCCACCACGGCCGGGGTCGGGCCGTTCACGAGCCCCCCCGATGCCACATGCCACGTGCCACATGCCACTCCTCTCAATCATGGCTTTTGACGGGTGGCGCACATTTTCTTTCAAGCTCTGCACACAAGGACACAGAGAACACCTGTGCAGCTGTCACGGGGATAGTTGTTAAATTAAAGATACCCACCCTCCAATTCACCACAAATTCACCACACCCTCAACGGTTGTCCTCTCAGCGACAGCTTATAGACCTCGTGGACAATAACAGATAAATACATCCCAGTGCACACAGGTGCACATGCCAGCTAAACTACCCACCTGCGAGCTTCCAGACGTGCAGGCAAACCACCCGGAGATTCCCATAAACCTCACGAGGGTGGGGGTGACCAACGTCAAAAAGCTCGTTGAGGTGGCAAGGGAGAAAAAACGCCCCATTATCCTGATATCCAAGTTCGATATCTTTGTTGACCTTCCATCCAGCCGAAAGGGTGCGAATCTTTCGAGAAACTCCGAGGTAATCAACGAGGTGCTGGAGGAGGCGCTAAGCTCGCCTGTATACGAGATAGAAGACCTGTGCGAGGCCGTGGCGACTAAGCTGCTTGAAAGGCACGAGTATGCCTCCAGAGCCGAGGTCAGGATGGTGAGTGAGTACAACGTGAAGCGCACGTCTCCAGACACCCACACCGAGTGTCAGGAGATGGTGGAGATTTTCGCAGAGGCTGTGGCTATGCGCTCTCCAGAGGAGCGCACCATCAAGATGGTGGGTGCAGAGGTGGTGGGCATGACCGCATGCCCATGTGCTCAGGGAATCATGAAGGAAAAGGCAATCCACGAGCTCAGGGCACTTGACATACCAGAGGACAAGATAGAAAAGTTTTTAGAGCGCATGCCCATGCCCACACACAACCAGAGGGGGAGGGGTAGAATTTCAATACAGGTGCACAATAACGAGAAGGTCTCGCTCAACAAAATAATACACATCATAGAGGACTCCATGAGCAGCAGGGTGTATGAGATACTAAAGCGGGACGATGAGGCGGTCGTGGTGTACGAGGCACACAAAAACCCCAAGTTCGTGGAGGACTGCGTGCGCACGATGGCTCAGAGGGTGCTGGAGGAGTTCCCCAACCTCTCTGATGATGCGGTGGTGTCGCTGGTCCAGATCAACGAAGAGAGCATACACAACCACAACGCCTTTGCCGAGAGGGTGGCAACCATCGGCGAGCTCAGGGATGAGCTCTCTTGGAGAAGGGGGTAAGAAAAAACGTTATAAGTCCCGTTTTCGAGTGGGATACATGAAGCGATGGCTGATGGATGTTCTCGCATGCCCCCTGTGTAAGTGCGAGCTTGTGCTCGATGTGGTGCGTGAGGAGGGTGAGGAAATACTGGAGGGCACCCTCACGTGCAGGCAGTGTGGTGAGGTATATCCCATCGAAGAAGGCATACCCAACATGCTTCCTCCAGAGCTGAGGAAGGGATGAGCGTGAAGTACATCGTGGTCACGGGCGGCGTGATGAGCGGGCTCGGCAAGGGAATCACCACAGCCTCCATCGGAAGGCTGCTCAAGAACAGGGGCTACTCGGTCAGCGCCATAAAGATTGATCCCTACATCAACGTGGATGCGGGTACGATGAGTCCCTACCAGCACGGTGAGGTGTTCGTGCTCGGGGACGGAGGTGAGGTGGACCCCGACCTTGGCAACTACGAGCGCTTCTTGGATGTGGAACTCACGCGAGAGCATAACATCACCACGGGCAAGGTGTACCAGAGTGTGATAGCCAAGGAGCGAAGGGGAGACTACCTTGGAAAGACTGTCCAGATAATACCTCACATCACCGACGAGATAAAGAGCCAGATACGGCAGGTGGCAAAGAGAAGCGGTGCCGAGGTGTGCCTCATCGAGATTGGTGGGACGGTAGGGGATATAGAGAGCATGCCCTTCCTCGAGGCAATCAGGCAGATGAAGATGGAGGAGAGAAAAGAGGATATGCTGCTCGTGCATGTCACGCTGGTGCCCACCGATGCCCAAGGAGAACAGAAGACCAAGCCCACACAGCACTCTGTAAAGGAGCTGAGGGAGCTGGGACTGCATGCCGACCTGATAGTCGCGAGGTGTCATCAGCCCCTCAAGGAGGAGACCAAGAAAAAGATTGCCCTGTTCTGCAACGTGCCCCAAAAGGCAGTTATCAGTGCTGTGGACGTGGACGACGTGTACAGGGTGCCATCTGTGCTCGAGCAGGAGGGTATGTTCGATTGCCTTAGAACACTGCTTGGCCTGAAACCAAGGGATGTGAAGGACACCTCGTGGGACGGGGTGATAGCCGAGCTGGATGCCCTCAAGAGCAATGGGCGGCTAAAGCAGCCACGAATAGCCATTGTGGGAAAATACACCCACTTCGTGGATACCTACATCAGCATCAGGGAGGCCATCAAGCATGCTGCGATGGCATGCAAGTGCGTTCCCCACTTAAGCTGGATAGAGGCCGAGAGTCTCGAAAATGGGGATGTCGATGTCCTCCGGGGTTACGACGGCATTCTCGTGCCGGGCGGGTTTGGGAGCAGGGGAACGGAGGGCAAGATAAGGGCGATACAGTATGCGAGGGAGCATGACATTCCCTATCTCGGGCTGTGCCTTGGAATGCAGCTGGCAGTGGTGGAGTTTGCAAGAAACGTGGTGGGATGGAAGGATGCGGCGAGCAGCGAGTGGGGAGAGAGTGCCCACCCCGTCATAGACCTGTTGCCAGAGCAGAAGAATGCAGAGGGGCTCGGGGGCACAATGAGGCTTGGAAACTATGAGATCGAGATTGCCGAGGGCACGCTTGCCCACAGGATATATGGGACAAAAAAAATAGTGGAAAGGCACAGGCATCGCTACGAGGTAAACCCCAAGTACATCCCCATCCTAAGGGAAAAGGGAATTGTGTTCTCTGGATGGCATCATAACCGCATGGAGCTCATGGAGCTGCCCCAGAACAGGTTTTTCATAGCCTCCCAGTTCCATCCCGAGTTCAGGTCAAGACCCGGGAAGCCGGCACCCATGTTCAGGGCGTTTCTGGAGGCGATGCTCTGATGTGGTCATACAAGATAGCGAGAATCTGGGGCATCCCGATTCGCATCCACGTGACGTTCTTGCTGGTGCTGCCCCTGTTTGTCTTAGTGTTCGCAGTGGAGCCCACGTTTGGCTTTGGGGCGTTTCCCTCCAAAGCCCTGAGCTACCTGTTTGGTGCGATGGCGGCAGTGATGCTGTTCGTCTCGGTGCTGCTGCACGAGCTTGGACACTCCCTTGTGGCAATGCACTATGGCTCCAGGATCTCCGATATCACGCTGTTTCTGTTTGGCGGGGTGTCCCAGATAGAGGAGGTCCCCAAGGACCCAGAAAAAGAAGCGAGAATGGCATTCGTTGGGCCCCTCGTGAGCTTCGTTCTTGGTGTGTTGTTCCTGATGGCGTATGCGGGAGCAAAGCTCGTGTTCGCACCTGCCGATGTCGAGAATAGCTCGCTCTCCTCGGCATTCACGAGGCTGCTGTTCCTGCTCGGATACCTCAACGTGCTGCTCGGGGCGTTCAACCTCATACCTGCCTTTCCCATGGATGGAGGGCGCATCCTCAGGGCATACTTCGCAAAGCACACCTCATACGTGGAGGCCACCAGAAGGGCAGCGAGTGTCGGAAAGCTGCTCGCACTGCTCATGGGCATCGTGGGGTTCTTTGTGAACATATGGCTCGTGCTCATCGCATTCTTCGTGTACATAGGTGCGAGCGAGGAGGAAGCTGCCACCCAGCTCTCGAGCATGCTGGAGGACGTGAGAGTGAAAGATGTCATGAGTGAGGAGGTGGTGTACGTGAGCCCAGAAGCCACGGTGGGCCAGCTGCTAGACCTGATGTTCGAAACAAAGCACATGGGATATCCCGTGAGCGTCGAGGGCGTCGAGAGCGGCAAAGGTGTGCCCCTCTCACGGGTGGTGGGGATGGTAACGTTCAACGATGTGCGCAAGATACCTCCACATGATAGAGAGGCGCTGCTCGTGAGGGACATAATGACGCCAGAGTTGATTACGATACCCAAAGATGCACACGCCATAGAGGCGCTAAAGAGCATGCGAAAAAACGGGATTGGCAGGCTGCTCGTGGTGGACGGCGATGAGGTCGTGGGGATACCATCGAGGAGCGACCTCATGCGCTCTGTGGACATCCTGTCCTTAAGGAGGTAGCATGCACCTTACCACCCCCCTCGGTGAGGAGGTGCTCACGCTCAAAGTGGGCGATGTGGTGTACCTGAACGGCAAGGTCTTCACGGCAAGGGACGAGGCGCACCTCGCCATAATTGAACACCTGAGAGAGGGAATAGAGCTGCCCTTTGAGATGGAGGGTGCCGTGATATATCACTGCGGGCCCCTTGTGCGCCCTGCAGCAGGAGGATGGAGGGTAATATCGGCAGGCCCCACCACCAGCGAGCGGATGGCAACGCTCACAGAGCCCCTGCTCAAGGCGTTCGATGTCCGCGCCCTGATAGGAAAGGGGGGGATGAGCACTGCGAGCAGGCTGCTTAAAGGGCGGGGGGTATATCTGGCGTTCTGTGGTGGGTGTGCTGCCCTTGCCGCAAGCCACATCACCAAGGCAGAGCCCCACTGGCTGGAAGAGCTCGGCATGGCGGAGGCAGTGTGGGAGCTTGAGGTCAGCAACTTCGGACCTCTGCTCGTGGCAGTGGACTCGCATGGCAGAGACCTCTATGCACGTGTGAGGGAGCGCTCATATAGGGCACTCTCTACACTCTTCTGAAGCCCTCGGTATCGGAGAGCCTCCTGATGAGGTGGGCGGTGGCACTTCCATACCATCCCCTCAGCACATATCTCGGATACACCGATAGCCTCTCCCTGAGCACATACCCCCTCAGAGTCTCCTGCAGCCTTTTGGGGCTGGGCCATGCGTCCTCTGGGTTTATGTGATCCACCGTGATGGACGAGATTCCCCCAAGGTCATTTGCCCCAGCCTCCACCATGCTTTTTACATCCACGAGGTTGGGGGGGACCTGCACAGCCACATCATCTGGCAGTATCTGCCTTGCCATGCGCACGGTGTGAGCCATCTCCTCGAGGCTGGGCGGAGGGTGATGCTCCATTGGTGTGCCCCTCTTGGGAGAAAAGTTCTGCACTATGACCTCCTGTATGTGGCCATGGCGCTCGTGCAGGCGGGCTATGGCCCTGAGTGCTCTCTCTCTATCCCTTTCACTCTCCCCAATTCCCACGAGAATTCCCGTGGTGAACGGAATGCCCAGCCTTCCCGCCTCTTTGAGCATCCGTATCCGCCTTCTTGGCTCCTTCGATGGGCTGTGCCTGTGAGCAGACAGGCGAGCCGTGGTCTCGAGCATGAGCCCCATGCTGGCGTTAAAGGGTGCAAGATACTCCAGCTCCTTTCTCGTGAGCACGCCAGCGTTGGTGTGGGGAAGCAAACCATATGCAATCGCAAGCCTGCACATACGCCTGATATAGGCAGTAAAGCTAACATAACCAAACGCATCGAGCATCTCGGAAAAGCCCTCCACGCACTGGGGTCTATCTCCGAATGTGAAGAGGGCTTCTGTTGCTCTTCCAGACGCCCTCGAGAGCAGCTCTCTTACCTCGCTCTCGCTCATCAGATGCGCTCCAGCCCCAATGTCCCTCCTAAACCCGCAGTACCCACACGCATTGGAGCACACGTTTGTCAGGGGAATGAACACGTTGGTGCAGTAGGTGATGTATCGGCTCACACCCACACTGGAGGCTAAATGGGTTTTTAAAGCTTCGGCTCATACACATCCGCATGGCGATTCATCCCATAGAGTACAGGTACGGACATCCCCAGATGAAGGCTGTGTGGAGCGAGGAGGCAAGGCTGAGGTATGTGCTTCGTGTGGAGGCGGCACTGGCGCTGGCGGAGGCAGAGGTGGGAATCATTCCAAAAGAGGCAGCAGCAGCCATCTCTGAGGGCATTGAGAAGGTGAGGCTCGAGCGTGTGAAGGAGATAGAGGAGGAGATACAGCACGATATGATGGCTGTGGTGCTCGCCCTCTCAGAGCAGTGTGGCGAGGCTGGTGGGTATGTGCACTATGGTGCCACCTCCAACGACATTCTGGATACCGCCACCGCCCTGCAGCTAAAGGATGCATGCTCAATACTCGATGAGCAGCTCAGGGTGCTTCTGGGGGTGCTGCTCGAAAGGGCACAGGAGCACATCCACACCGTGTGTGCCGGCAGAACTCATGGGCAGATTGGTGTGCCCACCACCTACGGGCTGAGGTTTGCCGTGTGGGCTCACGAGGTGTACCGTCACATCGAGCGCCTGAGGGAGCTCAAAAAGCGGCTGCTCGTGGGAAAGCTCGGGGGTGCAGTGGGTACTGGAGCAGCGCTGGGAAGGCATGGCCTTGAAGTAAGGAGGAAAATGTGCGAGCTATTGGGGCTGGGAGAGGTGCTCGTGTGCACACAGGTGATACAGCGGGACAGGCACGCGGAGTTCGTGATGTGGATGGCAAACGTTGCCACCACGCTGGACAAGATAGGAACTGAAATCAGGACGCTGCAGCGCACTGAGATTGCCGAGGTGCACGAGGCATTTGGCGAGAGACAGGTGGGCTCCTCCACCATGCCCCACAAGCGCAACCCCATAAAGTCAGAGCAGATGTGCGGGCTTGCTCGCATCGTCCGCTCGTTCGTGGAGCCAGAGCTGCTGAACAACACCCTGTGGGACGAGCGAGACCTCACGAACTCGGCACCAGAGCGCATAATCTTTCCAGAGGCCACCGTGCTCACAGACCACATCATACGCCTGTGCATCCGCATCATGAGAGGGCTCGTGTTCGACATGGAAAACATAGAGCGCAACGTGAGCGTTCATGGAGGCGTGAACCTCGCCGAGTCCGTGATGATGCTGCTCGCCAAGAAGGGCATGGGAAGGCAGGACGCCCATGAGCTTGTGCGAGGGTGCGCAATGCGGGCATATGCAGGGGAGGGGGACTTTCTGGAGCTTCTGAAGGATAGCGTGGGAGGGCTGGTATCCGAGCAGGAGCTCAAAGAGGCGCTGGACCCCCACCAGTACATAGGCACTGCAGTGGAGCAGGTGGAGAGGGTGATAGCACTGCTAAAGCCAGAGGCGGTGTTCGAGTGATGAATTAGGTCAAGCGAGAACAATCAAAAAGCTCTTAACGTATGTGGGGGAACCCGTGTTTATGCTCGTGTACGAGAGCAGGCTGGTGAGGGTGGAGGCAGAGTGCGAAAAGGGTGTTAGGCTGAGGGCATCTGGATTGCTGGCACCCGCCCTGTTTCCAATCCTCTCGAAGGTCAACGGCATATTCGCCCACGAAAGGCCCGTGGCGATTGAGGGCGACCACATGATATTCTCCACGTGGATTCCGCCAATACCCTCGCCAGCCTTTGAGAGGCTGCTCAAGGCACAGGTGCTCTCGATGCTCTCCCGCCCCATTCCAGACCAGCTCTCGATATCCATCACCATGAGATGTCCCAACAGATGTGCCCACTGTGGGGCATACGGCATGAGCGCCTCCCCAGAGCTCACACTACAGGAGGTGGAGAAAGCGATAACAGAAGCCCTCTCCATGGGCACCTACCTCATCTCGTTCGATGGGGGGGAGCCCATGCTGAGGCAGGATCTGGAGCGCATGGTTCGAGCAGTGGACAACAAGAGGGCGATTGCCACCACATTCACATCTGGCTATGGGCTCGATGTCGACAGGGCAGAGGCGCTAAAGGCTGCCGGGCTGTACGCTGTGAGGGTGAGTCTCGACTTTCCCGAGCAGGAGCAGCACGATGCCTTTCGAGGGCGGGTGGGTGCGTTCGAGGATGCAAAGAGGGCGATAGAGAGTGCCCTCTCTGCCGGGCTGCTCGTGGACATGTTCGTGGTGGTCTCGCCCCACAACATCGACATGCTCGATGAGTTCTACGCCCTCGCATGCGACTGGGGTGTACACGAGCTCTCCCTCTACGAGATAGTGGCGGTGGGCAGGTGGGCACAGCACGCAGACGAGGTGCTCTCCGACGCAGATGTGAGAAGGCTTGCGAGCTTCCACAAGCACAAAAACGCCAGCGGAGATGTCAGGGTTACGGCATTTCCGTATTTCATGGGACCAGAACTCTTTGGATGCTTTGCTGCAAGGCGCTGGGCACACATAACCGCAGGGGGAGAGGTGCTTCCCTGTGCATACATGCCCCTGTCCTTTGGGAGCATCAGAGAGCAGCCCCTCTCAAAGATATGGAAAAGGATGCGCAGCTTTGAGGGATTCAGAGGATGTGCACAACGCTGCAGGATGCGAGATTCCGCCTTCAGGGCGCGCTTTATAGAGGGTCTTTCAGAGGTGCCCCACAGGGTGGATGAGGCATGAGCACTCTGACAAAGGGTCCGGGGGTGATGGTGGCACTGGACGTGCCAGACATAGATAGGGCTCTCGAGCTGTGCGATGTGCTCGAGAGGGCCAGCGGCACGTTTTGCATAAAGGTGGGAAGACCACTCGAGATGGTGGGGGGAGCTGCCACCCTGAGGGAAGTGTGTGAGGGCACGCGCCTTCCCGTGGTATACGATGGAAAGATAGCGGACGTGCCTCACGTGGCATCCCAAATCGCACATGCCGCCTTCGCAGCTGGTGCAGATGGGGTGATAGTGCATGGCTTCTGCGGCTCGGATGTGCTCAAGAGCCTGATGGAGCTTTCGATGGGAGATGTAATATGTGTGGTGGAGATGTCCCATCAGGGCGCCACCGAGTTCTACAGAGGAGTCTCAGAGGACATAGCCAAGATGGCTGGAAGGCTGGGTGTCCATGGAGTGGTGCTCCCAGCAACCCATCCAGAGAGAATACGTACACTCTCCCCTCATCTATCACCCCACACCTACATAATCTCCCCGGGCGTGGGAGCCCAAGGGGCCGTGGCTGGTATGGCCATTGCCAACGGCGCCCACTGGGAGGTGGTGGGAAGGGCAATCACGATGTCGGATGACCCGTTGAGGAGTGCAGAGGAGCACTACAGGGCATGTATTGCAGCTCACAGAAATGCTGGAGTGCCATAGCCTCTGTGGTCAAGGGCGAGCACGCGCCTCCATATCCCATAACACTCACACTCCTCCCTGACCTCCTCAAGATATGATACGTCCTGCGTTTCTGAGAACGACCTGATGGCGTTCGCCACCGCTCTGTCGCATCTGCCACAGTTGTGGGGACCTCTCGCAGACCCTGCCCCCACGGGGTCACACATTATCACGTGGTTCCCATGTGCTCGCTTCGCCTCCAAGAGAATCTCCACTGCGCTCGCAAGCCATGGAGGTCTGTACTCCCCCCTTCTCCACAGCCTCTCCACCAGCGTTCCCCTCTGCACATTGCACAGGTTCACCGATATCCGCCTCGACAGGGGCGCCACCTTCTCGATTGAGCTCAGCACATCCTGCATCGCCTCCCCCTCTGAGAGGAACGGGGGCTTTAGCAGAAGATACGTCTTTGTGGGAATTCCCAGGGCAGATGCCCGCATGACCGCAGCCTCATAATCTGAAAAGGTGGTGCCCTTGCCTATGCACTCCCCCCTCACTGCGTCGCTTGCACTCTCAAGCCCGATGGCAATCTCCAGCCTTGGCATGATGGATGCCGCCTCCTCAAGCACGTTTTTTGTGGCAAGCTCGCATCTGGTCTCCACCACCAGCCTTTCCACCCGCTCATGGGCACACATCCTGAGAATTGTGCGCCTTGCCTCCTCGGGCACCTCAGTGGGGTCAAAGAAGCTTCCCGAGGTGTACAGCTTGAGCACGAACGCTCCTGAGGGTGCTTTTGAGAGGGCACGCTCCATCTGGCGCACCAGCTCTGAGGACGTGGGAGGAGTGGTGGCACAGTCCCGTATGTAGCCACACATGGTGCATGCCCTGCCCTCCCTCGCTCTATAACATCCCACTGTCCTGAGTATCACGGTCAGGCTATCCATGGGACCATCATAGAAGTCCCGTCCCCTCACCACTGCGATTGGCACATCTGGCCTTCGTGCACCGCCCCTGCCGCCCCTGCCCCTGCCCCTGCCCATGTCCATGTCCATGCCCATGCCCATGTCAACCCCTCAGTGCACCGAGCATGTCCATCCCCCTTCGTAGAGTACCCACCGAGAGCTGGCCTGGCGCCACCGTGCTGTTGAGAGAGCCATAGGTGAGTGCAGAGCCATAGAGAGGGGCAAGAAGGCGCGTGGGCTTTCCCAACTCCCCCATGGAGATACCGCACACATCGCCGCTCGCGCCACGCATCGCGTACACCGCCTCGAGCAGCACGAGAGTATCTCCCATGTCGTTGGGCATCACCGCCACCTTGGCAATATCTGCCCCACTTTCAAGCTCAGAGGTGAACACCTCCAGCATCCGAGAGAGGGAAGGGGTGCCCAGAAAGTCGTGATGAGAGAGTATCACCTTTAGCCCAAGCTCCCGTGCACACCTCACCACCCCCTCCCTTATTTCGTGCGCCGCAAGCTCCACATCCACCATGTCCACGTGCTCCATTGCCTCACACAGCAGCCTCTCACGCTCCCGCTCCGTGCCCGAAAAACCCCCTCCCTCCATGGAAGCCCTACACGTGGCTATGAGGGGTTTTTGGAAGGTGGAAACGGCATCGAACACCTCCTTCAACGGCATGGAGAGAAGGTCGAGCCTTATCTCGAGTATGTCTGCAAGCTCCACATCCTCACTGCTCAGGTCGTCTGGGCTTGCGACCACTCCCACGATGGAGCACCTGTGCCCGAGAGTCGAGTGCGCCATGGTATCCTCAGGTCATGATATCCTCAGGGCTCTCACCGGACACATCGCAACACATGTGCCACACATTATACACTCGTCCTCGTCTGTCACCACGCTCATGTCCTCTGCAAACGAGAACACGTCCGTGGGGCACACCGAGATGCACGCTCCACAGTGGATGCACGCACCCTCATCCCTCGCGACTGGGTGCACTATTGTACGCACGTGTACATTTCGGCTGCGAAATGCCTGCTTGACCCTCTCCACGTCCACGGCTGGCACATTGAGCACCACCTCACCACTCTCAGAGTCAATCTTTGCCCTCTCGATGTTCAGCTTGGAGCCAGTCTCGAGTATTACCTCGGCGATGATGGGCTTGTTCAGCACGTCTCTCCCTATCTCTATCATCAGCTTCTTCATGTGCTCACCTTCCAGCCACCAGCCTGCTTATGTCCTCACTCGTTATCATGCCTATCACCCGCCTCTCGCTGTCCAGCACGGGAAGCGCCGATATGTTATGGGCGTGCAGCCTGTGGGCTGCGCTCTCCACTGGCTCATCCTCACTCGAGCTTATCACCTTCCTCGTCATCACATCTGCCACCTTCCCGTTGCTCGCACCGTTCGCCACAGCCTTGGATACATCCCATGAGGTTATGATGCCAACGAGCCTTCCACCCTCGTCCACCACGGGCAGATGGTTGAAGTCTCCCCTGATGAGCTTGGTGGCCGCATCTGCCACTCCGTCATCGGGGTGCACAGTTATGATGTTCCTCGTCATCACCTCCCTCACCAATGTCTTCCTCTCTATCTGGCTCATCGGCTTGGCACTTCCCTTGAGGGTGAGGGGTGCGACGGGCTGGGTCAGCAGAAACTCCCCTCTCTCTATCTGCTCCTTTAGCAGATGTGCTATCTCGATGGACTTTTTGAAGCTGGATAGCGGCGATGTTTTGATTTCCCTTCCCATCACCTCAATGGTCCCTGACCTCAGCTGCTCATAGCTCACCTGTGCGAGCACGGGCCGCTTTCGTCTGGGCACCCCATAGTCCAGCACATTGGTGATGATGTCGCTGTCCCTGACCGCACATGAGGCAGCTACCCGCTCATTGATGATGGGTATGGGCACCCCTATACCCACATACATCGAGACGCCGTATTTCTCGAAGGTGGCAGCCCTCATGAACTCTGGGCTCATCTCCTTCAGGTTTCCCTTCACCATCAGAGTGGCAAACCCGTTCTCTGGGTCGTGCTGTGTACCCTCCCCTATGATATAGCCCTGTGCACCGCACAGGAATATCCTCGTGCCAACACCAATAGTCTGGAAGGTGGGATCGTTGCACAGGGGAGAGAGCACACCAGAACCAGAGAACGTGGCGTTGCCATAGTTGGGGAGCAATGTGCCCATGTAGGTGTATATCGTGCTGTCCGTGGAGTTGGTGGCAACATTGTAGCGCTGGTAGGCGTTTCTTGGATTGAGCAGCACCGCCTGATTCAAATCGTCGAGAGTGATGGTGGTTTCCACCTCCTTCGCGGGATAGCAATCGGTGCCAAACCCGCGCGCTCTAAGGTGCACGCTCTTTCCGCTCACGAGGTCATATATCACGTGTGCCCCGCCATAGGAGAGCCCCGCCGTCTCGGAGAGCTGAGTTGCGCCTATGTACCCATCCACGGCAGCGAGTCCGGCATACGCCTCAACATCGTTCAGCCACATCCTCGATATCTTGATGGGCGGGTCGGAGTGTCCGAGGTTGAAGAACGCGCCAGAGGAGCACATTGCCCCAAATGTGGCCGTGGTGACCACGTCCACCTCCTTAGCTGCGCCCTCTGCGCCCAGCTCCTCCACGATGTCGCACATCTCTATGGCGTCCACCACGTGCACACTTCCATCCACGATTCTCTCGTTGATCTCCCCTACCGTCTTTTCCATTCTCTCAGCCTTCCACATCTCTATGTCTGTTAGTAATATTTTCTATGATTTCAATTAGTTATTATAATCCCTTATTAACCTATGCATGTGGGCATTTCATGACGCTGCTTACACAGTAGGCAGCAGTTGATTACAGCGTAAGCAACTGTGTGCACCCAAAAGCTTTAAATTTAAGCATGACGATGGGGGGCAAAGAGTGCTCATTGGGGAGTTCATTCATGGTAATAAAGTACACCAGAAAAGGTAGGAAGGTAAGGTCTGCGGGAAGGTTTGGCCCCAGATATGGTACAAAGATTAGAAAGCTGGTGGTGGAGGTAGAGGAGAAGATGCGCGCTCCCCACAAGTGCGCATCGTGTGGGCAGCTCACCGTGAGGAGGGTGGGCACAGGGATATGGCAGTGCAGAAAGTGTGGATACACGTTTGCTGGCGGAACATATGTACCGCAGACACCCTCCGCCGAGGCACTGCTCAGAGCAATCCGAAGGAGCAGTGAGCAAGAGGGATGAGCATGGGATACAGGTGCGCACGGTGCAGGAGAATAGTGGACATAAATGAGTTCCGCATTCAGTGTGAGTGTGGCCATCCAATCCTCGTCAAGGAGAGGCCCACGATAATCAAGAAGGTGAAGGCAGAGTAAATATGCTCGTTAGCACCTCCAGAAAACCCTCGAGAAGGACAAGAGCGTTCTCAAGAGCACTGGCAGCATATCTTGGGGTCCATCACCTCAACAGGGGAAAGCGTAGCCTCACTGAGCTGTTCGAGCTGGCATCAGAAGATGATGGAAGGCTCGTGATGGTGGGGGAGAGGATGGGAAATCCCACGAAGCTCACCTTCTACAGGGAGAGTGTGCCCCTGTTCTGGATCGCATTCACATCACCCCCCATAAGAAAGGAAGACGTGGATGTGAGGATACTCCCCATCGAGGTGGAGGGCAACGGAGAGCTGTGTGAATCCCTGCGAAGCTTCTTCGAGGAAGAGTGGCACCCGCAGGGCGGAGCAAGAAAGAGAAAGACCCTGAAGGTGAGCGCAAACGAGCTCGAGCTGTACACATGTGGGGAGAATGTGCTCACCTTAAAGCTCAGGGGCTTTGGGAGAGTGGAGCATGCAGGGAGGGGGGAGCATGCAGGGAGGGGGGAGCATGCACATACACTGTGATGTCAGAGTGGCCTGTCCAGATGAGGCTGTTTACAGGGCACTCGAGGTGGAGGCGCGCTCCGTTCCCACCGACAGAGGTACCGTCAGCCTTACACTGGACGCGGGTGCGCTGGTTCTTGAAATCAGCACGAGGGATGCGGCCTCCCTCAGGGCATCCCTCAACACGTGGCTGAGGCTCATCGATGAGGCCATTGGCGTGGCACGCATTGCCTCGAGGGGCGAACATATTTAAGGGTTGAGCACACAGCCCTCACTCCAATCGTAATCAGGGTGATGCTATGGCTTCAGAATTACCACCGCAGGTTCAAAACCAAATCGCTCAGCTTCAGCAGGTTCAGCAGCAGGCACAGGCATTGAGCTCCCAGAAGGCACAGGTTGAGCTCATGCTCAGAGAGGTGGAGGCTGCCCTCGAAGAGCTGTCCAAGCTTCCCGAGGATGCCGTGGTGTACAAGAGTGCGGGCGAACTTCTGCTTAGGGTGGACAAGCCCACCTCCGAAAGTGAGCTCAAGGAGCGAAAGGAGACGCTGGAGCTTCGTATAAAGACGATAGACAGACAGCTCGAGAGAGCGGAAAAGCGCTTTAAGGAGCTGCAAGAACAGATAAAGAGGGCCCTCGGGTCCAAGAGGCCCGTGGCAGAGTAGCTACTCCTTTATGAACGATGTGGACTGAAAGGCTGCAATCAGCCTTTCACCCTTTCTGACCTCCACCCTGCAGAAAGAGAGTCTTCTCGTCCTCTTTACCTCGTGCGCCTCCGCCGTCAGTACATCTCCCGCAACTGCAGGTGCCATATATTGGACAGAGACCTCAATCGCCACTGCCTGCCTTCCACCGTAGTTGCAGCACATGGCAAATGCGCTGTCCGCAAGCGAGAATATGAGCCCACCATGGGCAAATCCGTGGGAGTTCAAATGCTCCTCTTCAACCCGCATCTCCACCTTCGCATAGCCCTCTCTTTTCTCGATTAGTCTCATCCCAAGAAGGTCTGCATAAGGGCTTCCCAATGAGTGCATAGAGTGTGGTGTACTGGTTGCAGTATAATAAGTTTGCGAGAACTGGATTGAAGCTTTAAAAGGTATTGATTTGTCAATGATGGGTCGAGGAGGGGCACATGCTCTCAACTGGGCACACGCCACATCTCGGTCTTGTGGGTCTGCATATCGTCTGGCCAAAGCGCACGAACACGATGTTGTAGCATCTCCAGTACCGCCTTTGCACCCTCTCCATGAGCTGTCCTTCGGTCTGCTCTGGTGTGCTGGAGTGCACGATGCCCAGCCTGTTGGATATTCTGTGCACATGAGTGTCCACTGCAATGACGTCCCGTCCAAAGCCATAGGCGAGCACGCAGTTGGCGGTCTTTCTGCCAACACCCGGAAGGGACAGCAGCCCCTCCTCGCTATCTGGCACCTTCCCTCCGTACTCGGACACCAGTATGTGGGCCACCTCTATCAGCCTTCTCGCCTTGATGCGAAACATCCCAGCAGCCCTTATCAGCTCCTCCACGTGTGCCACATCCGCCATGGCAAGCTCATGAGCAGAGGGGTACTCAGAGAGCAGCCTTTTCGTGGCAGCATGGGTGTTGGCATCGGTGGTTCGCTGAGAGAGGATTGTGCTCACAAGCACCCTGAAGGGCTCATCGGTGAAGCACTCGTGGACGTATCGCTCAAACAATATGTCCAGCACCTTATTCACCCTTTCCAGCTCTGCAAGCATTCTTCCACCATGCCACTGTGGATGGCATGCATAGCACAAAAGGATTATATAGATTGGGGGTTAGGATGAGCCGTGGCTGGGATAGCGTGGCCGGGATAGGGTAGTGGTTATCCTTTGGCCCTGTGGAGGCTAAGACCCGAGTTCGAATCTCGGTCCCGGCCTCATCTCGAGGGCCCGTGGCTTAGCCAGGATATAGCACCGGGCTTCTAACCCGGGGGTCGCGCGTTCAAATCGCGCCGGGTCCGCTTACTCAATCGAGCCTTTTTTGGCATGGGGGCACGCCAGCCTGCCCACGGCTCTACCTCCCTTACTTGGACCTCCTGTCGTCTGAGAGTGCAAGAGCGACTTCTGACCTCGTAAGCAACTGTTGATTGCGGAGTAATCAACACCACCACGATGTCGCAGTAGCTCGTCTCAACCCCGTCGTCTCAACCCCGAGCACATACAGGGTGAAGTTTATAATTGTGGCATTCCTATTGTAGTGCACGGGGGTCTTTCAGATGGTGCTCGTTAGCAACAAGGAGCTCATGGACAAGGCGTACGAGGAAGGTTATGCCGTTGGGGCATTCAACATCAACAACATGGAGATTCTGCAGGCCATCGTGAGTGCTGCGGTGGAGGAGAACTCACCAGTGATTCTCGCAGCCTCCACAGGAGCAATAAAGTATGCGGGCATGGACTATCTTGTGAGCATGGCCAGGGTGGCAGCCCAGAGCGTGGACATCCCCATAAGCCTTCACCTCGACCATGGACCAGACTTTGAATGGGCCATGAGGTGCATCCGCGGAGGGTTCACCTCTGTGATGATAGACGGCTCCAAGTATCCATACGACCAGAACGTGGCCCTCACCAGAAGAGTGGTGGAGAGCGCCCACGCATGCGGTGTGCCCGTGGAGGCAGAGCTTGGCAGGCTGGTGGGAGTGGAGGATGAGATATCGGTAACCGAGCGGGAGGCATTCTTCACAGACCCAGAGGAGGCAAGAAATTTCGTTGAGGAGACTGGGTGCGACTCGCTCGCCGTCTCGATAGGAAACGCCCATGGAATATACAAGGGCGAGCCCAAGCTGGATTTTGAGCGGCTCGAGGAGATTCACGGAGTGGTGGAGGTGCCACTGGTGCTGCACGGCGCCTCTGGAATCCCCGACCACGACATCACGAGGGCAACAAAGCATGGCATAAGCAAAATCAACATCGACACCGAGCTCAGGCTTGCATTTCGAGATGCCGTGAGAAAGGTGGTGTGTGAGACCGATGTGTACGACCCGCGAAAGTTCGTGGGTCCTGCGAGGGATGCGATGCGCGAGGTGGTGAGGCACAAGATTAGAATCTTTGGCTCAAAGGACAGGGCATGATGAAAAGAGATGGGGTGTCCACGGCCACCATTGTGTACCACCCTCCAACCAACACATATATTGTGCGTGAGGGATATGTGGAGGGCAATCTCCTGATAAGGGGCAACCTGCTCACCGCCCCAAATGTGCACATGTGGAGGGACGTGGTGGTGAAGGGCGAGCTAATGCTTGCCAGAGGGTGCACCGTAGGGGGCATGGCAAGGGCAAAATCGGCGGTGATTGGTGCGAGGTGCACCATCAGGGGTGAGCTGGTGGTGGAGGACGGCCTCTTGTTGCTGGACGGTTGTGAGGTGGCAAGGGGCATCCAGTGTGGAGGGGACATCACCATAAGGCCAGGGGTAGTGACGAGGAGTGTGTGCACCAGTGGCGTGGTGGAGATGGTGGGGAAATCACAAATCCCCCACATAGATGCCAAAAAGCTCGTGGCAGTTCCCGAGGTGATGTGATGGAGGTGCACGAGGCACTCGAGCTGTGCAGGGACATAGCTCACAGAATTAGAGAGGCCATAGACAGCCTGAGTACAAAGGATGCTGGCACAGAGATGTACATGGGTGCAGATGGCACACCCACAAAACGCATTGATGACGTGGCAGAGCGTACAGCTCTCGAGGTGATAAGCGAGAGTGGACATCCCATGAGGGTGGTCAGCGAGGAGTGTGGTGAAATCTCTCTCGGAGGCTCTGATATCACGCTCGTTCTCGACCCCATAGATGGCACCACCAATGCCATAAGGGGTCTGCCATCGTACACCGTATCGATGGCACTCACACAAAGAGACCTCTCACAGGTGTGGTTCGGGTATGTGTATGAGCTATCGTGTGGGAGGGAGTACCATGCAGCAGCTGGGAGGGGGGCATATCTTGGCAAAAAAAGGCTTCACGTGTCCCATACTTCAGAGCTATCAGAGAGCACTCTGGGCCTGTATGGCTTTGCGCAGAGCCCACGGGTGATGTGCACACTTGCAAGAACGTGCAAGGGGATAAGGATGGCTGGATGTGCCTCTCTCGAGCTGTGCCACGTGGCATCTGGTGCCATAGATGGGTTCGTCGACCTCAGGGGCAAGCTCAGGATGACCGATGTGGCTGCTGGTGCCCTTCTCGTGCGCGAGGCTGGAGGGATGATTACGGACGAGCGTGCTCGTCAGCTCGCGGGCGATGTAAATGTGGGCACGAGGCTCAGAATCGTGTCCGCATGTGCTCCCCTTCACGGGCAGCTCATGAAGAGAATAGCCGAGGTGGGTGTGTGAAGGCGTGCATCATGTGTGGAGGAGCGGGCACGAGGCTCAGGCCCCTCACGTTTGAGCGGCCCAAGCCAGCGATTCCCCTGCTCAACAAGCCCTCCATCGCAAGGCTCGTGGAGTTTCTCTCAGACAAGGGATTCACAGATATCGTTATCACACTCGGGTACATGGGAAGGCACATCGAGGAGGTGCTGGGCAATGGCAGCCTGTTTGGGGTGCACATCGAGTACGTGTATGAGAGGGAAAAGCTGGGAACGGCTGGCAGCGTGAAGAACGCACAGGAGCTGCTCGAGGGTGAGAGCTTCCTCGTGGTGGGGGGAGACCACGTGATGGATCTCAACCTGCGACAGCTCTACCGCTTCCACACTTCTCATGATGCACTGCTCACCGTGGGTCTGGTGTGCAGCGATGACCCAAGACAGTTTGGAATAGTGGACATGACCATAGACAGCACCATCACGAGGTTCAAGGAAAAGCCCCAGGTGGGGGAGATATTCTCCAACCTCGCGAGCACTGGAATATACGCCTGTGACCCCGAGCTTTTGGATATGATTCCAGAGGGCAGAAAGTTCGACTTTGCATACGACCTGTTTCCCATGCTCATAGAAGAGGGGCACATGAAGGGTTATCTCGTGAGTGGGCACTGGACCGATGTGGGAAGCCCAGAGGCCTACCGCGAGGCATCGAGATGGATGCTCGAGGGGTTGAGTGAGACGGTGATAGAGGGAGGACTGCGTACCGAGGGTGCACGTCTTTCTGGAAAGCTGGTGATAGGCAGCAATGTGAGCATCGGCTCCCACACATCCATCGTGGGTCCCGTGGTGATAGGCCCAGACACCACCATAGGTGAGGGTGTGCTCATAGGGCCATACACCACCATAGGCTCTGGGTGCACAGTGGGCGATGGTGCCAAGGTGCTCTCCTCATACATCTACGACGAGGTCAGCTTGGGCGAGAGGACGAATGTGTTCGGCTCCATCATAGACTGCTGCACCAGCGTTGGGAGGGCGTGCAGCCTCGAGACGGGCTCGGTGATAGGTCCAAGGGTGGTGCTCGAGGACGATGTGGTGGTGCACTCCAATGTCAGAATATGGCCAGATCTCCTTGTCAGTAGGGGAAGGGTGGTAAGTGCCGACCTGTATAACGAAAACTATGAGGTGTCCACCAATGGCTCGTGAGCCTGTGCTACTCCTCTGGTAACTTTTTAATACTGAGTGTCATATCAATGCATGGAGAGTTTATCATGAAGAGAGGTGTGCTCGTATTGGGCCATGGCAGCAAGCTGCCATACAACAGAGAGGTTGTTGAGAGTGTGTGCTCGATGCTCAGGCAGATGAGGGACGATATCATGGTAGTGCCTGCTTTCATGGAGCTGTGTGAGCCCACGATAGAGGATGGGCTCGAGGAGCTCGCCAAGAGCGGCGTGTCCGAGGTGGCAGTGGTTCCGCTGTTCTTGGCGCATGGCGTGCATACTCTCAAGGACATCCCTGCAAGGCTCGGGCTCGAGGACGGCAAAAGAGAGTGCACTTACGAGTGTGGGGGCGTTCAGCTGAGGATATACTACGCCGACCCACTCGGACCTGCGGAGGCCATCGCACGGCTGGTGTACGAGAGAGCCCTCGAGGCTCTTGGTGAGTGATGGGCTGCATCGCAGTGCTCGACCTCACCCATGGAGGGGATGTCCTCGCAAGATGGCTCTCTTCCATGGGTGAGAGGGTCGTGGGTATCGATGTGTACCACACACTGAGCGACCACGAGCGAGGGGAGCTCGAGGACAATGGTATCCCCGTGTTGGAGCGGATGCCAGATGAATGCACCCTCGTGGTGGCACCAGTGCACCTTCCCCCCATTCCCATCCTCAGAGAGGCAGAGAGGAGGGGTATCCACAGGGTTACTCACCACGAGATGGTAAGAAGGCTCGCATTGGAGTGCTTTCCTGAGGTGTGCGAGCGATGCATCGAGATTACGGGCACGAGGGGAAAAACCACCACCTCTGTGCTGCTCGCAAGGCTGCTGAGCTGCGAGGGCAAAGTGGTGTGCCACACCACAATGGGCGTCGATGTGCTCGAGCGGGGTGTGCGCACACAGCACTGGAAAAGACTCAGCATTACCCCTGCCTCAGTGCTCGATGTGCTCAAAAAGGCTGAGCAGACGAGAGCAGAGCACGTGGTGCTCGAGGTGTCCCTAGGGGTGTGCGGGCTGAGAAGGGGTCTGCTCACCACGTTGGAGGGGGAGTACTCCATAGCAGGGGGAACGCTGACCTCCACTCATGCCAAGACGATGGTGCTCTCGCATCCCCCAGAGGGCTTTGTGATGGCAGTGCCCGATGAGGACGTGCCACAGGCCCGCTGTACCCTGAAGTACCTCCACGATGGACTAAGGGTCAGGCTTCTGGATGGCAGCGGTGGCAGCGGGGGCAGCGGGGGCAGCGGGGGCAGGGGGGGCGAGGTCGCCACCGTGTATCTCGATGGAGCAAAGGAAAGATTGGAGAGCATGCTCGATGGCACCATGTACACGAGGGCGCTTGCTCGTGCGGCTGTGGGCGGGGTGCTGTGTGGCCTTTCTCCCACCACGATTGAGCACTACCTCCCAAGGCTCCAGCTCGACGTCGAGGGGAGGATGAGCGTTTACTGCATCGGGGATGCGAGGATAGTGGACTGCTCTGGCTCTGGGCTAAGGGCAGAAGACATCGCCAGAGCCATCGAGCTGGCAATACAGCGGTTTGGGAGGGTGGATGTGCTCGTGGTGGGGGGCAGCAGAACGGTATGCGAGGGGCTTGATGGCCCCGAACTGGAGAGCGTTCTCTCGTGGGCATCCGAAAGGGTGGGTAAAGTGATACATCTCAAGGGCAACGAGAGCTACGAGGTTGCCCTGAGGTGTGCTCTCTCTGCTGCGCCCTCGGGCGTCGTGCTGCTGTGCATCAAGTGCTTCAGGTAATGAGTTCGCCAAGCTGCTCAGCCATGCTCGTTGCCCTCCGCGCTATCGTGCGGGCTGCCTCACACACCATCTCATGTGCCGTATATGAGCGGTCAGACTCCATCTTCATCACGAACACATCCTCGATTTCGCCCACCTTGATGGCACCTACCTCGCATGCCTGCTCACACAGCCTGCACATCGTACACTTAATTATGTCCGTGATGATGGGCTTTCCTTCCTCCATGGCGATTATGTGCTTGGGGCACGCATCGACACACTCGCCACACCCATCACATGCCTCGGAGAACTCCACCTTGGGCATGTTCTTGTAGCCGCACGCCACCCCCACCTGCCATTTGGCATGCTGCCTTCCCGTGCCCACCCTTGCTATCGCCTCCACGGCGACCACCTGGCCCTCGAACAGCTCCACTATGGGTATATTGGGCTCTGCGGGCACCACGGAGGGGTCAGTGGACACCAGGTCAGAGGCGTGCACGGTGCACGGTCCCTCGGCCATCAGCGTGAGCACCACCTGACAGCGGGGGCATCCCTCCTCACACCCACACTCCTCCCTCGGCACAAGGGAGGAGGGGTCACCCTTCAGGGGCACGAGGGCGAGCCTGAGGGCAAGCTGCTCATCGAACAGCACTGACGTGTTGTTATACACATTGAGCTCGTCGATGGCTATCTTGGGTATCTCCGAGAGGGCAGCCCTTCGAAGGGCGTTGGCAAACGCAGAGGATACCCCAGAGAGCACGAACTCCACTCTGTCCTCTGATGTGGATATGATTTCTACTTCCATGGCTGCCACTCACACACGCCTTCCTCGTTTGCCGCCAGGGGGCTTGGTACCGTCGTGGGGGATGGGTGTAACATCCTCTATCCTGCCTATCCTGATGCCCGCCCTCGCAAATGCCCTGATGGCAGCCTGTGCACCAGGTCCAGGGCTCTTCAGCCTGTTGCCACCCGGAGCCCTGACATACACGTGGAGCCCTGTGATGCCCTTGTCCTTGAGCTGCTCTGCAAGCCCGCTTGCCATCTGCATGGCAGTGTAGGGCGAGCCCTCATCCCTTGCGGTCTTGACCACCATGCCACCAGAGGACTTGGCTATTGTCTCGGCCCCCGTGAGGTCTGTCACTGTTATGAGCACATTGTTGAACGATGCATATATGTGAGCAATAGCCCATTTCTCATTATCTGCCATGATACATCACCTCAACTCGCCTTCACTGGCCTTTCTGGATGGGAAGTGTCTGATAGGGGTGAGTTGGCGTAGTACGAGATGCTCATCTCCTCAGAGAGGGGGACGAGATAGCTGGGAACGGTGACTCTCCTGCCATTTATGGCGATGTGCCCATGCACCACGAACTGTCTCGCCTGCTTGATGGTGTGGGCAAGTCCCTGTCTGAACACCTGCGTCTGAAGCCTGCGCTCGAGGATGTTTTCCACACTCATCCTGAGCACGTCGTTGAGGTTGGCCTCCTCACCTATCATGCCATAGCGCTTGAGCATGCTGAGCAGGGCATCAGTCTCCCTCTTAGTGTAGGCGCTCTCTCCAGCAAGGGCCTCCAATGCCATGATGTTCCTTGCGCGACGCCTGAACCGCCTAAGCAAGCTCTGAGCCTTCCACACCTCACGCTTGTTTCGAAGGCCGTACGCCTTGATGAGCTCTGCCTCCTCTGCCAGCCTCCTGGCGTCCCACGGGGTTCTGGGCCCCTCGTAGAGTTTCCTACTCTTTCCCGGGTATCCCATGCACAATCACCTGCCACCCAGCTTCTTTCTCACAACACCCACCGTGGCGCCCGTTCTGCCAGTGGAGCGCGTCCTCTGGCCCCTCACCTTGTGCCCACGTTCGTGCCTGATACCCCTGTAGCACCTAATCTTCTTCAGGAAGGTTATGTCCTCCATGTGCTGCATGGCCAGATCAGAGCCAAACACATGCCTGTCCTCGCCCGTGAGCAGGTCCTTTCTGCGGTTGAGCATCCATGTGGGAATGCTGGACGTGAGTGCGCCCTCCACGAGCTGCCTCAACCTCTCTATTTCCTCATCTGAAAGGGTGCCGAGCCTCGCATCCATATTCACTCCCGCCTTCTGGGCGAGCACCTTGGCGACCCTTCTACCTATGCCCCTCACACCTGTGAGTGCCATTGCCACCTTCTTATTACCATCAAGGTCAGTGTTGGCAATCCTCACGAGATGCTTGAACTCATCCTCGTGTGCCTCTGCATCGTTACTCATAGAGCTTCCTCCATGGGGAATTCCCCATCGCAGCCCCGACTTTCTGTCGGCGCCCCCGATTGCTCGGGTGCTCGCCCCAGCATGCACATACCTCTTATATAAGGATAGCGAATGCTGATGTGGTGGAAAAAGGGCACCCATGTGGGGTGGGGCACTCGCATGCAGACGGAGGGTATCATCGAGCAATTTGAGATGGTTGCAAGAGAGCTCACAATCACATGCACACCCGGAAAAATCGTGCTCTGGTTTGGGAGAGGCATATCGGTGGAGAGAATCCTGAGGGTGCTGTATGCAATAGCAAGGGCAAACCCCACTGCCGTCTATGAGGTGGCATTCACGTGCCCGTATGAGGAAATAGCCAAGTACGAGGCAATGGGCTATGTGCTGGTCTCGTACGCGAGGGTAAAGGGATGCTACAGGGCAATGTTCAACATTCCCTTCTCTGACGTCCATGCAGTAAGGAGCTTTGCAGAGCTCATAGAAAGGGAGCTGCAAAACTCAAGCACCACCAAGACGCTGTACTGGAGTGCGGGCGAACCCTCGATGAGAATGCTGCTCGATGAGCTGGATGGCTTAGGGGGCTGGGAATACAAAAATGTAATATACAGGAAGGGCAGGGGGTGAGTAATGTGAATGCGGACAAACTCACACATTCCAAGAAGAATTTCGAGCACATCACAATGCTAATGCATCTCGTGGCCGACCATCTCATCCAGATGGCAGAAAAGCTGGACAAGGATGCCATAAGCCACCTGATCGACGAGCTGCTCCGTGCCGATGCCATCTTTCTCATGGGCGCTGGACGCTCGGGGCTTGTGGCAAGGGCGTTTGCCATGAGACTCATGCACCTCGGGTTGAGGGTGTACGTGGTGGGGGAGACCACCACGCCAGCGGTGAAGAGGGGAGACCTCGTGATTGCCATATCGGGCTCTGGTGAGACGAGCTCAATCGCAAACCTCGGCAAGATTGCGAAGCAGCTCGGTGCCAAAGTGGCCACATTCACCTCCAACCCTGCCTCCACGCTGGGGAGTATTTCAGATATAGTAATCCCAGTGAGCGGAGGGCTATACAGACAGACGCCAGAGAACAAAGAAAAGGACTACCTCGAGCAGCACATGATGGGCACGTACAGACGGCTCACGCCCCTTGGCACTCTGTTTGAGATCAGCACACTTGTGCTTGCAGATGCCATCATCGCAGAGCTCATAGCGCGCACGGGAACGAGCGAGGAGGAGCTGAGGGCCCGCCATTCCATGCTGGAGTAGAGCATGTCATTCTGACTCTCAACTTTTTTAGATACTCGACCCATATTGGGGTTGTTCTTTTTTTATAGAGATATTTATATTAAATTCTGTGAATGGGAAAGCTTTTAGAGCCCAAAGTAGTGTTTACGGCAGGTTGAGGGGGCATGAGCTGACAATGAGAGACTCGAAAAAGACTGTCCAGACCACACTGTGGGGGGAGCATGTTCCCCAGCTCCCCAAGGTCAGAACGACCGACGGCTACATGCTGGAGTGGGACAGAGAGAAGATTGTCCAGGGGCTTCTCAGGGAATCAAAGCTCAGCGAGTACTTCTATGGCACGCCACCCATGGATGAGCACCTGGCAAGGAAGGTGGCGAGAGAGGCCGAAAAGAGGATTGTGTGGATGAACCCGCGCTTTCTCTCGGGCCCACTCGTGAGAGAGGTGGTGAACACCGTTCTTCTGGAGATGGGCTATCCAGAGTACAGAAATGTGCTCACTCGGGTGGGCATGCCAGTGTATGATGCCCACATGATCGACGTGGGCAATGGGTTTGAGGCAAGAGAGAACGCCAACCTGCAGGAAAACGCCGAGACCTCCCACAAAAAGAAGGCCGACAAGATATCCAAGGAGCAGTACCTGCTGTGTCTTCCCCATCACATCTCGGATAGCCATCTGAGCGGGGATATCCACATCCACGACCTGGAGTACTTCGGCACCCGCCCCTTCTGTCAGGACTGGGACCTGAGGTACTTCTTCTACTATGGACTGATGCCAGATGGTTCTGGTAAGAAGGCGTCAGTGGCTGGACCAGCCAGGAAGCCAGAGGTGGCTATCTTACACGCCGTAAAGGCACTGGGCAGTGCCCAGACCAACTTTGCGGGTGGGCAGGGCTTCTACAACTTCCTCACGTTCCTCGCCCCCTACCTCGAGGGGCTCTCCTATGAAGAGATAGAGCAGCTCATGCAGATGTTCGTGTACGAGATGACCCAGATGATGGTCGCTCGAGGAGGACAGATGGTGTTCTCCTCCGTGCAGCTCTCTCCTGGCGTGCCCAAGCTGTGGAGGGATAAGCCAGTCGTCTACCAGGGAAAGGTGCACGATGGTGTGCACGCACCCCTTCGTACCTATGGAGAGTTCGAAAGAGAGGTCAGGCTTGGCTTTTTAGCCCTCATGAACGTAATGCTCGAGGGCGATGCGATGGGCAAGCCGTTCAACTTCCCAAAGCCAGAGATATCTATAGAACCCGACTTCATGCACGAGGACGAGGAGTTCAACGCCGCACACCCCGACCTTCCCACCTATGATGAGCTGTACACGAAGGCATTCGAGCTTGCCGTGAAGTTTGGCACGCCGTACTTCGACAACCAGCTTCCCCCGTATCGAGGTGCTGGGGAAGGAGTATCGTGCTATCAGTGCTGTGCCTACCAGTTTTCGAGAAACGCAGACAACGACGACGAGTTTGAGGACAAGCTCTACTTCCGGGATGGAAAGCACTTCTCGATGGGTGCGATGCAGGTGGTCAGCGTGAACTGCCCGAGGGCTGCATATCGTGCCAATGGTGATGACGATGCCCTGTTTTCCCATCTAAGGAGTATGATGGACAGGGCAATGGACGTTTTTCACATAAAGAAGGTCTGGATAGAGGAAATCGTCCGAAAGGGAAGGATGCCATTTGCCACTCAGCGACCCATTGACCCAAACACCGGAAGGAGAGGTACGATGGCAGTTGATATCGATGGGCTCGTGTACACCATCGGGGTCGTGGGCATCAACGAGATGGTGCAGCATCACACGGGCTACCAGCTTCACGAATCCAAGGATGCGTTCAGGCTGGCAGTGCGGGCGATGACCGAGATGGAGTTCTATGCAAGGGAGCTATCAAAAGAGCACGGAATGGAGGTCGCCCTTGCCAGAACGCCCGCAGAGACAACCGTGCAGAGGTTTGCCGTGAGCGACTTGCTCAACGAGCAGTACAGAGAGCATGCCCTGAGAGTGGTAAAGGGAGATGTGAAGTATGCCCTTGCCCACCTGTGGGAGACGAGGAACCTTCCAGTGTACTATACCAATGGCACCCACGTGGCATACGATGCCGATGTGCCGCTGGCCGAGCGTATAAGGCTGGAGCACGTGTTCTTCCCCATCGTGGATGGGGGTAACATCATGCACATCTTTCTTGGAGAGCACATGCCCTCTCCTCGGGGGCTAAAAGAGTTCGCGATGAAGCTCGCCAAAAACACTCAGACTGGCTACTTTGCATTCACCAAGGACATGACCATCTGCCTGAGGAACGATGAAGAGCCCAAAAGTGAGGCCACGATGTCACAGAGTGAAGAGAGAGCCATTTTTGCATAGCTGCTTACTGTTGATTACAAAGTAATCAGCTCACCCAATACTTCTCATGCAAAGAGCGGGCGCGGAGGGACTTGAACCCCCGAACTACAGCTTAGGAGGCTGCCGCCCTATCCTGGCTAGGCCACGCGCCCAATCATCTACGGGCTCACCCACTATCGATTTTAGGAGGGCCCGCACAACATCAGATACCTTAACCATATTTAGACTTTATGGCACTCACAACTGGGGGAGAGGTCACCGGGGGAGAGGTCACCAACGGTTATGAGAAGGGTGTGTGCCGTGTGTGCCCAAACAGCACTTCGTTGAGCCATCCGGTTACCAAGTTAATACAGGACGACATCCAATAACTCCAACCCTCATGACTACACCGTCCTAAGCATCCCAATCATCCCAATCATCCCAACCACCCCATATACCTATATATCATTAAAGAAAACTCCTAACTGAGTGCTATGGAGCTTACACCGATACAGCTCGAGGTCCTAAACGCCCTCATAGCCCTCCATCATCAGAAGAGGGGATGCATCAAAGGAGAGGAGATAGCCAGGCTTATAGGCCGTAACCCAGGAACCGTTAGGAACCAGATGCAGTCTCTGAAGGCCCTGAGACTCGTCGAGGGTGTGCCCGGGCCAAAGGGTGGCTATAAGCCCACCACACTCGCCTACGATGAGCTTTCAATTCAGGATGTGGAAAAGGAGGCGGTGGTGCCCATAAAAAGAGACGGAGAGCCCGTCGAGGGGGCTACTGTACTCGAAATCAGCTTTACCACCGTGCACCACCCCCACGAATGCCATGGCACTGCGCGAATGCTTGGAAACATCAAGCTCTTTGAGGAAGGAGACACGATAGAGATTGGCCCCACCCCAGTGAACGGGCTCATTCTGAGGGGAAGGGTGATAGACAGGGACGATGTGAGAAGCTTGCTCCTGTTTGATATAGACAGGATAACAACGCTTCCAAAGGGCACGCTCTCGGAGTGTCCCCTCTCCGAGTTCAAGATTGGAGCAGATACCCCCCTCAGGGATGCGGCAGCGCTGATGGCCGAGAGGTGTGAGCATGCCGCCATGGTGGAGAGAGATGGGAAAGTGGTGGGCGTAGTGGAGCTGCTGGATATCGCGCGTGCTCTTGCCAACAATGGAGCAGACAGCCCAGTGAGCGAGGTGATGCGAGAGCCCATCTGGGCAGATGCCACCACGCCCATGCTGGATGTGCTCGATGTGCTCACCAGTGAGCGTGAGGGTGCGGTGCTCGTCGAGCAAGAGGGCAAGTGCCTTGGGCTGCTCGATTGCAGGCGACTGATTTCCTCACTCGGGTATTAGTCCAGCTGTTCGAGGAATTTTACGAGCATTGGCAAGAATACACCGACATCGCTCACGAGCCCTATGGCCTGCGCCGTGCCCCTGTCCATGAGCTTGGTCACGGTGGAGGGGTTCACATCCACACACACCGTTTTCACATACGAGGGCAGCACGTTGCCCACCGCTATGGAGTGCAGCATCGTTGCGAGCATGAGCACCATGTCGCACTGCTCCACCAGCGCCTCAGTTGCCCTCTTGGCCTCCACGCTGTCCGTTATCACATCTGGCAGCGGACCATCATCCCTGATGGAGCCCGCAAGCACATAGGGAACATCGTTCTTGATGCACTCGTACATTATGCCCCTCGTGATGAGCCCGCCCTCCACGGCAGCCCTGATGGAGCCATATGCCATCACCTCATTGATGGCATAGAGATGATTGCGGTGCCCATGGCTAAGTGGGGCAGAGGTCTTTATATCCATGCCGAGTGATGTACCATACAGTGCGCACTCGATATCGTGCACTGCAAGGGCGTTTCCTGCGAGAAGTGCATCCACGTACCCATTTCTTATGAGCCATGCGAGCTGGGGGGCGGCTCCAGTGTGTACTATGGCAGGACCGCCCACCACGGCAATCCTGCCCCCACTCCTCTTGACATCCACTATCTCCTCTGCAATCTGGCGGATGAGGGTTGTGGTGGGCCTCTCCGAGGATACCGCTCCCCCCATAAAACCAAAAATCGACCTATGTCTTGGTCTTTCGGGTGGAATCACCCTCACTCCCTGCTCCCCCACAACCACCATGTCACCCTTCTTAACATCACACAGCGGCACGCACATTGCCCTGCCATCGTGCACCACCACCACCCTGTCCATGCTGATGTCCTCCACGTCCACCCATTCTCCATTCACCCTCACCTGCGTGGGATGGTTGGTGGTCGAGTAAAAGCCCCTCGGCGCCACCCTGTCTGCGGGTGCCTGTTTTAGCACCACCTCCTCCACCTCTGGAGCGGTCGCCCCAAGGCTGTGCAGCTCCCTCACGAGGGCGAGCAGTTGCTCCTCTGTGCTCGCATACACCCTGAGCTTGGCATAGCTGATGTCTGACTTGCGCCTTCCCACCCTGAACTCGATGATGTCGAAGTCTCCATCCATGTCCATTATGGTGGAGAGCACCTTTGGCAGGATGAGGGAGTCTATCAGATGCCCTTTGAGCTCTATATCTGTGGACGGTGATGGTGTGTTCAAGCTCCTTCCACCTCCTTTTTTGCCTGCTTTATTCTCTCCTTGGTCGTGTAGCCTGTAGCCTTGGTGAGAAACTGCCTGAACCTTCTGTTGGTGTCCAGCACCTGCTCATCTGATGCGTTTTTGTTAGAAGTTGTCTCTACGCATAGGGCTTTGCCATCCAGCCATACCTCCATCCGCTCGATGGCACCATAGCTCAGGATGCACTTTTCTTTTATCATTTGAACCTCGCATGGAAAGCACTCCTCAAGACATCTTGCGACTCTTGTGATGTCGGGTGAGTGTCCCCTTTTGAACTTATACCTCATGCTCGCTCCTCCATGCAGTGATCCTCACGCCTGCCATAAATGCTTGGAGGCTCCTGTGCATCCTCCCCAGAGAGCACCTTTCGATGTACATCCAGAGCATCCCCTGAGATGCTCTCCCAGTTATACTTTTCGCGTATCTTCCCCAGCTCGCCTATTCATTCCGTTTTTTAGTCCCAACGACACGTGGAAATTTTAAGGGCAGGGCTAAAACTCCATCCATGGAGCTACAAATAGATTTGAACCCCGAGGGCGAAACACCCACAGGATTAGCAATCTCTTTGTTCGAGCATATCCAATGCTACCCTCAAAAAGTATTCAGTTGCTTTTTTTCTTGGACTTCCACATATGCTGAGTATCATAAAATTAAGATTAAGATTTTATCTTTTCAGCTATCTCTACACCAAGCTCAAAAGCTTTCCTTAATTCATCTTCTGTCGGTCTATATTTGATCTGCAATGGTTCCATAACATCGAATTTTAACTCTTCAAAAATCCTGTTTATTTCCTTAACCGCTCCCCCTCCCCATCCGTAAGAGCCGAAAGCAACACCAATCTTGTTTTTAGGCTTTAAACTCCTCATGTAGGCTAAAAAGCCTGCAACGGGTGGGAAGACGGTGTTGTGCATTGTCGGCGCTCCGATAGCAATTGCCTTAGCATCCAGAATTTCAGTCATTATTTCGCTCCAGGCATCTCTTCTTACATGGAAAAGCCTAACTTTAACACCTTTACTTGCTCCCTCTGCTATGGCCCTTGCAATCCTTGCTGTACTATTGTACATCGTATCGTAAACTACAACCAGCTTGTCTTCAGCTTCAAAATCAGCCCACTTCTTGTAAGCCTCGATTATTCTGCCTGGATTTTTCCAGATAACTCCATGACTTGGGGCTATCATTCCAATTTGGACTCCCTCAATTTCCTTAAGCTTTTTCTTAACAAGCTCGCCGAAAGGCATTAGGATATTTGCATAGTAAATTTTGGCCCACTTGATTGCTTCTTCCACACCAAGCTCTTCATCGTATCTCTCAACACTTGCTATGTGCTGTCCGAAGGCATCGTTTGAAAGCAATAGCTTATCTCCTTTAACGTAAGTTACCATGTTATCGGGCCAGTGGAGCATTGGGGTCTCTATGAATGTCAAAGTTCTTTTACCGATTTTTAACTCATCTCCAGTCTTAACAACCTTAAATTCCCAGTCCTTGCAATCAAAGTGCTTGCATAAACCACTTTTGCCTCTAGAAGTGCAAACAACAACGGCATCCTTGGCAATTCTTTTAATGTCTGCCAAGCTTCCAGAATGGTCAGTTTCAACGTGATTTGAAACAATGTAGTCAATTTGAGATGGATCGATTATTTCCCTTATTCTTTCCACCATTTCGTGAAAGAACTTGTGTTTGACGGTATCAACTAAAGTTATTTTGTCGTCTATTATAAGATAAGCGTTGTATGTGGCTCCTCTGACAATTTCAAAGTTGTGAAAATCTCTCTCTTCCCAGTCTATAGCCCCAACCCAGTATATGTTTTCTTTAATTTTCAGAGATTTTAAAGCCATTTTTGCATCCCCAATTAGTTAATTAATCAATCATTTTATTAAAAATTTTTGTCAAACTCAGGATTGTTTTAATTTCTGTTTTCTTGTGGGCTGAACCTCTTCAAAACTCTTTAAAGTTCTCTCTTGTTAACCTCCTTTGAACACAGCATAACACTTTATATCTATTTTCTTCATAATTTTCTATTTTTATTTTTTAAGTTTGTAAAAAATATTTAACTATGGCTTTTAAAGTAGCCACCTATAACGTAAATCCATAAAGCAAAATTCACATCATAATTCTTTATGTAGATAAGAAGTTAATACAACTGGCTGCGAATAAACCTCTCAGCAATCCAAACAAAATTAGATTCTCTCCGGAAATTGAAATTAGGTGCATATCTTAGTTTAGTTTTGGAATCATTTAAATTTTCTTAATTAAGCTCCAAGCAAGCTTCTGCTACTCTTATAAGTAATTAATCCCCCTCCTGAATGGCTTTAATCAATTGAATTTTGGCAGATTATTTAGAAATTATTTGCGTTGTATGCTATACTTACTTTTTCATCATTACGAATTGGCCAGCAACTTTTAAATAATCCTTAATAATTTAATACATGGATGGATATTGGCATATGATGAACTGGTATGGATATCCCTTTTTTGGCTTTGGAATGCTATTCTGGTGGTTAGTTTTTCTTATAATTGGATTTCTGGTTTATCAAGATGCTAATAAAAGGGGAGTGAACTACTCCGCCCTAACGGACGGAGTTTCCTGCTTCATCCACCAGCACTTACCCGACGGCTCTCTCAGCCTTTCGGGCAGAGG
>LDZQ01001149.1_pt1 | contig 66965 bp, 65 predicted proteins | sample 615361 | NCBI WGS metagenome assembly LDZQ01 (sample SAMN03408297, study PRJNA278302) | terrestrial metagenome | isolation source: oil reservoir sample I2 | place: USA: Alaska, North Slope, Ivishak formation | collected 2013 | reverse complement strand
CCTCATGCTCCTCATGCTCCTCATGCTCCTCATGCTCCTCATGCTCCTCATGCTCCTCATGCTCCACATAAGTGCTCATCACTCTCTCTTTGTCCAGATAGTATCTGTGGAACACCTCCGAGAGCACCCTGTAGTCCCTCACATCTCGCTCCAGCAGGGCGGTTAGAAGAGCTTTTCTGTCGGAGAGCTCTCTCTTCAGCTCACCCTCACTCCACCCTCTTTCCCTCATGATGATGCGGTACATCTCCGGTGATGACATCTCAAAGGAGTCGTCATAGGGATTCCACCTGAAGACCTCGTTTATTCTTATGCGTCCCATGTGCGGGTCTATCCCGGTCAGTTCCACCAGAACCTTCGTCCTCCTCAGCCGCTCATCACCCTTATACACAATCTGCTGAATGCAGAATCCGTGGAGAGCATCGAGCATGATGTGTGGGAGGTTGATTGGGTCGCTTTCGAGCCTGTTGATGGCCGACTGCACACTATCCGCGTGCATTGTGGAGTAGGTGGCGTGTCCCGTGGACATCGCCTGAAACAGCGTGATGGCCTCCACCCCCCTGACCTCCCCCACCAGAATGTATTCCGGGCGCTGTCTTAAGGCTGCCTTTAAGAGGTCGAACATCGTCACCGTGCCTTCTCCCTTTATACCCTCCTTAGTAACGCTCGCTATCCAGTTGGGATGGTGGAGCCTCACCTCACGCGTATCCTCTATGGACACTATCTTGGCAGTGGGTGGGATGAAGAGCGAGACCGCGTTCAATATGGAGGTCTTTCCAGTGGCAGTTCCCCCGAGAAATATCAGGCTCTTCTTGTTCTCGATGGCGAGCCAGAGATAGACCAGTATGTCCGGGGAGACCGTCCCATATTTCATGAGATGAACGGGAGTGATGGGCTCCTCCCTGAACCGCCGGATTGTGAACGAGCTGCCCCTGCTCGTGACCACTCTGCCAAGCGTCGCCTGCAGGCGAGAGCCGTCTGGCATCGTGGCATCCACCAGCGGCTTTGCGTACGATATGTGCCTGCCAGACCGCTGGCACAGCCTCATCACGAATGCGTCCAGCTCTTCCTCCTCGAAGGAGATGTTGGTCTCTATGCTGTGGTGTACCCGATGGTAAAGGAAGATGGGGCTGTTGGGCGCGGTACACGATATGTCCTCGATGTAGTCGTCCTTCAGAAGCGCCGTGATTTTGCCCTCTCTCAGAAAGTTGCGCTTCAGATAATAGAGCAGCTTGAGCATCCCCCTCTCATCCACGTCCAGACCATACCACCTCAAGAGGTCGCGGACCTTCCTCTCAAGGAATTCCTCCCTCTCCTCAATGCTCTCCCCCACCTCCTCCTTCCCAACCAGCTCCTGGAGGTCGTTGAAAAGCCTCTCTAAGAGTGTGTACTCGAAGGGGGACATCGGAGGCTCCAGGAGGCAGTACTTCTTCACCTTTGTCCGCTCATTGAGAAGTATCTGCACCATGGAGTATGGCTCTTCTATCCAGTATCGCTCTATCTCAACAAACCCCTCTGGCACGCGGGGAGTGAGCAGCCTTATGTCCTCTTCCTTGGATGGCCCTTCATCTCCAGAAGTGCTGCGAACTTGCGTCGCTTCTCGTAGGGCTCGAAGTCGTCGCAGCGGAAGCCTCAAGGCCTGAACACCATAACAAAGGTATAAGTAACATTATAAAAAATAAGGGGATGCTCGTCGAGCCCTGCCTGAGCACTCAAAAATTTTTAACCTATCGGCGGGAAGGGGAAGGGATGAGAGCCAAATGGCTGGGGCTCATCATGCTGCTCGTGACGCCGTGTACCGACTGGTACCTCGTGTTCACGGGGGTGGCTCGGGGCGATGTGCCCTTCTGTCTCACCCTTCTGCCATGGCACTCATCGAGATTCCCGTGCTCAGCCTGATGGCACATGGTCTTGTGCTCGTGCGTCCCCACTGGCATCCCGCGTGAGCCGCTCCACAAGCTCTGCGATGTCCAGCACCTCCATGCCCCTCTCGCCCATGTTGAGCTCACAGAACGGACACGAACTTACGAGCACATCGGCACCCATCCTGCGTGCCTGCTCCACCCTCAGGCTCGCCATCGCACCAGCGAGCTCTGGGAGCGCAGACCTCACCCCACCCCCAGCACCACAGCACCCCTCCTCCATGATGTGCACCTCCACGTTGGGAATGCGGGAGAGCACCTCCTCTATCCTGCGGGCAATCCCCTCACCCTCCCTGAGATGGCACGGAGTGTGGTACGCCACCTTGAGGGGAGCGGGCGAGGAGGGTTTGAGCATTCCCTGCTCCACGAGGTCGAGCACGAGCTCGCTCGCCGAGAGCAGCTCCACGTCCAGCGTGTAATGGTCTTTGAACGTCTTCTCACACCCTGCACACGGGAACACCACCCTTTTCGCACCAGACCTCTCTATCATGCGGATGTTCTCGCTCGCAAGCTGCTCGAACGCGTGTGGGTAGCCCATCTTGAGCATGGGAGAGCCGCAGCATCTCTCGTCTGAGAGGGCACAGAAGGGCACACCCGCCCGCTCGAGCAGTGCCGAGAGAGCCTCTATCCCGCTCTGCCTGCGGGCACTGCTCAGGCACCCCACGAACAGCAGCGTCGAAGCCTCGATGTCGAGGTGCCCCCTGAGGGAGGGTATCCTCGAGGGGGAGGCATCAAAAAACGCCCTTCCCTCGCTTAAGATGCGCTCGTGTATTCGATGATGGGGAAGCAGCTCACCCACACTCCTCACAAAATCGCTTCGAAGCTGGAGCAGGTGCCCGCATGTGCCAATGGACACTGGACAGTGCTCCTCACACCTTTCGCACGTGGTGCAGTAGAACAACCTCTCGTCCATGTGCCCGGCGGCTCCCGCCTTGGCAACGCCAATGCCTCCCATGCCCCTGCAGCTGGAAAACTGCTCTCCCACGACGCCATACACCGAGCAGTGCAGAAGGCACGAGCCGCACCCCACGCACTCGAGAAGCTCGGGCGCCCTGCGTGCGATGGAGCTTCTGCCGTTGTCCACCACGATGAGCACCACCTCCCTTGGGCCATACATGCCGTAAAACAGCCGCTTTTCTATGTCCGCCGTCTTGCTGGGCCCTGATATGACGTCCACGTAGGAGGGCATCGGGCTGCCAGTGGCATAGAACGTCTGGAGCCTCGCCATGCACATCGCATCCTCGAGGCACTCGTACACCTTCTCCATTCCCGTGAGCACGATGTGCTTGTCCACGTGTGCCATGAGCTGCATCACGTTCGCCTCGTTGTGCAGTATCACGATGCAGCCCTCGCTGGCACACACCGCATTGGCACCCGTGATGCCCACCCTCGCCCTGCCCACGGCATCGAGCACCTCCTCCCTCACGAGCATGGTCATCCCCTCTGGCTCTGGCTCCACCTCGTATCCGAGGTGCTCTGAGAGCACCCTTGCCACATCGTGCCTGTCCATGTGGGCGACGGGTCCCGTGGGATGCGTGGCTGTGCTCTCCCCAGAGAGCTGGAGTATGCGGTCGCCAAGGTCGGTCTCCACCACCTCTATGCCCCTGCCAGAGAGCACATCGCCCACGCCCACCTCCCTCGACACGTTGGACTTGGACTTCACCACCAGCCTCTCATCTCCAACCTCCTCGAGCACCATCTGCTGAGCCTGCTCCCGTGTGGATGCGAACCTGACCCGAATGCCATTCTTCTCGAGCCGCTGGGTGGCTCTTTCCCACAGCTCGTCGAGATGCTCTATCACCCGCTCACGGATGCACTTTAGCCGCTCCCGCTCTGCCTCGAGGTCCAAAAGACTGGCATTTTCCATCTGGCGCTCTCGCACATTGGAAAACGTGTTCCTCAGTGCCCTGTACCGCTCCGTATCCACATTCACGCACGCAGTGGCGTGCGTGAAGCTATAAATGTGTTTAGGTGGTGGCACGGCATCACACTTTTATGCTCGCACCGCAACTGCCATTGTGTGGTGAGCGTGGACGAGATAAGAAGGTTGGCAAGGCTGTATGCCCTGCAGAACGCCGTGAGGCACGGTAAGCCCCCGATGGCGGGGGCGGTGATGGGAAAGCTCATGGGCGAGCGTCCGGAGCTCAGGGAGAGGGCAAGGGAGGTAAAGCCCGTGGTGGAAGAGGTGGTGGCAGAGGTCGCCTCCCTTACACCAGAGCGCTGGAGAAGCGAGCTTGAAGAGCTTGCCCCAGAGCTCATCGAGGAGCTCTCTGTGAAAAAGGAGCCAAAGAGGGGGCTAAAGGAGCTTCCCAATGCCACGAGGGGGGAGGTGGTTATGCGCTTTGCCCCCAACCCCAACGGTCCCCCAACGCTTGGAAGCGCCCGGGGCATCGTGGTGAACTCCGAGTATGCGAGGATGTACGAGGGCAAGTTCATCCTGAGGTTTGACGACACCGACCCAGTGCAGAAAAGACCCCTCCTCGATGCCTATCGATGGTATGTGGAGGACTGCAGGTGGCTTGGCGCACAGCCCGATGAGGTGTACTGTGCCTCAGACAGGCTGGAGCTGTACTACGAGGTGGCAGAGCGGCTTATAGAGGGTGGACACGCCTACATGTGCTTTTGCTCCAGGGAGGAGTTCAAGAGGCGTAAAGACGCGTGCCAGCCCTGCCCCCACAGGGACACCCCACCAGAGGAGAGCATGCGAGCATGGCAGGACGCTCTCGATGGTGAGCTTCCAGCTGGCTCTGCAGTCTTACGCATCAAGACCGATATCACCCACAGTGACCCGGCACTTCGCGACTTTGGGGCGTTTCGCATAGTGGACGCAGAGCATCCCCGTGTGGGGGACAAGTACAGGGTATGGCCCCTGCTCGACTTCGAGAGTGCAGTGGAGGACCACCTCCTTGGCATCACCCACATCATCAGGGGCAAGGACCTGATGGACGCAGAGCGCAGGCAGCGGTACATCTACCGCTATCTGGGATGGGAGTATCCCGTGGTGCTGCACTGGGGAAGGGTGAAAATACACGAGTTTGGGAGGCTGTCCACGAGCTCCATTGCGAGGAGCATATCAGAGGGCACGTATGAGGGGTGGGATGATGTTAGGCTTCCCACCATAAGGGCGCTAAGACGCAGGGGCATACAGGCAGAGGCGATACGAAGGCTGTTTTTAGACCTTGGCGTGGGGGAGAACGACATCAGCATCAGCCTCGAGAACCTGTATGCAGAGAACAGAAAGCTGATAGATTCAGAGGCGGCACGGCTGTTCTTTGTGAGAAGACCCGTGCTCGTGAGCGTTCATGGCGCAGTGGACGCCGTGGCACGGCCACCGCTCTATCCAGATGGCAGAGAGCGCCGACGCATACCCGTTCCTGCGAGTGGAGGGGTGGCGAGGGTGTACCTCGAGCAGGACGAGCTCGCGTCGTTCGCAGAGGGCGAGCTCGTGAGACTAAAGGACCTGTACACCGTGCGGGTAGAGGGAGGGGGGCCGGGAGGGAGGCTGGGAGGGAGGCTGCACTTCGTGAGCCATGAGATGCATGGTAAGCCAAAAATAGTGCACTGGGTCCCAGAGGACGGCATTCCGTGTGTGCTGCGCACCCCAGAGGGAGACCTTGAGGGCATTGCCGAGAGAGGTGTGAGGGAGCACGTGGGCGAGGTCGTGCAGTTCGAGAGGGTGGGCTTTGCGAGGATAGATGCCGCCAATGGCAAGGTCATCGCCTACTTCGCGCACAGGTAGTCATCGCATGCCCTCGAGCCCCTTCAGCATCGCCTCGTAGCGCTCCATCACCCTCCTGAGGGCTCCATCGCTCGCATTGGCGTGAGTGGGAATGCGCACCTGTGCATCCCCCTCATAGAGGTCGGTGGCGATTTTTATCCCTCCATCCGATACGTCCAGCCCCAGCTCCTCCACCATCTTCCTTGCCATGGGTGTCAGGGGATTCACCCGCATCCCAAGTCTCAAAGCGCGCCTCCTGTAGTACCCGAGCGCCTCCTCTATCCTGCCCTTTGCCTTCTGGATGTCCCTTCTCGTTCCGTATTCGGCGAGGGCATCCAGTGATGCCGCAAGGCTGGAGAACGTAATGCACGACACCTCTATCACCTTCTTAGCGCTCCATGGGCCCACGTGCCCCTTGAGGCACACCACCGCATCGTACTCCGACAGGTCCATCTCGCCCCGATAGAGGTCGAGCACCTCGAACTCGTGCACCCCCGCCAGCCTGAGGACTGGAGCGCTCATGGAGGTGCACGCGAGCCTTGGGATGTGGAGCATCTCGAGCATCGCCCTCCTCACCGATGCAGCGTCCGCACCCTGAAGCTGGAAGTAGCGCGCGAACAGCGGGGTGGTGGTGAGCACCTTGGTGTGGCCCTGCGGCGTGGCCTCCACGAGCCCCCTCTCCACCAGCATCCTCACATGGGCATACGCACTGTTGCCCCTGCGCTCTGCGAGGTCGCTCTGCCTTATGGGCTGGTGATACGCTATCATGGCGAGCGTGCGAAGGGCAGGGGCGGGCAGCTCAACCTCCGCGATGCCCCTGAGCTTCGGTGCGTATCTGGGGCTCACCTGCATGAGATAGCGCCCTCCCACCAGCACCACCTCTATGCCCCCCTCCCTTCGCTCGTACTCCTCCTTCAGCCTGCTCAGGGCACGCTCGCATGCCTCTGGTGCAAGCCCCACCCGCTCTGCAAGCTCCTCGGGCGAGAGAGGGGTATCGCTCACGAACAGCGCCGCCTCCACTATGCACATCTCCTCGTCCATATTATCTCCCCTCGATGTACAGCTCGCCAAAGAACTCATCCTGATGCAGCCGTATCCTGCGCTCGTTCGCAAGGAACAGCAGCGAGAGATATATGAACACCGCTGGCACGTCTGTAAGCGTGCACAGCAGCTCGCTCAGCGTGAGCCTGCGCTTGGAGCTGAGCAGACCCCTCAGGGACTCCCACACCATCCTTACGGTGTCCTCCATGTTCTCTTCGTGGGACACGTCGACCACCTCGCTCCTCTCGGCCCTCACCTCCCTGCGCTCTTTTCGCCTGCGCTCTACCCTCTCCGCCTTCTTGAGTTCCTCGATGAGCTCGTCGAGCGTTGCAGGTCTCTTCGTCCTTCTTCTCGTGGGGATGTGCAGCTCTGGGTAATTCTCCAGCAGGGCCATTTGCTCCTCTGGCTCCTCCATCGGTGGTGGCTCCTCGGCATGCTCCTCGGTGAGTGCCTCGGACTTCATCCTGAGCAGCACCGAGGCATAGAACAGCGTTCGTGCCGGCAGTGCAAGATTCATTGTCCTCATGTGCTCAATCTGGCGCAAAAAGGCGTCGGTCACCTGCACGATGTCGATGTTCCATGGGTCTATCTCACCCCTCTTGGCAAGCTCCACCAGCATCTCCACGGGGTCCACGTCCATGGCTTTCACCTACAGCAGCTTCAGGTCCCGGGTGAGCACATCTATGCGCTCTGCCTCTGCTGGCCCTATTCCGAGGGCAGTGAGCGTGTTTGGGGGAAGCTGTGTGAGTCCTGCATCGTGCACGAGGGCACAGGGAAGTCCAAGGCGCCTTGCCTCCTCATACAGCTCCAGCAGCTCTTTTTCACCTCTCACCTTCACCACTATCTTCTTCTGCCCCTCTGCGAGCCACCGCCTTCTTGCGGCTGAGGATGCCTGCTCGAATGCGGCAATCGCCGCATGGGCAGCCTGTGCCGCCATCTTTCCCTTGCCCATGTCGAGGTCAGTTCGTATCACGATGCACTGCTTGTACTCCACTCACTCGACCCTCCTGTAGTGCCTCCACTCCCCAGCCATCACCCTCGGGATGCGGGGGAGCAGGTCTGTGGCGAGCAGGCTGTATCCTCCCTCCAGCCTCGCCATGTCCCCAGCGGCCCCGTTGATGAACGCGGCGGCGCACGCAGCCTCGAAGGGCGATGTCCTGCACAGAAGCGCTCCAGTGATGCCCGCGAGCACATCCCCAGTGCCCCCCACCGCCATCGCACCATTGCCAGTGATGTTGAGCCTCGTCCTCCTCCCATCGGACACCACGTCCACCGCCCCCTTGGAGAGCACCACCACTCCAAGGGACGTGCAGAGGTCGCGTATCAGCCCGCAGCGGGCATCGAGGTCGGTGGGCATCTTCCTGCCGACGATGGCAGCCAGCTCCCCCATGTGGGGGGTGAGCACCACATCTCCCTCGAACAGCGTGTCCTCGTGCACCACCTTAAGAGCATCGGCATCGAGCACCGCCCGCCCGCACATCGGCAAGAGCTCCTCCACCGCATCGAGCGTCTCTGCATCCCTTCCGAGCCCGTTGCCCACCACCACCACATCGTGCCGCTCTATCAGCTCCTCTATCTCTGGCAGATGCTCGCAGCAGAGCACATCACCCTCGAGGGGCCGCACGATGAGGTCCGGGCTGAACGACGCTATACTCCCGCTCACAGAGGAGGGCGTGGCGACTGTCACGAGGTCTGCCCCTGCCCGAAGTGCTGCAAGCCCCACGAGTGCTGGCGCCCCCGTATACGGTCCCCCTCCTATCACCAGCACCCTGCCGTTCTGTCCCTTGTGTCCTCTCTTTGCCGAAGGAAGGGCGGCGTGCATGTCCCCGGGCCCTATGAGCTGCTCCATACTGGGAGAGATGCCTATAGGAACGACCACCACCTCTCCAGTGTAGCGCCCGGCATCGGGGTTCGAGAACCCCCTCTTGGGGGCGTGCAGGGTGAGCGTCATGTCTGCCCTCACCGCCACATCTGCCCTTCCGGTGTCGGGGTCGAGCCCGCTGGGGATGTCCACCGCCACCACGAACGCATGACAGGTGTTGATGAGCTCGATGGCACTCCTCACGGGCTCCCTTGGTGCCCCATGGGCACCCGTGCCCAGCATGGCATCCACCACCACCTCGAACTCTTCCATGGATACATCCGAGAGCTGCGAGGAGTCCGTGATGGGTACGATGCTCACCCTTCCCCTCTCTGCCTCGAGGGTGAGCAGCTCGAGGTTGCGCCTTGCGGCATCGCTCGCCATGCTCCTGCCGAGCAGGAACACCGTAATCTCGTGCTCTGTGAGGTGCCTTGCAGCAACGAGCCCGTCCCCACCGTTGTTGCCCGTCCCGGCAAACACGGCAAGCCTTCCCCTCGGAAATCGTCTGGCAATCTCCCTCGCAATACCAGCCCCAGCGTTCTCCATGAGCAGGGGCGTATCCAGCCCGAAGAACGCACAGTTCTCGTCCAGCCTTCTCACATCCTCAGAGGACATATACATGCCTGACCCCATGTGGTATCATCGCCACCTTATTATATAGGTGCACCCCCACTTACTCGGGATGAGCGCCACCAGCATAGCCAGCATGTGCCGCACCGAGCTATGTGCAATAGAGCGCAGGCTCCTCGAGGTGGTGGATGAGCTCGATGCCCCAGGGCTCGTAAAAATAGCCCGCTATGCCATCACATCTGGCGGCAAGCGGACCCGCCCCCTGATGCTCATCCTCACGGGTGAACTATTTGGATGCGAGATGGAGCGCACCCTCGATGCAGCGGTGGCAGTGGAGCTCATGCACACCGCCTCGCTGGTGCACGACGACATCGTGGATGAGGGGGTGTGGCGCAGGGGAAAGCACACCACAAACCACACCTTCGGCACCGATGCGGCGATGCTCTGTGGGGACATGATGATATGTGCGAGCATGGAGCTGTTGAGTGCATACGAGCCCGAGGTGATGCACACCTTCTCGAGGGCCGGGGTGAGCATGGCAGAGGGAGAGCTTCTCGACGTCTCGGGCATCACCTCGGAAGAGGCGTACCTTGAGTGCATACAGAGAAAGACTGCATCACTGTTCTCTGCTGCGTGCACGATGGGAGCGCTGATAGCCCGTGCATCACCACGCTGCGTGGAGGCATGCGAGCGCATGGGATGGCACGTGGGCATGGGCTACCAGATGGTGGACGACCTGAGAGAGCACATGGGTGCACACACCGACAAGCTGTCCTTGAGGCAGCACCCCACGCCGCTCGGAGAAGGAGACAACATCACGCCAGAGGTGGTGCGCTGGCATGAGCAGCGGGCGCTGATGCTGCTGGATGCTCTGGAGTGCTCGAACTCAGATGCCCGCAGCAAGCTCACCCACCTGATACACGGGCTCACCACCGAGATGATCGAAAAGAGTCAGCAGTGAGACCGAAGAAACACTCTGACAAAAAATCGAGTAAAAAAAGGACTCATTCGAGCCCTTCACTGTGGCTTCTCGTACAGCTTCATCTTGGAGAGCGTCTCTCCGCTCTTGGCATGGGGCATTCTGGAGACTTCATCCAGCGTCTTTTCAATCTCTCTGGATTCCTCGGCGAGCTTGGCTGCGATGCGCATCATCTCATGTCCTGCGGCTGCTGCGAGCACGATGTCCTCGATGTCCTTGTACACAAAGCACGCCTTGAACGTGAGGTCTGGCACCTTGGAGGCGATGTGAGCTGCTGCCATCGCCTTTGCCCTGGCATAGGGATTGGAGAAGTTCATCCTCTCGGTGCACTTCTCTGGCGTCACGAGGATGTGGGGAAGCTCGAGCTCCTTACCGCTCTTGCCGGCGTCCACCTGCGCAATTACCTTGTCCAGCTCCTCCTTCACCAGCCTGGACACCCCTGTGAGGCTGAGCACCTTGAGCACGTCCGAGTTGAACGATATCATCTCGGTGGCATCGAGGAACTGCCGCTTTGCACCAATCAGCGGGTCCATCGGGATGATGATGTACCCAAAGCCAGCCTCCTCTATCGCCTTTCGGTCGTCCTTCTTGGTGGGCCCATCGGATATCACGATTGTGGGTGTGTCGCTCCAAATCTCGCGCGCCTTGGTGGGTCCGGGAGCCATCGCATTCGGGCTTATGATGATGACGAAGTCTGGACCCCACTGCTTGAGCTCGGCAGACTCCTCTGCCTCCTTGGGCGTCATCTTGGCTCCACTTCCGAGCACCCTCACCTCTATGCCCTCTCGCTGGGCAATCTCGTCGAGCAGCAAGTCGATGCCCTGAGAGGTTCCCAGATTTCCGAGCTTTACAAACCCTACCTTGGCCATAGAATCACACACGAGAGTTATCCAGCAGGTTTATAGCTCTTTTGCATCTCCATGGGCAATGCTTATATACTGGAAGGTGCTCTATCGTTGAGTAATACGTATACTATGTTTAATAACATCTGGTGTTATTAAACCACTGTATATGTATTACGTCAGACAAGTCCGCCACTCCTCGGGCGGACACCCCTCCATTTTCAAGGCAGGCACTGGTCGTGCACCCCCGGCAAGGATAAGCTGAAGTTGATTCTTCCCTTATCGGCGGAAATCTCCATGCGAAAGCTGGGAGTGGTTCACTGATCAATAGGGAGTGGCCCAGCTTTCCCCGTCCTTGTAAACTTGTTCGTCTATAATCATTTCCCCCTCAACGAGTGGTTTCGGCTCTTTAACAGCTTCAATTCTGAGGAAGCTGGACTTGTACCAGTTGTAATCTATTCTGGCACCAAGACTTTTCACGATCGGAAGCTTGTGCTGGAATCTGAAGAAGTTCTTCTCCTCTTCGGGATATACACTGAATTTTCTTCTGATGTCCGTTATCACAAACCCCATGTCATGGACCATCCTCTGAATTTCGTACCATTTTCTGCGAGAGGCCTCGAGGGTGGTGAGGCCAAAATAGGCTGAGCAACCCACACCTCTGAGAGTTGAAACGCCCCGCGAAAGGAACAGCCTCAAACCGGGTATGGTCTCAACGGGATCTGTAACAAACACATCAAATTTCTTTTTGAGCTCTTTGGGAAAAGCCGACTGAACGTCGTAGATCATGGCCTCAACGTTGAGCGAGTGTTCATCTGCAACCTTATTTATGAAATCTATCAGCCTGTCGTCGATATCGACCACAAACACCTTTTCCGGCATTCCAGTAAGCGAGGCGGCGATGCTGAACAGGTCGTCATCTCCAACCACAAATATTCTGCCATTAAGGTCCCCCCTTTCGTAAACGAACTCGAGCCTCCTCAACACACCTTCCTGGCCTATGAACCCCTGATCGTATTTTTCCACAGCCTCAGGTCTGTTTTTTGCAATCTTCCCATATTTTTCAAGAATCTGTTTGAAAAACTCTGGAATCGCGTAACCGGTCCCCTCACAGCAACTGCATGTAAGCCCCTCAACATACCTTAACCCCCTGCTAACCTCCTTTCCCCTTTCCGTCAATCCGGCTCTACCGTCCCTGAGGTATATCAGCCCATCATTCCTCAGCCCGCTCACCACCTCAAGGAACTCGTTGAGCGACGCGTCCTGAGAGTCTATGAGCCTGTACACGCTAATCTCCCCGCCCAGAAGAGTTTGTAGAATCTGTCTTTCAATCCTGTCCATTTTTCATCATCCCCTGCTGAGAACATAATCTCTGTACGATTTTGGTTTGAACTTCTGGAGGAATAATTTAAAAGCTTTCTCTGCTTTATCTATATCACCACACGTAAAGACATCAAGGTTTACAAGTTCATATTCGGGCCAGGTGTGGATGGAAACGTGGCTTTCAGAAATTAAAACGATTCCCGTCACGCCATGAGGATTGAATTGCTTGTACACACTGCCAACTTTTGTCAATCCAGCCTCGTCGATCACCTCCTCCACGATCTGGCGTACTCCTTCTTCCTTCGCAATGAGTTCCTTGGGCACTCCATAGAGCTCGGCAATAATGTGCTTCCCCACTATCATTGTCATCACCCATCCTTTTCACCCCAATCTCAACTCGAATTTTAACCAGTTTTCCTGCTTTCAGATTTGATTTCATATTGTTGCTTACTATTTTTCGCAATCAATGATTTCCACTGGAGTGACTAAGCGGGGTTTTAGGCGAATTAATTTTTAAATTTCTCGCTGGATTTAAAGTTGATTCAGTTATTTAATCTATCGGCGGGAAGCCCCCTTCCGAATAAGGGTAGTTCAGGGAGTAGTTCACTATGATGAGCATCGATAGCGCTTACGCCCTCACGGCCGTGTGCACCGACGAGAGCGGAGGCACCGTGTTCAGCACACACTGATTCCGCCGGGGGTATTATGAGCACGAGGACTTTACCCTGAAGTCGAGTACTCGCCTGAGACCAGAGATGGGGACGACCCCCGTGCTGATTTTGACTCACCACCATAGAAAACCTTTTTTCCCTTGTGTGATGGAGATATATCACTGTGCGGGGAGTGCCGATATGTATCGTGCTCATGGTGGTATTTGCCTCCATGGGCTGCATCCAAGGGGATGATGGTATGAGTGGCGAGGAAAAAAAGGGCAGGGTAGTGATGGTAATCGCACCACAGGATTTTAGAGACGAAGAGCTGCTCGTGCCCAAGCGGGCACTGGAGGCTGCTGGGTTTGACACAGTCGTGGCGAGCACGCGCAAGGGGGAGGCAGTGGGGATGCTGGGTGCGAGGGTGAGCGTTGATGCCACGATAGATGAGCTCGACCCTTCCCAGTATGATGGAATAGTGGTGGTTGGGGGCTCTGGTACCAGAGAATACCTATGGGGGAATGCGCAGCTGCACGAGCTCATCAGGGCATTCTTTGCCCAGAATAAGACAGTTGGAGCGATATGCCTCGCACCCGTGGTGCTGGCAGAAGCTGGGGTGCTCGATGGAAAGAGGGCCACCGTGTTTCCAGATAGCGAGGCGATATCGGAGCTTGAGGAAGGTGGGGCGAGCTATGTGCGAAGTCCTGTGGTGTTGTCTGGGGGCGTAATTACCGCAGAGGGTCCAAAGGCTGCCGAGAGCTTTGCAGCCGAACTCATCCACGACCTCGAGGAGAGAGCATGAAGGTGGGTATCATTGGGGCCTCTGGGTACACGGGAGGAGAGCTGCTGAGACTTCTCCTGATGCATCCGAGGGTGAAGGTGGAGTGTGCCACATCGAGAAGGTTTGAGGAAAAGCCCCTTGCCAGCGTGCACTCCCATCTTTCGGGCTTCACGGATGCTGTGTTCGAAAACCTCACACCTCGGGAGGTGGCAGACAGGTGTGATTTGGTGTTCACGGCAGTGCCCCATGGAGCTGCCATGAAGGTGGTCCCAGAGCTGGTGGAGGCTGGTGTGAAAGTGATAGACCTCAGTGCAGACTATCGGCTTCCAAGGGAGACGTTCGAGAAGGTATATGGCATGGTGCACATTGCCCCCATGGAGGCGGTGTTCGGGCTGTGCGAGCTGCATCCAGAGGTGGCGAGTGCCACGCTGTGTGCCAATCCAGGCTGCTATCCCACCGGCGCGGTGCTGGCAGCGGCGCCTCTCGTGGCACAGGGCGTCGTGGAGAGGGTGGTGTTTGACTCAAAGAGTGGAATAAGCGGGGCTGGGGCAGAGCCCACGAGTGCCACTCACTATCCAAACGTGGCTCAGAATGTGGTTGCATACAGACTCACCACCCACCGCCATCTCGCTGAGATGCGGATGGAGCTTTCAAGGCTGTTCGAGGGAACGAAGGTGAGCTTCACACCGCATGTGATACCCTCGGTCAGGGGCATTCTCACCACTGCCCACGTGTTCGTGAGGGAGTCATTGAGTTCAGAGGACATCCGTGGGTATTACGAGGCTTTCTATGAGGATAAGCCATTCATACGGCTGCTGGACACCATCCCCACCCTCTCGGCTGTGAGGGGCTCCAACTTTTGCGACATTGGCTTTGAGGTCGAAAAGGGCACTGACCGCATAGTGGTGGTCTCTGCCATAGATAACCTCGTGAAGGGGGCCTCTGGTCAGGCTGTGCAGAACATGAACCTCATGAGTGGCTTCGATGAGGTGGAAGGGCTGTGGAACATTCCCGTATCTCCATAGGGAGCGTATCAGGCAGGGGTGTGGCATGAAGGTTGCCCTCGTGAACCCGCCAAGATTTGGTGGAATTCCCGTCATCAGGGAGGACAGATGTGAAATCACCGATAGGGGCTCCCTTGTCCCCCCATACAGCCTTATCCAGATAGCAGCCCAGCTCAAAGAGCACCAGCTCATCGTGATAGATGCCAATGGTATGAATATGAGCCACGAGCAGCTCAGGAAGCGTCTTGAGGCATTTTGTCCAGATGTGGTGGTGTTCAGGTTCACCCCCACCACGTTTGACAATGACATGGAGGTTGCGAAAATCGCAAAGCAGCTGAGAGAGGATACGCTCACCATAGGCATGTGCTGGACGCTCAGGCAGTTTGCAGAGCGCGTCCTCAGGGAGAGACCCGAGCTGGACATCTACGTTGTGGGTGACTATGAGGTGGTGGTCAGCAGGCTTTTGGAGGTGCTCGAGCAGGGTGGTGATGTGCGAAAGGTGGAGGGGGTGGCGTTTTTCGAGGATGGAGAGTTCGTCATCACTCCCTCGTGCCATGCCGCGTTCGATTACGATTCCCTTCCCATGCCTGCATACGAATACCTCCCTCCCCTGTCCACCTACCACATCAACACCCGCCACGGCTCGCCCTTCACCATCATGTACACCAGCAAGGGCTGCCCGTACAACTGCATATACTGTACCGTGAGAAGGACTGTGTGGAAGGGAAGGAGTGCCCAGAGCATCCTCGATGAGATTCGCTACCTGAAGGAGCATCACGGCATCCGCACCATCTCGTTCTTTGATGAGACGTTCACGTTCGACCGCGAGCGCGTGGTCGAGCTGTGCGAGGGGCTGTGTGAGGAGGGGCTGAACATCAGGTGGTACTGCAACACCCGTGTGGATCACGTGGATGCCGAGCTTTTAAGGCTGATGCGAAGGGCTGGCTGTCGGGGAATGTCCTTTGGGGCAGAGTCTGGCAGCGACGAGATTCTCAAAAGGGCGAAGAAGGGCGCCACAGCGGAGCAGACCGAGAGGGCGGTGAGGCTGGCAAGGGCAGCCGGCATCAAGACGTACCTCAGCTTCATGTTTGGGCTTCCCGGCGAGAGCTGGGATACCGTGCATGAGACGATAGAGTTCGTGGGAAGGGTGCTTCCCAATGGTGCCCAGTTCAACATCGCTGTACCCTACCCGAGCACTGAGCTGTACGAGCATGCGCTTGAGAAAGGGTACATCCCGCGGGAGCTGGACTGGAGGCAGCTCTTTCAGCACCGCTCGGTGATGAGAACTGAGCACATGAGCCAGGAGGAGCTGGAGCAGGCACGAAGGCTTGCCTACCGCTCCCTCTACTTCAACCCGAGATGGATACTCAGCAACGTGCTGTTCGTGCTGAGGGAGCCCACCGAGGCGCCGCTTGCCGTGAAGTACTATCTGAAGTCACTCAAGAACCTGCTCGTGCACAACATGGAGCATGCACACTGAGGAAAGGCAATATGAAGAGAAGAGTGCTGGCTGCGCTGGCTGGCACCGCAGTGGGATTCTGCTTGAACTGTGCCGTGGGGGTTTCCAAACTTTGCTCGTATCGTTGCCCTCACCACTCCCTACACCTACTTCACAGCCACAATCTTTATCACATCGCCGCTCTTAAGCTCGTAGCTCTCTCCAAGCCGCCTTCCAGTGCGTCCATCCACTGCATACAGAAACCCCTCTCCAAGCTCGGTGTGCACCTCATATGCGAGGTCGCGGGGCGTGGAGCCCCTTGGCATGAGGAAGGCATCTGGCAGCACCCTTCCATCCTTGTCGGTCCACTTAGCCTCATCTTCCACGGGATACACCACGATGAGCCCGAGAAGCTCGAGCACAGCCCTGTTGAGGCACTCCTGCACGCCCGTGGAGCCAAAGCGCTCCAGCAGCTCCCCTACTCTCTCGAGTGCCCTGAGCTGCTTTTCGGTGGGTGTGCCAGTGATGCGAAAATCACCATCACCCGGCACGTACTCGATGAGTCCCGCTCTCTCCGCCATCCTGAGCACGAGTTCTGCCTCTGCGCTGGTGGGCACCACCGTGTAGTGTAGCTCCTTTAGCCTCTTGAGGTTTTCCTCTGGTGCCGTGTCCATCTTGTTGGCGGCAATCAGCATGGGCTTTGATACAGAGCGCAGATAATCACACAGGTCAAGCAGCTCGTGCTCGTGCCATGCGGCAGGCTTGTCGGAAGGTAGCCCGAGTTCTGAGATGGCTGCCCTCACGTGTGCCTGACTCACCCCCACACCACTTAGCTGCTCTGCAATCACATGCTCTATCTTAGTATGCTCTGCCTGCACCCTCCTTGCGAGCCTGTCCCATCCCCTGACGAGTATCTGCATCATCCAGTACGTCAGCTCCCTCTCCAGAATGTCCACGTCCTCCAGCGGGTCGTGGGACCCCACACCCACGGGATTCCCCTCAGCGTCGGTGGAGCCGCTCGCATCCACCACGTGCACAATGGAGCTTGCCTCCCTCAGCCTGTCGAGAAATGCGTTGCCCAACCCCCTGCCCTTGTGGGCATCGTGCACAAGCCCTGCCACATCTATCAGCCCCACGGGCACGAACCTTGCACCCTCTCTGCACTGTCCGCACCTCTCGTCCAGCTCGAGGCAAGGACAGTCCACTCTCACCGAGCTGATTCCTATGTTGGCATCAATGGTGGTGAATGGGTAGTTGGCAATCTCCACATTGGCCAGCGTGGCTGCCTTGAAGAATGTGGACTTGCCGCAGTTTGGCTTTCCAGCAAGGGCAACCTCTCGTATCCTCAGCACCCCCATTCCCCTCGTGAGGGTGGGTATTTAAGGGTTTTCGAGGGAAGGTGTTGTGGAAACACTGAGGAAGCTAATCCCAGAAAAAGAGATTGAGCTTGAAGGCTCACGCCGAGAAATCATTAGGGAGCTGGAGAAATACGGTTTAGTGGAGTGATTGAACTACTCTCATACCCTCTTTTGTAATTTTAACCCTGTAAGATGCGATACCCGTGGCACTTTCTTCTCTCTCTACTTTGTTTACCTCGACAAGATTTAGCAACTCCAAGAACTTGCAGTTTTTCTTTACAGTTTCGTAATTTGTTCTGAGGGTCTTGGAGAGATTGTAGTAAGTGTAGACCTTACCATCAGAGAGGGTCTTTAGGAGTTCTATTTTCTTTTTGTCGCTGATTAATAGCTCATCCATATTGTAGTGGCTACCACAGTAAAAATCATATATAACGAACAATTAGGTGTTATGTAGTGAACACTACAATGTGGTGGTGAAGTATGAAAAGCTGGGTTGCTTGCTCAATTGCTTCATTGATAGTGTTAGCGGTTTTAGTAAGTGGCTGTGCTGAAACGCCCCAAATTGAGAAGCCAACGGTTACGGTTGACAGTGTGAGTGTGAAAAACGTCGCACCTCGGGCTTTGGATTTAGAGGTTCGTGTTATAGTGAGCAATCCGAATTCTATAGGAGCTCACCTCACAAAAGTTGTGTTCGATATTTACTACCTGAAGAATGGTGAGCAGAAGTATCTGGGTCATGGAGAGTTACGAGACGTGGATATAAGGAGTCAGGGAGACACGACGATAACTGTTCCCATAACTGTGGACAATTCCAGAGCTATCGCTGGACTACGTGAACTGGCAAAATCAGGGGCGGTTAAGATAAAGGTAAGCGGCTCTGCATACCTCGACTTGAAGGCAACTACATTGGAAATACCATTTGAAAAAACGAAAGAGGTATCATTGGCTCTCACTGCACCTGAGCAAAGCCCGACAACAGCAGCTACAAGTCCAACGGCAACTACCACTGCAACCCCCACACCTACACCCACAGGCTCCATTTATGTCTCGTCATCTCCCTCTGGAGCCAGCATATACATCGATGGCATCTATCAAGGCACCACTCCCAAGACCATATCCAACTTGAATGCTGGTATGTACACACTGAGGCTGTCCAAGGATGGATATGAGGAGCACACGGAGCGTGTGATAGTGGAGGCTGGAAGGACTGCCACTGTAAGTGTGAGCCTTTCTCCTATACCCACCCCAACGCCAACTACTACGACGACTCCTACGCCAACAGAGACAGCGACACCTACACCAACACCAGCAGAGACTACCAGAGAAAAGCTCTTCCTTCAAGTCTCGCCGAGCCCAGCCAAGGTCGGACAGACAGTTGAAATCACTGTGAGCGTCGATGGAGAGCCCGTCCCCGATGCTTACGTTGGGTATGTTGATGTGGTTAATTTAACCGTTGGGCTTACTGCGGCTTATCTAACTGAAAGCCCAGAGGTTGCTGTGAGCGCGATAAAATCGTCAGGAAAGATAGCGGGCACAACAGACGCTAACGGGAAAATTGAGATTACATTCGACAAGCGAGGGGAGTATATCATAGCAACGTGGAAGCCACCAGAAACGTGGAGGCGTCCGATTATTGAATACGTGCCCTCAGCCACGGCTTTAACAGTCAGACGGCTGTGAGTGGGACTTTTCCACCCACCCTATCTCTTTTTATACATACAGGAATTATGCCCCTCATGTATTTGCATCTTCCAAACTCTCCAATTCCACATTCTATACAGTCAGTTTGAGAGATAACTCTAAAGCCTGCCATCTGTATCTCTCTAATCCACTTTGATATGCAAGGGAGGTTTGATTTCATGGCATTATTTGTTTTGTATTTTACACTGTAGTATTTGAGTACCCACAGGAATGCATCCTTATAGTTGTTGAATTCTGCTGCTGGTAGGTGATTGCCAAGTTCATAAATCTGTATTAAAACCCCACCTTTTTCATGTTCTCGAATCTCTACAGGCATCTTACAACACCTCTATTTCTTTCACGCGATACTTGTGGCACATCGAGCATTGCCTCGGTGTCGATACTTTCTCCTTTCTTGCTACCCATTCGTGTCCGCATACGAGGCATTTAAATTTCATTGGATATAATATATACTAAACCTATATGAACATTATGTTGTAATACAAAAGTTTTTTATAGAGTATAGTGGGCGTATTATAATATGCCATGGGTGAGTAGAGTGAATCTCCGAACAGGCATATGGGACAAGGAGAGAGCCTTTCGGGAGTATCCTGAGAGGTGTCCCTACCGTTTTTAAAAATAAGTGATATTTAATAAAAAGAACACTAATTAATAAACCTTTTTAATATGATGGGGGCAAAAAAGATATGCATCATGGGTGCAGATAGAGAACCAGCGTCCCTGCTCGAGAGAGTGATAGCCCTGCTGAAGGCAGCAGGCTTTTCCACCTCGGATAGGGTAAGCACGAGGCCAAGGAGCTTTGACGTGGCTGCTCGGAGAGATGACGTGCTGCTCTTTTTAAAGTGCCTGTACAACATAGACTCCCTGAGCAGGGAGGCTGCCGCCGAGCTTCGCAGGCTCGCCCAGTATCTTCTGGGCTCTGCCCTCGTGGTGGGCGAGAGGGCGAGAAACCACCCCATCGAGAGAGATGTGGTGTACATGCGCCATGGCGTGCCCGTGGTGAACTTCGATACGCTGTACGACTACCTAATCGAGGACACACCGCCCCTGATTCAGTCAGAGCCCGGGGGGCTCTATGCGAGCGTCAGTGGCGAGAGGCTGAGAGAGCTTAGAATCAGGAGGAACATGTCCATTGGCTTTGTGGCTCAGATACTCGGGGTGTCGAGGAGGACTGTAAAGAAGTATGAGGATGAAGATATGAAGCTCTCCGTAGATGTGGCAATAAAGCTGGAGGAGCTCTTCGAGGCGCCACTGGTGGTGCCCATAGACATCCTGAGGCCCCAGAAGGCAGTTGAGGTGCCCCCACGTGAGTCAGACATGGTGGAGGGGGACGTGCCCACAAGGCTCCTCATAGACTTTCTGAGAAGGATTGGATTTGACGTGCTGCCCACGAGGCAGGCGCCCTTTTCTGCTCTCTCAAAGGAGACCCTCTTCACAGTGCTCACGGGTGTCACCCGGCGATACAGCCAGAGCCTCGTTAGACGGGCAAGGCTCATGAGCAGCATCTCGGAGGTAGCTGGCACGGAGTCCGTGTGTATGGTGGAGGGAGAGCCCAAGACACAGCACATCGAGAGGACGGCCATCATCACCACACAAGAGCTAAGGCGGGTTGATGAGCCGCTCGACCTGCTGTCTCTGATACACGAGAGGGTGGGAAAGAACTAAATCTCCTCGAGCGTGTACAGGGAGCTTCCAGCTCCAAGCCGCTCTGCGCTCTCAAGATGTATGTATGGCGAGATATCCCATATCGTGCTCAGTCTCTCCTTTTGCACATTGGCATGTGCATAGTCGTGAAGGAACGTGCTCTTGTTCACGAGGTCAATGGTTGCCCGATCGAGCGCCACGGGGTCTTGGGAGAACAGCATCCCCACATCCTCCACGAACGGGGCATCGGAGTATGCAAAGCAGTCGCATCCAGCCGTCAGCTCATATGCCCAGTTGATGTAGAATATCCTCCTCTTGAGCGCCCTTATGGGGCCCACCGCCGCCTCGCCCAGCCGAACCTGCATCCTTTCCCTCGACCCTTCTGGCTCCACAATGGCTCCAAAGGCACACGCCGACTGGCATGAGAGCTCTCCAGCACACCTCTGTGGGTCTATCACGGCCCTTTTACTCTCTGGGTGGATGGAGATGGCTCCCCATGGACACATCTGTATGCATTTCCGACAGCCCGTGCACAGGTCTTCGTCCACGCTTGGGATGCACACCTCGTGTACCTTCCTCTTACCTGCCTTTGTGAGGCACCCCATCCCAAGGTGCTTTATGGCTCCTCCATACCCGCTGGCAGGGTGCCCCTTGGCATGGGATACCACCACCATGTAGTCGCATTTGGCGCATGCACTTGCCACCTCTATCTCATCTATCTCACTTCCGCCCACGGGTATGCTGACCCCATCGTCCCCTCTGAGCCCATCTGCTACCACGAATGGTGCTCCCATGCTGGCGAGGTTGAAGCCATTGGCGGATGCCACCTCGATGAGTTCGGGCCCATTGAACCGCATACCCCCATACAGCGTGGTGCTCTCTGTGAGAAATGGCCTTGCGCCCAGCTCCTTTAGCACATCCACCACTGCCCTTATCACTATGGGTCTCACATGGGTGGTGTTGCCCCACTCACCGGGATGAAACTTCACGGCAACGACATCTCCCCTCTCGATTCCCTCCAGCATCTCGGGAAGATGCCTCCGTATCACCTCTGGCTGGCTCTCCTCTGGTGATGCCGCTCTTGCATCCTTGTACCACACCACGCTCACATCAATACCTCCAGAGCGTGTTCCCCTGTTCCCCTGTTCCCCTGTTCTCCTGTTCCCCTGCCTTGCCCCTGAGATTGCCTCTGCCTCTCATCCCCTGAGCTTTGCCACGAGGTCGCACCCCTCTATGGGCTCCAGCATCACACACAGGCTCAGTGGCTTTATCACGTTCCTTGGCGAGAGAATGTGAGCCTCCACCACCTCGAGGGTGCCGTAGTTCTCTCTGCGCAGGGAGTGCACGAAATGACTTGCCTGCATGGTGTCTTTGAAGGCATACAGGGCGAGGTGGGTGCGCTCGCTCGTGCACAGCCTGAGAGCGGAGATTAGGTTGGGACTGTCAAATAGCGAGAGTGCATCTTCCGTGTCCTCTATTCTCAGCACGAGCAGCACGATGCTCTCAAACCCCAGCTTCTCGAGGGAAAGATGGGGCACGTACCTGCGTATGAGTCTGCTGTTCTCGAGCTTCTTTCTTATCTTTCCCACACCTGTGGTGGATATGCCCGTCCTGCTGCTGACCTCTGTGTCCGTGGCTCTGGAGTTTATTATGAGCTCCTGGAGCACCTTGCGCTCGTTCTCACTCAGCATCATGCCTCTCCCTCCATATCAAGAGCAGATGCCACCAGACCCGATGTGTCGTTCTTGAGCACATCGTGAACGAGCAGGTGGCACACCTCTCTCACCTCGAGGTAGTCGCACAGCTCACTCTGCACGGCGCTTAGGTAGTCTTCGGCAGAGCGTATGTCGCTGAACACGTATGCCACCAGGTGGGTGGCATTTCCGCCATGAAGCCGTATGCACGCCACACAGTTGGGAGATGAGGCGAGGATATCATTAACGCGCTCGCCATGCTTCTGCCATGCTTTGCTCAGAACTCTGTAGCGCACCACTGTCAGCACGGCAAGTCCCAACGCCTCGATATCAAGCTCCAGTCCATATCTCTCTATGAGCCCCCTTGCCTCGAGCTTCTTCCTTATCTTTCCCACACCCGTTGTGGAAAGTCCAATCTGACGGCTGATCTCAGTGTCCGTGGCCCTTCCATTGGCTAACAACAGTTTCATGACTCTTTTTTCATTGGAAGAAAGGTTCATATTCTGAACTCATGTGTACTTATTTAAATAGGTATCGATGTGAGTTTCGACATCCTTTTATCGTTGCCCGTACAAGTTGGAGTGGTGAGGCGCATGGGGATACTGAGCAGGATGGGGCTCATCGTGAAAACAAAGGCAAGCAAGCTTTTGGATAGGTATGAGGACCCGAGGGAAGTGCTGGACTACTCCTATGAGAAGCAGCTCGAGCTGATAAGAGAGGTTAGAAAGGGCATTGCACGGGTTGCCACGTCGAAAAAGAGGCTTGAGATCCAGAAGAGAAAGCTGGAGGCTCAGATGGAAAAGCTCGATGTACAGGCAAGAAGGGCTGTGGAGATGGGTAAGGAAGAGCTTGCAAGGGTCGCCCTCGAGAGGAAGATTGCCCTGCGCTCCCAGATATCACAGCTCGATGGAGAGATAGCCACGCTCACCGCAGAGCAGCAGAGGCTGGAGCACACCCATGGCAAGCTTGCCCAGAAGATAGAGCTCTTCAGGGCAAGAAAGGAAGTGCTCAAGGCGAGGTACACTGCAGCCGAGGCGAAGAGCGAGGTGGCAGAATCCCTCTCTGGCATCTCTGAGGAGATGGCGGATGTTGGGCTCGCACTGGAGAGGGCAGAGGAAAAGACAGAGCAGATGAGTGCAAGGGCAGAGGCACTGGACGAGCTAATGGAGAGCGGCGTGCTGGATGACCTCTCCGTACGTGAGGACGACATCGATTCCAAGCTCGAGGAGCTATCGGCGAGTGCAGAGCTCGAGAGGGAGCTTGAGCGGCTAAAGTCTGAGGCTAAGGAGGATTGAGAGCATGATAGTCAGGCTGATGGGCGAGGGGCAGTATGTGCTTCCCGATGAGGACGTCGAGGTGCTAAATGAGATAGATAACGAGATCGTGAGGGCAATAGAGCGGGGGGATGAGAAGGGTTTTGAGGAAGGGCTTGCAAGGCTCATCTTTGAGGTCAGGCACAGAGGCGAACCTCTGGCAGGGGACATTCTCCGACCCTCTGATGTGGTGGTGCCACCCGAGGACCTCACCTTCGAGGAGGCAAAGGCGATATTCACAGGTGAGGGCATTATACCTGACTGAAGGGCCCGACCTGAATATGCACGGCTATTGGGTACTGCGACCTCAGGCTCATCGAGGTATGAGGTGGGAATGACATGCTGCTTGTAGATGGCATCGTGAAGGAGTATGAGGTGGACTCAAGGCGTATCAGGGCTCTTGATGGTGTCAGCTTCAAGGTGGACGATGGGGAGATACTGGGCATCATAGGAAGGAGTGGAGGAGGCAAGTCAACGCTCATGCGCATTCTCAAGGGGATAGAGCCCTTTGATGGAGGAGTGATAGACCTCGACCAGCGTCAGATAACGCCCGACTCCTCCGAGGGGGAGATGAAGTGGCTTCAGTGGGCAACGGCCATCCATCTGCAGCGCTCGTTTGGACTCTGGACTGAGTCTGCGCTGGAAAATGTGATGCGCAGGCTCTATGCAAACCGATATGGGTATGAGGCACTGCCACCAAAGGACTCTGATGAGTATGAGGAGCTTGCTCGAAGTGCAGAGAAGTATCTTGCAATGGTGGGGCTCCTCCACAAGAAGCACCACATGGCGTTTGTGCTCAGCGGCGGTGAAAAGCAGCGCGTGCTGCTCGCAAGGCAGCTTGCCAAGAACCCGAGGCTTCTGTTGCTCGATGAGCCCGCCACGATGACGTGCCCCAAGACCAAGCAGGAGGTGCTCGATACCATCCTCAAGGTGAGGGAAGAGACGCAAATCCCCATCGTGCTGGTCTCCCATCTGCCGGAGGTGATTGCCTATGTCTCGGACAGGGTGCTCTGGCTGGAAGAGGGAAAGGTGAGGGCAAAGGGAGAGCCCCTTGAGGTGCTGCGGGAGTTTCTCAGCGAGATGCCGCCCGCTGCCCCACTACCTCCCATGCGCTCAGATGAGACGCTCCTGAGGGGCAATGGGCTTGCCAAGCGCTACCGTTTGCTGAGCGCTGGCGAGGTGCTCAACATGAGGGACATCGGCATCTCTGTGAGAAGGGGTGAGATTCTTGGGATAGTGGGCAACAGCGGTGGTGGGAAGACCACGCTCATGAAGATGCTCGCTGGCGTGCTCAGCCCAGATGCGGGCAGCGTGCAGTTCAACCTCGATGGCAGGTGGGTGGAGCTCACGACGTATTCCCGCGAGAGGATGGAGGTCAGAAGAAGGCTCGGTATAATGTATCAGGAGTTTGCCCTTTCCCCTCACTCCACCCTGCTCACCCAGATTGCCTTCAGGCTTGGTGTGAAGGGGCCAAAAGCCGTGGAGGAGGCAAGAAAGAGGGCAGTGGAGATGGGGATTGGCGATATGCTGCTTGACTCCCTGTATGTGCTCATGGACATGCAGCCCGATGAGGTGCGGGAGAGGTTGAGAGAGATGGGGCTTGAGCCAGAGGTGTTTACGAGGCTCTTTCCGGCGTTTCCCGCCATCGAGGCGAGAAAGTATGCAGAGCCCGTGTTCGAGGCGCTCGGACTTTCCCTCGACATCCTCGACTGCACATCAGAGCACCTCTCTGGAGGGGAGAAGGTGAGAGCGATGCTCGCCCTTCAGATGGCATCCAACCCAGAGCTGCTCATTCTGGACGAGCCCTTTGGGGACATCGACCCCATCACCCTGCGGGAGGTTGCCAACTACATGAAGCGGCTGAATGCCGAGAGGGGAACCTCATTCATCATCGTGAGCCATCACATGGACTTCATGAAGGAGATTGCCCACAGGGTGGTATGGATAGAGTCTGGAAGGATAAAGGCAGAGGGGGACCCTAAGGAGGTGTGTAACACATTCATAAGGAGAAGCGGTGCCAAGTATCTGGAGTGGAATATCGAGCGCATCATGGAGGGTGTGCATGGCAAGACAGCTTGACGAGGACGAGATGAGGCTGCTCTCCAAGCTCATCGAGGGCTCGGTAGATGACCCAGAGGAGAAGGCAAAGAGGTATCACGCTATTCTGCCCCCTCTCGCCAACCATCACTCTGCCTCTGTACAGGACTTTGCCGAGAGGCTTTCAAGGCTGAGCGATGAGGAGCTCTCCTTTGTGGTTGGGCTGGTGCGCGAGGGCAAAGAGAGCCTGAGCAGACTCGAGCCAGAGTATGTGGAGGCGTTCCTCGACGTGGTGGATGAGAGGCTGGGAAGGGAGGCTGCGCTGGAGGTCTTCGATATATACAAGCTGGTCGAGGGACTTTAGATGGCAAGGGAACTCAGTGAGTACGACCTGAGCATACTCAGAAAGCTTGCGGGCGGTACCGATGTTCCCGTGTGTGAGCACGTCGGCTCTGGCTTTCGCTCCATTCTTCCCCCTTTGTGGGTGCACTACCGCCTGAGCCACGAGCAGGTTGCGGAGGGACTGAGGTCGCTATCCGATGAGGAACTCGAGTACCTCGTAGAGCAGGTCAGGAGGGGAGAGGAGAGCCTGCACTGTGCACACCCAGACCACGTGCAAGCCCTGCTCGATGAGGTGGACAGAAGGTTTGGACGAGATGTTGCGATGGAGCTGTTCGAATTCTATAGGCTCATGAGCGGGTAGTGCCAATGTTGATATATGAGGTATAAGTAAAGTGCAAGTGGCTCAGAGGGAAGGGGATGGATGCGAGGATAGCGGAGGAGCTTGCAAAGAAACAGCGCTCCATATCGATAGCCGAGTTCTTCGAGAAGAACCGCCACATACTGGGCTTTGACTCAGCCCCCAAGGCACTGCTCAACACCGTGAAAGAGGCAGTGGACAACGCACTGGATGCCTGCGAGGATGCGGGCGTGCTTCCCAACATTCTCGTGGAGATAAGCCAGAGGGGGGAAGGCATATACAGGGTGGTGGTGGAGGATAATGGCCCGGGCATCGTGAAGGAGCAGATACCGAGGATATTTGGAAAACTGCTGTACGGCTCGAGGTTTCATGCTCTCAGGCAGTCAAGGGGTCAGCAGGGGATTGGAATCTCTGGCGCGGTGCTGCATGCCCAGCTCTCCACTGGCACCCCCACGCGCATCATATCCAAGCCCGGGCTGAGGAGTCCAGCCCACCTCTATGAGCTGCTCATCAACACCAGCACCAACGAGCCAGAGGTGGTGAGAGATGAGGTGGTGGACTGGGACAGGCCGAGGGGAACGAGAGTGGAGCTGGAGCTTTCTGGCTCGTATGTGCGGGCAAGAAGGCAGTCGGTGTACGAGTATCTGCGCTCCACGGCAATCGTGAACCCCCATGCCAGAATTGTGCTCAGGGAGCCAGATGGCAACGAGGTGGTGTTCGAGAGGGCGACCGATGTGATGCCCAAGCCTCCAAGCGAGATTAAGATTCATCCCCATGGCATCGAGCTTGGAACGCTGCTCAAGCTCGTACGACAGTCAGAGCATCCAACACTGGAGGCATTTCTAATAGACACCTTTTCCAGCGTGGGCAGGCTCACGGCAAAGAACATATGTGAGCTTGCTGGCATCGAGGGCACGAGGGCGCCAAAGGGGCTTGAAAAGGAGGAGATAAAGAAGCTGTATGCTGCGATGCACAGCCCCTCGCTCAAGGTGAAGGCACCTCCCACCGAGTGCCTCTCACCCATCACGGAGCCCCTCATAAGGGAGGGCATAAGAAAGGAATATGAGGTGGACTTCATAGCCACATCCAGCCGTCCACCCTCTGCATACCGCGGTTTTCCCTTCCTCGTGGAGGTGGCGGTTGCCTATGGTGGCACCCTATCCTCGGATGACAGGGCCACCATCCTCAGGTTTGCCAACAGGGTGCCATTGCTGTATCAGCAAGGGGGATGTGCCCTGACGAGGGCAATCGAGGACATAAACTGGAGGCAGTACTCCCTAAGCCAGTCAGCGGGCAGTGTGCCCTCGGGTCCCGTGCTCATACTGGTGCACGTGGCAAGTGTGAACGTGCCATTCACGTCGGAGTCCAAGGAGGCGGTTGCCGAGGTGCCCGAAATCGTCTATGAGGTGAAGCAGGCGCTGAAGGATGCTGGCAGAAAGCTCAGGGCATATCTTTCAAGGCGGGAGGTGCTCGCCAAGCGCAGGCAGAAGGAGGTGATAATCAAGAAGCTGCTTCCACTGATGAGCAGAAAGGTGTCCGAGATACTGTCGAGACCAGAGCCCAGCCTTGAGCCCGTGATAGCCAAGGTGATGGGCAAGGTGCACATCGACAGGCTGGTGGAGCCCACCCTCGGTGGCTACAAGGTGGTGATGCCCATCGTCAACCATTCGGAGCTCAAGCAGAGCTTCGTGCTGAGAGAGGTGGCAGCATATAAGGTGGAGGATGCCACTCCAGCACCAAAGAGCACCTCGGTGGATGGTGTGTATGAGCATAGGTGGAAGCTCACGCTCAGGGCTGGAGAGCGCCGCGAGCTGACATATGTGGTGAGAGATGGAGACCCCAACCACTCCGAGCGATTTGTCGAGGGGCTCGATGGGGAGATGGTCATAGGAGCAAGGGCGCTGGAGGGTGAGCAATGAGCACCGATGAGAGAAACAAAACCGCAGCCGAGAGGCTGATTGCCCTTGTGGAGCGCTTCTATGACCAGCTCAGCAGGGGGGAGGTGCCGAGCCTCGAGCTTCCCACACGGGTGAAGACCAACATCGAGCTCGATGAGCACTCTGATGTGTGGGTGTATGGCAGTGATACCACCTTGCGCTCGTTCAAGACCATCAGGGGAGCAAAGAGCCTGCTAAAGCTCGCATACACAGTGCACCTGCTGCTCGAGGAGCATCTGAAGAACGGCAGGAGCTCCACGCTGCGAGAGCTTTACTACATATCAGAGGGCTGGGGGCCCGCCAAGTTCAAGGAGCAGCCAGAGAGCGACAGACTGGTGGAGGACATCGAGATACTCACTGGACTTCAGCGGGAGTTTTTCCACATGCGTCCAGAGGAGGATGGCGCCTCGATGTATGGGCCCATAAGGGTGAGGGAGGCAACGAGGCGGGGCGTAAGAGATATTCACTGTCAGGATGATGTGGGAGAGGTGGGCTATCAGATTCCCTTCGATGTCGATAGGGTGGAGTTTTTGGAGTGCGATGCCAAGTTCGTGCTCGCCATCGAGACTGGCGGCATGTATGCGAGGCTCATAGAAAATGGGTTCGATGAACAGCACGATGCACTGCTCGTGCACCTCAAGGGTCAGCCAGCCCGCAGCACCAGGAGGCTTTTGAGACGCCTCAACGATGAGCTTGGGCTGCCCATCGTGGTGTTTACCGATGGAGACCCATGGAGCTATCGGATATATGCCTCCATTGCGTATGGAGCGATAAAGAGTGCCCACCTCTCGGAGTACATGGCGACGCCTTCCGCGATGTTCCTTGGGGTGCAGCCAGAGGACATCGGTAGATATGAGCTGCCCACCGACAGGCTCACCGAGCAGGACATAAGGGCGCTCAGAAGCGAGCTCTCTGACCCGCGGTTTGATACACCGTACTGGAAAAGACAGCTCAACCTCCAGCTCGAGGAAAACAAGAAGGCTGAGCAGCAGGCATTTGCCAAGCGTGGACTCGAGTATGTGAGCACGGAGTATCTGCCAGAGCGGCTCAGCGAGCTCGGCGTGCTCTGAGTGCAATCTTTGCAGCGCTGGCATACAGTGCGTCCGAGTACCTTGTGAGCATCACCCCCATTATAGAGGTCAGCAGCACGAAGCCAGCGGTAAAGGAAGCGACGAAGTAGCTCATGCCCGATGCCACGGCGAGCTGGGAGAGCACGAGAGAGAACTCCCCCCTCGGCGTGATGCTCATACCAGTGGCGAGCGAAGCCCTGCCGCTAAGTCCACGCAGGTGCCCTGCCACCACGCCGCCCACGACCTTGGACAATAGCCCGATTGCCACCGAGAGGGCGAGCAGGGGTGCGAGTGCAATGAGCATCCTCGGGTCTATTATCAGCCCAAACGAGAAGAAGAATATGGATGCAAACACGTCCTTGATGGGCAGCAGCCTTTCCTTCACCCGCTCTGCGTGCTCCGTTTCGGAGAGCAGCAGCCCGAACAGAAACGCTCCCACTGCCTCCGAGATGCCGAACCTCGAGGCGAGCACCGAAAATAGCAGTGCGGTGCCCAGCACGGTGAGCAAGAACAGCTCCTCAGACGGGATGTCAATTGCCCTCGAGACGATGTGGCTGAACCTTCTCGAGAGGAGGGCGGTGGCTATTAGAAACAGCATTATGAGCACGATGGCAATGGCAATCCCCCCGATTCCATTGTGCTTGCTCACGAGGGCGATGAGCAGCGCCATGTACACTGCCATTACAAGGTCCTCGAACACCATTATCCCGAGAATCACCTCTGCCTCGGGGTTGGCGAGCTTTCTGAAGTCCACGAGGGCCTTGGCCACGATGCCAGAGCTGCTGATGTACACGATGCCGGCGATGAACAGCACCTCATATAGCCCGAGTCCAGCGATGTAGCCTATCAGCACTCCAGCCCCCACGTTTAACACGAGGTCTATCGTGCCAGAGGAGGTGATGTCCTTGTACGAGCCGAGAAGCTGCTTGAGCGAGAACTCCAGCCCTATGAAGAGCAACAGGAGCACGAGCCCCAGCGTGGCGAATGCATCCAGGAGTGCAGAGGGGTGCACGAGCGAGAGCCCGTGGGGCCCAAGCAGCAACCCCACGAGTATGTATGCCGGGATTACGGACTGCCTGAGCCTCGCCGCCACGAGCCCCCCCATGCCCAGCGAGAGCAGCACCAGCCCTATTGTTAAAATGCTCTCCATGTCACGCTACGCCAAACTGCCTCTTGAACGCATCGAACTGCTCTCTCGTGCCTATGCACACCAGTGTGTCCCCTGGCTGCAACATGATGTCTGGTGAGGGATTGGGTATTCGCTCCTCTCCCCTTATGATGGCGATTATGGACACGCCAGTGAGCTTTCTGATCTGAAGGTGTGCAATCGTGTTGTTGGCGAGGGGAGAGCCCTCCTCCACCTTTACCCATGTGATGGTGAGCCCCTCCATCACCAGCTCGAGGTTCTCCGTCACCAGTGGCTGGTAGTAAGCCCCCTCGAGCACTGCCCCAAGCAGCCGTGCCTCCTCATCGGACAGGGTCATGGAGGCGCTGGGCTCCTCACAGCACTTTTCGAACAGGTAGAGGTCTCGCTGCCCGGTGGAGTGAATGACCACCACTATCCTGCCGTGCTCCTTGGTCTCCATCGTGTACTTTTTTCCCACACCGGGAAGCTCTGTCTCGTGAATTTCGGCCATGATACTATGGATTCTCTCTAAGAAAGTTAATAGCTCTATCGATGTGCTCCTTTTCTATCACCAGAGGGGGCACAAACCGAAGCACCCGTCCAGCGGTGCAGTTGAACAGTAGCCCATTGGCAAGGGCGGCATCCACCACGCTGGCGCACTGTCCATCCATCTCGAGCGCCAGCATGAGCCCCATGCCCCTTGCCTCCACCACCTTGCATCCGAGCACGCTCTCAACGCCTCTCAACTGCTGGAGGAAGTACCTTCCGAGTCGCTCCGCCCTCTCTATCAGGTGCTCGCTCTCGATTGTGTGGATGGTGGCGAGCGCACACGCACACGCGAGGGGGCTTCCCGCAAAGGTAGAGCCGTGCTCACCCCTCGAGAAGCTAACGCCCTCCCTTGCCAGCACGGCGCCCATGGGAAACCCTCCAGCCATCGCCTTGGCACACGTCATTATGTCGGGCTCCACCCCAAAGTGCTCCTTCGCAAACCACCTGCCACACCTGCCAAACCCAGTCTGCACCTCATCGAGCACGAGCAGCGCCCCCGCATCATCACACGCATCTCTCACTGCCGGCAGAAAATCCCTTGGGGGGATGTTTACACCCCCCTCTCCCTGTACGGGCTCCACCACAAAGGCGGCTGTATCCTCGTCTATGGCAGCTGCTGCAGCCTCGGCATCCCCATAGGGCACAAACTCGGCATCCAGCAGGGGCATGAAGGGTAGCCTCGCCTCTGGCTTGTGGGTGATGGAGAGCGCCCCAATGGTGCGTCCATGAAATGAGTGCTCGCATGCCACGAACTTGCTTCTGCCCGTTATCCTGCGTGCGAGCTTCATTGCCCCCTCTATCGCCTCTGCTCCAGAGTTGCAGAAGAACACCCTGTCCATGTGGGAGATTGTGCACAGCCTCTCTGCGAGCTCTGCCTGCTTCTCGATGTAGTACAGGTTCGAGGTGTGCATGAGGCTTTTGGCCTGCTCGCACAGCGCCTCCACGAGCGCTGGATGGCTGTGTCCCAGCACGTTCACTGCGATGCCGGCCACAAAGTCGATGTACTCCCTCCCCTCTGTGTCGTACAGCAGTGCACCACGTCCCCGTTCGAACGCCACCTTCAGCCTTCCATAGGTTGGCATCACGTATCTTGCATCCTTCTCCACAATCTCATCGATGTGCATACGACCTCCTCATGGCGAGAGCCTTCTTCTGTCCCTCGGAAACAGCACGCACTCCCTGATGTTGTCCAGCTCGAGCATCGTCATGAGCAGCCGCTCTGCCCCCAGCCCCCAGCCGGCATGTGGGGGCATGCCATACCTGAATGCCCGAAGATAGAACTCAAAGCTCTCTGGTTCGAGCCCCTTGCTCGCTATCCTCTCCTTCAGAAGTGCATGCTGGTGTATCCGCTGTGTTCCAGAGGCAAGCTCCATCCTCGGGTGCATCAGGTCAAAGCTCTTTGATATCTCTGGTTTGTGCTCATGGGGCATGGCATAGTAGGGCTTTGCATCGGTGGGCCAGTCCACTATGAAGTAGTGCTCCCCCACCTCGGCTCCGATGGTCTTTTCCGACTGGGTGGTGAGGTCGTCTCCCCAGCACAGCTCGGGTTCCACCTTGGAGGCGATATCGAGCGCCTCGTCGTATGTTAGCCGCTGGAAGGGCACCTCTGGAACGGTGAGCTTCACCCCAAGCACATCCAGCCACCTCTGGGCATCCTGTGCCACTCTCTCATACACGTGGGAGACGAGCCTCTCCAGCACCTCCATCACGTCGTTGTGGTCAACAAAGCTCTGCTCGATGTCTATCGACGTGGCTTCGTTCAGGTGGCGGCGGGTATCGTGCTCCTCTGCCCTGAAGATGGGTCCTATCTCGAACACTTTTTCGAATCCACCAGCCATCATGAGCTGCTTGAAGAGCTGGGGGGACTGGTTGAGGAAAGCCTCCTTGTCGAAGTATGAGAGCGGAAACAGGGCTGTGCCCCCCTCGGTGGCAGATGCCACTATCTTGGGTGTGGTGATCTCTATGAAGCCCTCTTCCGAGAGAAACTCTCTCGTAGCCTGTAGCATGTGGTGTCTGATTCTGAAGATGGCCATACCTCTTCTCGTGCGGGTGTCCATGAACCTCGCATCCAGCCTCGTGTCGAGGTCTGCCCTCACCTTCTCGGTTGGGTCAAGGGGAAGGGGCGATTCGGCGATGTTGAGCACCACGATATCCTGTGGGATGACCTCGTAGCCCATGGGAGCCTTGTCTTCCTGCTTTACCTTACCTTTTACCCATATCACACTCTCCCTCGAGAGCCCCCTCACGGTGTTCATGAGCTCTTCTGACGTCTTTTTCTTCACCAGAGTGATCTGGGCTATTCCCTCACGGTCTCTTAGCAGGAGAAACAGTATTCCACCGAGGTCCCTTATCTCGTGCACCCAACCCCTAAGTGCCACTTCCTCTCCCTCGTCTGCATCCCTGATATCGGTGGTGTATAGTCTTTTCATGGACGGACGCACCTCTTCGCAAGCTTGCCCCTTTAATCATGAGGAGGGTATAAAAAGCCAATGGTATTATGAGAGACGGTGCGGGCAAAGTTTTAACAATACCCCCCAACATACGCATATGCGCACCATGGAGTTTGGGGGAAGGCTGGTGGAGCCAGATGTGAGGCTGCTTGGGGACATGGAGTCAGTGATATACGACAGAAAGTGGCTCGAGCAGGCAGACCCCAGCATGGAGCTTTACTACATGTATCGGGACCTTGCACTCTCAAGGAGGGACAGGGATACACTGCTCGAACATGGGCTGAGGTATGACATCACGGTGATTCCTCCGATGAGGCTGGGGTGTGAGTATGTGAAGACAGCTGGACACTACCATCCCCCTGTGCCCGGCACCACTCTGTCGTACCCCGAGCTGTACGAGGTGCTCTCTGGTGAGGCAGTGTACCTGCTCCAGCGACCGAAGGATTCGCACTATGATGTGGTGGAGGATGTGATAGTGGTGGAGGCAGGGGCAGGGGACAAGGTGCTCATTCCTCCCAACTATGGGCACATCACCATCAACCGCTCCCGCAAGACGTTGAGGATGGCAAACCTCGTATCTCGGGATTTCAGCTCCAACTATGAGCCCATTCGTGAGCACCATGGAGGTGCGTACTACCTTACAGAGAGGGGCTTTGTGAGAAACGAGAGCTACACCAGGGTACCCCCCATCAGGCACTGTCCCCCCACCAACACATCGCTTGCGCACCTCTCAAAGCAGAGGGAGATATATGCCCTGCTCAGAACTCCCGAGGTGCTCGGATACCTCACCCGCCCCCAGGAGTACACCGAGCTGTTTGAGAGGTTGTTTTCGGGATGTCCATGAGCTCGAGCGCACGCATGGCGTGAGGCTCAAAGCAGGGTGGCAAAGCTGCACTTTAGGGGTGTTGTATAGTGTTCTTCATGTCCTTTATTCTGCGGGCAACCTCCCTTATGAGCCTCTGCTTGGGCATCCTCTTTTCTACGAGCACCCTTCCCTCCATCATCCACCATGTGCGTGGATGGCGCGCCCCCTCCTCGGCGCGTGGTGAGAGCCCAAGCTGCTCGCATGCCCTCGAGAGTTCTTCTACACTCACCTCTTTTGTGGCAAGCCGTCTTGGCACCCTCCTTCCCATTGCCCTCGTACATCTGGCATCGAAGTAGCACGTCCAGAGCACGTGGTGGTCTCTCTCTGGCATGGTGAAGGACACGCCTGACCACAGCCTTAAGTGTTTGCTTTAACGGCGTTATTTCGACGTGCTCTTAGTAAGCAGCAGTTGCTCTGTAATCAGCTCCCATCACGTTTTTATGCTCCTCGAATGAGTATTGCATTGATGGATGAGTATGATGGGCTCGGACTATTGCTGAGGCATCGATGGAAGGTGGCTGCCGCCATCATGCTCTCACTCATCGTGGTACTCATAGGCTACATAGCAGCCCCCCTCGCAGATGGTGTGATGCTGGGCATCGTGCTGGCTTATGTGGGCCGTCCCTTGAGGCGGTGGTTTCTCAGAAAGCCCCTCATCGGAAGGTTCTCCTCTGTTATGACCACTGCATGTGTGGTACTTCCCATAGTGGTGATACTGACACTGGGCTTTATTGAGATTGTGGGGTGGGTCCGTTTCCTTGTGGAGCATCATCAGGAGGTGGGGGTGTATATCTCACGAGCGCTACTGCAGCTCGAGCTTCCAGAGTGGGCATATGTGGAGCTTTTGAGATGGTCTCAGAGCCTCATTGCCACACCCCTCGAGTCCGTGGCTCCCCTGTTGAGGAACATTCCCATCACAAGGTATGCATGGGAGATTGGGCTGCTGGTGCTCAACATGTTCATCTCGGTGTTCGTGTGCTATTTCCTCCTGGCAGATGGTGAGAGGCTGGTGTCTTCCCTCATGAGGGTCGTGCCCAGGGAGCACGCCGGGGTGCTGGAGCGCTACGTGGTGAGGCTGGACTCCATCCTCAGGGGCATATTCATGGGCACTATATATACCGCCACCATCGTAACGCTGATCTCTGTGGTGGTGTTTGCGTACTTTCGCATCCCGAGCACCCTCGCCTTCTCATCTCTGGTGTTCATAGCAGCCCTCGTTCCCCTCTTCTCTGGTGCCATGATAGTGGGGCCACTCGCGATATACAAGTACATCGAGTTTGGGCTACCAGACGCCGTGGTGTTTCTCGTGGTGTGTGTGCTGTGCATATACGCTCCAGCAGAGCTGGTGATAAGGCCATACATCGTGAGCTCAGAAACGAGCATCCATCCTCTCCTGCTGCTCATCGCCTTCATCGGAGGCGGGCTCGCAGGAGGTATCGCTGGCTTCTTCTTTGCCCCCATCCTCCTGGGTGCTCTGGTGGCTGCATACGAGCTGTACTCAGAGGGCATTGGCTCACAGGATGGCGAAGCATGAACCGACGTACGCTCGAGTTTGTGTCGAGAAGATTCAGAAGCTACTATGCAAGGGCTCACATACCAGAGCCACCCCGTGCACGGGAGAGAGAGTGGGCATTCGTGAGGTTCGAGAGCCTTCCTGCGTTTGTGGTGAGAAGGCACATGGGCTTTTCCACATTCGATGATGTGCTCCTGTTTCTCAGGAGTGAGGCTCCCATGCATGCATACTACTCCACCGCCCTGTATGCCAACCCATCGGCACAGAGCATGCAGAAAAAGGGGTGGAGGGGAGCAGAGCTCATATTCGACCTGGATGCTGACCATCTGAGGGATGCACCACAATCGTACTCTGCGATGCTCGAGCTGGTGAAAAAGGAGACGCTAAAGCTCGTCGAGCTCATCGTGGATGACTTCGGGTTCGAGGATGTACACGTGGTGTTTTCTGGGGGAAGGGGATACCATGTGCACGTGCGTGATGAGGCTGTGCTCTCCCTTGGAAGCTCAGAGCGAAGGGAGATAGTGGACTATGTGAGGGCGACGGGCATCGAGCTTGGATATGTGATGGACAGGTGGAGCCAGCGGAAGGTGGGGCATGGATGGTCGGCAAGACTTGCGAGGTGTGTTGGACGGCACATTGCCCAGTATGCTGCCATGGAGCCAAAGGATGCGCTAAGGGCACTTCAAAAGTTCCCCGGGGTGGGGAAGAAAAGGGCAGAGAGGTTGCTCGCACTCGCCCGCAGGATAGCAAGGGGAGAACCTCCCGAGGGATGGGTGGGGGAGCTTGCGTTGTGGGACACGAGGAAGTTCACCATCCCCCTTTTGGAGAGGTGCGTGCGCACCCTCTTGTGTGAGGTGGACGAGCCCGTGAGCACAGACATCAAGAGACTCATAAGGCTGGAGGGCTCACTTCACGGAAAGACTGGACTTAGGGTGGTGCCCATAGGAGGGGTGGAGGATTTGCGCACGTTTGAGCCTCTCTCGGACGCCATTGCCTTTTCGGATGCCCCCGTGAGGGTGAGAATGCTCAAGCCCAGCACGATGGAGTTTTGTGGTGAGCGGGAGCATGTGGAGCAGGGGGAATGCGAGCTTCCAGAGTATGCAGCCATCTACTTCATGTGCAGGGGGATGGCCGAACTCGCTTAGCCCCCAGTCTCAATATTCTCGTGGTCGGCTTCTATCTCCCTCATCTTCTCAGCCCGCTGCTCCTGAAGCCTTATGATCTCCTCCAGCGTGTAGGTAATCTCCTCCTCATGCCTTTTCTTCACTTCTTCCTCATACACGAGGTATTCTGGCTTGTAGAGTAGCTCGGTGGTGTCCAGCATCACCCACACGCCCTCTGAGTCTTTCAGGATGTCCTTCACCTTTCCAGTGGTGCCCGTCCCAACGTATTTCACTGCGTCCCCCTTCTTTATGGGTCTTCCATAGAGGTCGAGCGCCGCCTCTGCTGCCTGCTCCATGTGTTCTCATCTTTGCTTCAATGATATTATACTATCGCATACGACCCAACTACGCATACAGCCCAGCCACGGAGAGCAGGGCGCCCACGAGCATGTGTGCATAACCAGCCTTCCGCTCACGAACTCGAGCAGCAGGTATGAGGCAAACAGCAGGGTGAAGAGAGGGTATATGCTGCTCGCGAGCTGCTATGGGAGTGTGCACATGAGTTCGGATGGAGCATCACACTTGAGCAGCGTTCCTCCATAGTGTGTTCTCGATGCCCTGTATCCCATTGCCCGCAACCTTTCGAGCAGTGCATCCATCCGTGGAGGCGATGTGGACCTTCGCCTTGCCATCACGTGGTAGTCATAGCACGTGGGGACGTGAAGCTCTTCCTTGAGCAGCCTCATCATCTCAGCACCCTCACTGCACTTCATATGCTCCAGCTCTCCTATCATCTGTTCACAAAGAGAATCGTCCTTGTATGCTCCAAGCCACAGCGGTCCGCAGTAGTGTAGCCCAGCACCACACACTGGACATACATCGGCAGGGGAGCAGAATCCCTCCTGCCATCTCCTGTATCCACATGTGTGGCAGTGATGGATGTGGCCCACATGGCGCATGCTCTCATATGCCTTTTTTCTTCCTCTCTCCACTCTCACCAGTGTTCTGTAGTAGTGCATCGTGGAAAAGCTCAGGAGAGGGGTCATGCCCTTCTGGTATCTGGCGAGGGCACATGCTACCGCATAGAGCAGCGTTCTCAGCCCCACCTCTGCATGGTACTCGGTGTTGAGGGGGTGGGCGGCATACTTTCTGAGCGCTGCCTTTGGGTGTGCTCCACACAGAGGAGCCTTGTCAGTGGCAGTAATCCACAGAAACCTGCGGGCGCATTTTGCCGCACAGTCGAGAAAGGGTGCAGGAGACCCGAAGGGGTCTATGTCCACCACATCAAAGCTCCTCTCCCTCATCAGCACTGTGGCATCTGCGTGCACCACCTCCACCTCTCTCCCCACTCGCCGTGCGTTCCTTCTCATGAGCTCCACTGCCCTACGGTTCCAGTCGCACAGTGTTACCTCGAGGCCCTCTACCTCGTTTGCGAGCCTGAGCCCCCTGATGCCTGTGGCGGCAAGGGCGTCGAGATAGCTCATGCCCTCGCCGAGCACGTGCATTGCAGCCACCGTGATATCCCTGCTCACCCTCTGGGAGGGGTTGAAGAACACCTCTGCTGAGGAGGGAGGATAGTCTGCATCCTCGTCGAGCAGGGGCACCTCGATGGTGGTGCTGCCCTCTGTGGTGAGTGTTGTGCGCATCTACTTACGCTCTAACACCGTTATCTCGCCCCTCATCGCAGCGCCATACCCTCTCACATAGTAGTGATATACGCCGGGCTGATCGAACGTGTACGTGAACACATCCCCATATGTCATCGTCTTGTTCTCCCAGAGTCCCTCTTCACTCACGAGCACGAACGTGGGATAGCCCTGCGATTGGTAGTGCACAAAGCTGACACTGGTGCCCACATACACTGTGAGGTTTCTTGGAGAGAGGGAGTAGCTCATCAGGTACACCGAGCGGTTTTCGGTGGGCGTCTCGCTGACGTTCTCGGCTGGTGAGGGCGTCTCTACAGTCGTCTCATTTGGCATGGGGCTCTCGGTGGCGGCGGGCGTGGCGGCGGGCGTGGCGTTTATCGTCTCATTGGCGGGAGGGGTGACATTGGTACTCTCGCTGGGAGGAGCTGCACATCCAGCCCCGAAAAGGGCGAGCATGCACACCACGGCAAGCAATCTGTTGGCACTCATACCTGTAATGTGGGGCGTGAATGCTCATTAATCTTACGAATGCGCTCAGTCCCAGAAGCGCCGAGTTCTGGCATACGTTCTCTCTGCCCTCAGAATTGCTCGGTACATGTCGAGCTCACCCCTCATGGGGTGAGAGAGTATTCTCGCAGCGGTCTCTGGACCCACCCCTCTTGCTGCGAGCACCACCACCGCTCTTTTCCCATAGGAGCGCACGAGGCTTGAGTTTCTGTGAGCCCTTTTGACCTTTGCCACCTCGTCCTCTCTGAGCCTTGTGCGCTTCGATTTTGCGAGCAGCTCTCGCACCTCTCCCTCCCATGGCTTCAGGGCAGCCACGAACGTTGAGCCGCACACGGGGCACTTGATGTCTTCTGGCACACGGGCTACCTGAACCCTCTGGTGGTATGTGCAGCAGTCCACACACACGAGCAGCACGTGGTCATTGAGGATGCGCTCCTTGAGCGCCTCGAGCACCACCGCATCCGCCTTTGTGCTTGCCACGAGGTCATAGCGGGCTCCGAACCCACATGCCCCCATGGGAGAGGCCCGCTGCCTTATGAGTTTGAGCTCTCCTGTCCGTATGGCATCGATTGCCCGCTCTGCCCCTTTTATGTCCAGCCTGTCCCACATCACCTCGGACAGAGCCTCCCTGTATGCAACTGTGCCCCTGTATGCCTCGATGAGCCTGCCGATGCCGATGCTCTGCCACCGCACATCCTTGCCCAAAATTCCGAACCTCTTGGCAACGGCAACGAACTTCCACTTAAAGAGGTTGGTACCCTTGAGGGCTAACTCGAGCACGGGACGCACGTGCTCGGGCTTGGCATCTCTCAGCTGTGCCATCACCTCCTCGGCATGCACACCTCTTGGCGTCTTGAGCCGTATCCTGTATGGGTCCACCTCCACGCCGATGCTCTCCCCGTGTCTTGCTGAGAGCATGGTGGCAATATACCTTCCCAGCGTCTCGTTGATTCTGTGCCCAAGGCACGCATTCACCACGATGTAGTGCCCCTCCTCGTCGGTGTGCTCCTCCACCGTGAGGGTGGTGTGGTCTGGTATGACGAGGTGGTCTTTCAGCTGGGAGGATATCACCCTTGCCACCTCGTCGAGGGTGTGCTCGTCCGTGAAAAGCTCGGATGCGATTTCCAAGAGCCCCTTGCCCTGCTGGAGGGTGTCCGCTATCCTTCTTCTGAGCTTTCCAACTTCTTGGGCCACTGCATAGGGCACGGGAATCTCCTCGCCCACCCAGTCTGGCACGTCCCCCTCACCAGAGACGGGCTCCACCCTCACCTCCATGTGCTCGTGGTCGATATCGGCAATCCTCCACATCTCGCCCTTTGAGATGAACACCGCATGTGGCTGCTCGATGCTGGCCACGAACACCTCGTCGAGGGTGCCTATGGCACGCCTGCTCACCACGTCGTGCACGGTGTAGCGTCGCTCGTCGGGTATCATGGAGAGGTTGTCGTAGAAGTAGTGCATGCATCGTCTTCGCCTTTTGACCACGTCCCCCTCGAGCCAGATGAGCCCGTGCTCTGCAAGCTCTGCCGCCACCCGTTCCACATCCTCATATGTGAGTTCTCTGTAGAGATATGCCCTTCTGAACAGTGCATGCAGCTCCTTCAAACTCATCTCTTTGAACAGGGCGGTAGCGCATATCTGGTTGGCGAGCACGTCCATGGGCATGGGGGGCGGGGTGAGATGCTCGAGCATGCCCTCTCTCGCCATCTTCACGATGACACACGACTCGAGCACGTCATCGGGGCAGGTGCATATGATGGTGCCCTCGGACGTTTTGTCCAGCGAGTGTCCAGAGCGTCCCACACGCTGGACAAGCCTCGATACTTCCCTTGGGGAGCTGTACTGCACCACGTGGTCCACAGCGCCTATGTCCACCCCCAGCTCCATCGAGGAGGTGCATATCAGCCCTTTGAGCCTTCCCTGCTTGAAGTCCTCCTCTGCCGCCACCCTGACATCTCTGGAGAGCGAGCCATGGTGCACCCCTATGGGAAGTCCCATTCTGGTGAACCTCGAGCCCAGCACCTCGGCAGAGGAGCGGGTGTTCACGAATATGAGGGTGGACGTCTTGTGCTCCACTATCTCGGAGATTGCCCTCACATGGGAGGCGAGCTGCGGGCTGCACGACAGCTTGGATGCCAGCTTGACATCCTCCTTCTTCAGTGCTGGAATGCTGACCCTTATGCTTGGATGGGTGGTGAAGCTGACATCGAGCACCTCGATGTGTCTGTCCACGCCTGCAAGAAAGCGAGCTACCTCTTGGGGGTTTCCCACCGTGGCAGAGAGCCCCACTCTCGTGAACTCCCCGCACAGCAGCGTGAGCCTCTCGAGGGCAAGGGAGAGCTGAGCTCCTCGCTTTGAGGACGCCAGCTCGTGCACCTCGTCCACCACCACGTATCGCACACCCTCAAGGTGCCCTCTGAGCCGCTTTCCTGTGAGCACTATCTGGAGCGTCTCGGGTGTGGTGATGAGAATGTCCGGGGGCTTTAGTGCCTGCCTTCTTCGCTGCGATGTGGTCGTGTCGCCATGCCTTACCTGTATGTCTATGTCCAGCATCTGTGCCCACTGCCGCATGCGCCTGAGCATGTCCCTGTTCAGGGCACGCAGGGGGGTGATGTACAGCGCATATATTCCAGCACGCTCTTTCTCCCTCACAAGCTCGCTCATTATGGGAAGCATGGCGCTCTCGGTCTTTCCGCTGCCCGTTGGTGCAATGACGAGCACATGCTGGTGGGCGAGCACCTTGGGTATGGCAACCTCTTGAGGAGGGGTTGGCACCCTAAAGCCAAGGGCTTCAAGGCAGGCACGCACCCTCGGCTCAAGCATATCGAAGGCACGCTTTTCTCTGGCAGTTGCCCTCTGGGCTCCCATGCCCACCTCCATGGACCATTGAACTTTGCTGAGCACCATTATGTAGCTTTCCCATGAGGCATCTGCCATGTTTGCATCCAAAAGCCTTTTATATGATGTATGTACTTGTTCTTCAAAGAACACATGTGTACATTAACGGAGGCATTTGATGAAGGAGTATCTGCTCAGGCTCGTGGAGGGGGAGCATCTAACGAAGGAGGAGGCGTGTGAGCTCATGCTCAGCCTCCTGGATGGAGCGAGCAATGCCCAGATTGCAGCTCTGCTCACCACTCTGAGACTCAGGGGCGTGAGCCCAGCGGAGCTTGCAGGGCTTGCGCTTGGTATGAGGCAGGCAGCCCTCACGATACATCCCGATGTCGATATGCTGGTGGATACGTGCGGCACAGGAGGGGATGGACTCTCCACGTTCAACATCAGCACTGCATGTGCCCTGGTGGTTGCGGCGTGCGGCGTGCCCGTGGCAAAGCACGGCAACCGCGCCTTTACATCGAGATGTGGAAGCGCCGATGTGCTCGAGGCGCTCGGGATGAGGACGGACATGTCCGCGGGGGAAGTGAAGAGCATGATAGAGAATGTGGGCTTTGGTTTTCTTCTCGCATCGGTGTTTCACCCCTCGATGCGAAAGGTGGCGCCAGTGCGCAGCGAGCTTGGGTTCAGGACGGTGTTCAACGTGCTCGGCCCCCTCACAAACCCAGCGGGCGCCACCGCACAGCTCGTGGGTGTGTACGACGAGGAGCTCGTACCCCTGGTGGCACATGCACTTCTTGAGCTTGGCACGCGGCGGGCGATGGTAGTGCATGGTGGGGGCATGGACGAAATATCGAGCTACAGCACCACGAGCGTGTGCGAGATCAGGGGCAACAGTGTGGAGCACTACACGCTCTCGCCAGAGGACTTCTCTCTTCCCACCACCAAGCTCTCCGACATACTGGGAGGATGCCCCGCGGAGAACGCCCAGTATGTGCGGAGCGTGCTCGAGGGCAGGAGAGGACCAAGGCGCGATGTGGTGCTCATGAACGCGGGCGCAGTGCTGTACATCGCGGGTGCAGCCTCCTCTCTCCTCGATGGGGCAGAGATGGCGGCGTGTGCCATCGACTCTGGAGAAGCCCTTGCCAAGCTGGAGCACGTCGTGCACTTTTGTGCACCCAAGGAGGCTCAGTGATGAGGGTGAGGGTGAAGGTGTGTGGTATCACGAGAGAGGCTGATGTGAAGGCTGCCGTGGATGCCGGCGTGGATGCCCTCGGCTTTGTGGTGGGCACCAACAGGCGCACGGCAAGAAACCTCACACCGGAGAGGGCATCTTGTCTCATGGATGTTGTGAGCCCTTTTGTGAGCAGGGTGTTGGTGTGTACCCCCAGCACCCTTTCGGATGTCATGGAGATGCTCGATGTGCTCTCACCAGACCTCGTGCAGGTGCACTCCTCCCTTTCGGTGGAGGAGCTGGACAGGCTCTCCTCCCGCATTCCCGTCATCAAGGCGGTGATGGTAGGAGAGCGGCCCCTCGGGCACGTGCTCTCCGAGGCTGAACGGTATGCAGGAGTGTGCGATTGCATCCTCCTGGACACGGCGGCTGGTAGCGGAAGGGTGCATGATTGGAAGATTAGCGCGAGGGTGAGGGAGGTGCTGGACGTGCCAGTGGTGCTCGCGGGCGGGCTCACACCCCATAACGTGGCAAGGGCAGCCCAGCTGGTAAGGCCCTTTGCAGTGGACGTATCCACTGGGGTGGAGAGTGCGGAGGGTCTCAAGGATGCACGCCTGATGGAGCAGTTTGTCTCGGAGGTGAGGCGGGTTGAATGAGCTTTCCATGCTCGAAAGGGCGTGCAGCACCCACGAGGAGAGCTTTCTCTTTCCATTCCACACGAGTGTGCACGTGGGAGTTGAGCCCATCGAGGCATATTGCGCTCTGCCCTCCACTGAGTGCGCTTACCTGCTCGAGTCTGCCGATGGAGAGGGAAGGGGAAGGTTCTCTTTCGTGGGCTCGCACCCCCTGGCACTCATCACCATGAGGGCAAGACATCTGATATTTGAGCCCATGGAGAAAAATGAGCTCACTGAGAGGATAGAGCGCACGCTCGAACATACCCTAACCCACGATGGGAAGGGATACCTCTTGGAGGACATGGACGTGCTGGATGCCCTCAGACTCGTGCATCCTGTAAGCTGCATACCCGTTGTGAGCTGCGACACAAAGAGGCAGCTGCTCGATGGCGGGCTCGTGGGAGCACTGGGATACGAGGCAGCATACTCATGCTGGCTAAAAGAGCTCGTGAGGGACGATGTGCTCTGCGGAGCCTTCATGCTCACCACCTCCAACATGGTGTTTGACCATAGGAAGGGCTGTGTTCATCTTCTGGCATGCGAGGTGGTACATCCACAATCGCCAGATGAGGCACGGCTCAGGGCAGAAAGGAGGCTTTGCGAGATGAAGGACATCCTCAGAAGAGCAAGGCGTCCATCCTGCAGGGGGGCACAAGTGGGAGATGTTGATTACCGGGTCAACAGTTTACGAAGTAAGCAACAGCCCCAAGAGCACACATCAAAGGAGCAGTTCGAGCGCATGGTTGCAAGGGCAAAGCAGCACGTATTCGATGGCGATGTGTTTCAGGTGGTGCTCTCAAGGAAGTGCACCATCCCCACAGATGCCACTCCAGTCGAGCTGTACACTGCCCTGCGCTCCATCAATCCCAGCCCATACATGTACCTGTTGCACTTTCCGAAGTTTGCCATCATAGGTGCCAGCCCAGAGCGCATGCTCTCGGTGTATGATGGCGTGCTTACGGTAAATCCCATAGCTGGCACGTATCCGAGGGGCACGCCAGAGCAGGAGGAGAGGCTTGCGGCAGGATTGCTTGGGGACGAGAAGGAGAGGGCGGAGCACGTGATGCTCGTTGACCTTGCGAGAAATGACGTCAGGATGGTGTGCAGGCCGGGCAGCGTGAGGGTCTCAGAGTTCATGAGGGTCAAAAGGTATTCCCATGTGCAGCACATCGAGAGCACTGTGGAGGGAAGGCTGAGGGATGGTATGGATGTGTTTGATGCCATCAGGGCTGTGTTTCCAGCTGGCACACTCTCAGGGGCACCAAAGCTCAGGGCAATGGAGATCATCCATGAGCTGGAGGGCAGGCCAAGAGGCTTTTATGGAGGCGGGGTGGGCTACATAAGCCTCAGTGGCAGTGCAGATTTTGCCATAACGATACGCACTATCGTGCTCGAGGATGGTGTGGCAAGCGTGCAGGCTGGGGCTGGCATAGTGGCGGACTCCGTTCCCTCTCGGGAGTACGAGGAGACGTGCTCGAAGATGGGTGCCATGCTGGAGGCAATACGCTCCCTTGCCATCCAGAGGGAGGTGGGCACGTGATCGTGTTCATAAACAACCGCGACTCGTTTGTGTGGAATCTCGTGGACTACGTGTCCCAGATAGAGGACGATACACTCGTGGTGCCCAACACCACGCCCCTTCGAGAGCTGATGAGGCTCAAGCCCAATGGCATCGTGCTCTCCCCAGGGCCTGGGACACCCTACAGCAAGAGGGATGTGGGTGTATGCATCGATGTGGTGAGGGAGATGGGCATCGCACAGAACATCCCCCTGCTCGGCGTGTGCCTTGGGATGCAGGCGATTGCCGTGGCGCTTGGGGGCTCGGTGAGCCATGCGCCCGCACCCATGCACGGTAAGACATCCACAATAGTGCACGACGGTGAGGGGGTGTTCAAGGGAGTGGACAGCCCCATGAGGGTGGGAAGATACCACTCCCTCATGGTTGCCAGCATCCCAGAGGACGCAGAGCCCTCTGCTGTGTGCATCGATGAGGGCTCTGAGGGGCTGGTGATGGGCATCAGGGTCAAAGAGCATCCCGTGGAGGGCGTGCAGTTTCATCCCGAGAGTATCCTCACGCCCATGGGCATGCGAATCATAGAGAACTTCGTGGAGATGTGCAGGTGATTATTATGCAGGAGAGCATGGAGCCATCGGACGTGGTCTCCCCCATGGACAATCCCATTATCCGCGCCATAGTGGAGCACACGCGCCACAGGATAGGTGTGCTGAGGGCGGAGGCCATGCTCTACGAGCCCCTGCCCTATGTGCTCGCTCCAAGGGGTCTTGTGGAGAGCGTGCGCAGGGCAAGACGGAAGAGGGGATTTGGGCTCATAGCCGAGATAAAGCCAGCATCGCCAGCGGGCACGCTTGCGCACATCACCCCCCATGAAGCGGCACACCTCGCCCACACGATGCAGGAGGCTGGTGCATGTGCCATCTCGGTGCTAACTGAGCCAGAGGTGTTTTGCGGCTCGCTTGCCAGCCTGAAGCTCGTGAGGGGGAGGGTGGACGTGCCAGTGCTCAGAAAGGACTTCATTCTCTCAGCACTGCAGCTCACGGAGGGCTATCAGGATGGCGTGCTGCTCATTGCCTCGCTGGTGGGAGGGAAGCTGCCTCAGCTGGTGGAGCAGTGCCACAGGCTTAAGATAGAGCCACTCGTGGAGGTCAGGACCGTGGATGAGGCAGGGGCTGCCCTCGATGCTGGAGCCAGGATGCTGGGAATCAACAACAGGGACCTTGCCACACTGAGTGTGGACCTCTCCACCACACTCTCACTCGCTCCGCTTATAAGAGACATGGACGAGGATGTGGTGCTCATCTCGGAGAGTGGCATCCGCTCTGTGGCAGATGTGCGCACCGTCGTGGAGGCAGGCGTGGATGGGGTGCTCGTGGGCACTGCCCTCATGCAGGACCTTCCCAGCCTGTATGAGAGCACCCACAGGCTCGTGCATGCGATGGAGGCAGTGTAGGCGATGGAGGTGGAGAATTGAAGGGACGGTTTGGAAAGTACGGTGGAATGTTCGTGCCAGAGACGCTCATGCCAGCTCTTTTGGAGCTTGAGAGAGAGTATGAGCGGCTAAAGGTGGACGAGCACTTTCAGAGAGAGCTATCACAGCTCCTCTCGGAGTTTGCTGGAAGGCCCACACCCCTGTATGCGTGCAGAAGGCTGGGCAGGGATGTGGGCTGCAGGGTGTATCTCAAGCGGGAGGACCTCGTGCATGGTGGAGCCCACAAGCTGAACAACACCCTCGGGCAGGCGCTGCTCGCCAAGCACATGGGAAAGCACAGGCTAATCGCCGAGACTGGGGCTGGACAGCATGGGTGTGCCACTGCAATGGCAGGGGCAGTGCTCGGAATGCAGGTGGATGTGTACATGGGTGAGAAGGACATGGAAAGGCAGAGGGTGAACGTGTACAGGATGGAGCTGCTTGGAGCGAGGGTGATACCCGTGAGGAACGGCTCCCGCACACTCAAGGATGCAATCAACGAAGCCCTCAGGGACTGGGTGAGCAATGTGGAGGACACCCACTACGTGCTCGGCTCGGTGGTGGGACCACACCCATACCCCACCATTGTGAGGGACTTTCAGCGGGTGATTGGACGCGAGACGAAAGAACAGATACTCGAGAGGGAGGGCAGGCTTCCCGACAGCATCGTGGCGTGCACTGGAGGGGGGAGCAATGCGATGGGCATGTTTCACCCATTCCTGGAGGACGATGTGCAGCTGTACTCGGTGGAGGCGGCTGGAGAGGGGCTCAGATGTGATGAGCACACCGCATATCACTCGGCATCGCTGTGCGTGGGGGAAGATGGGGTGCTTCATGGCACAAAGACGAGGCTTTTGCAGGACGAGTACGGGCAAATTCTCGAATCGAGGTCTGTTGCCGCAGGGCTGGACTATCCTGGTGTGGGTCCAGAGCTTGCCCACCTGTGTGATATGGGGAGGGTGAATGCGGTGAGCATCACCGATGACGAGGCCCTCGATGCCTTTCACACGCTCAGCAGGCTGGAGGGCATAATACCCGCCCTCGAGTCGGCACATGCGGTTGCCTTCGTGCTCAACAATGTCGAGAGGCTTGGGGAGGTGGTGGTAATCAACCTCTCGGGAAGAGGGGACAAGGATGTAGAGAGCGTGCTTGGGAGGAAGGCGCATGGGGCTTGAGAAAGGGTTTTCCGATGGGGCTGCCCTCGTGGCATATGTGTGTGCGGGGGACCCCTCCTTAGAGGCAACACCTCATGTCGTGAAGAGGCTCGAGAGGGGCGGAGCAGATATAATCGAGCTGGGTCTTCCCTTCTCGGACCCGATAGCCGATGGCAAGGTGATACAGGAGGCCTCCCAGCGGGCTCTTGCGAGGGGGATGAATCCAGATGTGTTCTTTGAGATGGTATCCAGCCTCGATGTGGACGTACCCCTCGTGGTGATGACGTACTACAACCTCTTGCTTAGAGGAGGTGTTCATGCGTTTGTGGAGCGCTGTGCTCTCTCTGGCATCAGTGCCATCGTGGTTCCAGACCTGCCCATAGAGGAGGCGGATGAGCTGAGAAGGGCGTGTGCACAGAATGGTGTGGGCTATGTGGGCTTTGCCGCACCCACCACACCTCACGAGAGGCTCAGGAGGATTCTCGACGCCTGCACAGCGTTTTTGTACATCGTCTCGAGGCTTGGCACCACTGGCGTGGGTGGGGGGGTGTCTGAGAGGGTGGAGCGCATGCTCAAGGGCGTGAGCGGCACATCGGTGCCCAAGGTAGTGGGCTTTGGCATATCCACCCCAGAGGAGGCTGAAAGGCTGGTTGCCCTTGGGGCAGATGGGGTGGTGGTGGGCTCCCATTTTGTGAGGCTTGCAGCCCAGGGTAGGCTGGATGATATCGAGCGCGAGGCAAGGGCCATAAAGCAGGGGTGTCTTGCTGGAAAGCGAGGACGGGCGCACGATTAATGGGCTCTGCTCGCTCGCCAGAGCCTGAGGGCAGCCCTTACCACGTCCTCCTCATTGCGTCTCAGAAGGGTGCTCGCCCCCATCCCCTCGTCCACCACCACGTCTGACATGCCCCTGATGACCACCATGGGGGTCATGCCATTGGCCTCGCCCATGAGCACGTTGGCGAGGGCAGCGAGTTCATCGGCTATTGCTTCCTCGGTAATCTCGAGGGGGCGTCCATGCATATCTGGCACGCCTATCCAGCTTTTGATGGGCACGAGCCCAGCACATCCGAGAGCCACACCACACTGCCCCACCCTAAAGGGCCGCCCACTGGTGTCCGTGATGATTACGCCCACACGCCTTCCCGTCAGCCTCTCAATGGCCTGCCTTATCCTCTCAGCACTCTTGTCAGGCTCATCGGGAAGCAGCAGCACTTTTCCCTCCTCCACATTGCTCGCATCTATTCCTGCGTTCACACACACGTGTCCCTTTCTGACCACGAGCAAAAATGGGTGCTCCACGAGCACCTCCTCGCTCTCATCGAGCACAGCCTGCACGAACGCAGGGGGCTTTTTGCATCTTTCTGCAATTCTTCTCGCCCTCTCCGTGGGCACGATGCTCGAAAGCTCCAGCACCCTCCCCTCTGACTTGGACACCACTGTGGAGGCAATGGCGAGGACATCCCCGTCCTCGAAGCCAAACAGGCTGGAGGCGATGTTAGCGAGGTCATCTCCCTTTTTGATGGGGGGTACTCCCTCTATTGGCACCGCTACAATGCCCCTCCCACCGATGGAAGCCCCATCACTCCAGCGCATACCTCTTCACGTTGTCGTCCGCAATCTGCTGGATACGGCGGAGCGCCTCTTTGCCCTCTTCCTTTTTGAACAGGTGCTTGAACCTTCCCTGTGCCTTGAGATACTCCTCCACGGGCTTTCTCTTGTGAATCTTGCGCACGTTGGTGAGCACGCCATTTTCAAACTCCACCAGTGGATACAGGCCAGTCTCCACTGCCAGCCTTGCAATCTCTGCGGTGAGCGAGGGGTCATAGTACCATCCAGTGCAGCACGGAGAGTGCACCTGCACGTATGTGGGTCCCTCAGTGTGCACCGCCTTTCTCACCTTGGTTATAACGTCCTTGGGATAGCCGATGGATGTCGTGGCCACATATGGACAGCCGTGGGCAACCGCGATCTCTGGCATGTTCTTCTTGTTCTGGGGCTTTCCAAGGGATACCCTTCCAGCTGGTGAGGTGGTGGTGGCTGCACACAGGGGGGTGGAGCCACTTCGCTGTATTCCCGTGTTCATGTATGCCTCGTTGTCGTAGCACACGTACGTCACATCGTGCCCCCTCTCCCACATACCAGAGATGGCACCAAAGCCGATGTCGAACGTGGAACCATCGCCAGCTATCACCATCACCTTGGTGTGGTCATTGCCCATAGCCCTGAGTGCCCTCTCAATGCCGGAGGCAACGGCTGCAGCGTTCTCGAACAGCGAGTGAATCCATGGCACCTGCCATGCATTGTCTGGGAAGGGCGTGGTGAACACCTCCAGACACCCCGTTGGGCTGCACACGATGATATCGTCTCCAGCTCCCTCGAGAACGAGCTTTGCGGCCAGTGCGGCTCCACAGCCAGCACAGCCCCTGTGCCCTGGAGCCAGCTTTGAGATTAGAGGGGTGCCCTTTCTTGCCATCATATCGCCTCCTCGTTCACATCTATGTAGGTGCTCTCCTGCTTTATACCCTCCTCCATCACCCGCTCGGCATCTGCCACAATCTGCCTAATACGGGCTGCTGGAATGTCTCTGCCACCGAGTCCAAGGATGTAGCCCACCACAGGCACCCTCGTGGGTGTGTTGTACAGCGCTGCCTTGATCTCGCTAAACAGCGCCCCCTCTCTGGTGCCAATGGATACATCCTTGTCCAGCACGGCGACCACCTTAGCCCTCTTTATGGCTTCTCTTATCTCTTGCTTGGGGAAGGGCCTAAATGCTCTCACCTTGAGAAGCCCCACGCTCACACCTTCCTCTCTCAGCTCGTCTATTACGTCCTTTATGGTGCCCACCACAGAGCCCATGGCTATCAGCAGCACGTCGGCATCTGCATGGTACTCGTCCACCACGTCTCCTCTCCACCTGCCGTATATCTTCTTGAACAGTGCGGCCGCCTCCTTGATTTTGGGCAGGGCGGCATCCATTGCCAGCTCCTGCATGTAGCGAAATTCGGTGTACATCTCTGGACCCATAAACATCCCGAAGGCCTTGGGGTTGGCGGGGTCGAGCTTGTGCAGCGGCTCGTATGGTGGAAGGAACTCCCTCGTCTTTTCCTCCTCCAGCAGCACCACGGGCTCATAGGTGTGGGAGAGTATGAAGCCGTCCATGCACACCATGGTGGGGAGCAGCACGTCGTGGTTTTCCGCCACCCAGTATGCCTGGGCTATGGCATCGCCAGCCTCCTGTGCATCCTCCACATACAGCTGAATCCATCCCGCATCTCTTGCCGAGATGGAGTCCTGATGGTCGTTCCATATGTTTATCGGGGCAGAGAGCGACCTGTTCACGATGGTCATCACGATGGGCAGTCTCATACCAGAGGCGTTGAACAGCACCTCATTCATGAGCGCGAGCCCCTGAGAGGTGGTGGCAGAGTACGTGCGTGCACCAGCGGCGCTCGCACCCACCAGCGCCGAGAGGGCGGAGAACTCGCTCTCCACATTGATGTACTCACTGTTTAGCTCCCCATCTGCCACGAACTGGCTGAGGTACTCCACGATGTGCGTTTGCGGCGTGATGGGATATGCCGAAATCACATCTGGCCTGCACGTCTTTACCGCGTGGGCAACGGCATACGAGCCCTCCACCACGCTCATCCTTTCCATCTCTGGGCTCTTGTGCATCATCTCACCTCCAGCACCATCTCAATCGCATTTTTGGGGCACTCCCTTGCACACAGCCCACACCCCTTGCAGTACTCGTAGTCTGGCTCGAAGATGTCCTTCTCCTCGTTGTAGTGTATTATTCCCTCGGGGCAGTATATCTCGCACATCCCACACCTCACACACTTCTCGTGGTCGTACACGGGTCTGAACGTCCTCCATGCCCCAGTCTTGTTCCTCCTCGATGTGCCAGGCTCGCACGTGGCACCCACCGTCGCTTTGATGGTCATCTACTCACCCCCCATCAGCTCATATGCCCTGTCGATTGCCTTGGCGTTCATCTCACCCACCTTTCCGCTGAACCTTCTGAGCACCGCCCTCTTTATCGAGTCCACGCTCACGAGCCCAGTGGCTCCGGCAAACGCCCCCAAGAGGAGGGTGTTCACTATGGGCCTTCCCAGCTCCTCAACGGCTATCTGGGTGGCATTCACTGTGCGCACCTGTGCCTTCGTGCCGAGAGCCATCTCCTCAGGGCTCTTGGCAGAGTTTATGAGTATTAGCCCATCGTCCTTCAGCCCCTCCAACACGTTCTCGGTGGCAACCAGCGTGGGGTCCTGTATTATCACGTAATCAGGGGTGTATATCTGGCCTCTGAGCCTTATGGGCTTCTCATCCAGCCTCACAAACGCCGTCACCGGAGCCCCTCTTCGCTCAACCCCAAACGAGGGGAACGCCTGTGAGTACCAGCCATCCTCAAACGCAGCCTGAGCCAGAAGCTCCGCAGCAGTCACCGACCCCTGCCCGCCTCTTCCATGAATTCTTATCTCCTTCATGGGTCATCCATCCTTAGGTGTAAAATCCCGAACGAGTGAGCGTGCTCCTAACTTTTGCTGATGCTATAAAAGATTTTCCAAATCAATCGTTAAGAAATTTTGCTATTTCTCGGGGGCACATGGACGGCCACATGGGCGTACCAAGGCAAATACGGCAAGCTCTGAGTCTCGGCTTCTGTCGAATCTTGAGGTGTTGCATTTGTGTTGCAATTAGGGTGGTAAAGAAAGAAACTAAAAAAGAGGTTACTGGTGTTATTGTATGTAAGGGTGTGATGCCCGCATTTGAGGAGGACTTTAAAAAACTAAAAAATATAAAGAGACTTTAGCATGGATGGCAACTAAAAGTTTATTAGTGGAGAGAAATGATAAATATTGTGGCAAAGGAGGTGAATTTAATGAGAGGTTTAAATGATGAGGATTGGCTACTCTGCGATTTTCATATTCATACAAGTCTTAGTGATGGTAAGATTCCTCTCAGGGAGGTGGTTGATTTATACGGGGAGCATGGTTTTGATGCCATTTCAATAACTGACCACATACTTGATAGATATACTCTTGAAGAGAGGATAAAAAATGGGGAACCGATTAATGTGATAAAGGAAGAAGATTTCAAAGATTACTTGAAATTACTATGGGATGAGGCTAAAAGAGCGTGGGAGAAATACAATATGCTCTTGATACCCGGAGTGGAAGTCACAAATAACCACGACTTTTATCATATCCTCGTGATAGATGTAAAGGAATATATTGATCCCACGTTACTCGTCGAAGAAATTGTTAAGAGGGCTAAAGAACAGAACGCATTGGTCATTGCTGCCCATCCAGATAAAAAGAAACAAGACCAAGTGCATCATTCATGGCATTTGTGGAAGAACCAAGAGAAATTCAGAGATCTATTTGATGCTTGGGAAGTTGCTAATCGAGATGATTTGTTTAATTCTATAGGGGTGAAGAAGTACAACTACATTGCAAATTCGGATTTCCATGAGCCACGGCACATATACTCATGGAAAACGCTTATTAAAGCAGAAAAAAATACCGAAGCACTGAAAGAGGCCATAAGGAATAACGAATATGTTGCGATTTATCTAATGAGAGGTAAATTAAATGATAACTGACCTCCTCTCCCCGCTAAAGCGGGGAGGTTCCCCATAGGGGAGCCGGCTCGCATCTGCCTCACAGCAGGGTCATTGCCTTCGGTTGGTGTCATCGGGCTGAGTCAGAGCAACCCTCTTAAGGGGTGCTTAGATGGGTGAAAATAAAAATGTTCGGAAAGCGGGCTTTCCTCCCCTTAGAGGCTTCCAGCCCGCAAAAGGAGGTGAAAAACCCATTTTTCACTTTGCACAACAGCAGGTATGCAGTTCGCTTACGCTCACCCAAACCCTTATGGGCTTCGCATACCTGCTTATGTCTAATTGCTCGGCAGCGCTTAAGAAAACGAAAATGATTTAAAGAAAGTTAATTCCAGTATAATTATGTTGCATCTCTTCATCTGGTTAATAATTTTTATAGTAAGCTTAATTGTTCTAATCAAAGCTTCTGATTATTTTACTGATTCTGCTGAAAAAATAGGATTATATTTTGGCCTTCCTGCTTTTATTGTTGGAGTTACTATTGTAGCAATAGGGACTTCTTTACCTGAGCTTGTTTCATCCATTTTTGCCGTTTTAAAAGGCTCCTCAGAGATAGTGGTTGGAAATGTTGTTGGCTCAAATATAACAAACATTTTTCTTATTTTAGGTATTGCTGCCATTATTGGTAAGAAAATTAAAGTTACTTACGAACTCGTTCATGTTGATTTACCGTTGTTAATAGGTTCAGCATTTTTACTAGCGGTAACTATTTGGGATGGTATTTTTACTTTACCTGAAGCCTTATTGTGTATTGGGGGTATTATTCTTTATTTACTTTATACTATACATACACAAAAAGAGTATGAAGATGTTGAAATTAAAAAAGAAATGAAGGAAGAACTTAAAAAAAGAAGAAAATTAGATTGGAAAACTTTAACTATTCTTATTGTTAGCGCTTTTTTTATTTATCTTGGTGCAGAGTACACTATTGAATCTGTTATTAAATTGTCAAAAATATTGAATATAGGAAAGGAGATAATAGCAATTAGTGCAGTAGCCTTAGGCACCTCACTACCTGAACTGATGGTAACTGTTTCAGCGGCAAGAAAAGGAAAACCAGAAATAGCTGTGGGGAATGTATTAGGTTCAAACATATTTAATGCTCTTGCAGTGATGGGAATGCCTGCCTTCTTTGGAACTTTAATTATTCCACATAGCATACTTACATTTGGTTTGCCTATGATGTTGGTAGCAACATTATTATACTTTTTCATGACACAAGATAAAGAAATTACAAAATGGGAAGGGTGGATGCTTATAATCTTTTATGTTTTCTTTATTGGAAAAGTATTTAATTTGCTCTGAAAATCGTGCCGCCTCGCCCTTTAGTGTGGGGAGGGAGTTGGATACACAGGATGTTAAGTGAAATTCCTTCATTCCATTTGTGAGCTACTCCACGGCTGAAGGCGGGAGCTTCACGTAGTTGCTTACAGAGGGCGAAGCATGTGTTCGATGAGCAGGGCAGGGCTGAAGATGCCAAACGGGAGGGGGATGTGATGTGTGCTGGAGAATATGAGGGATGGGCAGTGAGACTCCTTCCTCGAACTCCTCCAGCCTTCTCTGAACCTTGGCTGTCCTCTGAGGCTGTCCTCTGAAAGTGCACCAGCGCCCGCTCCAGTCCCTCCTTCAGGGGCATCTTGTTCTCCTTGCAGAACTGCTTGAACGTGCTACTATGTAAGCAGCAGTTGATTAAGTAATCAGCTCATCGTAAACTTCGGCGTTCACCTGCCTTGGTCTTCGCAAGCGCTCACTCACCGTATCACCTGAAGTTCAAAAAGGTGGTCTTGAGGCTGGAAAGCTCGACCACGGGCACTCTCGCTGGCGTTGGGGTGATGTTGCGCATCTTCTGGTAATCCGTCTGGGCCTGCCATGCCCCGGAGTTTATGAGCCTTACTCCCCTGTACACGCCATGGCCCGCGATGTGCACGTGTCCGCAGTGCAGGATATCTGGCACGTGCTCTATCACCATCCTGTCCTCTGGCTCTGCCACGAGGGGCACGCTTCCCCCATACACAGGGGAAAGGTGCCTTTTGATGAGCATGTGCTTCATTGGGGTGATGGGGTCGTTGAGGTCCAGCCCGTCTATCGAGGATATGAAGTCTGGGATGGAGCGCCCGTGGTACATGAGCACCCTCACGCCATTGAGCTCAACGACGCATGGATTGCCCACGAATATAATCCCATCATCGAACAGAGCCCTCACCTGCTCCCCGAGGGCGGGCTGGGGCTCACCCTGCCTTACAGCATCGTGATTTCCCGGGGAGAGCACTATCTGTATGTGATGCGGAATCCCGGCGAGCAGCGAGGCGAGAACCTCGTACTGCTCGAGCACATCATCTATCGAAAGGTCCCTCTCCTGGTTGGGGTATATCCCCACTCCCTCAACGAGGTCTCCTGCCACGAGCAGGTATCTGACGTCCTCAGCAATTGCCCTCGCCCTCTCATTTCCCACATCTCCATTCAACCAGTCCACGAACTTGTGCCACGAATCCTCGAGAAAGCTCTTGCTGCCCACGTGGATGTCCGAGGTTAGCACTGCGTACCCCGCATTCTCGTCGTCGCTCCCTCCACCCAGCCGCATCTGTGCCCTTTCGAGAGAGATGTCGGGGAAGATTATCTCACTTGCTATGAGCAGCCTGCCATCGCTGCTCAGCGTACCCTTTACACCTATCACCTCGTCGAGCACCACCGAGCTTGCCCACTTCATCACCTCGCCGTCCTTTGGGGCGAGCACTGTAAAGCTCCCCGACTCGTCCTCGATTTCGATGAGTATATGGCCGTTGCGCGTGATGCGAACATCGGCCACCAGCCCGGCGATGGATACCTCCTCCCTGCCTTCCGAGGTTTGTCTGCGCCTTGTCAGCGAGGATATTGGCCGCGGTGAGAACGTTCTATGCATCAGTATACTCCGAAGCTTTTTACACCTGCTCCTGAAGTACTGCACAAAGCTATCGCACGAACTGGCGTTCGAGTACACCCTCTTGACATCCCATAGCACGGACACACCATTTTCTGGGCGCTCTCCCTTAGAGGGTTGTGGGGGAGGGCGCACCCTGGCGCCCGTATGCTCCAGAATGGAGTCCACATCGGAGCACGTCAGCACTAGAAGGTCATTCTTCTGTATGGCCTCCAGAATTTTTCTGAACTTTTGTCCATCACACACCTTCGCTATCCTCTGGGCCGCCTCGGGTTCCACCATGCACTCGCACGATGCAATCTGCTCGACCACATACGATAGCTCCAGCTGCCTACCTTCTGCCATGGGCACCCGTAAAGTATAAGTGCCGCCCTCCCATAAAAAGTTAGAGCCTTCAGAGAGTGGTTGGATGGATGGTGGCAAGCCAGAGGTTGGATGGCTGAGAGGGATACTCAAAGATGTGCTTTGGGTCATCGTTCTGCTTTTGCTTTTTACTTCAGCCTCAAAGCTTGCGCTCGGTGTGTGGCAGCCCCTCGTGGTGGTGGAGTCTGGCAGCATGGAGCCCCACCTGTACAGGGGGGACGTGGTGATCATTCAGTCCCCCAAGATGGGCAATATAACCACATGGAAGGAGGGCAGGAGCACAGGGTATAGGTCGTTTGGTGATTTTGGCGATGTGATACTGTATCACAAGTATGGGATGGACGGCACTCCAATCATTCACAGGGCGATGTACTACGTGGAAAAAGGGGAGCCCATGTGGGATGGTGGACCCCCAGCCCCTCATGCTGGATACATCACAAAGGGTGACAACTCCCTCACCAACCCCTACTATGACCAGCAGGGTAGCATCTCCTACCTCACACCAGTAAGGAGTGAGTGGGTGGTGGGAAAGGCGATGATGAGGATTCCCAAGGTTGGCTACATAACTCTGCTGTTTCGAGGGCTCATCGGGCTATCCTGACCTCCTCCTCGCCTTAAAAGGCGAGGCTTCCAGCCCGTAAGGAGGTGAACTACTCCTTGCTCACGCAAGGAGCTTCGGGAGGTTGTGGGTCTACTCAACACCATTGTGGGTCTACTCAACACCATTGTGGGTCTACACCACACCCACCTTATCTCCACTGGCTGGTTCACGCAGCCACTACCTTATCTTCCCACGAGCCCACGAGGAAGGACTCACGGGCTACTTAACGCCTCCCCTTTTGGGGAGTCCAGCCTTACGGCTGTTACGAACTATATGAGGTGTTCGTCAAGGCATTCAAACTTTTTGCCTGCCCGCCTCCCTTTGTATATCCCCTTCGGAAGGAGTCTTGCAAGCAACGGAAAAGCGTTGCATCTGCTCAATCACAAGCTACCTTTTTACTCATGGAAACTCCCGCTCCAAATCAGCTTTTACCTTTTGTCGTGTTGATTACAGAGTAATCAACAGTTGCTTACGAAGTTAAGCAACGCTAAGAAGGCTCTATCTGTTAGGGCGGAGATGAATTAGGGGAGAAGGTCACCACACCACCCCTTCCTGACCTCTTCCTGTGTTCTGTATGCCCCACAACTAATTGCGCCTCTCCCTATACCACCTCCCTCTCCTCTCATCCTTCTTTCTGATTATTGCATCCCCCTCAAATAGCCCGACCCATCTCACCTCATAGCCTAAGCTCGGAAGGATATCGTGGCTCACACCATGCCTTTCAAGAACTGGGAGGGCATCAGAGAGTCTCTCTGGATTTACCTGCTCAAGCTCACGGCACAGGTTATCAATAGATTGCTGCTTCAATGCGTATTTACCTGCAATCACGTACCCTTCAGGCAGAGACGCCTTAAGCCTCTCAAAAGGCACGATATACTCCTCAGAGAGGGCTAACAGGTCTATCACCTCTCCCTCGAACCTGACCTCTCTTGAGAGGTGGTGCTTAACACGCCCAATGACCTCATTGTAGGGTATGGATGTGGAGAAGGTGATAACCCCGTCCACTCCACACTCCCCAAGGTCATCTCTTGCCACCACCAGCATGGGCGCATCGGCCTTTTGCAGCTTCTCCACCTTTCTCTTGAGGTACTCTGGAGTCCAGAACCCCACAATCTCCACATAGACCTCCTTCCCACCCTTCTTCAGCAGGAAGTCTGGGATGAAGGCATACCTTCCCGCCCTGAGCACAGAGGGCTCCCTCACCACCTCAACACCCAATAGGCTCCTCATCTTCCACGCAAACTCCCTCTCAAGGGACGAGTCGTACTTCACCTCCTCATCCTGCTCTGGAAACAGCCCCCTTTGTCCATCGTCCATCTCCAGCGTTAGGATGCGGTTTGAGCGATCATCCAGTATTTCTGCCTTTAGCCACCACTTTCTTGCCTTCACCACTGCAGGGATGAGCTTTGCCATCGAGGTACCATACTTCTTGCTCATCTTCAGCACAGAGGCGGGGCCAGTTATCTCAACCTTCAGCCCATCATCCTCGTAGAGCTCGTACATGAGCCCCAGCCACTTCATCCTCCTGAATATCTCCTTGTGGTTGGTGGAGGTTCTGATGATGAGCCTCAGCGCATTGAAGACAGAGGTCTGGAGGAGGGAGAGGTTATACCTTCGCACAAGCTCCTCTGGTGCCATCTGAGGAACACCTGTTAGAACGAGGTTATCCTCCCTGTCAGCGAACATGGCCTGCTCAATCTCTATGGGAGTGACTGCAAAGTGCTCTGCTGCTCTCTCTATGGCTCTCCTACGCTCCTCATTGGTGGTTACATATCCATCCTTGAAGAGGTAAGACCTGACGCTCACAGGGTCAAGGGGAGATGGACACTCAAGCACACAATGGCGCTCAACAACCTTGGCAAAGCCCCTTACCTTTCGGTAGGTCTTGGCATCCTCCATCTGCCTCAGGACCTGCTGGAGGGAGCCGTACCTCTCCCCGATATGCTCTCTGAAGGTCTCCAGAACAGCCTCGGCAAGGGGCACCTCCTTCTCGCCTGCAAACCTCGGGTGTATCCTGCCCCTGTACCTTCTGACATCAAGAAGCTCCCTTGGAAGCATGTCTTCTCCTGGAGATGCCCACCTCCCCCGTATCTTTGGATACCAGCTCGTACAACACTGCCTCCTTCCCCTCTTTCTTCCTCAGAATCCTGCCCAGCCGCTGGATGAACTCCCTGCCACTACCGCTGCCGCTCATGATGATGCCCACGCTGGCGTCTGGCACGTCTATGCCCTCGTCCAGCACCTGGCTGCTCACCACTGCCCTGTATGTGCCTTCTCTGAAGCCATTCAGGATTAGGTGTCGCTCCTCCTTTGGTGTTTTATAAGTGATGGCTGGGACGAGGAACTCTCTGGAGATGCGGTACACCAGCTCGTTGTGGCGGGTGAAGATTATTATCTTGTCTCTCCTGTGCATCTCAAGGAGCTCCCTGAGCTTCACGAGCTTGTTGTGGGAGCTAAAGGCGATCCTCCTTGCCTCGTTCCATGCCTTAAGGGCCTCATATGCTAAGGCGTCGTAGCCCGTTGCCATCACCACTCTCCGAAAGTCTTCCATACTCCTGAGGGTCAGCCCCCTCTTTCTGATATATGATTTGAACACCTTTGCCTTGGCGTCATACTCCGCCTGCTCCTCTGGTGTGAGGGGCAGGTACACCCGCTCCACCACGTAGCTGGCAAGGTGCTCACCAGCAAGCTCCTGGGGCATGAGCTCAAACACCTTCCCCCCTACGAGCCTGGGCAGCAGCTCGTGCCTTTCGTCCTCCCGCTCATAGGTGGCGGTAAGGCCAAGGCGATGGGGGGCAGCGCTCATCTCGGCTATGTGAGAGTATGCCTCTGAGGGAAGGTGGTGCACCTCATCAAACACCAGGAGCTGGAACCTGTTGCCAAGGCGCTCGGCATTGGCGTATGCAGAGTCGTAGGTGGTGACTGTGATTGGGCGAATGTCCTTCCTGCGCCCTGAAAGCTCTCCTACCCACTCCACCCCAAACACTGAGAGCCTATCAGCCCACTGATCCACCAGATCAAGGGTGGGCACCACCACAAGGGTGGGCAGGGAGAGGCGCTGGATGATGTGAAGGGCAACATGGGTCTTGCCCGAGCCCGTGGGCAGAACAACACACCCCCTCCTGCTTAGCATCCACGCCTCGACGGCCTGCTGCTGGTAGGGTCTTAGCTCTATGTCGGCGTCCAAGTAGGGGCAAGGGATGGGGTTTAGCACCCTGTCCTCAACCTCCACTCCCGCCCTTTCGAGATACTCGGTTATGTCCCTGTAGGTGTAGGCAAGCGCCCTGTAGCACCCAGAGCGTGAGTCAAACTTGGCTAGTGGGATGTGTGCATCTCCAGCTATCTTTATGGTCCCTCTCTCGTAGGTCAGGATGGCCTTCATTGGAGGCGAGTATTGTGCCAATGGGATTTCACTCTATCTGATGGCAAGGATGAATGTTTTTTACAGCCTTTACAGCCCTGCTGTGGATATGCTCCTTCACAGCTCCTGACGGCTGACGCCGTTAAAAGCTGTGAGGGATTTTTGCAATACACAAACCCCATTGCAATACACAAACCCCATCGCATAATAAGGCATGCGTTCAATTGATTTTTCAGATAAAGCTGGGTCTCCAGATTCATCAATGAAGATTACCTCACTATTTAATTGGTGCCGCATGATTAAGACACCTTATAGAGACCTAACCTCTCTGACCCTCAAGCTCTGGTAGTACCTCAGCTGTGAGTTCGCTTATTCTCTGAAGCTCATCCTCCAGCCCGTGAATCTCGTTCCTTGGGCTGAACTTGGGGAATGGAAACTCCAGCACTTTCTTGTGAATATGTCTTGGACCGAAAAGCCCACGGGCTTGCATATCCTTCAAATCTTCATCGATTAGAGGCGAGTTTAGCAGGCATGAGAGATAGTATGCTTCATTTTCAGTGTCCGTTTCATAATAGTAGCATTTATGGTCTATCACGAGCCCGCTCACACCAATCCCGAAGCCGTTCACTCTGACGACATTAAGCACTCTTTCCTTGTCCACCACACACGAGGCGATGTATGTGCCAGAGGTGGGATAAATCACTCTCCTTTATTGCCTCCACTGCCTCATCCAGCCTTCCCTTCTCGCTCAATATGGCCGGTATCTGGAAATACTCTCCGTCTACTGAGTAAACAACTAATGCTCTCCATCATCTCTGGCAGCCTTATGGAGTCTGCAAGGTACACCGGGACATACACTCCGCCCTTTATATGACTTACTGCATCCCAAAGAGAAAGCAGTATTTAAATGTCTTGTGTGGTGCTTCCCCAATAGGTCTCATTTGTTATCATTTAGCACGACCTGTGTACACACATCGCTGAACGAGCACGCAGCGCACTTCCTCGGTGATGTGTGGTTTCTGTCCACTCTCTTCTCCTTCAGATACAGCCTCATCTCCCCGATAGTGGTGAGCAGCTCGCTTCTTAGGGCATCGTCAAACGGTATCCTGTGCTGCCTTCCGTCGGCGTACACGAGGATGCCGTAGGGCACACGGGTGCCGCTTTTCTCCTCGATCAGCAGGCAGTAGGCTGCGAGCTGGAGCACGTGCCCTCGATAGGGGCTGCGCGCATTTGTGCTCTTGACCTCTACAGGTATGTACGCTCCGCTGGGGTTCTCCCTCACGATGTAGTCAGGCTTACCCGCTATCCCATACCTTCTGGAGAACAGGGTTCTTGCGCTGCCCTTGAGGTCGGAGTACACCACCCTCTCACTGGGGATGCCATACTTGCTCTTAAGCCTCTTAGCCCTTCCAGACCTTATTCGGGAAACCAGAAGAAGGGTGAGGGCGAGCATCAGAATCACCACGAACCCCAGCATAGAGCCCAGCACCAGCAGCAGAGGTGCGATGAGCAGCACGATATATGCAGCGTCTCTGAGCCGCTTTGATGCTCTCTTCTCTTTCTGAACAATGGTCAGCTTCTCCCCAACCTCAGCATGCTTCCTCGTTCCCTCCTCCAGCCTCGGGGATTCCGGGGCGTGTCCACACCTCTGAAGGTACCACGAGACCGAACAATAGATGTAATCACCAATCTCAGATGCGGTTATCACGTCACTCCTGTTGGGACTTTTGTCGCTCACACTCTCACATCCCCAAGCCATTTGACTTCCGCTATTGAGGTGTTATTGCAGATGGTCTGCTCATTACTGGCAATATCATTTCTGTCCCCAGTGACCAGCACGATGCCCCTGATTTCAAGCCCCACGGAGTGAGCATCGAGGATCACTTTATGAAAACATTTTCCCAATCGCGCAACACACCTGGACTTAGGGGGCAGGGTTGCTGGGGTTCTGGGGGGGTACGTGTCTTCTCTCCAGGGCGATTCTGACCTCCAGTAATCTTTCGGAGATGTAAAGTCACGGGTGGAGTTACTGGAAAAATATTTGGGAAATGACAGAGAATTACAGTGGATTTGAGGATAGGGAAAGTTGTTAGGAGGTTTTAGTATGCCACACATATTTGATCCGGCTAATGCCCATGAACTTGAATCGGAGCACAGAAAGAAGTTCTTTCCGGCAGAAAAGGTCGTTGAAGTCATCGAAAGCATAGATGAACTGAAGAAAGATGTGGCTTTCGACATTGGTGCGGGAACTGGCTATCTCACACTTCCACTTTCGAAGACATTCAAAAAGGTTTGTGCGGTTGAAATAAGTCACGAAATGACAGCAAAGCTGAGGGAAAGGTTAGCAAAAATGGGTGTGAAAAACGTTGAAATAATTGTATCGGATAAGCCACCAGAGGTTGATTTCGAGATCGATCTCGTGCTATTTTCCAACGTTCTTCATGAGATGGACGATGCATCAGGTTACATCGAGTGGGCGAGGAGAGCTTCTTACATTGTGGTGGCTGAATGGAAGAAGATTGAAACACCTCGTGGTCCGCCCCTTGAGGAAAGAATGGGCGTCGAAGAGCTGAAGAGGATGTTTTCAGGCTTCGAGCTTATAAAACTCGATGAGTCTCTACCTTACCACTATATAGCGGTTTTAAGAGCAGAGCTATTGACTTGACTCTTTATCTTCTCGTTGCTTGCAGAACCCCCTGCGAATCCCGAAGGGGGTGTCTTATGCACATCCCCCAACCTCCCCATAGAGGGGTGGAAGCTCCCTGCGTGAGCGGGGGCGTGAGCGGGGGTCATATACTCCGGTCTTGGAACTATACTTGGTGTTGTGGTCTCAGATATGGGAAACGATGGCGGTATATCTCAGCGGAGTTTGTGGTGTGAAGAGCGTTCACCAAACTGACGAGCTTGGGAAGATTCAGAGAATCCCAACCTTTTTTTACTCTGGTGCCAACGCCCATTTTATGAACGCTGAGCTTCTCATCAAGGGTGGGCTCGTGCTGGTGGGCGATGGCTCTCCTCCCAAGAGGGCGGACGTGGTGATAGACGAGGGCAAGCTCGTGAGGGTGGGCGAGGCAAGGGGCATCTCGGCCGACGAGGTGATAGACGGCTCGGGAAGGCTCGTGATGCCAGCCTTCGTGAACACCCACACCCACCTTGCCATGACGCTGTTTAGGGGCTATGCCGACGACCTCTCCCTCGATGTATGGCTGGGAGAGCACATATGGCCCATAGAGGCGAAGCTGAGGGCATCCCACGTGAGGGCTGGCGCCCTGATGGGGGCTCTGGAGCTAATACGCAGTGGTGTTGGGACATTTTGCGACATGTACTTCTTCATGGATGAGGTTGCCCGTGTGATAGAGGAGAGCGGGCTCAGAGGCTTCATCGGACATGGTATGATAGAGCTTGGGGATGAGCGCAGGGGCAAAAAAGAACTTTCAGAGGCGAGAAGGCTTGTAAGGGAGTACGAGGGGCACGCCGATGGCAGGGTCAGGACGATGTATGCGCCCCATGCCCCCTACACGTGCTCTCTGGAGTTCTTGCATAGGGTGAGGGAGGTGGCAGATGAGGACGGTGTGGGCATCCACATGCACCTGCTCGAAACGCAGAAGGAGAAGGAGGAGCTCGAGGAGCGGCATGGCAGGAGCATCGTGTCCGTGCTGAGCGAGATGGGATTTTTGGGCGGGGATGTGCTTGCAGCCCACTGTGTATGGCTCTCTGATGAGGACATTCGTCTTTTGCATCATCACAATGTGAAGGTGTCCCACAACCCCGTGAGCAACATGAAGCTCGCCTCTGGAGTGGCGAAGGTGCCAGAGATGCTCGATGCGGGAATAAACATCTCACTGGGCACGGATGGCTGTGCATCGAACAACAACCTCGACATGCTCGGTGAGATGAAGGCTGCAGCGCTGCTCCACAAGGTGTTCAGGCTCAGCCCTACCGTGATGTCCGCTCCCACGGTGCTCCAGATGGCCACCCTCTCGGGCTACAGGGCGCTGGGACTGAATGGAGGGCTCCTCAGAGAGGGCTATGATGCCGACCTCGTGATGCTCGACCTCACATCAGAGAGGCTGCTTCCCCTGCACAACGTGGTGTCCAACATCGTGTACTCGGCAAGCCCGTGCGATGTGGTGAGTACAATTGTGCAGGGAAAGGTGCTCATGCACGAGCGGGTGGTGAGGACGTTGGATGCACGGGAAGTGGCATTCCAGTTTGCAAGGGCGGTGGATGAGCTGTTTGAGAGCAAAGCTTAAGTTAATTAGGGGTGGGGGGTATTAGCTTAATGCCGAGGTGGGGAGATGAAACTTGAAGAACTGAGGTATGGTACCGAGCTGATCAAGAGGGGCTTTGCCAGCATGCAAAAGGGAGGCGTCATCATGGATGTGACCAGTGCAGAGCAGGCCGAGATAGCCGAGGCTGCGGGCGCCGTGGCCGTGATGGCTCTGCATGCAGTCCCCGCAGACATCAGGGCTGCTGGCGGCGTTGCGAGGATGGCAGACCCTCAGAAGATACTTGAGATCATGGATGCGGTGAGCATACCTGTGATGGCGAAGGTGAGGATAGGCCACTTCGTGGAGGCAGAGATTCTTGAGGCGCTGGGCGTGGACATGATAGATGAGTCTGAGGTGCTCACGCCCGCAGACGTGCAGCACCACATCGATAAGAAGCAGTTCACGGTGCCGTTTGTGTGCGGTGCGAGGGACCTTGGAGAGGCCCTGCGGCGCATCGACGAGGGGGCTGCCATGATACGCACCAAGGGCGAGGCTGGAACGGGTGATGTGGTGGAAGCAGTACGCCACATGCGCCTCATTCAGGGTGAGATTAGGGGGCTTGCAGCCCTCACACAAGAGGAGCTGAGGCTCGCTGCCAGAAGGCTCGAGGCACCTCTTTCGCTCGTGGAGGAGACCGCAAGGCTCCAGCGCCTTCCAGTGGTGAACTTTGCCGCAGGTGGTGTGGCAACGCCCGCAGACGCTGCTCTGTTGATGCGGCTCGGTGCAGATGGGGTGTTCGTGGGTTCTGGCATATTCAAGTCAGAGCATCCTGAGAGGATGGCTGCTGCCATCGTGGAGGCGGTGCACCACTACGATGACCCCCAGACGCTGGCAGAGGTCTCGAAGGGCTTGGGAGAGCCCATGAGGGGTATATCTGCAAGAACGCTCTCTGAGCAGGAGGCTCTTCAGACGAGGGGCTGGTGAATGCTGAGGACAGGAGTGATAGCCCTTCAGGGCGATGTGTCTGAGCACGTGCACAGCCTGAAACGGGCAGCAGCCCACATGGGCATCGAGATAGAGGTGGTGCCCATAAGAAGGAGGGGCACCGTGCCCTCGTGCGATGTGCTCGTGCTTCCCGGAGGCGAGAGCACCACGCTGTGCAGACTGCTCTCACAGGAAGGCATCCTCGAGGAGCTGGTGGATGCGGCACACAGAGGAATGCCAATCTTGGCGACGTGTGCTGGACTCATAGTGCTCGCTTCCGAGGGCGATGAGCTTGTGGAGCGCACTGGACAGCGACTGGCTGGCGTGCTCGACATCGCCGTGAGAAGAAATGCCTTTGGAAGACAGCGTGAGTCCTTCGAGGCACCGGTGGAGGTGAAGGGCATCGGCACGTTTCCGGCGGTGTTCATACGCGCTCCAGCCGTCGAGAGAGTGGGTGAAGCCGTCGAGGTAATTGCAACGCTCGACGGCCGCATCGTGGGTGTGCAGCAGGACAATACAGTGGCCGTGGCATTTCATCCAGAACTCACGGAGGACGTGCGTCTCCATGCCTACGTGCTCTCACTTGCACTGGGAAGTGGCACCACCTCCTCACCATGCACCACCTCCTCACCATAGAGCACGTACTCCTCATAGCAGCTTAACTAAGCTGGCACGTGAGTGGATTAATGGGGTGTGGCTAAGCCACACCCCTTAATGCGCTATTTTGCCGGCTTTTGTAAAA
>LDZQ01000375.1_pt1 | contig 67404 bp, 66 predicted proteins | sample 615361 | NCBI WGS metagenome assembly LDZQ01 (sample SAMN03408297, study PRJNA278302) | terrestrial metagenome | isolation source: oil reservoir sample I2 | place: USA: Alaska, North Slope, Ivishak formation | collected 2013 | reverse complement strand
TCTCCTCGCCTATCTTTGAAATAGTTCCTTTACCGAATATCAACTTGGTAGGATTGTGAAAAACGAAGTTTTCCACTTTACATCACCTCGAAGAAATTATAATACAGCATCACGAGCCCAGACGACTGTGAGGACTAAGGTTTTGATTCTGTGTGATGGGGTCTGCACAGGGACACTCAGATGAAGATACTACTCAACGAAGAAAAAACGCAAAGCCCCTGAAAAATCAGGGGCTCATCCTTCTTCCAGGAGAGAGTTGTTCTGAATCTGCACTCTGTAGCTCGATTCATGGTTGTAGAATCTTTTGAAGTATTCTTCTACGATCACTTTAGCCATCTGCTCTCTGTTCAGCGACTTTATCTTTTCGTACGATGCCAGACATATCAGTTCGCGCGGTCCGTTCTGGAAAATGACGAGTTCTTCGCTGAGCAACGTGGCATCTATTATCGCCAGTTCGTTCTTGCTTTCAAGCAGCTTGAACTCATCCACGCTCTTGATTCTGCCAAACTCTATGCCTTCGCCAAGAAAATTGTTTAGGCTCTCATCGTCGAACATCACCAGCGACAGCAAGATCCTCGGTATCTTGTCCTGATAGACATACAGACACACGTTGAAGGTCCCAAACTGCACAGTGTTGAAAGAGGACCCATGAAGGGAGAAAATTTGCTTGAGCGTCTCTTCGGAAGCGTGTAGATCCGTGTACTGAACGGTGAAGTTGTCCAGCAGCGTCATTTTTCACCATACCTTTCGAGGAAATGCTGATAAAGCTTTTCGTTCTCCCTGACGATCTGCAGCGCGAACTCGGCGTGATGTTTCGCATAACCGTTGCCTATGATCATGTCCACGTCTTTGCCTATGCCTTCGGCACCCAGTGCGGCCTTGGTGAAACTCGTCGCCATGGAAAAGAAATAGATTTTTCCTCTTTCCTTCGCGCAGAGTATCGAGGTCATTTCGGTGTCTGGAACGTTCACGACGTTGATTACCACGTCCGCGAGTCTTCCACCGGTAACTTCAACAAACTTTTCGTAGGATGAGACGGCGTCCTGCGCGTCGGAAACGAAGACATCGTCAACGAAACCAAGCTTTTTGAGCTGTTCTATCGATCTTTCAGAATGAACGAGCGCCACGACCCTGCCCGTCGGGCCTGCGTACTTCTTCGCCACATAACTGCACAGCACTCCAGACTTGCCGCCCGCACCGATGACGAGCACTAAGTCGGAAGGTGAAACGAGCCTTGCGGTTTGAATCGGAGCGCCTGCGACATCGAGCACGGCAAGCGCTACGGACTCAGGCATGTCCTGAGGCAGGCGAGCGAACACACCTGTTTCGAAGAGTATCGCTTCAGCTTCGACGTCCACCTGATCTCTGTCCAGATATACCTTCTTTATCTTCTTCAAATTCAGAGGCGTCAAGCTCAGCGAAACGAGCGTTGCGATCTTGTCGCCAACCTTCACATCGACGTTCAGATCTTTCCCTATAGCCTTCACCTTGCCTATGAGCATACCTCCAGAACCCGTCACGGGGTTGTGCATTTTGCCTCTCTGCTCGACGATCTGCATTATCTTTTCTGCGACTTTCTGTTCGTCCGCCCCCACTTCACGCTTGATCTGAGCAAAAGAAGCTGCATCGATATTGAGCCTGATTACGTCGATCAGAATCTCGTTGTCGTAAAGTTTGCTCGTGTCGTTGTCCAGCTTCCAAGCAGGTTGCGGCAACTTCCCCTTCGGTTCGATCACTCTGTGTCTGCCGAATGGATCTCCTCTCACGTTCATCCCTCCGGAACCGAAGCGGGGGCTGAAGCCCCCCGCTCAGACTCACAAGCCTTCTTTTTCGAGCTCTCTTTTGATCTCGGCCTCCGCCCACGCCAGACCTTCTTCTATGGTCTTTTTACCGTACAGAACATCGCTCACCATTGTGCCAACGATGGATCTTATCTCAGCCCAGACTCCGATCTGTGGATCGAACACACCGTACGGGAGCTGGATCAGAGGAACCTCGGCGGCTGGATCTTCCGCAACCAACTTCTTCCATATCGCAGTTTCGGTCGCACTCTTTCTCACAGGCAGATAACCCGTCTTGACGGCCCAGTAGGCGGTGATCTCTGGAGAGATCAAGAATTTCATGAACTCCCAGGCTGCCTTCTTCTCTTCAGGTTTCGCCGTGCTGAACATGATCACGTCGGTTCCTGCGAACTGAACGTTTCTCGTTTTCCAGACGGGTACAGGAGCCCACGTCCATCCATGCTTACCCCTGGAAGCGGCATCAACGTAAGGCTTGCTCGCAACCGTCTCTATGAACATCGCGATCTTGCCTTCACCAAACGGTCCATCCAGATAGCCACCCTGCACGAGCGCGTACTTGTCCTTAAGATCGAGCAGGAACTGAAGAACTTCCCTCGATTCAGCACTGTTGATCGTCACCTTCCATTTGCCGTCGGGACCTTTCTGGAGTATGGAACCGCCGTTGAGCGCCAAAAAGACCTGGAAATGGTCCACGGTGGATCTGAAGCCAAAACCGTACTGATCGATCGTGCCATCGTTGTCAAAGTCTTCGGTCAGGAGTATCGCAGCCTTTTTGAGCTCGCCGATGGTTTCGGGTATCTTGAGACCGGCGAGTGCGAGCGCATCCGTGTTCACGTACAGAACGTAGATGCTCTTGTTGAACGGTACTGCGTAGATCTTATCGCCCCAGGTGCAGTTCAATCTCATCGGCTCCCAGATGTCTTCCCACTCGGCTTTGGAAAGCCCTATCTGCGGATCGTTGACGTAGCTGTTGAGGACTTCGACGATTCCAGAGTAAATGAGCTTCGCTGTCCAGTTCGAATAGGCCTGCGATATCGTTGGAAGTTCTCCCGCCTGAGCAGCGGCAAGGAGCTTCTGTTGTAGCGCTGAGTAGTTTCCGATGTAGATCGCTTCAACCTCGATGTCGGGATGCTGCTGGTTGAAGAAGTTGACGATCTCCTGCAATGTCTTACCATGTCCACCGCCCATCGCATGCCAGAACGTGACCTTGACCTTTGCCACCGTGAGTGTTACAAGCATCAGCGCGAGTAAAACGACGAGAAACCTTCTCATCCACCAACACCTCCCTCAAGCAACCTTTTATAAATGTCAAGCACCCTGTTTCTGAGAGAAGCCAGATCGAAGTTGTTCTCAATTACGATGCCTTCCTCGACGATATCCTTCTGTGCCGCGAGCCGCCTTTGAATCTCTTCTTGACTCAAGCCCTTTTTCTCAAGCCTTTCGACGATCTTTGCTTCGTCACATTTAACAGTGATGATCACGTCACACAGCTCTGCCAGTCCGATCCTCCTCAACAGCGCTGCGTCCAGCACCACAACGTTCGAACAGCCTTCGATCATCTTGAGCACTCTATCTTTGATGACTGGATGAACGACGCTCTCGAGGATTCTCAACTTTTCTTCGTCTTCAAAGACTGCCTTCGCGAGCTTCTTCCTGTCGACCTCACCCTGACAGAAAATCTCTGGACCGAACAGCTGTCTCAAGCGATCCTTCACAGTTTCTTCTTTCAGCACCTCGTGTCCAATTTTGTCGACATCTATGACCTGGGCTCCGAGTTCTTTCAAAATTTCCGCCACGGTGCTTTTTCCACAGCCCATCTTTCCCGTCAGACCAACCACCAACTTCAGTGGATCCTTTCCCCCTTGCCGAGCAACGGCTCAATCTGGGCGAACTCCTCTTCTGTGACCACGATCAGAGCTGGTTCTGTCCCAACCTGGTTGTAGAACTCGACGAACTTCTTTTCCACATCGACTCCCTCGTTCACAACCACAACGTAGACGTTCTCGCCCAGTGGGCCTTCATCCACGTGATACAGGCACTTGGGTTTGAATATCTCAAGGATCTTCTGCGTCATTCGATCACGACCTTTTTCGATAGTTCTGGAAACGCCATCTTCTCAAAACCTTTTCTTCCCATCAAAGAGTAGGTTATCTGTTTGCCGAGTTCGACACCAGGCTGATCATACGGATTGATCTTCAAAAGCTTTCCCATCAACGCCGTCGTGAACTCGTAGTACATGAAGAACTGACCGAGCTCGTACGCGTCGATCGACGGGAAAATCACCCTCATGCTCGGACGGTTGTTGAAAGCGAGGGACCTTTCCGTTCCAAACAGCTCGTTCCTGAGCAGGTTCGATAGCTTCTTACCCCCAAGATAAGAGATCTCCTCATCGTCGTGTATCGAGGGTATCAGAATGTCCCTGTCGAAGTTTTCGACCTCCACGAACGTTATGGTCTTGTCATCCGGCCCTTCGTTGTAGAGCTGAACCTGTGAATGTTGATCCACCACACCAAGTGCTTTTATCGGTGTCAGTCCCTCGTGTACCACTTCTTTCTCGAGCGAGTATTTCTTTCCCAGACTCTCTGCCCACAGCTGTCTGAACCAGTCTGCGAGCGTGTACAGACGGTTCGTATACGGCATCATAACACTGATGCGTCTTCCCTTGAGCTTGTGCAGATAATGACAGGCAGCCATCATCGCCGCGGGATTCTTCCACATGTCTAGCACAACGCATTTCGCGTACGCATCTTTTGCACCGTCGATGAGGGCCTTGATGTCAACACCTATGGCCATGGCAGGCAGCAATCCCACCGGGGAGAGGACGCTGAACCTGCCACCGAGCTCCGGCGGGATATCGAGTGCGACGATCTTTTCTCTCTCAGCAATCCTCCTGAGCAATCCTTTCTTCGGATCGGTCGTGAACACGATGTGTTCTGCGGGGTTCAACCCTCTGACTTCCAGCAGGCCTCTGACAATCTGATAGTGCGCCAGACACTCGGCGGTCGAACCAGACTTGGAAACCACGTTGAAGATCGTATAGCGCGGATCTATTCGATCGAACACACTCGCGGTGTAGTCCGGATCGACGTTCTCAAGGAAGAAGATCCTCAAATAACCTCCACGCTCAGATTTTGAAAGATAGTTCCAGTCGAAAGGCTTCAGTGCATTCGCGAGCGCGGCCGCCCCAAGGCTCGAACCACCTATACCTATCACGACCAAGGTGTCGAAGTTCAAGATCCATTCCCTCAAATCCTCGACAGCGTCCATCAGGTTCCTGTCGAACAGCACCTTCACGAAAGCCGGTTTTTCCCTCGCAATCTCTTCGACAAACCGAGTCAGAGTCGGCTGAAGCTGTGAAAACTCCTCCTCGGTCACACCACCCTTCACGTTCGGTTCGAACATGAAACTGAAATCGAACCTGAGCATAACAATCACTCCTCAATAGACCAGAACGGAACGCACATCGTAACCTTTCAGCCTCTCACGTGGATTGAGATAACTAAGCTCTATGAGAAAACACATTCCCGTCACTTCGCCACCAACGTTCTTCACTAAGTTGGCTATTGCTGCGGCCGTACCACCAGTTGCCAAGACGTCGTCCACGATGACCACACGCTGACCTTGCTGCAGAGCGTCCGAATGCATGTGAAGCTGAGCAGTCCCGTACTCCAAGCTGTATTCGATGGAGACGGTTCTGTAGGGCAGTTTCCCGGGTTTCCTCACCGGAACAAAACCCTTGCCGAGCCTGTAAGCAAGAGCCGCACCGAAGATGAAACCGCGCGCTTCGGGAGAAACGATTAGATCAAACCTCATGTCCTGCAGGATCTTCGTCATCTCGTCGATCGCCTTCTGGAGAGCTGCAGGATTCTTAAGCAGAGGGGTGACGTCTCTGAAGATGATACCCTTTGCGGGAAAATCGGGAATATCCCTGATGAAAGTTTTCAGCTCCACAACGCTCACCGTCCTTTTTCAAGTCTCACAAGTACATTTTAGCAAAAAACAAGATCGCGCGGGTCCTCCGCGCGATCAAACCGCTGCTGCTTTCTTGACTTTTCCTGCCTTCAGGCATTTGGCACACACTCTCATGGTCTTGATCGTTCCATCCTCGAGTACGACTTTTACCCTCTGGACATTCGGTCTGAACATCCTCGGTGTGTGCCTGTTCGAGTGACTCACGTTCTTACCAGCTACGGGACCTTTTCCGCAGATTTCACACCTTTTCGCCATGTCGCATACCCCTTTCCCGTCCAGCCGAGACAATCTTACCAGATATGTTTGAAGTTTTCAAGAATTCCGTTAGGATAGTATCAAAACAACTGAGAGATGGGGAGGGAAAGACATGGTTCTTCGAGGCGAAAGAATCATCCTGAGACCCGTCGAGCTTTCTGACATCGACAGGTTGTTGAACATCAACGACGAGGAGGTGAGACAGTATCTTCTGAGCGTGTTTCCGCTGAACAAGATCAGGGAGGAAGAATGGGTGAAGAATCTGTACACCGGCCAAAGAGACATCGTCTTCGCCATCGCCATGGCGGAAACGAACCAGCTCGTTGGAACGACGGGTTTACATTCCATCGACTGGGTGAACAGGTGTGCCGAGTTCGGCATTGCTGTCACTGACAAAAGTTACTGGAATTCAGGTCTCGGGACTCAAGCCACTCAGCTCACGTTGAGATACGCTTTCGAGTATCTGAACATGAACAGGGTACAGCTTCGTGTGTACGAATACAACCATCGTGCGATCCACGTCTACGAAAAGTGTGGCTTCGTGAGAGAAGGAATACTGAGAAAAGCAAGGTATCTGAAAGGCGAGTACTACGATGTCATCGTGATGGGCATACTGGCGAAAGAATACTTTTCAAAACGATCTTCCGCACAATATTCTGAGTAACATTTCTGATCGGTATGCCAGGTCTGAGTCCTTCGTGAGCGTACGTCTATATATGGAAAACATGGAAAACAATGTATTAATAGTACGATTCGAAAAGATAATGCAAGAAAAACGAAGATAACTTTGAGATTCAACCGAATTCTTCTCGGTCATGAGTTCCTGTTGTGAACGTTACCGGGAAGAAACCGAAATCCACGTTTGAAAATTGGTAATACCACTTTTAAAATAAAACTGTGAACGGTTCTTTTCAAAATTCAACCGAAGGGGGGATGTCTGTGAGAAAGTGGTTGGTCTGTTTAGCAGTGTTGTTCACACTCACGCTTATGGCTGCAACCGTACGCGTTCTGCTCTGGGACGATGCACTCACACAGGCTTTGAGAGAAGGATTGCCTGAATTTGAGAAGAAGACTGGCATCAAGGTGGAGCTCGAACTTGTACCGAGCGGCACGCTACTTCAGAAGACGCTGATCAGCGTGACTGCGGAAAGGTCTGACTACGATCTCATCGCTGTGGACGAACCGAACATACCCTTGCTCGCTCCTCTTTTGCTGCCGTTCACACAGTGGCCGGGGACACAATTCTACACGCGACCGAGCATGGCAGACATCATGCCGCTGGCTCTGGAAGCTGGCCAGTGGAAAGGAGAGTTCAAGGGACTGCCCGTCAATGCAAACGTGTACATATGGTTGACCAGAAAGGACATCATTGAAAAGTACAAGGACGAGTTCAAAAAGGAATACGGCTATGAAATGAGAGTTCCAAAGACTCTGCAGGAACTTCTGGACATGGCGAAGTTCCTGTCGAAGAAAGGCATCTACGGTTGGGCTCCTTTCACAAAACCAACGGAAGGTGCCACCTGCGAAGCGATCTGGATGTTTGAAAGTTTCGGCACCAAGGTCCTTCAAGTTACAGACAAGGGCTACAACGTGGTTCTGGACAAACAGAAAGCCATAGAAGCCATCAACTTCTACAAAGAACTCCTGAAGTATGCGCCTCCCGGTGCACTGGATTACGGTCACGCTGAAAGGGTTGCCGCATTCTCAAGAGGAGAGGTCTTTTCCATGTTCAACTGGCCGGCGCTGGTCCCCGACATAGAGAACCCTGAGAAATCACTCGTCGCAGGCAACGTCATATACACAGAACCACCGGCCGGTCCGGCGAAGGCAGCGGCTGTGAGAGGTTGTTGGATAGTGGCGATACCACTCGCCGCGAAAGAAAAAACAGCAGCCGCAGAATTCGCTTACTGGTGGATGTCCGTGGAAACCGGTAGAAAACTGATACCGAAAGGTCTGACACCAGCGAGGGAATCTCTGCTCAAAGATCCGGTTTATTCCAAGGAAAGACCCTGGTTCCTGGGTATATACCAGTCCATGCAGTACGCTGTTGAAAGACCCAGATTCGAAAGATACCCCGAAGTTTCACAGGTCATAAGGAACAACTGGCTCGATGCGGTATCTGGAAGAGTTTCACCCGAAGTTGCCGTTGACAGGATGGTCGAGGAAATCAATGCAGTACTCAGGAAATATGGCTACTGACCCTAAAAAGAGGGGGCGGGCTATCGCCCCCTTTTTCGTCTTCGTTCTCCCTGCTCTGATAGTCGTTGGTGTGATTCTGGCTTATCCTGTCATTTACGCTCTTGTGATCTCGTTGACCGACAGAGAGCTTCTGTATCTGGGAAAAACGAACTTCATCGGCCTGAGGAACTATTCTGAGATGATCAGAGACAGGAATTTCTGGCATTCTTTCAGATTGCAGCTTGGATTCATTGCGATCGCAATACCCATAGAGCTGGTGATTGGCCTTTTCGTGGCGATCCTGTTCAACAGAGAGTTCCCATTTTCGAAAACTTTGCGTTCGCTCCTAATGCTCCCGGTTTTTGTGCTACCTGTTCTTTCGGGTTTGACGTGGCGTTTGATGCTCCAGCCGAGTTATGGCGTGCTGGCGAGCTTCTTCAGCGCGATCTCGCTCGGACCAACTGCGTGGCTTGCAGACACCAAGTACGCGTACGTGGCGATACTCCTTCAGGACATTTGGCGTATGTGGCCTTTCATGTTCATGATCATCTATGCGGGCCTTTCCTCGATGCCCTCAGAGTACGTTGAGGCAGCGAGGATAGACGGCGCGAACTTTTTCCAAAGGTTTTGGTACGTTCTGTTGCCTTACCTGAAATCCGTCATAGCGACCGCTTTCCTTCTCAGACTGATAGACGCTTTGAGGATCTTCTCAGAGGTCTATGTGATGACCTATGGTGGTCCATCGAACGCAACGATGCTTCTTTCTCTGTACATACACAAACAGGCGTTCGAATTTGGAAGACTCTCTTATGCTGCTTCCGTTGCCGTGTTCCTCCTGATGGTGGCACTTTCCATATCCTACTTCGTAGTCAAACGCGGACTGCGTGGTGAGATCGAGTGAGAAGAAGGGTGATCTCCTTCATCGTTTTGTCGGTTGCTCTTTTGATCGTGCTGATCGAGCTCTTCCCAATAATGGTCGTGATCGTCAACGGTTTCAAGAGGGACATAGATATCTGGAGTAAGAATCCTTTCTACTTCAAGCCGACCTTGAGGAGTTACCAGCTGATCTTCACACACAGGGAGTTTCCGAGGTCTTTGAGAAACTCTTTAGTCGTTGCCAGTCTTTCTGCACTCGTTTCTGTCTCACTCGGTTCGATGGCAGCCTACGGACTGAGCAGGTTCAACTTCAAATTCAACGACGCTCTGATCTTCATCTTGCTCATGGTCCGAATGATACCGCAGATATCGCTCGCCGTTCCCTTCTACATGATCTTCAGATCGGTCGGCCTGAACGACACCGTGCTGGGTCTGTCACTCGCACACATAAGTTTCAATCTGCCATACGTGGTGGCGCTGTTGCTACCCTTCTTTTCGTCGATCCCTCGAGAATACGAAGAGGCAGCGAAAGTGGATGGGTGTAAAACGTTTCAGATATTTTTGAAAATCTTCTTCCCGCTCGCCTCGGCCGGGATCGTGGTCGCTGCGGTCTTCGCGTTCCTGATGTCCTGGAACGAGTTCATCTACGCTCTTGTCCTGACCGGTACGAGAGCGAAAACTGCTCCCATCGTGGTGAACGCGTTTTTAGGTCAGTACGCGCCCCTGTGGGGACAGCTTTCCGCCGCGGGAACGATAATGTTGCTTCCCGTGTTCGCCGTGACGTTGAGTCTTCAAAGGTACATAATAAGAGGCCTTTCGGCCGGTGGTATAAAGGGGTGATGTGTCATGCTGTTCTTTCTGGACAGTGCAAAGCTGGATGAAATTGAGTATGCGATCAAAAGGTGGAAAATCGATGGCATCACGACGAATCCCAGACATCTTGCAAACGCTCACATGAGAGTCGAAGAGTTTGTCGATAGGATCAAACCGCTGGTTGAAAACACAAACATCAGCGTGAGCATAGAGGTCAACCCACATTTGAACGAGGCTGAAAGTATGGTCGAAGAAGCTCAGAGGCTTGCTTCCATGTGCGAAAACTTCGTCATAAAGATCCCCGCAACCGAGGCTGGCTTCGAAGCGCTGAGCGTGCTCAGCAAGAAGGGCGTGAAGGTGAACGTAACGCTGGTCTTCAACGTGGTTCAGGCTCTTCAAGCCGCCAGACTTGGCGCTTACTACATCAGTCCCTTTGTTGGCTGGAAAGAAGAGAGGGGAGATTACGATCAAAACTTCATAAGCAACGTCGTGAAGGCTGTGAAAAACTACGGCTTTAAGTCAAAGATCCTGATCGCCGCAGTCAGATCCGCACGACACTTCACCGAGGCGGCCTTGGCTGGAGCGGATATCATAACGGCGTCTTTTGAGGTTTACAAGAGATCTTTCGAGAACCCTTACTCGAGCCTCGGACTGGGCATCTTCAAGGATTCCTGGGACCAGATTCAAAAGTGAAACGGAGGTGACAGAGAATGCTGGGGTTTTTGGTTCACAAAGATGGTGACGACGTGGGCGTTGCCGTCGTTGATCTGAAGAAAGGAGAAACCGCCCGTGGAAGGACCCTGGAAGGCAACACGGAGTACGAGATTCAGGTTCAGCAGGATATACCCCTGGGGCACAAAATAGCGTTGCGGGATATCGAGCAGGGTGAAAAGGTGAAAGAATACGGAGAAATCATAGGCGTCGCGACGAAAAAGATCATGAAAGGCGAACACGTACACGTTCACAACATACGCACTCTCAGGTGGGGGTGAGACGAATGGAAAGACAAATACTGGCTTACAGGAGAGAAAACGGTAAAGTGGGAATCAGGAACTACGTTCTGCTCATAACCATCGACGATATATCCAACGCCGTGGTGGAAGCGGTGGAAAAAGCCGTCGCAGGAACGCTGGCCATACCACATCCGTACGGGAGGCTCCAGTTTGGAAAAGACCTCGAACTTCTCTTCAGAACTCTCATAGGCACAGGCTCGAACCCGAACGTTGCGGCGGCCATCGTCGTTGGGATCGAACCGAAGTGGACCACCATCGTTGCGGAAGGGATAGCAAAGGCGAATAAGCCCGTCGAAGCGTTCTGGGTTGAAGGCAGCGGACAGATAAAAACGATCGAAAGGGTTATGAGGACGGCGGTGAAGATGGTCGAAGATGCGACGAACCTGCGTCGAGAGCCAGTCGACATCAGCGAGCTGTTGATCAGCCTGAAGTGCGGTGAATCAGACACGACTTCGGGCCTTGGCGCGAACAAAGTCGTTGGAAGGTTCACAGAGAGGTTTTTGAGCATCGGTGGAACGGTCCTGTTCGGAGAAACGACCGAACTGACCGGGGCAGAACACATCGTCGCAAGCAGGTTCAAAGACGAAAGAGAACGTGAAAAGTTCCTGAAGTTTTTCGAGGAATACCAGCAGCTGGTGAAATCACAGGGTGTGGATCTGCTGGGCTCGCAACCGACCGAAGGAAACATAGCAGGTGGTTTGAGCACCATAGAGGAAAAGGCGCTTGGGAACATCCAGAAGATAGGAAATGCGATGATCGATGGCGCACTCGACTACGCCGAGCCGCCGAAGGGAAAGGGTTTGTACTTCATGAACACTTCTTCCGCAGCCGCCGAAGCCGTGACGCTGTTCGCTGCAGCCGGTGCCGTGATACACCTTTTCCCGACGGGTCAGGGCAATCCCATAGGAAATCCTATCTTACCGGTCGTGAAGATCACGGCAAATCCTAAGACTGCCGCGAACATGTCCGAGCACATCGACGTGGACGTATCCGCCGTACTGAGAGGAGAGATGAATCTTGATCAGGCTGCGGACATGCTCTGGAAAAGAGTGGTTGAAACCGCGAACGGCAGGATGGTGAAAGCAGAGATACTGAACCACAAGGAGTTCGTTTTGACGAAACTCTATCCAAGTGCATGAAGGGAGTGGTTGGTTTGAAAATGCTCGTTGCTGGAAAGTTGATCGATAGGCCAAAGAAGATAGAGGTTCGATTCCCATACGACGGCTCTGTCGTGGACACTGTGCCCATCGCTGAGGAAGAAGACATCGAAACGGCCATCTCGAATGCTCTGGAAGGCGCAAAGATCATGAAGAAAACCCCCGCGTGGAAAAGGGCAGAGATACTGTTCAACACGGCTTCTCTGATTCTCAAAAACAAAGAGAGGATCGCTCAGACTCTGACACTTGAAGTCGGAAAAACTATCAGGGAAGCAACGGCCGAGGTCGAGAGAACCGCAGAGATATTCAAGTTGGCGTTTGAAGAAGCGAAGAGGATACACGGAGAGACACTACCTTTCGACAGCGTCAAAGGTTCAGAGAAGAAGCGTGGCTACTTCGTCAGGGAGCCCGTTGGAACAGTCCTCGCCATAGTGCCCTTCAACGTCCCACTGGCTCTGTGCGCACACAAAGTTGCTCCGGCGATCGCAGCAGGTAACTCTATCATCGTGAAACCAACTTCCCAGACACCTCTGAACGCCCTCATACTCGGCGAACTTCTTCTGGAAGCTGGTATGCCGGCACAGGCGATCAGTGTTTTGACCGGCCCGGGTGGTAGCGTGGGAATGAGGCTGGTACGGGATGAAAGGATCAGACTCGTCAGTTTCACAGGGAGCGTCGAGGTGGGAAAACAGATCGCTCAAAACGCTGGTTTGAAGAAACTTTCTTTAGAGCTCGGCTCGAACACTCCCTTGATAGTTTGCGAGAGTGCAAATATAGACAGGGCCATTGATGCGACCATCGCTGGAGGCTTTTCAATCGCAGGACAGGTGTGTATATCGGTACAGAGAGTCTTTGTGCACAGGAAGATATACAAAGAATTTGTAGACAAATTAGTTGAAAGACTCGCAAAGCTGAAGATCGGTGATCCAAGGAAGGAAGAAACGCAGATGGGACCAGTGATAGACGAACAGAACGCCAAGAGGATCGTGGAATGGTTCGAAGAAGCAAGAGGGAAAGGTGCGAAGGTTGCCACAGGAGGCACACGCAACTACACCTTAGTGGAACCAACCGTGCTCTTGGAAGTTCCAGGCTCGTGCAAGATCATGACTGAGGAACTCTTCGGTCCCGGAGTAGCGGTGAACAGCTTTGAGAATCTCGACGAGGCGATCAATCTGGCAAACTCCACTCGCTACGGTCTTCAAGCGGGTATCTTCACCAGCAACATCTTCGAAGCAATGAAAGCGATAGAGGAACTGCTGTTCGGTGGTGTGATCGTTAACGATGGGCCACGATACAGAGCGGACTTCATGCCCTATGGTGGATACAAAGAGAGCGGAATAGGAAGAGAAGGTGTGAGATTCGCGATAGAGGAGATGACCGAGATAAAGACGGTGGTGATTGACACGAGGGAGTGAAGAACGTGGAACAGCTCAAGGTTGCTTTGATCCCCCTGGTGAGGAGCACCTACGACGTAGAAGAGGGCAGGAGGGTGTTCCAAAAACAGCTGAGCCTTTTGAAAAGGTTCAGAGATGTGCGCTGGTACGCGCCATCACAGGTCGTCGAGTACATCGAATCGATGACGAATTTTTTAAACACGCTAAAGAAAGAATCGATAGACGCCATAGTTCTGCTGAGCGCAACGTTCCATCTTGGAGATCTCGCGTTGAGCGTCTCATCCGAGTTCGAAAACGTTCCGATTATGTGCTGGGCCGTGCCGGAGCCGGACTATCGTGGCGGCAGAGTGAGGCTGAATTCTCTGGTTGGTGCGCATCTGGACTTCTCCAACCTTTACAGATCTGGCAGAAGAAACGTTCGATTCATTTACGGAACTGTCGAGGACGAAAAATTCATCGAAAAGCTTTCACGCTGGTTCAACGCGATCAGGGCGATCAAAATCTGGAAAGATGCGAAGATAGGTTTGATCGGTGGTCACGCCAGATCTTTCATGAACATGGACGTCTACGAACCTGAACTGTTCAGAGAATTCAAAATCATCGTGGAAGTGCTCCCTCTGGAGACGGTGTTCAATCACAGTCCGGCAGAAGAAGAGGTTCGAAAGATCGAAGACGAGTACAGAAAGATATACCGATACGACGAAAACATGGACGATGTGAGACTGGAAAAGGTCGCGAAGCTGGCCGCCACGTTTCGAAGCATCGCCCAAACGACGAGATCCTCGGCCCTCGCAATAAGATGCTGGCCCGAGTTCGCGATGCACTACGGTGTTTCGCCGTGCGCCGCGATGAGCTACAACATGGCCAGCGGATTGATCACAGCCTGTGAAGGCGACATTATGGGTGCCGTCACGATGCTCACCCTGAAAGCTTTCGGCTGTGAAGAGATGTATCTTTCAGATATCAGCCAGATCTTTGAAGAAGAAAACGCTCTGCTCTTCTGGCACTGCGGTGTTGCACCGCACACCCTCTGGGATGGACGATCCGAAAAGACGCTGGACACCTATTTTGCCGCTGGAAAAGGTGTGACTGTGGGATTCGTTCTCAAGCCAGGACCTGTGACGATAGCGAGGATAGACCACACAGAAGGATGGTCTCTCTTCCTGGCGAAAGGTGAGGCACTAGAAACAGAAAAGTTGTTGAAGGGCACGTACGTGAAAGTGAAAGTCAGAAACGCTACCCGGCTGGTCGAATCGCTTGTGCAGAAGGGTTTTGCCCACCACGTTGTCATGGCTTACGGAGACTGGTACGAAGACCTCCTCGAGCTGGCAACGATGAGGGGATGGAAGGTACATGCTGAGACTTGAAAAGGGCTTTAAACTGTATCTTTCCAACGATCTGCTGTTCGACGGTGAAGTGCACGAAGCGGATGCAGCGCTGTTCTTAAAAAACGCGCATGGCCACTTCAAGATCAGAACGAGGTTGAGCAACGTCAGGAAAATTGATTCAGATGCTGTAAAACTCGTTTCTGAAGATCCCATCACTCTGAGGATCTCTTCGAGAACCCCGAACTGTTTGATCGTGAAGTTGAGGGGGTTCAAGAACGAAAACATCTACGGTGGAGGAGAGCAGTTCAGCCGGCTGAACCTGAAGGGCAAAAGATTTCCGATCTTCGTTCAAGAGCAGGGTATCGGAAGGGGCTGGAATCTGGCATCGTTGATTGCCTCGTTCAAGGGGGTCAGGGGCGACTGGTACACAAGTTATTTCCCACAGCCCGTTTTCTTCTCAAGCGCCGGATACGGTGTTGTTATCAACACGAACAAACTCGTTGTGGCGGACTTCAGGAACAAGGACGAAACGATCTTCGAAGTTTACGACACAGAGTGCGAACTCATCTTTCTGGATGGCCAACTGAAAGACCTGGTTCGAAGATTTCACACGCTCTTTGGTAGACCCATCGAAGTGAGCGATTGGGTCTTTGGAGTTTGGATAGCGAGCCAGGGCGGGATAGAAGAAGCACAGAAAGTGATTGAAACCTGTGAACGCTGGAACATACCGCTCACGGCGCTCTGGTGTCAGGACTGGTGTGGAAAGAACCTGACGAAGTTTGGAAGGCAGGTCTACTGGAACTGGAGTTACGACACGAAGGATTATCACGATCTTCCAGAGTACATAAGTAAATGGAAAGAAAAAGGCGTTCATTTCCTCGGCTACATAAACCCGTTTCTTATAAAGGGCGGGCCACTCTATCAGGAGGCTCTGAGAAACGATTTTCTTGTCAAGAACGAAAAGAATGAACCTTACGACATCGTCGTGACGACCTTTCCAGCCGGTCTGATCGATCTGACCAACAGAGATGCCTTCGAGTGGTACAAGAAGATCATCAAAGAGAACATGATTGGTATCGGGATGAGTGGCTGGATGGCAGACTATGGAGAGTACCTGCCCACGGACGCGAGGTTGAAAACCGCGGATGGCCTGAGTTATCACAGCGCTTACGCTGTCGACTGGGCGAGACTGAACTGTGAAGCGGTCGAAGAGACGAACAGAGACGTGATCTTCTTCATGAGGGCAGGATACCTCGGGTCCACGAAGTATTCTTTCGCCTACTGGGCTGGGGATCAAAACGTGGACTGGTCGAAGAGCGATGGGCTTGCCTCCGTGATCCCGGCGATGCTGAGCATGGGCATGTGCGGTGTGAAACTGATGCACTTCGATACGGGTGGGTTCACCTCTCTGCTGTGGCTCAAGAGAACTCCAGAGCTCTTCATGAGATGGACGGAAATCGGAGCGTTTTCACCCATCATGAGGACGCACCAGACGAACCGACCATTCAAAAACCTTCAGTTCGACTCTCATCCAGACGTGCTGAAACACTTCGCGCGCATGTCGAAGATCCACTGGCTCCTGAAAGACTATCTGAAACAACAGCTGAAGAAAGCCAGCGAAGAAAACCTGCCCTTGGTGAAACATCTGGCAATGAATTATCCGAGCGATCCAAACTGTCACAGGTTGATCTACCAGTACCTGCTTGGCGACGATATTTTAATCGCTCCTGTCATAAAGCCACACGCAGAAAGATGGAAAGTCTATCTTCCCGAAGACAAATGGGTACACCTCTGGACAGCGAAGAAATTCACAGGCGGATGGGTCGAAATCGATGCGCCGCTTGGTTATCCACCGGTTTTTCTGAGAGAAGATTCATCGCTGGCTCAAGATCTTCTGATCAAACTTCGAGATGTTCTCTGATGGTATCGTAATGGAGCTTTATGGCCCTGAGCAATTCGTCCTGACTGCCCTGCGAGACGGCCCGCAGTATCCTTCTGTGGTTTTCGATCGATCTTTTCTGGTATTCTTCGTCCCACAGATAATCTCTTTTCAGGAACAGCCAGATCTTGGTCTTCATGTAATCCGTCAGATGGTCCAGAAACGAATAAACGATGGAGTTACCAAAGGCCTTGGAGAAGATCTGGTGGAATCTCACATCGCTCTCTATAACTTTCTCCAGATCGTCCTTTAAGAAGTTGGTCTCCATGCTCTGAACCATGTACTCCATGTCCTGGATCATGTCGTGGGTAATGTTTTTCAAAAACATCCTCGCTATCGTGGACTCCAGAAGCTCACGCGCGTCGATGACTTCCTCAAGATCGTACTCTATCGAGCCATTCTGAAAATTCAACTCGTTTGGGATCTTCAAAACGTAGTTTCCGCTCCCCTGTCTGCTCTCAATGATTCCACAGGCCTTCAGATAGCTCAGTGCCTCGCGAACGATGATCCTCGAAACACCGAGGCTTTCTGCTAGAAACCTTTCGTTTGGCAGTTTCTCTCCCACTTTCAACTTTTGCGAGACGATCAAGTTCTTGATCTGCTCAACGACGTGCTTGCTCTTCATATCGGTCGATTCCGTCCTCCCACCACAAGTTTATCACCGCTTCATGCAGGACTGTTTTGTTCGAAATCCCGACATTCACTATTTGCATTCACTATTTGATACGTGATCCTCATCCTTCCCAAAGATAGTCCCCAAAAAGAGCCCATAGGAGGAGCCATCGGAACAGACTTTGGCGTACCCTGTCTGATGGAATTAAGATAGGAAATTCATGAAACACAAAAGCTTAAGCGTCTTCAGAAAAAGCTTGCGAAAGCGAAAAAAGGTTCAAATAACAGGGCAAGGATACTCCACCTTTTAAAGAGAGAACATGAAAGGATAGCCAACAAAAGAAAAGACGCCCAGAATAAAGTGTTAGCTTTTCTCAAGCTCTATGGCAAAGTTGTCTTCCAAGATGATCACATAAAGCAATGGGCAACACTCTTTGGCAGTGCGGTTCACTCCTCGCAACACCTACCAGCCAAGAGTGTTTTGCCTGCGGGAAAAGACACAGACTTTCCCTTGCAGATAGAGTTATTAAGTGCGAATGTGGTTGGAACTACGATAAGGATGTTAATGTTGAAGTGGAAAGCCCACTACTTCAGTAGTGGGAAAAGGTCACCCAGACGCACCTCAGGCTCCTGTCGAGGAAGAATTCCCTGACGACTTCATAACCGAGCTTGGAAAGTTCCTTCTTCATCTGGGCACTCGAGCGCAGGATTCTGAACGCAGGGTAGAACCAGGCTGGATCGTTCTCGTCGGAAAGATTCGGAAAGTGATAGAAGATCAGAGCCTCTTTGGCATCACCAAGGAGCTTTCCCAGATCCAGCTGGGTTTCGACGCCTTCCAAGACGATGCGCCTTTTGGAATCTTTCGACGTTTCGATCCCGAGATCTTCGAGGAGCTGCGCGAAACTTTCGAGCGATTCTGCCTTTTCAACGTTGTCCCACCCGGTTTCGACAAGCATCTGGCGAAGCTGGGGTTCTTTCAGTTTCGTAAACGGTTCGACAACGAGTTCCTTTTCCAGCTCCTTGTATGCCTTTATGGACTCGTCAATCGGATACGGCACGGCGTAGAGCAAGCCTTTTTTCGATCTTTTCCACGCCCGGACCGGGTGTATCACACCGAGTGTGCAGAATTTCTCCGAGAGATTGCCCACCCACACGATGGGATCCGATTTTTCGAACCAGTTCAGTGTCGCGTTGGGGTAAAGTCCAGTATAGCCGAACCTGCCGAAAGCTATGTCGGCAAGCTTTTCGTTCTCTTCGACAGCTTTTATGTGGTGAGCGAAGGCTTTTTCTTTGTCAAATTTGCTGTAGAACTTCGCCATTCTGTAGTGGTACATGGGAAACTTTGAAGGCTCTTTTATCTTGCCCAAAAGCTCGACCGCCTTTTCGGCTTTGTCAGTGTGCACTGCTGAGACGTAGAGGGCCACGTCGCTGTCCGAGATCAGGTAGAGCTTTGAAACATCGTTTCCGGCGTATTTTTTGAAGTCTATCATGAATTCTTTCTGCTTAGCGTAGAATCTGTAAAGCTCTTCGTAGACTCCTTCGATCGTTGGATCGAGCCGCGTTTTGAGGTCCTCCACGATGGGTTTGATGAACTGAGACAGTTCCGGAACCAGTTCGATCGAGTGTCTGTAGGATCTTATGGCTTCGAGGAATCTGGACTCCTTCAGGAGATGGTCGGCGTACAGAGCTCTCGCCACGCCTTTGATCAGACTATCTTCATCTTCTAAAAACTTCTCCAGGAAGAGCTTTTTCTCGTTGTCCGGAAGGTGTGTGTAGACGAAAAGCAATCCTCCGACTCCGTTCTCGTGAACGAGCTTCTCGTACTGACCCGAGCACAGAAAATCGAGCAACAGATCCGCGTTTGTTTCCAACCGCTTCAGCAGCACGTAAGAAAACGGCGTGATCTGTGAGAGAAGTATCTCCTCGATCCTGACGGGCAGACGTTTTTCAACGACCTTTTCGTAGAAAGGTTGTGCGTTCAGACGCAAATTCTTCCTCTTCGCAAATTCTATGAGCTTTTTCAGACCGGCCAGAGCCTTCTCTACATCCTTCGCGCTCGCCCTGTTGAGCAGGTACTGAACCAGGTCTTCCCTCACATCCTCGTTCTTGCCAAACCTTTCGAGTGCTATCTTGTTGAACTTATCGTAGTCTTCCAGTTCTATGGCGGCGATCATGGCCAGAACGTCCGCCGTGGGAACGTCTTTAAAGCTCATGATCGTCCAGCCGAACTTCTCGATGTTGACCGACGCATGTTCCACAGCTTTCTTGAAGTCATTGTAGTGCTTCAAAAGACTCCGCCAGTCTTTTCTCTTGAAACTCACATGGATCAAAGAAAGGTACGGATCTGGATATTCCGGGACCGCTTGAATCGCTATTTTAGAAAGCTGTTCGGCAAGATCGTTCAGACCGGCATTGAGAAGATCCACCGAGAAGAGATAAAGAAATTCAAGACCTATGGCGGGAATCGAGGTGAGTCTCTTCAGAAGTTGCAAAGCCTGCCAGCCCACCTCGTTCGCTCGACACGCTGTGCCACCGGTTTTCTCTGTTTTGTACAGCTGCACCAGATAGTAGAGTCTTTCTGTGTCGTCCTTGCAGGCTTCAAGGTGCTTTCTTATCAAACTGGCTGTGCGCTCGTACTTCTGTTTCTTCAACTTTCTGGTCCAGATGTAGCCGTAGTGGTAGATCAAAAAGTTCGCGTTCACGACCTTTGGTTTGTATATGGCCTGGTTGTGCACGATGTTTTTGTAGTACACGGTACCGTTGCGAAAGATCCGTGGAGTTGAGGCGACCTCTGTTCTCTTGAAATCCCAGTCCAGATAGCTGAGGGTGGGTAAATAAACGGTGTTCACATCCGAAGGCAAACTCTCCAGAAAGCTTCTTATGTTCTTTTTGAAATCTTCCGAGACCTCTTCGTCTGCATCGTAGATGAAGACCCATTCGCACGTGGGATATTTCAAGGAATTGTTTCGCGCCTCTGAGAAATCGTTCTTCCAGGGATGAAAGTAGAGTTTGTCCGTGTATTCTCTGACGATCTGCGGCGTTCTGTCGGTTGAACCTGTATCGACAACGATGATCTCGTCGGCAACGTCCTTGATGCTATCCAGGGCACGCCTTATGTTGTGTTCTTCGTCCTTGACGATCATCGCGACGGAAAGAAGGCACTTTCTTTTCTGCAACGTTTGCACCTCCACTTAATTTTTCTCAGTTTTAGCTCTTCATTCCTTTCAGAACACCGTCGTTCATTGCGTAGATCTTCTCACACAGGTCCGAAAGCCAGTCGATTTCGTGAGAAACGATGATGAAACTGGTTCGATCCGAGTAGATCCTCAGCACGTCGTTTAGAATCCTTCTGCTCTTCTCGTCTAAGTCCGCCGTGGGTTCGTCCAGAAGAATCACCTTCGGTTCGAAAACGAAGGCCCTCGCAAGACAGGCCCTTTTGGCTTGACCGCCTGAGAGTTGCCAGGGTTTCTTGTTCAAAAGATCTTTCAGATCGAACAGCTGGGCGATCATTTCCACACGTTCCGTGATCTTCTCTTTTGAGATCCGTCTCAGCAACAAGGGATAAGCGATATTTTCAAAAACCGTTCTTCTCAAGAGAATAGGATGCTGCGCAACGTACGTGACTCTGCGTCTCAAACGTTCCATGTTCGTCTCGGTGACATCCTCCTCCAGGAACTGAAACTTCTTCCATGTTCCCTTCAGGAGAAGCGCGAGATTCAAAAGCAATGTTGTTTTTCCACTGCCAGATGGTCCAACGAGTCCGACGCAACTCTCTCCCATCTCGAACTTCTCTATGAAAAGCGTGAACTTCCCGTCGTAGCTGAATCTGAGCTGTTCCACGCTGTAAATGTTCATCTCTCCGACCTCTTTGAAAACAAAGTTGCCGTGAGGTTCACCGTGAAAGCAATGAAGAGAAGAATAATACCGGCGAGAATGGCCTTTTCGAACTGACCGGTGTTTGTATAGAGAACAATCGAGGTTGTCAGGACACGCGTTTTTCCAAGGATATTTCCCCCCACGATCATGACCGCACCCACTTCACCCGCGACCCTCCCGAAGGCCGTGAGGATCGCCGAAAGAACGCCGGAAAGCGATTCTCTCATCATCGCTCCCATGAACTGAAGTTTGTCCGCGCCGAGCGTTCGAACCAGCAGTTTGATCTTTTCATCCACCCTCGCAAAGTGTGAATGACACATCGTAACGATAATCGGCAGCGCGATGAGAATCTGAGCAACGATCATCACAGTTGTGGTGTAGAGAAGGTTCAATCCACCGAGTGGGCCGCTTCTCGAAAGCAGAAGCCAGAGGACCAGGCCAACCAGCACAGGAGGAATTCCAACGAGCGTTTGAAAGATAAGAACGAGACCATCTCTGAAACGAGGTCTTGCAACGTTCAAAAGGAGCGCCAGCGGTACGCCTATCAGGGAAGCTATGAGCGTCGCAAGGCAGTTGACGTAGATGGACCTGAGCGAAATTTCAACGAGCTCGCTCATCTTTTGAACACTCTGAAAAGCTTCACGCCGTTTACGGAATAGTTTTCGATCAGCTCAAGCGTGGAATCTTCGAAAAGAAAGTCGAAGAACTTTTTCGCATCTTCATGGTTCACTCTCTTTCCGTTTTTGGGATTCACCAGAATGACGCTGTAGACGTTCCTCAAAAGCTCGCCGTCCTCGTAACAGATCTTCAGACTCAGCCTTTTCTTCACCATTTCGAAAGTCGCCCTGTCTGTGAGGCAGAAGGCCCTCAGTTCGTCAGCGATCAGAAGCGTTTGAGTCATTCCTGTGCCGGCCGCGTAGTACCATTTTCCTTGCGGTATCACGTTGATGTTTTTCCAGAGCTCCTGCTCTTTTCTGTGCGTTCCAGAGCCATCCGCTCTCGAAACGAACAGCAATTGATTCTCATAGATGTATCTCATGAACGAAAGAACATCTTCGAACCTTCTTTCTTGCCATTCTTTCGGTCCGACGATGACGAAATCGTTGTACATGAGGCTCGCTCTTTCCAGCCCGAATCCTTCCTTCATGAACTGTTCCTCGTCCGCGGGAGAATGCACTAAGAGCAGGTCCGCATCACCGCGCCTGCCCATAGCTAACGCCATGCCGCTGCCCACCGGTGCGAGCACGACCTGGACGGCGTATCTCTTCTCGAACTGAGTCTTGAGAAGATCGAGCAAACCGGTTTCGTAGAGGCTCGTCGTCGTTGCGATGATCAGTTGTCTGGAAAGCAACGTGACAGACAGAAACAAGAAAAAGATCAGTAGGTTTCTCATCCGGGAAGGACAAACACCACCTTGTCGTTGGGTTTCACCGTTCCACCCTTCAAAACTTTGAGAAAAATGCCTTCGACGGGCATGACACACTTTCCAACCATTTTCGCTATGGCGCAGCGATCGTGGCATTCTTTACCTATTTGCGTAACCTCCAGTATCGCATCGTTTATGTACACCTTCGTTCCGACGGGCAACTTCCACACGTCCACACCATCAATGGTTATGTTCTCAGCAAAATCTCCGAAAGAAACGTCTATGCCCCAGCTTCTGGCTTTGTCTATGCTACTCTTTGAGAGCATGGAGACCTGTCTGTGCCAGTCGCCAGCGTGTGCGTCGTTGAGAACTCCGTGATTTTCGATCAACACTATTTGCTCCTGCGGGATCTTCTTCACACCCTTCATCTTGGACACGTTCACGGAGAGCACGATCGCGGTGAGTTCACTTTTTCCATTCACCGGATTTGCCACCTGCCTTGTACAGCAAGCAGATCTCTTCAACAACGATACCCCGCTCGGCAGATTTGCACATGTCATACACGGTGAGCGCGGCGATCGATGCGGAAACCAGCGCTTCCATTTCGACGCCCGTCTTGCCAACGCACTTGACGCTACTCCTTATGGCCAGGATCCCTTTTTCAACGTCCGGTTCGAACTCGACATCCACGTGTGAAAGGTTGATGTTGTGGCACAGAGGAATGAGCTCGGAGGTTCTTTTCGCGGCCATTATTGCGGCGATCTTTGCGGTGGTGAGTACGTCACCTTTCTTGATGGAGCCTTCCAGAATCATCTTCAGCGTCTCTGGCTTCATTCGCACTTTTGCCTGCGCAATTGCAATCCTTTCGGTATCCTGCTTTTGAGAGACATCAACCATCCTCGCGTTACCCTGATCGTCCAGATGCGAGAATTCCGGCATCGCTCAACCTCCAAGCTCTCTCATGCTGTTTGAAGCAGGCATTTCATTCATTCTGTGCTTCAAAGGTTTGGCCTCTATGGCCTGTTTCATGAGCTTGAGAATTTCCTCTCTGGGACGGTTCAGGATCTGTCTGAGATCCACGTAAAAGTTTGAACCCAGGCATGGATAAAGCTTACCATCGCTGCTCAGTCTGATCTTGTTGCAACTGTCACAGAAGTTCTTGCTCAGAGCGGCAATGATTCCGACGTAGTTGCCATCCTTTGTGACGTAGTAACTCGCCGGGCCAAAACCGAGCTTGGCATCGACGGGTTTGAGATCGAAATCTTTTAAACGGTCGAAGATCTCGTTCAGCGGTACAGCTTTGTTGTTCTGACCCACCGGCATGAGCTCAATGAACCTGATGGGTGTTCTCAGCTTGCTTGCGAAGCGAACCAATTCTGCGATTTCGTCCACGTTGTATTCGCTCACGACACAGTTGAGTTTAACGTTGAGTCCTTCGTTCAGAGCAGCCTTCAGACCATCCAGAACGTCTTTCAACTCCGCGCGAGTGATCCTGTAGAAGGTTTCTTCGTCGAGACTGTGAAGTGAGAGGTTCACTCGCACGTCGTATTTGCTGAAAAGCCTGGCCAAATCTTTCAATCTTGAACCGTTGGTCGTGACGAGGATGTGGAAATGTCTCGAGAGCAGCTCTATTATCTGGCCAAGATCTTCCCTGAGGGTAGGTTCGCCACCTGTGAGTCTCACATGCTGTATTTTTAGCTGCGAAAAGAATTCGGAAAGAATTCGAATCTCGTCCAGCGTGAGTTCACGAACAGAAAGACTGTTTGAAGAACAGAAAAAACAGTCGAAGTTACACCTGTTCGTGATCGAGAGTCGAAGATAGTTTATGTTCCTTCCATAAGAGTCGTACATACCAACAAAGATTATACAGCAAGGTTCGAAAGCAACCTGCCCGATTCAACATCCACTATGCCCAAATCCGAGAACTTGAACCTGGGACTGAGTGTGAGGGAAAGAACAGAAAGGAACAGGAAGGGTTTGAGATGTTTTACACCGTTGATTTTCAAGCGATCTTCGATTTGATGCAAAGCTGAGGCAATCTCGTTCAGACTTCGTTCGCTGATGATCCCGCCGATCTCTAAAGGAAGTTTCAAAAGGCTGGAACCGTCGTAGAAGACCACGCCTCCACCCATGTTCAAAAGCTCGTTCGCAGCGACTTTCATATGTTCAGCGCATCTTCCAACCACGAGGATGTTGTGCGTATCGTGGGCGAAACTGGAAGCGAAGGCACCACGCTGTAAACCGAGACCTTTCAGAAGACCGACATGTCCTCGTGGCTCGAAACTTTTTCTGTGGTACACGCCAACGTTGACGAAATCACCCTTTGCAAAACCGTCCTGTACCACCACGGTCTCGTGGGCAAGTTCGGTAAAACTGTTCTGTGGATTCGCAACGACCACTCTGAGCTTTCTAACCCCGTCTGGCACGTTGGTGAGCCTGAAATCTCTTTCACTGAACGATCTTATAGAGATGGAGGATGAAAATAAAGAACGCAGTCTTGGAAAATCAAGCTCGCTCATTTCAACACCTTCAACGAAAACGTTCAGCGGTCTCAGCTCTGAGAGATCCTCACAAACGAAGAAGCACGCCTTCTTTCCCGGTGCTATGGCGCCGAGATCTTTGAGTCTGAGATAGCTCGCCGGCCGGATCGTTGCCGACGCTATCGCATCGAGGACAGGCCAACCGCGTTCGATGGCCTCAGCAACGACAGAGTTCAGATGAGCTTCGATCAGTCTTGAAGGAGGCACATCGTCGGTGACTATGAGGATTCTCGATCGGTCCGGCAACCTGTTGATGAATTCGATGTTCTCAGGCCTGATCGATTTTTCCTGAATCATGACGAACATGCCCTTGCGGAGTTGTTCCAGCATCTTTTCTGGAGTGCTCAGGGTGTGGTCCGAGCCGACTCCGCTCAAGATGTACTTCGAAAGTTCTTCGCCCGAGAGCGTTGGACAGTGTCCTTCGATGAGCAGACCATGTTTCAAACCCGTCTCAACGATTCTCAAAATCTCCTCATTAGCCCGAACGAGTGCGGGATAGTCCATCACTTCACCAATCGCCAGAACATCCTTCATCCTCACTAATTCTTCGATGTCCTCGTGGTTGATCGAAGCGTTGGCTGTCTCCAGACCAAAACGCGTAGGTGGTACACAGCTTGGAATCGCTCCGTAGAATCTCAAAGGTTGCAGATAACCTTCTTCGAACATGAAACGGACACCATCTTTTCCAAACACGTTGGCCATCTCGTGTGGATCTTGAAGCACGGCCATGGTACCGTGCCTCAGGGCAGCTTTCGCGAATTCAGAGCACGTTACGAGACTGCTTTCAACGTGCATGTGAGCATCGATCAAGCCGGGAACGCAGTAGAGACCCTTCAAATCTACGATCTCGACAGGTTCGTTGATATTCACGTCCCCTTCTTCGACAAACTCGAATCTGCCGTTTCTCACTGAAAACCAGCCGTTGAAGATATTCTGCGTGATCACGTCAACGATGCGAGCGTTAAGGAAGATCTTTCTTTCCACTCTTGTCCTCCTCTATGAGGATCTCAACAGCCTTGATCGCCACTTCTATGGCCTTCTCCTCGGCGATTCGGAATAACCTTTCCTTTTCCTCCAGACTCGGTTGTGGTTTGAGCCAGATGTTCGAATCAGTCGCCAGAATGGCACCAGTCCGAACCCGCCTGATGCTCCCCAGTATGAAGGTGATGGCGCACTCCTGCTCAGAGGCCACGATCCCGCAGTCTGTGAGAAACCTGTTCAGGTTCTCGTCCTGAACGTAGTAGGCGTCCCTGGTGAAAACGATGCCGTGATAGAAGTCGTAGCCCAAGGATCTGGCCGCCTTCATCAAAGCCAGAGTAACGCTGAGGTCTGCCACGGCCGGGAATGGGGCAGGAGCGTAGGCGTGAGACGTTCCCTCGCCTCGATAGGCCGCAGTTGCGATCACCAGAGCGCCGATGGGCATGTCAGGCTGTCTCGCACCGGCAGAGCCAACACGTATGAGCGTCCTTGCACCCACCCTGACGAGCTCTTCTATGGCGATGGAGGCGGACGGTCCTCCAATTCCTGTCGAACATACGCTTACTTTGACATCCTTCAAAGTTCCGGTGTAGACATGGTATGCACGGTTTTTAGCTATCAGAGTGGCATTCTGTAGATGTGCAGCTATCTTTTCCGCACGCGCTTCGTCTCCGGGTATCAGGACGTATTCACCGACATCGCCAAGTTTGCATCTTATGTGTTTCTGTACGTCCATCATCTTTCCTCCTTCACAGCCAGAAGGTCTTCAGCAGGAACGTGAACGAAGAGCTTAGATTTACCGGACAGCTCCACGCTCGAATCCAGTTCCACCGAAAGTTGTTTCTCTCCAAGCTTGAAAATGAAAAGGCTCGTCTCTCCTTGATAGAGCACGGAAACCAACTTCACTTCGAAAGAGTTGGACATTTCCTCCTGAACGATCCTCATTTTCTTTGGTCTTGCGAAGAGTGACACTCTGTCTTTGATCTTGGCCTCGCTGGTGGCTCGCGCCGTAAGAACTTTCTCACCACAAGAAACGCGCACGAAGTTACCTTCAATCGACTCCACCGCACCGCTGGTGAGCCACTGAAAGCCCATGAAGCTGGCCACGAAACTGGTCCTTGGATTCAGAAAGATGTCCTGAGCTGTTCCGATCTGCTCGATCCTGCCATCTCTCATCACAACTATTCTGTTCGACATCGCGATCGCTTCGGACTGGTCGTGTGTGACGTAGACGGTCGTGATTTTGAGATTCTGCTGCAACTGTTTTATTTCACCACGCATCTCTGCTCTCAAATTCGCATCGAGGTTCGAGAGTGGCTCATCCATGAGCAAAAGGTCTGGCTCGATCACGATAGCTCTCGCAATGGCGACACGCTGTTGCTGACCTCCAGACAGCTCGGAAGGGAACCTGTTTTCAAAGCCTGAAAGTCCCACCATGTCGAGCGCCCTTTTCACCTTCTTTTCGATCTGTGCTTTGGAGATCTTTCTCATCCTGAGACCGAAGGCCACATTTTCAAACACGTCCATGTGCGGAAACAGAGCGTAGTTTTGAAACACCACGCCTATGTTTCGCTTGTGTGGAGGAACGTTTGTGTGATCTTTTCCATTCAGAATTACCCTGCCTTCGATTGGTTTAAGAAAACCTGCGATGATTCTCAGCGTGGTCGTTTTGCCACAGCCGCTGGGCCCGAGAAGCGAGACGAACTCGCCCTTTTCAACGGAAAGGTTCAAACCCTTCAGCACTGGCGGATTTTTCCCATAAGCGACGGTTAGGTTCACAAGTTCCAAAAATGCCACACTTCATCCACCCTTCACACGAGTTTCGAAACACCGAGTAGTTTTTGTGCAACCAGCACTATTGCGAGCGTTAAACCTATGAGCAGTGTCGAAAGAGCAGCGATGCTTGGATTGTAGTAATACTCCATGTAGGTCATCATGACGATAGGCAGAGTGTTGACACCTGGGCCGCTGAGAAACAGAGATATCGGAACGTTGTTGAAGGATGTGATGAAGGCCATGATGAATGCAGAGATTATTCCCACCTTGATGTTGGGCAGTACCACAAGGAAGAAACACCTCAGCGGGTGGGCTCCAAGACTCTGCGCCGCTTCTTCAATCGCAACTGGCAGGTTCACCAAGCTCGAGAGGACCGATCTGACCGCGTAAGGTAAAACGACAGCGGTGTGTCCTATCAACAATGTCGTTTCGATTGGAAAAACCTGCATCAAAACGAAAAATCGCAGGAGCGCCAGACCGGCGACCATACCCGGGATTATTAACGGAGAAGTGACGATAATTTCGATCGTCCTCTTTCCTTTAAAACTGTACCGTGAGAGAGCGTACGCCGCTGGAACTCCAAGTAACAACGACAGCAGAGATGCCATGAGCGCTATGCGTAGACTCAGAACGAGACTTTTTTGAAACATGCTCATACCCATGACCTTTCTGAACCAGTCCAGCGTAAACCCTGTGGGTGGAAACCTCAGAGTCGAGCTCGGTTCGAAAGAAGCGAAAAAGATGATAAGAAAAGGCCCGAGCATTATTGAGAGAGCAACGAAAAGTGCAACCGTCAACCACTTGCTCTGCGCCATCTTCTCACCCCGATCGTGCTGAACGCGCGAGAGATGAAGTTCACACCGAGCGTGCTCAGAAACATGATCATCGCTATCACGGTGGCCATGGTCCAGTCGAGCGTCACGGACGCTTTCTGGTAGAGGAGCGTGCTCAGCATGAGAACACGGCTTCCCCCAAGGACTGCGGGGGTTACGTACGCGGTGATACATCCTGTGAAGACTAAGGTTGAACCCGTGACGATCCCTTCGCTCGTCAACGGTAGATAGATCTTCGTGAAGAGTTTGAAACTGTTCGCACCAAGGCTTCTCGCAGCAAGAGGAACGTCTTTTGGAAGATTTTCAAGAGCGCTCGTTAGCGAGATGATCATGAGCGGTAAGAAAAGCTGGAGCAGTCCGATAAAAACAGCCCCGCGCGTGTAAAGCAACCGTACGGGGCTGTCGAGCACTCTCAACGACAGAAGCAGGTTGTTTATCAGTCCTTCCCTTCCGAGCACCGCAAGCCAGGAAAAGGTTCGAGCCACCGGATTGGTCATAAGTGGGAAGACAAGCAAAGTCATCAACAAACTTCTGAGCGAATCATTTTTGACTCTGACCACAGCCATGGCCGTCGGATAACCTATAAGCAACGCGACGAGCGTGACCAGAAGGCTCATCCAGAGACTTCGAAAGTAGACCGTTCGTGAGAGCCTTTGCCTGAAGAAATCCAGGTACTTCTGCGCCACCCAGCCTTTTTCAGGTTGGTAAACGCTATCTACGAACATTCCAACGATCGGGATTATGAAAAACACTATCAAAAACGCAAGACAGGGTATCAGCAAGAAATATTTCTTCATATTACTGTGCGATCATTTCGTTCCATTTGTTGATCCACTTATCGTAGTTTTCCACGATGAAGCCGATGTCGTAGAACACCAGAGATTTGATGTGATCTTCTCCATAAGTCAATTTCTCTGCGATCTCTGGTGGAACTTTGACCTTGATGTTCACAGGTGAATCGACAAGGTCCATCGCTTCCGCAAGTTGTACCTCGTAGCTTATGATGAAGTCGATGTACTTGTACGCCGCATCCAGGTTCTTCGCGCCCTTGACGATACTCACCACGTTCGTGAACCCGAGCATGCCCTCTTCGGGCACGACCCATGCGAGCGGAAGACCTGTCGCCAGGAACTGTCCCCAGGAGAAGCGTGTGACCGGGGCCATCCAGACTTCACCCATCTTGAAGAGGTTGATCAGTTCAGATGAAGTCTTGTAGAAGGTCACAACGTCCTTTTTCAGCTCTGCTATCTTTTCAAAAGCGGCCTTCAGTTCTGGATCGTAAGCGTCGTTGGCAAAGATCTTGTTCAGATGCATCATGAGTACGGGTCCTTGCGTCGTCGTGATATCAGGCAAGCTTATGTGACCCGCCACTTCCTTCGACCAGAAATCTTTCCAGGACGTGATGGGTTGCTTGATCTTGTCGGTTCTGTAAACTATGCCCATGCTGTAGACCGTGTAACCTATTCCATAATGGCCACCTACCGGATCCTTTGCGAAATCGTAGAGGTCCTGGTAGTTGCTCAACTTCGTGACATCAATGGGTTGTAGCAAGCCATTTTTCACAGCCAGCATGGCGTAGTAGTCTGCGAAATGAACCACGTCGATCACCGGATTGTCCTTTTGAGAAATCAGCTTGCTGAGTCTGACAGAGTTGTTTCCCAGCTCCCTCTCAATCTGAATGCCGTATTTTTCGAAGAATGGCTTGGTGATGTTCTTGTCGAGCAAATCGAGATTGAAACCCCAGGTTGAGACGTACAGCTTCTGTGCTCCAAAGGCGAAGACTGCCAAAACCACAAGCAACACCGCAACGAGCTTTCTCATGAGCATCCCTCCCCAAAGTTTTTCTATATTTTATCATCCAGTCTGGCACGGTGTCTGAAGGTTGCCAAACTTTTCACCTGATTCGATACTGAATTTACAAGAGTGCGACGTGATATCATCTGAATGGTGCACACCACAACTTGGAGAGTGGTGAAGAGAGTCTTCCTCGCGGTGCTGATGATCACAGCAATCTTGCCTGGCAACAACCACAGCTCAAAAAAGCCACACGGTTGGAGAACTGAATTTGATCACAACGTACTACTGGAAAATCGTTGCCAGGGATGACAAAGACGGAGAGACTGAGGGACCTGTCTGGAAATTCACCACGACTTCCTGTCCAGCATGTAGATGAATTTTCCGCAGCTCATAAGGCTTGGAATAAGGATAAACTTTGCGTTCTTTGAAGCTCGCGGAGCTTTAGTTTTCTTTTAGTTAATGTTTATATATCATTCATACAAAGTCCAATAGCATTTTTCTTGGAAAACAGCCGAAACATTCTGTAAAATTTCGTCCGGGTGATGTGATGTTTGTCAGGATAGAGAAAGTAGAGCATTTTGTTAGCGAACCGCCTGAGAACGGTATGAAGTATCTGGGCTTTGAAAGACTCGTTCTTCCTTCCGGACGTTTTCACAAGGCGCACAGCGAAGACTTTGAGATCTTTCTTGTCGTGCTGGGTGGAAAATGTACCGTTAAGGTGAAGGACAAGGTTTTTGAAAAAATCGGTGAGCGGAAGAACGTTTTTTCTGGAAAGCCCTATGCGGTGTATTTGCCACCCAAAACGGAATTTTCCGTCCAGGCGCTCGACTTTGGCTGTGAAATCGCGCTCGCCAAAGCTCTTGTTCTTGACCAGGCAAAGATAGAACCCTATCTGATAACTCCCTCTCAAGTCAACAGTGGCAAGTGGGGTATTTCGAACTATTCGAGAACTTTCCACCAAATAGCTGTCGATGAGAAGCATCCCGCAGTGAAATTGATGGTGGGAGAAACGTTCACACCTTCAGGCAATTGGTCGACCTATCCGCCGCACAGGCACGAACGACACAACCCACCCGAAGAAGTCTTCCTCGAAGAGATTTATTATTACAAGGTCGATCATCCAAAAGGTTGGGGCTTGGCTCGCCACTACAGCGACGATGGCACTATAGATTTTGCCGGAGTCATAAAGGATGACACGCTGCATTTCATTCCCAGGGGTTACCACACAGCCGTTGCGGCACCAGGATTCACGGTGTACTACCTCTGGTTCCTGGCGGGCGAGGACAGGGTTCAAATACCTTACGTCGATCCAGACATGAGGTTCATAGATCAGGCGACGAAGATGATCAAGAACATTGAGGACAACCTTTCCTTGTGAGGTGATCATGTTGGGTGTAGTTGAAAGTTTTTCCTTGAAGGGCAAGGTCGCCATCGTGACTGGAGTTTCGAGGGGCTTGGGTCAGGCGATGGCGATAGGCCTGGCCGAAGCGGGAGCGGATATCGTTGGCGTGAGCAGATCGATCGAACAGCAGGAACAGACAAGGAAATCTGTTGAATCTCTGGGTAGAAAGTATTTGGGGATCGGACTTGATCTACGAAAGCTTGACGAGGTTGGAACGATTGTCGATGCAGCCGTCAGAAAGTTCGGTACGGTGGACATACTTATCAACAACGCAGGCATAATAAGGCGGGCCCCTGCGGTCGAATACAGCGAGAAGGACTGGGACGAAGTGATGGATGTGAATCTGAAATCGGTCTTTCTTCTTTCTCAAAGGTTCGCGAGGTATCTGATCGAGAATCAGAAAAAAGGCAAGATCATCAACATCGCTTCCATGCTTTCTTTTCAAGGTGGCATCTACACCACGGCGTACACTGTTTCGAAGCACGGCATACTCGGTTTGACAAGAGTGCTTGCGAACGAGCTTGCAAGGTACAATATCAATGTGAACGCGATCGCTCCCGGTTACATGGTCACTGACAACACCGAAGCGCTCAGAAAGGATGAAAAAAGGTACAACGAGATACTCTCAAGGATACCCATGGGCAGATGGGGTCTGCCAGAAGATCTCAAAGGCGCTGTAGTCTTCCTGGCGAGCGAAGCTTCCGACTATGTGACTGGCTCTGTGATCGCTGTGGATGGAGGTTGGTTGAGCAGATGAGAACGTTCGCACACGCACACGAAGTGGTTCCAAAGAAGGTCAAGGAAGGTGTAGAAATGAGGGTTCTGGTGTGGTCCGGAAAGTTGATGATCACCCAGGTGAGTTTCAAGAAAGGTTGTGTCGGAGATCTTCACAGCCATCCTCACGAGCAGATCAGCTACGTGGTGGAAGGTGAATTCATCTACACCGTTGGGGAAGAGAAGTACCACATGAAGGCGGGTTCGGCGATCTACGTGCCGGGCGGCGTGAAACACCAGGTTGAAGCTCTTTCCGACGCAGTTCTTCTGGATGTTTTCACCCCGATAAGAGAAGATTATTTACCACACTCTTTGTGAGGAGGTGTTTGTATGAAGAGGTTCTTGGTGATCTTGTTAGCCTCTTTAGTGGTTATGAGCTTTGCCGCGCCAATCGTGATCAAGTCCTCGGACGTGCACCCAGATGGTTATCCGACAGTGGAAGCCGTCAAGATGATGGGTAGGATCATCGAAGTCATGACGAATGGAAAGTACAAGATCGAAGTGTACACGAGCGGACAGCTGGGAGACGAGAAAGAAACGATCGAGCAGACGATCATGAATGCGATCCAGATGACACGCGTTTCGGTTGCTCCACTGCAACCGTTCTACGATCCCATTGGAGTCTTTACGATGCCGTATCTGTTCAGGGATGAGGATCACTACTGGAAAGTGCTCGAAGGTCCCATCGGTGAAGAACTGCTCAAGGGTGTGGAAAAGATCGGTCTTGTTGGCCTCTGTTACTACGATGCAGGCGCGAGAAGTTTCTACACAAGAAAGCCTGTTCAGAAGCCGGAAGATCTGAAGGGTATGAAGATCCGGGTCCAGATGAACGAAGTCATGGTGGCGCTGATGCAGGCGCTCGGTGCGACGGGTGTGCCCATGGCATTTGCAGAGGTTTACACCGCTCTGCAAACGGGCGTTGTGGACGGCGCTGAGAACAACCCACCGTCTTATTACACGACCAGACACTTCGAGGTCGCACCCTATTACTGCCTTGATGCCCACACACGAATTCCTGAAATCTTGCTCATCTCCAAAGCGTTCTGGGACAAACTGACTCCTGAAGAAAAACTCATTTTCAAGACTGCAGCCATAGCCTCCGCGCAGTACGAGAAATATCTGTGGAAGCAGATGGAACTGAAGGCGTTGGAGGAAGTTCAAAAGGGTGGAGCGAAGATATTCCAGCCGGACATCACCGCTTTCCAGAAGGCAGTTCAGTCGGTTTATGATAAGTTCCCGCAGTACAAAGATTTGATCAAGAGAATCCAGGAAGTCAAATGATTCTCCTTGCTGGGCGCGCCCTGCGCCCAGCCTTTCGGGGTGAGCACGTTGAGGAAAATTCTTGAGAACATTCTCAGGTGGGTCGAGAACGTCGTCGTTGGTTTCTCCATCGTAGGTGTCGTGTTCATGGTCGTGATCGTGTTCTATCAAGTGATAGCGAGGTATTTATTCAACAGGCCGCCGAAGTGGACCGAAGAGATCGCCCTCGTGACCATGATATGGGTTGCCATGCTCGGCGCTGGTATCGGTTTGAAAAACGACATACATATGCGCGTTGAGGTGTTCATGTCCGTCTTTCCAAAAAAGATTCAGAGGCTCGTTGAGATCGCGATCATGGTTTTGATTGGTTATTTCGGGTTTCAGATGACTCGCTACACCGTGATGATGGTTCAAAGGCTTCCCAACCGGCTCGCGGCAACGGGCATATCAGTTGCGTGGATGTACGTACCCATCGCCATTTGTGGTGTTCTGATAATCATGTGTGCTCTACTCAAGATCCTTGAGCAGATCGCATCCTTGAAAGAAGGGAGAAAACGATGAAGAAATTTTTCTCATACATCTTCGGCGCTTTCATGATCTTTCTTTTGGGTGTGCTTCTTGTGTTCATGTTCAAGCTTCCTGTCGTTCAAAGTTTTTCCCGCGAAGAGGGAGGAAGGATCGTACTTTTCACGTCGTTCGTACTGTTGATGATGCTCAGGGTGCCCATAGCTTTTTGTTTGAGCATCCCGGCCTTTCTCACGGCGATTTATTTGAACCTTCCAACGATGGTAATCTTCCAGAGGATGGGCGCCGGCATAAACGCGTTCTCTTTGATAGCGATTCCGTTCTTCATACTGGCCGGTCAGGTCATGGCGGAAGGCGGGATCGCACAGAAGATAGTGGAGTTTTCAAACATCCTGGTTGGTAGAGTGCGCGGCGGACTTGCAATGGTGAACATACTTGCAAGCATGTTCTTCGGTGGTGTGAGCGGTTCTTCCGTGGCGGACACATCTTCCATCGGTGCGTTCTTGATCCCGATGATGGTTGATCAGGGATACGATCGGGACTTTTCAATTGCTGTGACGATCACTTCCTCGACGCTGGGTATCATCATTCCCCCGAGCCACAACATGATCATTTATTCTCTCGTGGCAGGCGGGGTTTCCGTCGGAGCGCTCTTCATGGCTGGCTACATCCCGGGTATCATGGTCGGTGTGTCACAGATGATCGTCGCGTACATCATTTCGAGAAAGAGGAACTATCCGGTGGCGGGCAAGGTGGGGTTCAAAGAGGCGCTGATCATAACGAGGGACTCGATTCTGGGATTGCTGGTCGGTGTCATCATCATCGCAGGTATCATATTCGGTGTCTTCACAGCGACCGAGGCTTCCGTTGTCGCGGCCGTGTATGCGATCATCATAACTGTGTTCGTGTACAGGACTATGAACTTCAAAAAACTTCTGAGAACTTTTCAAAACACAGCGATCGTCATTGCAATGGTTCTGTTCATCATAGCGAGCTCCTCTGCGTTCGGTTACTTGCTGGCCTATTTGAAGGTGCCAGCACTCGTCGCGAGTGCTCTGACGAGTATTTCAACGAACAAGTACGTGCTCTTGCTGCTGATAAACTTGATGCTCCTCTTTTTGGGTATGATCATGGACATGGCTCCGCTCATACTCATAACCACGCCGATCCTTTTGCCTCTGGTCAGATCGCTGGGAATGTCTCCGGTGCAGTTCGGGATAATGATGATGATAAATCTCGGTATCGGTTTGTGCACACCGCCAGTTGGCACGACGCTTTTCGTTGGGTGCGCTATCGGAAAGAGCACGATGGAAAGGGTGGCCAAAGCATCCATACCGTTCTACGCCGTGATGGTCGCAATCCTGTTGCTGGTTACCTATGTGCCGTGGTTTACGATGTTTTTGGGTGGCAGGTTTGCTCGTTAAGCTCTGCTCGCTGTGAAGAGTGTAATTGAAGAAAAGGACGAAGAGTCCGATCGCTGGTGCAGGGTGATTCTCTGTTGTAAGACAGAAAGTAGTTTTTCCGCTCCGCAGTTTTGCAACAGATGAATGGTTGGCAGTTTGCTCTGGGTGTTGCTGTGTGATAAAATTTTTTGTGAAGATGCTTGAACTTGTTGGTTCAGCAAGTAATTAGTTCAAGGGGGTGGTTCGATGAGGAAACTGTTACTGGTTAGTTTGCTTGCAACCGTGAGCGTGGTCTTCGGAGTGATCAAGGCTGATCTTTGTGAAAAGCCGATCGGTTTTGCAGCAGTCAGTGCGCTGGGGCAAGACGGAACGACGGGAGGTTGCGGAGGACCGATCGTGGTTGTGAGAACTGCGCAAGAACTGGAAGAGTGGGCCAAGAAGGAGGGTAAGTACATCATAGTTATCGACGGAACCATCGTCTTCGAACCGAAGAAAGAGATCAGCATCGCTTCAGACAAGACCATCGTGGGAATCAACGATGCGAAGATCGTTGGCGGAGGTTTCGTGATCAAAAATGGCAAGAACGTAATAATAAGAAATATCCACTTCGAAGGATTCTACATGGAGGACGATCCTCAGGGAAAAATGTACGACTACGATTACATTTCCATCGAATCCTCGCACCATGTTTGGATTGACCATTGCACCTTTGTCAACGGCAACGATGGTGCTGTTGACATCACGAAGTACTCAAGTTACGTCACGGTTTCCTGGTGCAAATTTGTCGACCATGACAAAGTTTCTCTCGTGGGGAGCAGTGACAAAGAGGATCCGATCAGAGCGAAAGAGGCGTACAAAGTGACGTACCATCACAATTACTTCAAGAACTGTATCCAGAGAATGCCAAGGGTGAGGTTCGGCATGGTACACGTGTTCAACAACTTCTACAGTGCGGGTTTCAGGTGCGGTGTGTCTGGCAACGTGGTCCCGCAGTATGCAATTGCGTCCACTTGTGAGGCAAGAGTACATGTTGAAGCGAACAACTTCATGGGTTTCGGTGCTACCCTTATGGAAACTGCCAACATCGCATTCGTGCCAACTGCAAGCAAAGCAGGAACATCTCCTGAAGGGTACATATCGCTTGGAAAAAACGAAGCGAAGAACGTGTTCACGTACTGCCAGCAAGCCCAAGAAAGACTCATTGAGGAAGGAAAAGCCGTTTTCAATCCCGCTGACTTCTACGACTACAAGCTCGATCCTGCCGACAAGGTGCCTACCATTGTCGTTGAGGGGGCCGGTGCGGGTAAGTTGATTTTCGATATACCCTAAAACTCAAAGGGAAGGAGGATGCCATGGAGCATTTAGTTGAGCAGATCATGACGAACATTTCCGAACCTGAGATACCAAATAGGGAATTCTGTGTTCTCGATTTCGGTGCAATTGCCGATGGTGAGAGCGACTGCACCGAAGCCTTCAGGAATGCCATCGAAGCGGCTTCGGACGCTGGTGGAGGAAGGATCATCGTTCCGAAGGGTGTTTATCTGACAGGTCCAATACACCTGGAGAGTAACGTTGAGCTTCACCTTGAAGACGCTTTGATAAAGTTTCACGCTGATCCGGGAAGATTTCTTCCCGTTGTTTTAACCAGATTTGAAGGCATGGAGCTTTACAACTATTCTCCATTGGTCTACGCGCACGCCAAAAAGAACGTAGCAATCACGGGACACGGAGTTCTGGATGGTCAAGCAAGTGAAAGGAACTGGTGGAGTTGGAAAGGTAAAGAGGAATTCGGCTGGAGACCTGGCATGCCTCAACAGGGACCGGATGTTGCGAGATTGACCGAGATGGTGAAGAACGGCGTACCCGTGGAGAAAAGAATCTTCGGCGAGGGTCATTTCCTGAGGCCAAGTTTCATTCAGTTCTACCAGTGTAAGAATGTGCTGTTGGAAGGTTTCGAACTCACTAACTCTCCAATGTGGTGTATCCATCCTGTACTTTGTGAGAACGTCATCGTCAGGAACGTGAAGATCTCGAGCAGGGGTCCGAACAACGACGGGGTAGATCCGGAATCTTGCAGGTACGTTCTGATCGAAAACTGCTTTTTCGATACTGGCGACGATTCGATCGTCATAAAATCCGGAAGAAACGAAGATGGAAGGCGCATCAACGTTCCATGTGAGTACGTTTTGGCTCGAAACAACACGATTTTAAGCCAAAAGAGTCACGGCGGGTTCGTCGTCGGCAGCGAAATGTCTGGTGGCGCAAGGAAACTCGTGGCAACGAACAACCTCTTTGTTAATCTTGAGAGGGTCTTGAGGATAAAGTCCAATTCGAGAAGGGGAGGATTTATTGAAGATGTCTACTTTTTCGATAACCTTGCGATGAACGTGTCTGAAGAATTCGTTGTGATCCATTTGGATTACGACAACGAAGTGGGAGACTTTCCGCCAAAGGTGAAAAATATCTTCGTGAAGAACCTCAAAGGTGTGCGTGGAAAATGCGGTGTTGTGATTAAGGGTTTGGAGGGTTCAAAGGTAGTCAACGTTCTTTTGGAAAACTGTGTTCTGGAAGACGTTGAACGTTCTCTACAGTTAGAGCACTGTGAAGTGAGGATCAAGAACTGTAGGATCACGAGCAATTTCTTCTCGGACATGATCTTCGATGGAAGGCTGTCGCTGCGCTGAAGAACCTTCAAACGATTCAAACCCCGAGAGTTGTGTAGAATAACTTTCGGGAGGTGAATCTGTGAAAAGGTGGATTCTGGTCCTGATCGTTCTGCTTTCCGTGCTGGTGTTCTCAGAGCAGGTGACGCTCCGCATGATCCAGGTGTTCACAAGCCCTCTGAGAACAAAGGTGCTCGAGGACATCATCTCGAAGTTCGAAGCGCAAAATCCCGGAGTGAAGATCGAGCTCATCTCTCCACCTTATGAAACGGCGTATCAAAAGATCTACCTCATGGTCAGCGCCGAGGAGCCCCTTGACATAGTTGAGGTTGGCGATTGGTCTTTGAGCGCACTCGCGAGCATGGGAAAGCTTCTCTCACTCGAGCCTTACCTCGCCAAATCCGAGCTCACGAAACATCTGGTTCCCGGTGTTCTGGAGGCCGCAAGAACTTACAAAGGAACAGCTTACCTTTTGCCGAACGCCATCTACGTCAAGACCTTGTTCTACAGGCCGGACGTCATCTCGAAGTACGGTATCACACCACCTGCCAGGACGATGGACGAGCTTTTGGAGCATTGCCGAAATCTGACCAAGCCCGAGGTCGGTCAGTACGGCTTCGACTTCAGAGGCAAGGGCTATCCGACGGCGTTCATCGATCTTGTGATGACATCCTTCTTCGACGACATAGATCCGAACTGCATGTACCTCAAGAAGGATGGAAAACTCATTTTCGAAGATCCCAGAGCACTGGAAGGAATCAAGTTCTACATCGAGTTGTTCAAGACGGCGCCAAAAGATTCGATCAACTGGGGATTCGACGAGCAAGTGAACGCCTTCGCTTCCGGAATCACGCCTTATCTCTTCCAGGATCCGGACACGGTTGGTTTGCTCAACGAGATCATGAAGGAAGGAACCTACAAGACCGCACCGCTACCGATTGGTCGTGGTGGAAAGGCCTATCCGACGATCGGTTTCGCGGGGTGGGGCATCACGAGTTATTCGAAGCACAAAGATCTGGCTTGGAAGTTTTTGGAATTCTTTAACTCTCCAGAGGTCAACGCGTACTGGTGTAGAGAATACGGTGCACTGCCCGTGGACATGAGAGTTTATGAAATCGATCCTTACTTCAAGAGTGAAACCTTCTACGGCTGGACCGCGATGTTTGAGGATAAGGAGCACTATCAATTCACCAAGTATCCACTCGACAACGAAGCCTGGAGCGAATGGAACGAACTACACGAGACGACGATGCAACAGGTACTTCTGGGCAAGATGAAGCCAGAAGACGCACTGAAGACCTGGGCGGAATTCTGGAAAAAGGCGGGTCTTGGGAGAAAGTGAAGAGATCCAAATTCTGGATATTGATGCTTCTTCCCACTTTTGCGCTCGTCTTTTTCGTGAACCTTTACCCCCTCGCCCGCGGGGGGGTAATTTCATTTCAAAGGCTCACCGTTTTCAACCTGAACAATCCGCGCTTTGTGGGCTGGGACAATTATAGGGCAATTTTGAACGATCCTGCCTTTCCGCGCCTGCTCTGGAACACGTTAGTATGGATCGCCTGTTCGGTGGCGTTCCAGTTCCTGTTTGGACTGATCTTAGCGCTGCTCCTGGCGAAGCCCTTCTTCGGTAGAGGGCTGTACATGGGATTGGTGTTCTACCCGTGGGCGCTCTCTGGTTTTGCCATAGGTTTGCTCTGGTCCTGGCTCCTGAACGGTCAGTTCGGCATCGTGAACGATGTTCTCATAAGGCTTGGTCTGATAAGAACACCCATAGGATTTCTCTCGGACGAAAGGTTTGCGATGTTCTCAGTCATCTTAGTGAACGTTTGGTACGGTATTCCGTTCTTCGCCATCATGTTGCTCGCGGCGATCCAGTCGATTCCCGGCGAGCTGTACGAGGCCGCACAGATCGATGGGGCAGGTTTCTTCAGAAAACTGTTTTCTGTCACGTTACCTTACATTCGCCCAACGATCTACAGCACCGTCCTTCTGAGAATCATCTGGGTGATGAACTTTCCCGACATCATCTACGGCATGACGCGTGGCGGTCCCGCTGGGGCGACGAACATTCTGTCCGTTCAGATGATAAACATCGTCTACTACAGGAACAACTTCGGGCTGGCTTCGGCGCTCGGCATGATCATAACTGCTATCTTAACGATTTTCGCTGTGATCTATCTGACCCTCCTCGAACGGGGTGAGTTCGAGCTGTGAAGAGAAAGAGAGCGATCGGTATCCTGAGGGCGATTGGACTTGGGATATTTCTTGTTGTGGCCGTCTTCCCGTTGCTCTGGATATTCCTCACCTCGATAAAACCCGCCACGGAGGTTTATACGTTCCCCGTGAAATATTTTCCTTCGAAAGCGACTTTCGAAGCGTACAGGTATCTTTTCAGCTTTGCCAGGTTCAACATGTACTTCAAGAATTCCTTCGTTGTTGCGACGGTTTCGGCTGGACTTTCCACGTTCTTCTCACTCATGGCAGGTTACGTTCTAACGCGCGAGAGGTTCAAACTCAGAACCTTTTTGATACTCGTGCTCTTCTTCGTCCAGATGCTACCCACATACTTGATCATGATACCGCAGTTCACGATGTTTTCAAGGCTCAAACTCACGAACACGCTCACGTCTGTGATCATCATTTATAGCGGTTTCGGCTCCGCGTTCGGCACGATCATGGCAAGGGCATTTTTGAAGAACTTGCCCCGAACGATCGAAGAGGCTGCTCTGATAGATGGTTGCAACAGATTGCAGGTGCTTTTCAGAGTGGTGATTCCACTTCTTCTTCCTGGAGTGGGCTCCATATTCAGTTTTTGCTTTGTCAACAGCTGGAACGAGGTCTTCACGGCAGTTTTGTTCCTGCACACGGACAGCAAGATGACAGTACCTGTGGCGCTGTATTCGTTTGTTTCGAAGGCCGGAATACAGTGGAACGTGATGGCCGCCGGTATCGTCGTGGCACTGTTGCCGACGATCGTCGTCTTTTCACTCGCTCAGAAGTACATCGTCGAAGGCTTGACTCAAGGCGCGATCAAGGCCTGAGCGTGTTATCATAAAGTAAGCAGAGCGAACGATTGGAGGTGAAGGAATGAAACTGCTCTTCAAGAATGCAACGGTGCTGCCGATCACTTCGAAACCTTTCGTAGGCGATGTGCTCGTGGAGGATGGGAAGATCAAAAAGATCGGCGAGATCAAGCCTTCGAAGTCTGTGGAAGTGATCGATCTGAAAGGCAAGTTCCTGGTTCCGGGTTTTGTCGACGCCCACGCGCACATTGGACTGTATCCAGAAGGTCTGGGACCGACTGAGAGTGAGGGAAACGAAATGACGGATCCCGTCACGGCGCACCTTCAGGCGATCGATGCTTTCTACCCCGAGGACGAATCGATCAAGAAAGCGCTCTTTGGTGGTGTCACGACCGCTTTCGTTGTGATGGGGAGCGGAAATCCCGTCGGTGGCACGGGATTCATAGCGAAGTTCAGAGGAAGAACTGCGCTGGATATGTGCCTGGTAAATCCCGCGGGGGTGAAGATGGCGCTCGGGGAAAATCCAAAGAGGGTCTATTCTGAGAAGAAGATGATGCCGACGACGAGGATGGGGACGGCAGCGGTCATAAGAACGTTTCTGCTAAAGTCGGAAGATTACATGAAGAAAAAGGCACAGGCTTCGAAAGAGAAAAAGCCCTTCCTGGAAAGGGATCTGAAATACGAAATTGGGGAAAAACTGCTGAAACGTGAGCTTCCTGCAAGGATACACGCGCACCGCGTCGACGATATCTTGACCGCGGTCAGACTCGCCGAGGAGTTCAACCTGAAGATCGTCTTAGAACACTGCACGGAGGGCTACAAGGTTGCGGACATACTCGCCAGCAAAAAGATACCTGTCGTGGCTGGCCCGCTCATGACCTTCGCCACGAAGCTGGAGCTCAGGCAGATGACCATGGAAGCTCTGAGAATACTCGTTGAAAGAGGAGTGCTCGTGGCGCTGATGTGCGATCATCCGGTGATACCCTTAGAGTTCGCTTCGGTCCAGGCGGCGGCCGCGATGCGCTATGGAGTGAAGGAAGAGGATCTGTTGAAGATGCTCACGCTGAACCCCGCGAAGATTCTCGGTCTGGAAGACAGACTTGGTTCGATAGAACCCGGCAAGGACGCGGATCTGGTCGTCTGGTCGGGTCATCCATTCGACATGAAGTCCGTTGTGGAAAAGGTTTACATCGACGGCGAGCTCGTCTACAGCAGATGAAGAGGCGGCTCAGCCGCCTCTTTCTAACGTGTTGAGTATCACGCTCAGAAGTTTGAAGACCACTTCGTGATCGGGCAACGAAACCATGATGGTCTGGTTCCTCAAACCCACGGTTGGCGAAGTGAGCAAGCACTCCGGACAGTTCTCCGCGATGTACTCGCACAGGTACGTTTCCAAAGTGTAGATCCTTCCGTCGGAGATCCTTTTCAGTGCTATACTTGAAACTGCTTTGGATCTGACGTCCACACCTCCGAGAACCAGCAAAAGTCGCGTGTCGTCTCGAGCATGTTCGAACAGCAGCTCGGTCAACCTGTCCACGTTCGCTTCGCTATCAAGGAAACGCACTTGCACCTTTCGCTCTTCGAACCACTCTTTCACTCTTTCTTTGAAATGCTCAGAACTTTCGACAAAAATGCAGACTATCATAAGATCTCCTCACTTCCATGGATCGTATTCTCCAGAAAGAAACCTGTCGATCCACTCAGCCGCTCTTTTACCGGCACCCATCGCCTCGATCACGGTGGCCGCTCCGGTGACGATGTCTCCTCCTGCAAAGACCTTTCTCATGCTCGTTGCGCAGGTGTTCTCATCGGCGATGATGTAACCGTACTTGTTCAATTTCAGTCCATCAAACTGACTGAGGAGGAACCTGTTCGCCTCGGTCCCTATGGCTTCTATGACGGTGTCTGCTTCCAAAATGAACCTGCTGTCTTCTATCGGAATGGGGCGGCGCCTTCCCGACTCGTCTGGCTCACCAAGTCTCATCGAGATGCACTCGACGCCAACCACTTCACCTTTCTCGTTCCCGACGTACCTTATCGGTTGCGTGAGCCAGTAGAACTTTATTCCTTCCTCCAGCGCGTGCAGATACTCTTCGCGACGGGCGGGCATCTCCTGCTCGGTCCTTCTGTACACCACCGTAACGCTTTCAGCACCGAGTCTGAGCGCGCTCCTCGCCGCGTCCATCGCCACGTTTCCTCCACCCACCACTATGACCTTCTTTCCACGTCGCACCGGCGTGTCGTACTCCGGGAAAAGGTAAGCCTTCATCAAATTGACGCGTGTCAAAAATTCGTTGGCCGAATAGACACCGTTGAGGTTCGTCCCTTCGATCCCCATGAACTTGGGCGTGCCGGCTCCGACTCCTATGAAAATCGCGTCGTACTCCCTCAGAAGGTCCTTCACCGGTATTGCCCTTCCGACTGGCATGTTCAGAAAGATCTGAACGGACAGGGATTTGACATAATTTACTTCTCTCTCAACGATGGATTTAGGAAGCCTGAACTCAGGTATTCCGTAAACCAGAACTCCTCCGGGCTTGTGGAGCGTTTCGAAGATGTGAACTTCGTAGCCTCGCTTCGCCAGGTCCGCTGCCACGGTGAGCCCCGCCGGACCCGAGCCGACCACCGCGACCTTCTTGTGCTTCGCAGGCGCGATCTCAACCTGGCTTTGGATGGAATGTTCGGCTTCCCAGTCGGCAACGAACCGCTCGAGTCTGCCTATGGCCACCGGTTCTGAACCCGGTATCTTGCCAACAACACACTTTGCTTCACACTGAGTCTCCTGAGGACAAACCCTTCCACATATCGCGGGTAAATTGTTGTAGAGTTTCAGGATTCTTGCAGCTTCAGGGAAGTTTCGCTCTCTTATTTTCCTTATGAACCCGGGTATGTCGATACCCACGGGACAGCCACTCACGCACGGCTTCGCGGGGCACTGGAGGCATCTGCCAGCTTCCAGAACTGCCTCTTCCTCGCTGTAGCCAAACGGAACTTCGAAAAAGTTCTTTATTCTTTCTTTCGCTTCCTGTTCTCTCATTGGTGTTTTCTTTGGGGATGGTTTCACAGCCACGACAGATCACCCACTCTTTCCATGAAAAGTTTCAGGCTGTGCTCTTCCTCATTCCTGTACTGGGCAAGTCTCTTCAAAAGCTCGTCCCAATCGACCAACTCACCTTCGAACTCCGGTCCATCCACGCAGGCGAACCTGATCTTTCCATTCACAGTCACCCTGCACGCACCGCACATGCCGGTCCCGTCCACCATGATGGGATTCAGAGACACCCATATCCTCACACCGTGCTCCTTCGCCTTCATGCTGCAGAACTTCATCATGATCGTAGGACCCACAGCCCAAACGATATCTATTTTTTCTCTCTCAAAGAGCATTTGCATACCATCGGTGACGACACCCTTGATGCCGAAAGAACCATCATCGGTGGTGATAACAATCTGGTCCGCGAGCTTCGAAAATTCCTCGAGCATTATCACGTACTCTTTGCTGCGCCCACCGAGCACAACGTAAAGCCTGTTACCCTGAGCTTTCAGTGCCTCTGCAATGGGCAGAAGAGTGGCGATGCCAACACCTCCGCCGACGAGCATCACGTTTCCGTAAAAGCCTATCTCGCTGGGTCTTCCGAGAGGTCCTGCGATGTCCATTATCGAATCGCCTTCTTTGGCCATGCAGAGTTCATAGGTGCTTTTACCCACCGCTCTCACAACGGCACGGAAGCTATCATCTTTCTTACCCGCGATGGTGATGGGGATACGTTCAGCTTTCTCGTGCAATCTCATCACAACGAACTGGCCGGGCTGTGCGTATTTAACTATATGATTATTTTCGATCCAGAACTCGTACACGCCCGGCGCCAGTTTACGCTTTTCACGTATAAGGTTCATCTTTTCACTCCTCCTTTAAACACCGCGTCTATTTGGTTTCACGACCACGTAACAAGTTTGGTTTACCATATTGCCTGGATAGCCCCCCTATCCCCCCTTGGATGGAACCAAGCAACGACGGAGGGTCTGCGCCAGCAGGCCCTCCGTCTATTTTGGTATGTAGAGCGAAAAATCTCGCTCCAGGTTTTCAACCCGAGTCTCTTTCCATATGACAACTTTGGTGGGATGTTTACTCGTTCCAACACCGTAAACGAGGAAGTACACAGTTCCAGGTTTTCCAATCACAATAGTGCAGTCACGTGGGATCTTTATCGAATACTGGGTCTGTATGGATGGTCCTTTAAAGTAATAGAACTTGTATGGCGCCAAGCCGGGCTTCAGTTCTCGTGAGAAATAGATTTCGTTTCCCTTTCTGAAAGTGACCCAGACGTTTTCTTGCCCTATGACGAAGAGCCTTATGTATCCCGTGGTGGGATCGTCTACCAGTTCTTCGATGATTTGCTCAAGATCAACGGACAGGTTGGACAGATAGTTCGCAGAGGTTATGATTTTCTCTATGCTCGTGCCCGATTTGAGCAGTTCCTCGAGCTTGGAAACACGGTTCGACAGAGCATCTATCTTCTGGGACATAGCCGCAAGATTCTTTTCGTTCTGTTTTCTCTGGTTGAGATAGTAGAAGAATGAAACTATGGAGAGTGCGAAGCCGCAGATGAACACGCTGATCAACAAAAACACCAGAAAACTTGTGAGAAAGTCACCTTTTTTTCTTCCCCCGGTCCCTGTGGTTATGGGCATTGCTGGCACCTCCTCTCAGCTCTTGACTTCCACACCACTTCTGGCGATCGCGATACTCTTCATCACCAGACCTATGTGGATCGACAGAAACAGCGTTGCCGAGCCCCCATAGCTCACAAATGGCAGTGGCAAGCCTGTCACGGGAGCCACTCCCATGCACATACCGATGTTTATGAACATTTGAAGCGAAAAAGTTGCGAGCACCCCGATACACAGAAGTCTCCAAAACTCATCCTTCGCAAGGTTGACCGCTCTCACGATGCGTCGGCACACGACGAAGTAGAGAACGAGCACGACTGCGGTTCCAAAGAAACCAAACTCTTCTCCGATGACCGAAAATATGAAGTCTGTGTGGTTCTTGGGAACGAACTTCAATCTCGTCGCAGGACCTTTGAGAAATCCTCTGCCAAGCAAACCCCCAGAACCGACGGTGTGGATCGACTGGAGCATGTTGTAGGCACTTCCCTGCGCATACCTGCCAGGATTGAGGAAAGATGCGATCCTCTCTTTCTGATAATCCTTCAATCCGAAGAAGAAAAGCAGCACCGCCATTACACCGACAAGAGCGACGACTCTCAGCAACCTTTTAATCTTCACCTGACTCGCCAGGGCCATGGAGAACCATATGCCGGCCATGAGCAGCGCGGTTCCCAGATCCGGCTCCACGGCAACGAGTCCTAGACACACCAGCGTCAGAAAGAAAGAACTGTAGAAGTTCTTCCTGTTCGGCTCGGCGAGCAGTGTGGCGTTCAGGATCAGCAGAGCGAGCCTTGCGAACTCTGACGGCTGAAAATAACCAAACCTGAGATCGAACCAGCGACGTGCCCCGCCAGAGACTGTGCCGTAGAAGAGGACAAGCACGAGGAGGAAGAGCGAGACAAAGTAAAGAGCTTTACCTGCTATCTTCAAGTACCTCTCGCGTACGAAGAGCATCGAAAACATGGCGCCTACACCGAGAACGTTCCAAACCGCCTGTTTACGAACGAAGCTCAGACCGAGATCTCTCGTGGCGCTGTACAGAGCCAGAAGACCAACGATCATCAGACAAACTACCATGACTGGAAGAAACAGTTCAAATCGCTTGTTCTCCCAGGGCATTCTTCAACCTCTCTCTCATTTTGCAGAAACTGCACACTTCCTCTGTGGTTGGATAACCGCAGACAGTGCATTCACGCAATGGTACTGGTTCTTTCTCCTTGAAAAATTCCTGTGCACCCGCGTAGAATCTGAGTTTGGTTCCCGGTTGAGCCAGCTCCACCTCGTTCAGAACCTTCTTGTACAGCAGTGAACTCGCATTCTTCGAGAAAGGACAGCTCTCTTCGGAAAAGGGCAAATCGTTGATCAGTGCGTAAGCGTATGTCTCTTTCTCTGTGAGAAGCACCAGTGGTTTGACCTTCTTCACAAACTTTTCGTGAGTCTTCGGAAGCGTCGGTGATTGCCTCGTCAGATAACCCGTCTGCCAGTTCAGAAGATTTCCGAGCAAGAAAGAAACCTCATCGTCGAGGTTGTGTCCGGTCGCCAAAACATCGTAACCGTTCTCCACCGCGAATCTGTTCATCAAGTACCTTCTCACGTTACCGCACACCGAGCATGTGGGTCTTCTCAGAATTTTCGCGATCCTGGGTATGTCCAACCCCAAGAGATCTTCGTGAGCATCGTAGATGATGAAATTGCTGCCCACCTCTTTTGCCAGCTGGTCCATCTCCTCGAGCTTGGGCTTGCCCATACCTGTGTTCAAAAACAGCGCATCACATTTGTAATTGAGCTTCACCAGAGCATGCCACAGTGAGACGCTGTCTTTGCCACCCGAAACTGCGACGAGCACTCTTTCGTTTTTTTCTATCATGGAATACTTTCTTATCGCCTTCTGAATCCTGTTCAGAAAGTAATCGTTGAAATGTTCCTCGCAGTAAGCAACGTTGTGCTGGGGCAAGTGGATAACGGCCGTCCGCGAACATTTCCTGCACTTCATTCCTTCTCCTCCTTCCGCACAAAAATATTCTACAGCATGTGTCTCTTGACGCGGATGGACATCATTGTGAATTCTTTCACATAGATGTCTCAAGGATTTTCCAGTCGCTTCATTTTTGTTTCGTGGAAAGGCCTTAGAATAAATCGTGAAAACTATAACGATAAATATTTCACGATATGGGGTGATCGGATGCTGGTGAAGGTGTGTATGGGCAGTTCCTGTCATTTGAAAGGTTCTTACGCCATAGTTGAAAAGCTTCAGGAGTTGAAACAGAAAGGATTCGACCTCGACATCCTTGGTTCTCTTTGTTTCGGTAGATGCGCTGAGGGCGTCTGTGTCGAGATTGATGGTCAACTTCACACGAACGTCACTCCTGAAAAACTTGAGCAGCTCCTGGGAGTGAAAACATGTCACTGATCGTTTCGAGTGAGGCAGAATGTCTTTACTGTTACAAATGTTTGAGAAATTGCCCGGTGAAGGCCATATCGTTCTCCACAGGTAAGACGTGGGTGATAGAGGAAGAATGCGTTCACTGTGGCAGGTGTGTTTCAATCTGCCCACAGAAAGCGAAGAAGTACACCAGGAACATCGAGGATTTCAGAAAACTGCGCGAGAGTTCTTTCCTCGTTTCGATCGCCCCTTCCTTCTTTGCCCATTACGATGAACCGTACCGCGTGATCTCGCTGCTGAAACATTGGGGGGCGAAGATTGTTCAGGAAACTGCTCTGGGCGCAGAGCTGGTTTCCAACGAGTATTCTCATCTTTTCGAACGGCAGAAAACGATTGTCAGCACCGCATGTCCTGTGGTAGTGGAACTGGCCGAAAAGCACTATCCTTCCATCCTGCCTCACCTGGCCCGTGTGGACTCGCCCATGACCGCGCACGCGAAGCTTTTGAAACAGGTCCATGGAGATTTGCCAGTCGTCTTCATAGGACCATGCATCGCGAAGAAGGCCGAAGGAACCGTGGATGTCGCGTTGACTTTCGAAGAACTCGATGCGCTCATCAATGAAGAGAAGACAGATCTATCTCAGTTCGATGAGCAGTTTCCCGAAGGCCCATATCCTTCGTTTGCGAGGATGTACCCAACTTCTGGTGGTATCAACTACACGGTTCGTATAAACTTCGATGCGCACATCGTCATCGAGGGAGTTGAGAATCTGATCGAACTTTTCGAAAACTTTCCATCCCACGAACAGAACATCTTCATCGAGGCTTCCGCGTGCCATGGTGCATGCATCAACGGGCCCGCCATTAGAAAGGATCTCAGTCTCGCGGAGAAACGTCTTCAAATTGTGCAACACGCCAAGAGAATGTCTCAACTGGAGCAGGGTTCGACCCAGTTTCAGCTGAACATCGGCCGGGATTTCTCCAGGAAGAAGAGAAGCCTTCAGATAGATGAATCAAAAATCGAAGAAGTTCTGACGGAGATGGGTAAGGCGGATGAAAAAAAGAGGTTGAACTGTGGTGCTTGTGGCTACGACAGCTGCAGAGACAAAGCCGTGGCAGTGTTGCTGGGCAGGGCAGAGAAAGAGATGTGCATCACTTACTTGGTGGACAGGCTCAAAGCCGCAACGCACAGGATCGTTGAAGAATCACCGAACGCAATAATCATGGTCAAGGGCGGGAAGATAATTTACCGGAACAAGAGTGCCTCAAACATATTCAGAAACGGCGCGGAAGAAAAATGCATCCAGGAGTTAAGACAGGCCTTCTTCAGAGGTCAACCCGTCCAGGTAGGTTCGAACCTCTACTACGTGAAGTTCTTCATACTCCCTGAGGAAAAGGCCGACGTTTATTTGCTTGTGGACGTAACGAAAGAAAGACAGCAAGAAGAAACCCTGAGACGTATCAAGAAAGAGACAATCCAGAAGATGGAAGAAATGCTCTCCAAGCAGATGAGGGTCGTTCAGGAAGTGGCAGGCCTGCTCGGCGAAACTGTTGCCGAAATAAAAGCGAGTTTCGTCGAGCTGAGAACATCGCTGGAGGAATGAACCGTGCTCACCTGTCAGATAGAGCACGCGAAGAAGAGTAAGCCGGGTGAGGAAATCTGTGGAGATTCGATATGCGTGAAGAAAAGCTCGAGTAGAGTGGTGGCCTGCGTCTCGGACGGTCTTGGAAGCGGCGTCAAAGCCTGCATACTCTCGACGCTAACGACGAAGATGGCTGCCACGATGCTCTTTCACAATGTTCCCTTCGATGAGGTTTTCACCTCGATTTTGAAGACGCTGCCGATCTGCAAGGTGAGATGGATAAGCTACGCGAACCTGTGCTGCGTCGTGTACGATGCGACGATCAACGAATGCACTGTTGTCGAGTACGAATTTCCCGTTGTGCTGTATTTGAGAAACGGTGAGCTGGTGAACCTGGATAAAGAAGAAAGGTGCGTCGAAGGAAGAAACATACTCTTGAGCAGGGTCACACCCCAGGAAAACGATCTGCTCTTCGTCATGACCGACGGAGTTTCGCAGGCCGGCATGGGAACACCACAGTTTCCCCTTGGTTTTGGCTTGAAGAACATTCTCAAAGAGATCCAGTCGTTGCTCAGGCACAGACTTCCACCCAGCGACATCGTGAGGCATCTTGTGAAACTCGCCGAACATCTCGACAGAGGAACCAGGGGCGACGACGCACTCGCGATGGTGGCGCAGTTCAGGCCTCTGCATGTCTTGAACATATTCGTTGGCCCACCTGAGGACAAAAGCAAGGACGAAACGATGGTCAGAAGATTCTTGAGCCTGTCTGGTAAGAAGGTCATCTGCGGTGGCACCACAGCTCAGATCTTCGAACGCGTGCTCGGAAAGAAGGTTCAGATAGAGCTTGACACGACATCTTTCGATTCTCCACCGCTCGGAAAACTCGAAGGCTTCGAACTCGTTACCGAGGGTATTGTGACGCTGACCCAGGTGTTCAGACACCTTGAAAACCAGCAGAGCCAAATTGGACTCGCCACTCAGAAACTTCTGGACCTTCTGTTCGAGGCTGACGAGATCAACTTCGTTGTGGGAAGAGCGATCAATCCGGCGCATCAGAATCCTCTGTTCAGCCATGATGTTTCGTTGAAGTTCAGACTCGTGCACGATATCGCTCGAATCCTGAGAGAACGTGGAAAGATAGTGAACATCGAATACTGCTGAGGAGGTGAGGGCCTTGGAAAGGACCTACGAAGCAGTCGAGCAGGTTTTGAGAAGGTACAACTACAGGAAAGAGAACCTGGTGAAGATATTGCTCGAGATTCAGAAACTTCATCGTTATCTCTCGAAAGATGTCGTTCACTACGTAGCGGTTGCGCTGCAACTTCCCCCCGCAAAGGTCTACGGTGTCGCGACGTTCTATGCGCAGTTTTCACTGAAACCCAAAGGAGAGTACACGATCCTGGTGTGCGATGGAACTGCCTGCCACATGGAAGGTTCCACAAGCCTGATCAAAGCTATCGAAGAAGAGATAGGCATCAAACCGGGCGAGGTCACGAAGGATTTGAAGTTCAGTGTGGATTGCGTCGGGTGCCTTGGGGCATGTGCGCTCGCACCGGCGATGGTCATAAACGGAGAAGTTTACGGTAACCTGACCGCGGACAAGGTCAAAGAAATTCTCCGGAACCTGAGGGGTGATAACAATGCTCAAAAGTCTAACTGACGCTTATTGGTTCATAGAGAAACAGAAAGAGATCAGAACCAGGAAACTGCAGAACGTTTCCGTTTACGTCTGTGTGGGAACCGGTTGTACCGCAAAGGGCGCACTCAAGGTGTACAACAAGTTCAGGGAATTGATCGAGCGCGAGAACCTGAACGTGAGCGTTTTCAAGATAGACGACGAGCACGACGGCATTTTGAGAAAGACCGGTTGTTGCGGTCGCTGCTCTTCAGGTCCACTGGTGAGCGTTCAGCCTTACGGTTATTTCTATGCGCACGTCGGAGTGGACGATGTCGAGAAGATCGTTGAAAGGACCCTGAAGAGGGGAGAAGTCGTCGAAGAGTTGCTGTTGATAGACTTCGAAACCAACCAGCGTGTCAAATCGCTGGAGGACACTAACCTCTACAAAAGGCAGAATTTCTACATCATGGAAGACATCGGTAAGAGCGAATGCGACAGCATCGAAGATTACATGGGCAGGGGCGGTTATCTGTCACTGTTGAAGGTTCTCTCATCGATGAAACCAAAGGAAGTGATCGAGACCATCAAAGCTTCCGGTTTGAGAGGCCGGGGTGGTGGAGGCTTTCCAACGGGCCTCAAGTGGGAGGCAGCCAGAAAAAGCGAGTCGGACGTCAAGTTCGTGGTCTGCAACGGAGATGAGGGAGATCCCGGCGCCTTCATGAACAGGACCCTGCTCGAGAGAGATCCTCACCTGGTTCTGGAAGGCATGATCATCGCAGCGTATGCTGTTGGTGCCCAAAAAGGTTACGCCTACGTGCGTGCCGAGTATCCCATAGCGATACAGATGCTGCAGAAGGCGATAGACGATGCCAGAAGGATGGGCCTGCTTGGAGAGAACATACTCAACACGGGTTTCTCCTTCGATCTGGAGATCAAGGAAGGTGCGGGCGCGTTCGTCTGCGGTGAAGAAACCGCCCTGCTCGCTTCCGTCGAAGGAAAGAGGGGTATGCCCAGACCGAGACCCCCATTCCCCGCGCAATCGGGTCTGTGGGGATATCCGACCCTGATCAACAACGTGGAAACTTACGCGAACGTCCCCAGGATCATCAGAGATGGGGTGGAGAAATACAGAAAACTTGGAACGGCGAACTCTCCAGGTACCAAGATGTTCTCCGTGACCGGACCGGTGAAGATGACAGGAATCGTCGAAGTACAGTTCGGAACGACCCTGAGACAGATCATATACGACATCTGCGGTGGGCTCGCGAACAACGAGAAGATCAAGGCGGTTCAGATAGGTGGCCCGTCGGGCGCGTGCTTACCGCCGGAATATCTCGATATGCCACTGGATTACGATACGTTGAGATCCATCGATGCCATGGTTGGTTCCGGAGGTATCGTGGTGATCAGCGAGAAGACCTGTATGGTGGAGGTGGCAAGGTTCTTCCTCGATTTCACCAAGCGAGAATCCTGCGGAAAATGCGTGCCCTGTCGTGAAGGTACCGCGCAGGCCTACAGGATCCTGGAAAAATTCGTCAACGCGAATGCGAACGAAGAGGATCTGAAGAATCTGGAGTTTCTGGCAAAACTCATCAAAACCGCTTCTCTGTGTGGTTTGGGAAAGACCGCACCTAATCCCATACTGAGCACTATGAGATGGTTCAGGTCGGAGTACGAAGCGCACCTGCGCGGAGTCTGCCCGAGCGGTTCATGTACCGCCTTCAAAAAATACGTGATCGACGAAAAACTCTGCAAAGGTTGTGGCTTGTGCGCCCGATCCTGTCCGAACGGTGCCATCAGCGGGGAGAGAGGAAAAGCGTACGTGATAGACCACAAAAAGTGTGTCAAGTGTGGTTTGTGTGTCGAAAAATGTAAATTCAGAGCCATAAAAGTTGCCTGATGGGAGGTGAAGGCATGACAGTCTACGTGGACGGTAGACAGGTTCAAATAGATCCCAACGCGAGAAACCTGCTCGAGGCTTTGAAGGAAGCTGGCATTGAGATACCCAATTTGTGTTATCTGTCAGAAACCTCAGTCTATGGTGCCTGCAGAATGTGCCTCGTCGAGGTGGATGGACAGCTCGTAACCTCGTGCACCACAAAGCCAAAAGAGGGCATGCATATCAAGACAAACACGCCACAGATTCACCAGCTGAGAAGGGGCATCCTTGAACTCATACTCGCCAGCCACAACAGGGACTGTACCGTCTGTGAGAGGAACGGTAGCTGCAAGCTTCAGAAGTACGCAGAAGAGTTCGGAATCAGGAGGGTACGTTTCGACGAACTTGCCAAACCCAGGTTCATCGACGCATCGAGTCCCATAGTTAGGGACACGAGCAGGTGTATCCTCTGTGGAGACTGCGTGAGGATGTGCGAAGAGGTTCAGGCCGTCGGCGCCATAGACTTCGCGTGTCGTGGCATTGAAACGCGCGTCTCACCGGCTTTCGAAGAGAATCTTTCAAAGACCGAGTGTGTTTATTGTGGCCAGTGCGTTTCGGTGTGTCCTACGGGTGCACTCTACGTGAGGAACGATCTGGAAAAGCTGTACGAGGCGCTGTCGAGTGGCAAGTTCGTCATAGGCATGGTCGCACCCGCCGTGAGGGTCGCCCTCGCTGAGGAGTTCGGCGTTGAGAAAGATCCGTTCATAGCGGAGAGACTGGTGAGCTTTCTGAAGCTGACGGGCTTTTCGAAAGTCTTCGATGTGGCGTTCGGCGCAGATCTTGTGGCATTCGAAGAGGCACACGAGCTTCTGGAACGTCTCTCCAACAAAGAGAAATTACCGTTGTTCACCTCGTGCTGTCCGGCGTGGGTCAAGTACGTGGAGCAGTTCTACCCAACGCTCACCAGCAACCTCTCCAGCGTGAAGTCTCCCCAGCAGGCCCTTGGCAGCGTGGTGAAGAAAATCTACGCGAGGAAGATGAACCTCGATCCCGAACAGATATGCCTCGTTTCGTTCATGCCCTGCACTGCGAAAAAATTCGAGGCAGAGCGAGAAGAACACGCCGGCACAGTCGATATCGTGCTCACCACCAGGGAACTTTCGCAGTTCATAAAGGCCAGCAGGATCGAGCTCAAGAAGCTTGAACCACAGTCTTTCGACCGACCCTACGGTGTTTCTTCCAAGGGTGGGCTCGACTTCGGCAAGAGCGGCGGCGTGCTCTCGAGTGTCATCACGGTGCTGAACGACGAAGTTGGGATCGAAGATGAAAGAACTTTCGAACTCGAAAAAGGTATCAGACAGATCGAAGTGAAAACTGTGGACGGTAGAACCATCAGAGGTTTGATGGTTTTCGGACTCGCAAACGCAAGGAAGGTTGTCAGCGACATTCTCGAAGCGAAACTGAACGTCGATGTCGTCGAGGTCATGGCCTGCAACTTCGGCTGTGTGGGTGGGGGCGGTCAGCCTTACCCGAACGACGCGCAGGTCAGACAGAGCAGAGCGAAACAGCTGAAAGAGCTCGTAGCTGTTAAGAATCTGGTCTCACCCACGGAGAATTACCACATGAGAAAGCTCTACGAAGAAGTTTCAAACCTGCATGAGCTGATCCACACGACCTACAGACCGAGGAAGCGTGTCGTGCACGAGGACGTGGAAGTTCTGCCAGCACCAAACGGCGAAAAAGTGATGGTGAAGGTGTGCCTCGGGACCTCCTGTTATCTGAAAGGTTCCTACGGATTGCTCTCACAGTTGATCGAACTTGCGAAACGCAAAGACTACTCGTCCGTGGAGATAGTGGGCACGTTCTGTCTGGAGAACTGTGACCACTCACCAAACGTGCTCGTGAATGATAAACTGATAGGTGAAGCGAACCTTGAAAAGGTGGAAGCGGAAGTTGAAAGACAACTCCAGCAGCAAAGGGTTCACGATGCTTCCCAAACCAACGTTTGAAAGACTCAAACTGTATCACAGGCTGCTCCTCGACGTCGAAGAGGAGTACGTCTCGTCTGAAACCATAGCCAAGTTGCTCAAGATACAGCCCGAGCAGGTCAGGAAGGATCTGAGCTATCTCAGGACGACAGGAAAACCCAAGGTTGGCTACAAAGTCGAGGAGCTGAAAAAAGAACTGGACGAACTCTTTGGCATCAAAAGAGAAACGGCCGTCGTCATCGTCGGGGCGGGCCGGCTCGGCTCCGCCCTTGCTAATTACCAAGGCTTCAGGAAGTATGGAATAGAGGTCGTCGCGATCTTCGACAACGATCCACAAAAGATCGGTCAGTTCGTCTCGGACCTCGTCGTCCTTCCTTTAAAGGATCTGAAGAGAGTGGTGAAGAGGTTCAACGTCGAGATCGGTGTGATCTGTGTGCCGAAAGAATCGGCACAGGAAGTTGCGAACCTGCTCGTTGCCTGTGGAATAAAGGGTATTTGGAACTTCGCCCCAATCGAGCTTGAAGTACCCGAGGACGTTCTCATCGTGAACGAGGACATCACGCAGAGCCTGCTCACCCTGAAGCATCTGTTGAATCGCAGACGTGGCAGGATTTGAGCCGTGTGTTAAAACTTAATTGGGTGAACTTCTATGGAACTGAACGTTCTGGGCACAAGCAAAGTGGCACTGACCATCTGTCGCAGGCTCGTTGAGAGATCCCACACGGTTGGCTTCGTCGTTTCTCGCTTCAGAGAGAAAGCACAGCGGTTCGTAAAAGACATCGGCAGCGGCGTACCCATAACTTATGAAAAAATAGAAAAACTTTCAGGCGTCGTTTTCTTCGCCGTGCCGGATTCTGTCATCGCGCAGGTCTACGAGCGAACGAAGGATAGGATCTTACCGGGCACCTGTCTGATACACTTCAGCGGTTTTCATTCGTCGAAGATCTTCGCGGACGCGGAAAAGCTCGGTTTCCACAGGGCATCGATGCATCCAAACCTTTCCTTTGCCGATCCTGTTGTTGCTCAATCGAACCTTTCGAGCTGCATCTTCGGCGTCGAAGGGGACGAGGAAGGATTGAGAATCGCGATAGAATTGGTTGAGGACATATCCAAAAGGTACGTGGTCCTGTCGGAGGACGGAAAGGCTGGCTATCACCTCGCGGCGGTGGTGTGTTCGAACTTCGTCGTGGGTCTTGCCGCTCTCGCGGAAAAGATATATGAGAAGAGCGGCGTCGAAGATTCTCAGGAACTGATGGGCAATCTGATCGACAGCGTGGCGCAGAATATAAAGATGAAGGGTGTCGCAGGCTCGCTGACGGGACCGGTGGCGAGGGGCGATTGGGAAGTGGTGAAGAAAGAAGGCGAGCTGTTCAAGAACATCTTTCCGCAGCTTGCGTTGTTCTACGATCAGATGGTGGAATTGCTGAGGAGCCTCAAGGAGGGGAGACTGTGAGCATGAACGTTCAAAAATTCATCTCGATGAAGGGAAAACAACCAATAGTTCTCATAACCGCCTACGACGCCCCCTTCGCGCGCATCGTGAACGAGGCGGGTGTGGATGCGATACTGGTTGGAGATTCTCTCGCGAACAACGTTCTGGGTTTCTCCGACACTTTGCCCGCCACGATGGACGACATGATCAGGCACACGCAGGCGGTCAGGAGGGGCGCACCGGACGCGTTCATAATCGGTGACATGCCTTTCCTTTCCTATCAGTGTTCACAGGACGAGGCGATCAGGAACGCGGGTAGGTTTCTGAAGGAAGGCGGTGCGAACGCGGTGAAGCTCGAAGGGGGTTCCAGTTTCGCACCTTTGATAAGAAGAATTGTGGAGAGCGGTATTCCCGTGATGGGACATCTGGGTCTCACACCGCAGTCTGTGAACGTTTTTGGAGGCTACAGGGTCCAGGGCAAAGATGAAAACACCGCCAGGAAACTCTTAGAGGACGCCAAAGCGCTCGAAGAGGCCGGGGTTTTTGCGATCGTGCTCGAAATGGTGGTCGAAGAGGTGGCGAAACAGATCACCGAGAGTGTGAAGGTGCCAACCATAGGTATCGGTTCAGGCAGGTACTGCGATGGGCAGGTGCTCGTGCTGCACGACGTGCTCGGTTTGAACCCTGAATTTTTGCCGAAGTTTGTGAAGCGATATGCGAATCTGTACGAAGTTTCACTCAGGGCTATCTCTCAGTACGTGAACGAAGTTCGAACAAGAGAGTTTCCAACTGAGGGGAACGTTTTCAGGCTGGGAGGAAACTGAATGAAAATTCTTCACACCTCGGACTGGCACGTGGGACTGCAGTCGTGGGCTGGCTCCAAGGCCGTGGACAGGCTTGAGGAGACCAGGCAGGCTCTTCATTTTCTCGTGGACGTTGCAGAAAAAGAGAGAGTCGATCTTGTGCTCATCGCGGGGGATGTGATACACAGCAGGGTTAATCCGAGGATCGATGCTTTGAGCGTGCTGAGTGAAGTGATGGTGAAGTTCTCGAGAATCGCCCCCACGTTCCTGGTCTTCGGCAACCACGACTGGCAGGGACTGAATTCGTGGAAGAACTTTCAGCTGAAGAACCTTCACATCATAGAGAGGCCGGCCACGATCGAGCTGGACGACGTGGTTCTGTCCTTTCTGCCCCACGCCGATTATCAAAGGTTTCTCGATATCAAGAAAGATCCTGTCGCCCGCATGAGAGAGTTTCTGGATTCTTATCTTGACGAATTCAGACGCCGTATCAATCCAAGCAAGGCAAACGTGCTCGTCGCGCACGCGATGCTGGAAGGTTGCTTCGAATCGGAGAGAGAAAACGCCATACTGTACGAGCTCAAGCCTGGCAGTTTCCCCACGGGTTTCGATTACGTGGCGCTGGGCCATGTGCACAGCCAGATGCAGATCTTACAGCAACCGATCGGCTGGTACTGCGGTTCGCCCATCGCTCTGGACTTTGGTGAGGAAAAAGACGTGAAGGGTGCGCTCCTTGTCGAGATTTCAGAAAGGATCATCGTCAGGCGTGTGAGAACACCCCATGTGACTCTGAAGACCTTCGAGTACGAAGACTACAGTCTTTCGAATTTGAACAAGCTCGAGTCGGAGCTCGAGAATTTCTCGGGCTATGCGCGCGTCCTGTTCAGATGCGTTCCATCCAACGAGGTGAGGAAGCACCTGCTCGAACGCTACGAATCTGTCGTGAAGGTGGAGTTCGAGACGGGCTGGCAACAGCACGGTGTTGACAGACCCGTGGAAAAGAAGAGCTTGATCGAAATGTACCGTGATTACGTTAGAAGGAAGTATCCAGACTTCGAAGAAGACATGGTCAGGGTCGTGGAACAGCTGTTGAGGGAGGTCGAGCAGTCTGAGGCCACTCAGGATTGAGATAGAGAATTTTCTTGGTATCGAGGAGTGTGTACTCGATTTCAAAGACGGTGTGTTTCTCATCGTCGGGCAGAACGGCGCGGGAAAGTCTTCACTGCTCGAAGCGATCGTCTTTTCGCTGTACGGCGTGGGCGTTCGCTACGGCAAGAAAAGCCCGCTCGACTACGTGAGATCTGGAGCGGATCACTGTCAGGTGAAGTTCTCCTTCTTGAGAGGTGGGAAAAAGTACGAGGTCGTGAGGCGCGTCAGAACGAAAGACAGATCGAGTGAAGCCGTGCTCTTCGTGAACGACAGAGTCGTGGCCTCCCAGCGCAGTCTGGTGGACGAAAAACTGAGAGAGGTCATGGGGGCGAGTTATGAGAGTTTCACGAGCACCTTCTTCCTGCCACAGGGTATGGTTTCGAGTTTGCTCACCGCTACGCGTTCAAAGATAAACGACATCGTTTTCGATGTGCTATTCGAGAAGAAAAAACTGACGAAGATCATCGAAAAGGTGAACGACGCCTTCAAAGATGCACAGCGCGATAGGGACGAACTTCTGCGCAGGGTCAACGAGTTAAAGGAAGAAATCGAAGGGTTGGATTCACACATCAAAGAGACGCCCTTAGACCTTTTGGAAAGCGAGATCAAGAATCTGGACAGACAGATATCCTCGAAAGAAGAAGAGCTCAAAAATGTCGAACGCGATCTTCAGATACATTCACAGATAGAATCCCTCGAAACGATGTTGCACTCCAAAGTTGAAGAGAGAAAGACACTTTTGGTTTTAATTGAGGAAGAGAGAAAGATATCTGCGGCCAAATCGCTCGAGTTGCCCTATCGAGAACTTCTCCATACGTCTGAATCGCTGGAGAAAGTTGAAGGCAACATCGAAAAGCTCCAGGCCAGTCGTTTCAGGGTTCAGCAAGAACTGCAGAGGCTCGAAGAAGAGGTGCAAAAGGCCAGTTTCGAAGCTTCTCAATGCGACGATACAGTTCAGAAAGTTCAGCAAGAGATCGAGAGGCTTTCGAAAATAGACGAGCAGTGCGAACAACTGGTGGAAAGATCGTCCAACCTCAAAGAACGCTGGACAACGCTGGAACAACATCTTCAAAACAGGAAACAGGATCTCGAAAGAACGACGAGGAGAATCCAGGAGAAAAAAAAGGAACAGGTTGAACTGGAACGAGAGTTGAATTTTCTGACCGAAGAATTCGAGAAAGTCAAATCCTCGGCCGTTCTCTGGATGGCAGACCAGATCGCGGAAGAACTGCGAGACGGAGACAGATGCCCCGTCTGTGGTGGAACTTACAGAAAAAGAAGCGTGGGTAGGCTTGAGTACGATCTGGAAAAGTACAGACAGATGCGCGAGACGATCGAAAAGTTGAAAGAGAAAAGGACTCAGATTCTCATAGAGCTTGAGAACCTTTCCGAGACCGACCATAAGCTGAAGGAAGAATTCACCGCGCTTCAGCAACAATTACACAAAATCGAGCTGGAGCAAGGTCAGATTTCTCAAAGGCTCGACGAGATCGGCTATTCACCACATATCAAGAAGAGACTCAGAGAGCTCAACGCTCAGCTTCAGAAACTTCTGATGAAAAAATCTGCGCTGGCCGCGGACATTTCGAAGAAGGAAGGCACGAAACAGCAGCTCCAGTTGAGGTTGAAGGAACTCGAAGAGGATCTGAAAGCTCTTGTCGAAGAGCAGAAAGAATTGTCTTTTAGAAAACAAAGCATCGAAAAAGAATTGCTCCTGTCACTCACGAAGATCGGTATGGATCTGGAAACCTTCGAAAGGTACGTTGTAAAGGATCTGCCCCCGGTGGGCGCGCAGGAGAGGCTTTCCAGGATAGACGCAGAGATAGGACAGCTCAAGAGTCAGATAGAACAGTTAAAGGGATCGGTGAGGAAGAACAAAGAAGAGTGCCAGAAAATGGAGAACTCGCTGCGGCAGGAGCTGGAGGGTTTGAAGAACCAGAGAGACCAAAAGATCAACAGAAGAGCGATTGTGAGGCATTTCATGGAAAGAAAAGAGGAACTGTCGAGGCAACTGGAGAAACTCCAAGAAAGGTTCGAAGAGGCGCGCAGGCAATCTTCAATACTTTCCATGGTAAAGGACACGCTCGCTGCGAGAGAATTCCAATCTTACGTGGCAAACACGGTTCTGAGCGAAATCGTGGAACGCGCGAACCAGCTGTTGGATTTCCTGACCGATGGAAGGTTCTCGCTCTCTGTCGACGAATCGGGTTTCGTCGTGAGAGATGGGAGTATCAGGAGGGACGCGAACGGACTTTCGGGTGGTGAAAAGACCCTGGTTTCGATAGCACTGGCGATGAGCATCGCGGAGGAAGCCACCGGCGAGATGGAAGCTTTCTTCATCGACGAAGGTTTCTCGAGCTTAGACAGCGACAATAAGTTGAAGGTCGCAGACGCTTTGAAGAGACTCGAAAGACTGAGCAAGGTCATAGGGTTCGTGACACACGAACCAGAGTTTGCGGATTACTTCGACCGTAAGCTGATCGTTGAGAAGGGTGGTAAGCTGCGATGGACGTGAACGACGATGTCGAACGACTCGTTGAGAGAATAATATCGGAAAAAGGAGTCGAGGCGATACCGAGTTTGATAAACCTCCTCACGGACGAGGACGAAAAGGTTCGCGAGACCGTCCTGCAGATCATATACCGTTTCGGCGATGCCGCACGTCCCATCCTGCTTCAGAAGTACAGAGAGCGCATCAAAATGTGCCAGCAGAACGATGTGGTTCTGCTCTATCTTGTGGACATACTCTCCGATCTTGGTGAAACGAGTATAAAGAAGGATCTGTACAATCTTCTGAGCAGGTACGACGACGAGTCTGCACAGCTCGTCATATACGAAGCGATCTGCAAGCTCAAAGACGGTGAAAAGATCCTCGACATCCTTGCCTACTATCTGCTTGAGGATGAATACAGAGAAGAGCTGGCCACGCAGGTCATCATGGCACTTTCCCACGTTCCAGTACCGCGAACGATAGAGGTGCTCGCCAGAGCTTACAGAGACGATAGGTTCGCAGAAGATGTAAAGAAAGACATAGTGCAAGCAATTTCTATGTTGACGATGAAAGATCCAAAACTCTGGGATCACTTCGAAAAGATCGCTGACAAAGAGCTGATCTCCGAAGTGAAGGCATTTACAAAATAGCGCGGCGCTCTTCAGAGAAGTCTTTTCAGCGTTTGTGCTGCCAGAGCCATTTTCTTAGGATCTTGAGCAACTGTGAAGTGTAATGATCATTCGTTTCGTGATACAGCGGAGAAACGAAGATGATCAGCTCGGCGTTTTCCTTCATCGGACATTTTATTCTATAGGTGTCACTGTTCACCTGTGGCTCTCCTATTTGCTTTTGCGGCATGCTACATAGGTAATTCAAGATCGAGGCTAAATCACTCTCTTCAACCTTGAAGCACACATTTCTTGGACCCGATGGACCTTTCTCCGTGAGTATGGCTAAGCAATTCTCATAAACGGTCAAAACAGCATGCCAATGTACGAAACCGCCAGAATCATATTCGATCAAGAGGACTGCCCTTTTAGTCACACTTTCCTTTGCTTCCAACGTTGCGAAACCTGAATCTTCTTGAATGAGGCTGCTGCAGAAAAACAAGTGGGACTGCCCGAATGTCGTCAACCAAAAAAAGACGAACAAGCAAGCAATCCACTTTGCCGTCTCGTTCACCCCCTCCTGATCAAAAACTTCGACCTTGGAAGAACAGAGTTGGTTCATCGGGGAAGTTCAAATTTCAAGAGTGTGCCGTCGAGCGCTCAAACGCGTGCGCCACTTGAACCAGTAGATCTTCCCTCCACCACTTCGTGACGAACTGCACACCGACCGGCAGGCCGTCCACACGACCAAACGGTATGCTGATAGCTGGAAGATGCGAGATGTTGAACTCGGCCGTGAAACGTGTCAAACGCCTTGCCATCTCGACGGCGTTCTCGCCCTCTATTGGGGGAGCAACGATGGGCACAGTTGGGAGCATTAAAAGATCGTACTGTGAGAAAAGTTGTTTGAAATTGTGCTTTGTCATCGTTTGAATCTTCCTCGCCTGAGCATAATCAACACCACTCGTTGAAGCACCTTCCATTAGTCTCTGTCTGACATCGTCAGAGAACATTTCTGGGTGCTGTTTCAACCTTTCTCTGTGGAAGGCCGCTGCCTCTGTCTGGGTGATCAAACCGTTGGCCGCCGCCGCGTCCTTGAGCCATTCCAGAGGCTTCTCCTCGATGAGGGCACCCAACTGTTCGAGCACCTCGCACGCTTCATCCATGATCTTCAAGATTCTCTCGTCAGCTTTGGAGACGAAGTTGCCCGTGACTTTCAGTATTCTTATCCCTTTGGGAAACTTCTCAAAATCGGGCTCTCTGAGAGGTGCTTTCTGAGAAAAGGGATCCTGCGCATTGTATCTCGAAATCGACTTGAGAACGATCCACGCATCTTCAACGCAGTTTGCTATCGGTCCAACGTGATCCAGATGCCAGGACAGAGGCATCACACCTCTCACACTGACCCTTCCGTAGGTGGGTTTCAACCCGACGACACCACACAGCGCCGAGGGGATCCTTATGGAACCGCCGGTGTCCGTACCGAGCGCTGCCAGCACCGCGTTTGTGGCGACTGAGACCGCAGAGCCTCCGGACGAACCACCCGAAATTCTTGCTGGATCGTGCGGATTTCTGCAAGGTCCGAAGTGTGGATTGTTGTTCGTCACACCGAGTGCGATCTCGTGCAGGTTCGTCTTTCCCACGATAATGGCTCCCGCTTTCTTCAACTGCTGTATCACGAAGGCATCCTCTTTCGCAACGTTATCCTTGAAGAACAGGCTCCCGGCCGTCGTTCTCAAACCCGCAACGTCGATTAAGTCTTTAACGGCTATGGGCACTCCGTACAGTGGTGGAAGTTCTTTTGTGAAAGATTTTTCCAGCATCTGTGCTGTTCTCATCGCACCATCGTAATCGAGACTGATGAAGGCTCCAAGGTGCTTCGTTTCTTCTATCTTCCTGAAGCATTCTTCGATGACCTCTTGGGGTCTGATTCTTCTCTGTGCGTACAGTTTCATCAGCTCTCTTATTCTCACCGCGATCACCTCAGCTTCATCTTTGGACCGTCCTGGACGAACTTTCCTCTGAAAGAAGGTTCTTCCAACAACAGGTGGCTGTCCAGATCGTGAAAATCGAAGGCGCCGGTCCCGAGCGCGAACTGAACACTCTGATTGATCCCGAGACTGGATTCCGCCATGCAACCGATCATCAGTTTGACGTTGGAAGCCTTTGCCATCTCAACGATCGCAAGCGCATCGCTGATACCACTCTTCATGAGTTTTATGTTGATGTAATCCACCGCTTCTTCTTTGATCAACCTCAACACGTCGTACTTTCTCTTGGCGGATTCGTCCGCGGCCACGGGGAACGGACAGTGGAACCTCACGTACCTGAGCTCCTCGATGTCGTACCAGACAACGGGCTGCTCATAAACTGCAATGTCCACGCCAGAGCGGTACAGAGCGTTCGCAAACTCGACAGCCTGCTTGGGTGTGTAGCCCATGTTTGCATCGACTATGTAGCTAGCTCCTTTCGTTAGCCTGGCAATCTCTAACATCGCGTCGATGTCTTCTTTCAGATTTTCCCCCACCTTCACCTTGATGGTTCTGAAACCCTCTTTGAAGATCTCTTCTGCGTCCTTCAATCTGTTCTCTATCGTGTCTATGCCCACCGTTTTATCCGTTTCTATCTCTGTCTTTGCACCGCCCAGGAACTCCGCCACAGTTATGCCCAGCTCTTCACACAAGCCGTCAAGCGTGGCAAACTGAACAGCAGCCTTCAAGCTCGGAGTCGCCAGAAGTTTGTCTGTAATCTCAAAAATCTCTCCGTAATTGCGCACGTCCAGACCGATCAAGTTTTCCCTCAGGAAGTCTTCCATCGCCAAGAGCATTTCCGTCTTCTCACCGTTGACTCTGAAGGATGGAGATGCCTCACCACGCGCCACGATACCGTTATCCAGGAGCAACTCCACATCGACGTTGTTTGCTTCTGAAGAGATACTGCCCGTGATGTGGAAAGGTTTTCTGTAACTGTATTTGTTCAAAACGAGACGAACGTCTTTGATCTTCGCCATCTTTCATACCTCCCAGCCTTCAAAGCGCACCACCTCTATGCTTGTTTCTAGTGGTATTTTCTTGTTGTGTGTCTCGGCCTCGCCGAGCTGGTTGTCCGTGGGATCTTCCCTGTAAAACTTCGGTTCGGGCACGAACTGCTTCATGAAATCGTCGTTGGCGACCATCCTGAAGCCGTCGAGGTTGCCGAAGTAAAAGCTGCGCAGCTTTTCATCGTGTCTTCTTGCACCACCGAAAGAAGGATCCGCAGGAAGCCATCCGTACGGTTCGACGTAAAACAGCGCCCAATCATGTGGCGAGGCAAAGTAAGGTGTCACGTACCAGCCTGACTGCCATCTCGCGGGAACCTTCGCGATCCTGCACATGGTTATGAAAAGGAGAGCCTGAAAGCCGCAATCTCCTCTGAGGTTCTCCGCGACGTACTGGGATATGTTTTCGTAAGTCGCGTAGGGCCTCACGTAAGAATACCTCACCTTAGTCGTGATCCAGTCGTAGATGCGCTTGGCCTTCAGATAAGGATTGGTTTCGTTGCTCACGATTTGCTGAGTGAGATGTCTTACGTAATGCGTGAACACTATGTGGGGAGGTTCCTCGCTCAAGAACTCATCCATGTCGCTCGTTTGAACCTTTGAAGGATCTATCCTGTTGATCCATTCTCGAATCTTGTATTCGAATTCCACGATGTACTCTTTGCTTGTTCCTTCGAAAAAGATGGTTCTCTGTGGCACGTCGTTGTTGGCCAAAAAATAGTTTTCGTCACTGACATAGAGCAGTTTCACATCTTCAACTTGAAGACCTTCCTTTGGAAACGGCAGCCAGACTCTGAAGTAATCGTCGTGCGAATCCACTCTGGCTTTCAATTTAACCTGTACGGTGTAGGTCTTTGGTGAAGCTCCATCGGCAAGCGCTTTTATTCTTCGTTCGATCAACTCTCTGTGTTCTTCTTCCTCGGGATCTTTCCTTATCCTGCCCCTGTACTCGGGTCGAATGAAGCCTATGTTCTGAACGAACCTTTCGAAAAACCTTCTTCTCCTGTTGACGAGTATGAAGTCGACACAACCTTCGTCGATGAGTCTGTAGAATTCTTCGTAATCGAGGTCTCTGATCATTTCTTTCGCCTTTTCCAAAGCGTCAGCTTCGTCGTACGGGTATGCCGCAAGCAATCTTTTGATCCTGAACTTTTCGTACTCGAGTCGCTGCCTCTGTAGATCGCTGATCCGTGTGTCTCTTAACCACCTGTCGATCAACGCCATGGCCGCTTCCCAGTCGCCGACCTCTTCGAACCGTCGGACGTTCTCGGGAATGCCGCACACGAGGAACTCATGCACGTTGAACACCCCCAGCATAAGACAGGACTTTCAACTTTTCTAACGTTTCAGGAATGTCCCTCTCGAACCTGTTCAGATCGTTTATCTCGAGAACGATTATACCTTCGAACCTCTCGCGCACCAGTTCAAACACTCTTTCGAACGGAATTTTGCCAAATCCTAAGGGTAAATGCAGATCCCCCAGTCCATACAGATAAGCAAAATCGATTTGTCCCGACAGCGAAGCTTTGCCGTGATTCACCGGTTTTCCAAAGTTGTCGTGAACGTGCAGTTCGAAAGCATGGGAAAGTCCGAGAGAGAGCTGTTCCAAAAACTTTTGCTCGTTCCCTTTCACTCTCAGGAAAAGGTGTCCCACGTCGATCAAGAGTTTCACCTGCGGATGGTTCACAGCGGTTACGACCTGTAGAGTTTGTTCTATTAACTGTCTGGTGTTCTCAACGACAAGACAGACGTTCGTCTTCTCGAGTTTGGCGCAGAGTCTTTTCAGATTCTCGATTTCTCTTCGTTTTTTTTCTGCGCTTTCGCCAAGCCAGGCACAGTGATAGACGACCGTCAGCGCGTCTATACTGGAAGCGAAGTCGATGGTTGCAGAGAGGATCTGAAGGTCTTCTTTTCTGCTTGAAGACAGATCCACAAGATCTGGTCCATGAACTGTGAACTTCAGACTCGACCGCTTCATAACCTGCGTGATACGGTTCAATCTTCCGTGAACGATTTGGCCGGTGAAGATAACATCCAGACCCGCGGGGGGAATCTCGACGCAGTCAAATCCGAGGCGTTCAAACTTCTCGAGTTCTTCTTTGAGTCTCTCTTCTGAGCCGGAAAGGCGCTTCGTGTCGATGTTTATTCCAATCAATCTGACCACGCTGTCACCCTCGTTTTTTGCGATTTTCTGAAACATTTTG
>LDZQ01001148.1_pt1 | contig 67553 bp, 68 predicted proteins | sample 615361 | NCBI WGS metagenome assembly LDZQ01 (sample SAMN03408297, study PRJNA278302) | terrestrial metagenome | isolation source: oil reservoir sample I2 | place: USA: Alaska, North Slope, Ivishak formation | collected 2013 | reverse complement strand
GGCTCGGCATAGAGCCTCCAAAGGGTGTGCTGCTTTATGGCCCGCCAGGCACCGGCAAGACCCTGATAGCCAAGGCGGTCGCCAACGAGACAGTTGCGAGCTTTTTCTCCATCAGCGGTCCAGAAATCATGGGCAAGTTCTATGGAGAGAGCGAGGAGCGGCTCAGGGACATCTTCGAGGAGGCTCAGCAGAATGCCCCCTCCGTGGTCTTCATAGACGAGCTCGATGCCCTCGCCCCAAAGCGTGAGGAGGTCACGGGCGAGGTGGAGCGGCGCGTGGTGGCGCAGCTGCTCGCCCTGATGGATGGGCTTGCCCCACGGGGTCAGGTGGTCGTCATCGGAGCCACCAACCGCCCCAACGCCCTCGACCCGGCTCTCAGAAGGGGTGGAAGGTTTGACAGGGAAATCGAAATAGGCATTCCAGATGCGAGGGGGAGGCTCGAGATACTCCACGTCCACACGAGGGGCATGCCCCTCTCACGGGACGTCACCGATGAGTTTCTAAAGGAGATTGCATCGCTCGCACACGGCTACGTGGGCGCAGACATCGCCACCATGTGCAAGGAGGCTGCCATGCATGCCCTGAGAAGGATGCTTCCAGAGATTGACCTCGAGAGCGAGGAGATTCCTGCGGAGATACTGGAAAGGCTGGAAGTCAGAAAGGAGGACCTGCTTGCGGCCATGCGAGCCATAGAACCCTCTGCGATGAGGGAGGTGTTCATGGAGGTGCCCCATGTATCGTGGGAGGATGTTGGGGGGCTGCGTGAGGTAAAGCAGGAACTCATCGAGGCCGTGGAGTGGCCATTCAAATACAGGGAGGCGTTTGATGAGCTAAATCTGGAGCCACCGAGGGGCGTGCTGCTTTTCGGTCCCCCGGGCACTGGAAAAACACTGCTTGCAAGGGCAGTGGCGAGTGAATCACAGGCAAACTTCATCTCGATAAAGGGGCCAGAGCTGCTCTCCAAGTGGGTGGGCGAGAGCGAGAAGGCGGTGCGGGAGGTGTTCAGAAGGGCGAGACAGTCGGCTCCCGTAATCGTGTTCTTCGATGAGATAGACTCCATAGCTCCTCACCGGGGCATATCATCAGACTCCCACGTGAGTGAGCGGGTGGTGAGCCAGCTGCTGACAGAGATCGATGGCATCGAGGAGATGAAGGATGTGGTGGTGATGGCAGCGACCAACCGTCCAGAGCTCGTGGAGCCATCCCTGCTGAGGCAGGGCAGGATAGAGCGGCTCGTGTATGTGCCACCTCCAACACTCGCAGACAGGAAGGAGATATTTTCCATCCACCTCAGGCACAGGCCCACCGAGGGTGTGGATATCGAGAGGCTCGCAATGGCCACAGAGGGCTACACGGGTGCGGATATAGCGGCGGTGTGCAGGGAAGCAACAATGACAGCCCTGAGGCAGGTGTTATCCACGTCTCCAGAGCCCAGTGAGCTCAAGAGGCTCGTGGGCAGCGTGAGGATTACGATGGAGCACATGTGCAAGGCACTCGAGAAGATAGCCCCAAGCCTCACGGGGAAGCAGCTTGCACACTTTGAGCAGATGGCTCGCCAGTTTGCGAGGAAGGGCATAAGTGAGTAGGCTCGGAAAACATCCACCACATTTTTTAAATATTAGGTAGACAAACAGCATAGGAAAGGAGAGAGCCATGGATAGGAAACCTTCCTTTGAGGACATTGTGGATGACCTGAACAGGCTCATAAGAATGCTCATAGAGAGTATGCCTGCGGAGGGTCTGGACGAGACGGTGGTGTATGGGTTCTCTATAATAAAGAGGGGAGATGAGGAGCCCATTATTAGAAAGATGCTGCCCGAGGACGAGTTTGACGAAATCGATGACGAGGATCTGGGCAGTGGGATGATTGAGCCTCATATCGAGACCATAGAGGGAGATGACGAGGTTTACATCACCGCAGAGGTGCCAAACATCCGAGAGGAGGACATTGAGGTGGATGTGAGGGAAAGAGTAGTTCGCATCACGGCGGTGAGCAATGGTGGCTCCTGTTCCCTGATGAGCGAGCTTCCATGTGCAGTGGATGCATCTTTGGCCAAAATCAGCTACAGAAATGATGTACTCGAGGTGGTGCTTCCAAAGCAGCGCCATCCTCGAACAGGGCATGACTCGAACGCTCCTTGACATAGCTCCCACGATTGGCACGCTGGCAGGCATTCCATTGTCCGGTGTGCAGGGCTCCCCCATCACGGGCTTTCTTGAGCACTTTCGTGGCAGTGCGCAGTTTCCCATCGTGCTCGTGATAGTGGATAGCCTGTGCTCCAACGTGTATTACCATCCCGAGCTACGCACTCCCCACATCGAGAGCCTGGCGGCAAATGGCATCATCGAGAACCTTTGTACAGTGTCCAACAAGACCACACCAGCGATAGCCTCCATCCTCTGTGGTGCATATCCAGAGGTGCACCGAGTGTACATCACCAACGATGTGAAAAACCCCGCTCTAAGGTCCATACTGGAGATAGCCTCAGAGATGGGCATCGTGTGTGGTATGGTCACCGAGGCCGAGGGGGCAAGTGCGTTCAGGCATCGCATAGACTTCACGGTGGGCGTGTCGGACAGCGAGGACATAAGGAGCTATGATGAGGCCATCCTCAAGGGCACCCTCACACTGATACGAAGGGGGTGTGACATCGTGTGCGCCCACTTTAGAAGCATAGACAGGGCAGCCCACCGAGCCGAGCAGCCCGCAGACCTCGCAGAGGCATGTGAGTTCGTGGACACGTTGGTGGGAAGACTCATGAGGCTCGATGCCTCGATGTTCGTGTGTGGTGACCACCTCGTACACACGAGATGGCAGCTGGGCATGCACACCACCATCCCGTTCATCGGGTGCAGCACCCCCATTGAGGACAGCACTCGCTGAGAGGATGCAAAGCGGAATGAAGCAGTGCCTTATACTCAAATCATGGCTCGTCGGTCTCGACTTGGCAACCTTTATGAGGGCCAAGCTCCAATGATGCGCAGATGCCCTCCGCGGACCCCTCTTCGATGAAAAAAAGGGCTGTCGAGTGTGCCAGATATGCGCGAAGGCACGAGAGCTGCATAGTGGTATCTCACATAGATGCCGATGGATTGACCTCTGGCGCCATAGCCCTCACGGCTCTTCAGAGAGCAGGGCTATCCTCAGAGATACGGTTCATAAAGCAGCTCACCTCCTCAGACCTCGAGCAACTGCTGAATGAGGGACACGAGCTGGTGGTGTTCACAGATCTTGGAAGCGGACTTGCAGACCAGATAGAGCGGCTGAAGATGAATGCCATTGTGATAGACCACCACCAGCCCGCCCCCTCTCAGCTCAGGCATCATCTCAACCCCCACCTGTTCGGCATAGATGGCTCATCCAAGGCGTGTGGGGCCACCAGCGCCTATCTGTTCGCAAGGGCTCTCTCTCGAACGCCACAGGGCAACATCGACCTCTCTCCTCTTGCGATAGTGGGCGCGGTGGGCGATATGCAGCACATGAAGACCGGCAGGCTGACATCCCTGAACAGGGCGGTACTCAGGCAGGGCTCAGCACATGGCTATCTCTCATTTGGTGCTGACCTCAGACTGTTCGGAAGGCAGACCCGTCCCCTGTTCAAGCTGTTGGAGTACTCCACAGACCCCGTGCTTCCGGGGCTCACGGGAAGCGAGGATGCCTGCATTGCATTTCTGCATGCGTGTGGTATCAGGGCGAAGGGGGAAAGATGGAGGAGGTGGATAGACCTCGATGATGATGAGAAGCAGAGGGTGGTCTCCAATCTCATACAGCACTGTCTTGCCAACGGCGTCCCTCCCGCAAGGGCCACCTCGCTCGTGGGGGAGGTGTACACGCTGCTTACAGAGCAGGAGGGCACAGAACTTCGGGATGCCTCGGAGTACTCCACCCTGCTCAATGCCACCGCCCGCTATGAGTGCGCAGATGTGGGGCTGGCGGTGTGCCTTGGGGACAGAGATGAAGCTTTCAAAAGGGCAAGGACACTTTTGGCCGAGCACAGGCGAAACCTCGTGGAGGGACTGAGGCTGGTGAGGGAGAAGGGTGCAAAGAGGATGCAGAGCTTCACGTACTTTGACGCGGGTGCCAACATCAGAGATACCATTGTGGGCATAGTTGCCGGAATGAGCATGAGCTTTCTTGGAAATGACGTTCCCGTGGTGGCAATCGCGGAGAGCGAGGATGGTATGCTCAAGGTGTCTGCCCGCACCACGCCTCACAAGGTGAGGAGGGGCATCAACCTTGCAAGCGCTCTATCCAAGGCGGCACACGTAGTGGGTGGAAGCGGAGGCGGGCACAGCGTGGCGGCCGGAGCTTCCATCCCAAAGGGCAAGAAGGAGGAGTTCTTAAGAGAGCTGGAAAGGGTGCTGATGGAGCAGGGTGAATCGAAGAGCAGTTAGTGCAATGAGCTAAAAAGGAGGGGGTAGATGGAAGGTTTACACCACAGGAGGAGGAAAAATGGCTGTATGTTCCTTCCATCTGCCCTACCCCGCTCCAGTCATACTATATAAAGATTGCTAATGAGGATATATCTGCCTTTCCAGCCGGATGTGGAGGAGTCACAAGCCAAAGAGTCTCACTTTCAGTGTTTGGGTATTTCAGTAGTCGGAGAGGCTGATGTGCAGTTTGACTGATGCGGGCTGGAAGCCCCTTTCCGTAAGGAGGGATGAGAGAAATTATGGGTGAGCGAGGGGCAGTTCACTCATACTTAAATATCCTTTGATATACCTGATAGCCGCTTGAGAAGGGTTGCTATACTGTTCGGACTACTGCTGATGCTACCCCAGGCTCATGCGCTGTTCGCTTCTGAGCAGCCAAAGATAGCCGAGGAGCCGTGGGACCATCTCCCCATCAGGATATACATCGACGATGTGAACACACCCCCCATGTGGGATGAGGCATACAGAGACGCCGTGCTCTCTGCTCTCAGATACTGGGAGAAGGATGGGGCAAGAAGGCTGTCATACAGGCCCGTGTTCCAGCGGGTAGAGGACCCAGATGAGGCAGACATAACCATCCGCTGGGTGGAGAACATAGGTGAGGGAGGGGAGTTTCCCAAGGGGGTGGCTGGATATGCACAAATACAGCACCACACCGTCGATGGAAGGGTGAGGTTTGAGAGAGTGGACATAGTGCTCGAGGTGGCTGAAAAAAGGGGGCTGCTCTGGTGGGCACACGGAAAGAAGACTGCACGTCTGGTGGCGACGCACGAGCTGGGGCACGCTCTTGGGCTCGGTCACAGCAGTGACCCAGGAGATGTGATGAATCCCACCTTTGTGGAAAGGCACGAGCCAAGCCCCCAAATGCTCACCTATCTCAGCAGGGCATCTCCCCTCATCGTGATTCTCTTAACACTCTTCATGGGCCATGCCATAGTTGGGTACACTCGGGCCAGAAAACACAGAAGACGGCTTGAGTCAGCACACTTTGAGGAGCCCATGGCGCTCCAGTACAGAAGGAGGCGGTAATCTTTTAAAGGGAGGGGGCATAGCACGTGCAGCCTTACGAAACACATGGCGGTACGGAGATGAAGCAGCCAAGCATGAATATAGGAATGGTGGGCCACGTTGACCATGGCAAGACCACACTGGTGGCAGCACTCTCTGGGGTGTGGACAGACCAGCACAGTGAGGAGATAAAGAGGGGCATCACCATAAAGCTGGGCTATGCCGATACCGAATTTAGAAAGTGCCCGTTGTGTGATGAGCCAGAGTGCTACACGGTGGAGAAGGTGTGTCCAGTGCACAATGTGGACACTGAACACGTTAGAACGGTCTCGTTTGTTGACTCCCCGGGGCACGAGAGTCTCATGGCTACCATGCTCTCTGGCGCTGCTCTCATGGATGGGGCGGTACTCGTTATAGCCGCCACCGAGCCATGCCCCCAGCCCCAGACCAAGGAGCATCTCATGGCGCTCGATATAGTGGGTGTGAAAAACATAGTGGTCGTGCAGAACAAGATAGACCTCGTGGAGAGGGACGCCCTCATAGAACACTACAACCAGATCAAGCAGTTCGTGAAGGGAACGGTGGCCGAGGATGCGCCCATCATCCCCGTATCTGCTCAGAGGAAGGTGAACATCGATGTGCTCATCGAGGCTCTCATAAAGTACATCCCAGAGCCGCAGCGCGACCCCACCAAGCCTGCGAGGATGTATGTCGCAAGGTCGTTCGATGTGAACAAGCCGGGCACACCCGTGAATCGCATCGTGGGAGGGGTGATAGGTGGAAGCCTCTCACAGGGCAGACTCAGGGTGGGGATGGACATCGAGATGCGCCCTGGAAGAAAGGTGGATTCAGAGGGCACCACGAGATGGGTACCCCTCACCACGAAGGTAGTGGATATGAGGGCTGGCGGTGTTAAGGTGGAAGAGGCAACTCCGGGTGGGCTCATAGGCGTGGGTACGCTGCTCGACCCATCCCTCACCAAGAGCGACTTTTTGGTGGGTCAAATTGCAGGTGAGGTGGGCACGCTTCCTCCCACGTGGGATGAGTTCGACCTCGAGGTGAGGCTGCTCGAGAGGGTGGTGGGCACGAGCGAGGAGGCAGAGGTCAAACCCCTCACAAGGGCCGAGCCCCTGATGCTCAATGTGGGCACGGCGACCACCGTCGGCATCATCACAAATACCAGAAAGGGCAAGAAGGGAGACATAGCCACCGTCAAGCTCAAGAGACCCGTGTGCGCAGAAGAGGGGGCTCGAGTGGCAATCTCACGCAGGATAGGCTCGAGGTGGAGACTCATAGGCGTGGGCACCCTCAGGGCAAACAAGAGATGAGCTGCAGAGTTATCATCGATACCAGCATACTCATGCTGGCCCACACCCATAAAGTGGATGTGCTTTCGGAGCTCAGAAGGCTGGGGTTTACCGAGCTCTTTGTGCCCCAGGGTGTCCTCTTGGAACTCAGGGGCCTCTCGAGAAGGGGGGGCAAGGAGGGTGTGGCGGCGAGGGTGGCACTTGCCCTTGCCGAAAGATGCATCGTTTGTCCATCACCACGTGAGGTGCCCATCGATGATTTTCTGCTGGAGCTGGCACACGAGATGGATGCTGCCCTTGCCACGAGCGATTCCGAGCTCAGAAAGCGGGCGCGCAAAGCTGGCATTGCGTTGGTGGGCATGAGAGGTCTGGACCATCTCGAGAGGCTATAGCCATATGGTGTGTTCCCTGCACAACTTATTTATAGAATAACAAACAGCGTTTCAGGAGTACTGGAGGAGGTAATATGGCAAGAGGCACTGGAGATAAAGTCGTCGTTCCAGCTGGGCATGCTCCCACGGGACAGCCCGTGTTTGTGATCACTGATAAGGAAAAAACCAGCGGCAGGGATGCTAGGCACATGAACATCCTTGCCGCAAGGGCGGTGGTGGATTCTGTAAAGAGCACGCTCGGGCCACTGGGGATGGACAAGATGCTCATCGACCCTCTGGGCAACATCACAGTCACCAACGATGGGGCGGTAATTTTGAGGGAGATGAGCATTGAGCATCCGAGTGCCAAGATGGTCATCGATGGTGCAAAGACTCAAGAGGATGTAGCAGGGGATGGAACCACGAGTGTGGTGGTGCTCGTTGGCGCACTGCTCGATGCGGCAGAGAAGCTCATGGATGCGGGAGTGCACCCCACAGTGCTCGTTTCTGGATACAAGATGGCTGCAGAGAGAGCCCAGCAGGTGCTGGACAGCCTCGCAAGAAGGGTGGAGCGCACGAACGATGCCACGCTGAGGGAGATTGCCAAGACAGCAATGATGGGCAAGGGTCCAGAGGTATATGCCGACACCCTTGCCGAGATGTGCGTGCGGGCCGTAAAGGGGGTGGAGGACAACGGTGCCGTAGATGTGAAGGAGAACATCAAGCTCATAAAGAGAGTGGGGTTGCGCTCTGAGAACACCGAGCTCATAAATGGCATTGTAATCGACAAAGAGCGCTCTCATCCCTCTATGCCGAGGAGGGTGAAGAATGCCAAAATTGCGCTGCTCAACAAGGGAATTGAGGCTAAAAAGCCCCAGACGAAGGCCAAGATGAAAATCGAGAGCGCAGAGCAGCTCGCAGAGTTCATGCAGGAGGACGTGCGTGTCGTCGAGGAGCAGGTAAAGCGCTTTGCAGAGCTGGGCGTAAATGTAGTGATGACCGAGATGGGCATAGACGACATAGGAAACAGCCTGCTCTCGAAGTACGGAATCTTTGCCGTGGAGAGGCTGCTCTCAGATGACCTAAAGCGCATCTCGAGGGCAGTCGGGGCGAGGATTGTATCCACCGCGTCTGACCTTAAGCCAGAGGACTTAGGTGAGGCAGGGCTCGTTGAGGAGGTCGGAAAGGCTGGCTTTTTGGCAGACAAGTACATCTACATCCACGATGCAAAGAACACCAAGGCGGTCACAATCGTGATTCACGCTGGAAGCGAGAATGTGGCAGACGAGGTGGAGAGGGCTCTGGAGGATGCCCTGAAGGTGGTGGCGTGTGCCGTGGAGGACCAGACCGTGGTGGCTGGAGGGGCGGCGCCCGAGATGGAGATGGCTCTCAGACTCAGGCAGTATGCCAACACCCTGAAGGGCAGGGAGCAGCTCGCAGTGCAGGCATATGCTGAGGCACTGGAGGCAATTCCAAAGGCGCTGGCTGAAAACTCGGGACTGGATGTGATTGATACATTGGTGGCCCTTCGAAGTGCTCATGAGGGGGGGCGCACAACGGCCGGCATTGATGTGTTTAGCGGCGACATCATAGATATGTGGGAGGCAAACGTCATCGAGCCTCTCAGGGTGAAAAGGCAGATGATTTCCACGGCCACCGAGATTGTGTGCATGATTTTGAGGCTGGATGAGATACTGGCATCGGAGAGAAGGGAGCCCAGCATTGCGGAGAAGCACTGGCCAAAGAGCTACGAGATGGCTAAGCGGAGGGGAATGAAGGGGAACATTCCCGGCACCTGACCACACTCGCTGAATCATTTCAGGGTGGGTGATATGTCCGAGCCACAGGAGCAGCCCTCGGCACGAGAAGAGAAGGTAGAGGCATCACGGGAGGAGGGGCAACCCTCCACTACGACGGATGCTGGAGCTGCAGAGCCGAGCGACACAGGTGAGCAGCTCCAGCATGACCAGAAAACGATTGACGAGCTCGAGGAAAAGCTAAGGGTTATGCAGGAAGACTACCTGCGCCTTAGAGCAGACTTTGACAACTATAGAAAGCGGATGCAGAGAGAGATGGCAGAGGTGGCAGAGAGAGCGAAGGATGAGCTGCTCTGTGAGCTTTTTGCCCTGAGCGATGACATAGAGCGTGTGCTTGCCTTGAGGGACAGTGGAGGCGACCTCGAAAGCTTCTTTACTGGTATAGAGCTCATCTATGGAAGGTTCTGCAAGCTTTTCGAGCAGGAGGGTGTGAGCAGGATAGTGTGCGAGGGAATGCTAGATCCCCATCTTCATGAGTGTGTGCTCTATGAGGAGCGGGACGATGTGCCAGAGGGCACAATCCTCGAGGAGGTCGTGCATGGATATGAGAGAAGGGGCAGGGTGCTGCGTCCAGCGAGGGTGAAGGTGGCGAGGAGAAAGGAGGAATAGGGCTGGGTAAGTCCATATACGATGCCCCCCGAATGTGATGGAGGTGAGCACGTGGCTGAGGAGGAGAGAAGATATCCGAGCACCAACCCCTGTGGGGCTGGTCCATGCTATACAGAGCCCCTGGTGAAAAAGCAGATTAGGGAGAACATCAGAAGTGGAGAGATGCACGAGGCAACGTGTCCTGTGTGTGGAAAGGTGTTTCTCACGAACATAGAGGGCACGCAAGTTCCCTGTTTTGAACATCAGGGGCAGATTCAGTAGTTGATTCAGCATGCCTTTGTGATGTCTCTTGCCTCACCGCGTGAGGAGCACACACCCCTGCTGACAGTGCTCGAACCTTCTCTTCCACCCTTCTCTTCCACCAAAGCCCTCCACCCTCGTCATCAATGAGGCCACAAGGCTGGCGATAAGGCGGGCGATGGCCTCAGAGCCAAGTCGAGGAGGCGCTCAAGCGAAAGTACGGTGCAGGGCACCCGTTCATGTGAGTGCTCCTTTTAAATACCTGTGCTCAATTCCCATGGGAGAGAGGAGTATGAAGAAGGTGGTCCTTGCGTACTCTGGAGGACTGGATACGTCCGTGTGTGTCCCCCTGCTAAGGGAGAGATATGGCTTTGACCACGTGGTCACCGTCGTGGTGGACGTGGGTCAGCCAGATGTGGACATGGCAGAAAGAAAGGCACGAGCAATCGCCGATGAGCACTACACCGTGGACGCCAAGCGGGAGTTCGTGGAGGACTATCTATTCCCGCTCATCAAGGCTAACGGATGCTACGAGGGGTATGTGCTGGGCACGGCCATTGCGCGCCCCCTCATCGCAAAAAAGGTGGTGGAGGTGGCAGAGCGCGTTGGGGCATCTGCCCTTGCCCATGGGTGCACGGGCAAGGGGAATGACCAGCTCAGGTTCGAGGCGGTGTTCAGGCTCACCGACATGGAGGTGGTCGCCCCCATGCGGGAGCTGAATCTCACCCGTGAGTGGGAGATAGAGTACGCAAGAGAGCATGGCATTCCCGTGCCAGCCACCAAGGAGAAGCCATGGAGTATCGATGAGAACCTGTGGTCTCGCTCCATAGAGGGGGGAGTGCTGGAGGAGCCAGAGAGCGTGCCTCCAGAGGAGATATATGGGTGGACTTTAGACCCCACGAGGGACGAGCACCCAGAGGAGATAACGGTATCGTTCGAGAGAGGTGTGCCCACAGAGGTGGAAGGAAAGCGTCTCGAGCCCGTAAAGCTCGTTCAGACGCTCAACGAAATCGGAGGAAGGCATGGTGTTGGGCGCACAGACATGATGGAGGACAGGGTGCTGGGGCTTAAAGCGCGGGAGAACTATGAGCATCCAGCGGCCACCATACTGCTCAAGGCACACAGGGATTTGGAGTCGCTCACGCTGACGTATCGTCAGCTACAGCTCAAGCGTGTGCTGGAGCAGCAGTGGGCAGAGCTTGCATACTTTGGGCTCGTGGATGAGCCCCTGTTTGAGGACCTGAACGCCTTCATGGACTCCACCCAGAGGTATGTGAGCGGGTGGGTCAGGCTCAGGCTGTATGCTGGCTCGTGCAGGGTGGTTGCAAGACACTCCCCCCACGCGCTGTACAGCAAGGATATGGTCTCCTTCGATACAGGGGGAGAGCCGTGGCATGCAGAGGGTTTCTCGGTGTTTCATTCCCTGCAGTCGAGGATAGCAAGAAGGAGAGAGGGGTAACTTCGTCTTGTTTCTGAAAGACATTCTCTTCTTTCTGAGTCCTTTCCACTCAGTTTGTCTCGGCCAAGAAACTCTCATCTTCCACATCGAGAACGTCCAGCTCCTCTACGCTGGCCCCCACACCCAGCAGCTGCGAGAGCGAGGGAACAGTTCTCCCCTCGTCTCCAGACACCAGCTCCTTGACATACATGCCGCTCTCACACCTGAGCTCTATCTCAGCCCATGTGCCCTCCAGAGCCACCAGTCTCGCCTCGTACACCCTCCTGTATCTCACTTTGTCGGCACGTCTGTGGGCAACCCTCTTTGGGGTTCGCTGGGCTATTCTGTTGCTCGTGATGTCCTCGAGGGCATGGATGATGAGCTCTGGGGACACCTCGTGCTCGAGCAGCACCTTTATGCGGTAGCGCTTTGGATACTTGGCGGCCTTCAGCCTCTCCACGGTCTTTCTCGTGGTATATGTCAGGCCTTTGACCTCCACCTTGCCCTCGGCATGCTCGTTAATCACTCGTTCCAGCTCCTCAAGGTCGATGGTGCGCCTTTTGGGAGATATAACCTCGAGCACAAATGGCCTTCCCCTCCCCAGCATCCTCGCATCGATATCCTCCCTGCCGCAGCCATGAAATGCAGTGTCCTTTGCCAGAAAGGCTTCCACCACCGGTGCAGATATGAGCTCGTCCACACTCTCTGGATACTGCCTTCCCGTGAACCCACAGCCCTCGCACCCTTTTCCTCTGCATGCCCTGTGGGGCCATCTGGTCTGGGGAATACCCCTTATGAGCTTTCGGTACCTTCCCATGATGAATATGGGTGAGGGCTTTACCTCCACAGCATCCCCTTCGAGGTCAAGCAGCACCACCACATCGGGATGCTCAAAGTCCACATCCTTTCCAGTGGCCTCTCCTATGAGCTTTCCCACCTCTCTGTTTATCTCTGCCTTTAAAGGCTCGGCATGCAGCTCTGAGAGCATTGACCATGCCATCTCCTCACTGGCGGCGAGCATGCCCGACAGGTGCGTGCCCACGAGATACGTGTGAAACTCGTATTCTCTTAGGGCATCGAGCGCCCGCTTGGCCCACATGGGCAGCTGCTCGAACAGCCCGTTGCATATCCAGCACACTCCACCTGAGTGGAGAAACTGCTCATTCCTTACATCATCCTCGAGGGAGAGCACCACCCTGATAGCCTTTCCCCTCTCGCTGTTGGAAAGTCCGGTGGACAGCCTGCCAAACAGTCTTCCGAGGCAGTGGTCGCAAACGTGCCCCTCAGATAGTACCTTGCGGGCATCCTCCAGTATCATCTGGGCTAAAGCCTCCACTCCTTGGCGTATATATGTGTATGGGTTGGCTTTATCTCTTTGATATTGAGCACGAGCCGCCTTCTGACATGTTGATTAGACATGTTGATTATAATCAACAGTGCTCACTTCATCGTACCACGAGCAACGTCGCCCCGTCGATTTCGATTACGTCCACTCTCTCGCCCTCGACGAGGAACTCTTCTTCTATGTGGATGGCATTGGATGGCACCTCTATCTGCTTTCCGTCGAGCTGCACCCTGATGGTGCCCTCCTCCACCATCTTCAGTAGCTCATCCTCCCTCATCTTTTGCATGGCATCGATTGCTCGCTTGGCATCAGCCCTCAGCAGCGGTCCGAGCACTGCCATGTTGGGTGTGAACCCCTTCACCCTTCTTTCGAGCACTGGTGGGTGGGTGATGACCCTCGTTTTGCTATTGGTGGCGTTGGAGATATCTACGGTGTCTGGCAGCGTGCCATTGGTGTACACTATAATCTCTTTGAGTGGGGCGTTGAGGGCAATCTTGTGCTCGGATTTGTATCTTCGGATGGCGGATGTGATGCTGGCAATGAGTTCACCCTCCCGCTCGGCACCCTCGTCTATCAGCTCTTCCTTCACGCAGGGGTATGGCTGTACATGTACACTTTTATCCTCGAACAGAGAGTGTATCTCCTCTGCTAGATGTGGCATGAAGGGAGCAATCAGCCTCGCGAGGGTGAGCACCACATCACCCAGCGTGTACTGGGCGGCACGTTTTCCCTGCTCGTCCTCACCATATAGCCTGCCTTTGACGAGTTCTATGTAGTTGTCGGCGAGCACCTCCCATGCAAACATCCGTATTGCCTTCAGAGTCTCGTCGAACTCGTAGGCATCCATGTGGGCGATGCACTCCTCCACGAGCCTTTGGAGCTTGGAGAGTATCCACCTGTCCGCTGTCCTCAGCGTGGGTTTTTGCTCTTCTTTCTTGGCTCCAGCGAGACGCGCAAACCTCGCGATGTTCCACAGCTTCTGCTGGAAACGGGAGGCGGCCACCACATCCTTCCATCTGAACATGATGTCCGAGCCAGTCGAGCCCCCGATGGCAGCCCACTGCCTGAAGGCATCTGCCCCGTATCTTTCCACCACCTCCTCTGGCTGGATGATGTTGCCCAGCGACTTGGACATCTTGTGCCCATCCTCTCCGAGCACCATTCCGTTGATTACGATGGTATCCCATGGCTTGGTGTCCACAAGGACATCTGCCCTGAGGAGCGTGTAGAACGCCCATGTGCGGATGATGTCATGTCCCTGTGGTCGAAGCTGTGTGGGTAGCATGGGGGAGTCCGAAAGCCATCTACCCACGTGTAGTGCCGAGATGGAAGAGTCCATCCATGTATCGAGCACATCCTCCTCTGGCACGAACTCCTCACCGCCACAGTGAGGGCATGGACCAGTGTAGGGAGTGTGTGTGGGGTCCACTGGCAACTCCCCTTCTGAGGCTACGTGCTCTTTGCCGCATCTCGTGCAGTACCACACTGGAATGGGCGTTGCAAACACCCTCTGTCTCGAGATGCACCAGTCCCATTCCATCTCCTCGACCCAGTTCACCAGCCTCGTGAGCATGTGCTCTGGAACCCACCGTACCTCCCGTGCCCTCTCGAGCACCCTCTCTGGAAGCACTCTCACGAACCACTGGGGCTCCGAGAGAATCTCTATTCTGGACTTGCACCTCCAGCATACCCCAACGCTCTGCTCCACATCCTGCTGGTCATACAGGTATCCCCCCTCTTTGAGAGCCTCCACTACCGCATCCCTGCACTCCTCGATTGTGAGCCCAGCAAACTCACCCGCAATCGCCGTCATTCTTCCCTTTCGGTCGATGGCAGCTCGTAAGGGCAGGGAGTGTTTCTTCCACCACCTGACGTCCTGCTTGTCTCCAAACGTGCATATCATCACTGCTCCAGTGCCGAACGCTGGGTCAACCGCCTCATCGGCTATCACCTCGACCTCGTGCCCAAACAGCGGAACTTTAAGCCTCTTTCCCACCATGTCCCGATAGCGCTCGTCCTCTGGATGCACGGCAACCGCCACACACGCACACAGAAGCTCTGGTCTCGTGGTGGCGATGTCCAGCGAATCGAAGTGGAGGAAGTTGAGCACCCCCTGCTTGTTCTTGTACTCAACTTCTGCATACGCAATGGCGGTCTCACACCTTGGGCACCAGTTTACTGGATGGTCATCCCTGTATATGAGCCCCCTTTCGTACATTCTGACGAACGATATCTGGGTCTGGACATAGTACTCAGGTTTCATGGTGATGTACTCGTTGCTCCAGTCCACAGAGAACCCCAGCCTTCTCATCGTACGGCGCATGTGTTCAATGTTGGACAGGGTGAGCTCTTCACACAGCCTTCTGAACTCTGCTCTGGGCACCTGATTCTTTGTTATGCCGTGTATCTCCTCCACCTTCACCTCGGTGGGCAGTCCATGGCAATCCCAGCCCTGTGGGAACATGACGTTATAGCCCCGCATTCGCTTGTATCTGGCTATGAAGTCTATGTAGCACCAGTTCAGGGCGTTGCCTATGTGGAAGTTGCCCGTGGGGTAGGGAGGAGGGGTATCTATGATGTACGTTGGCTTTTCAGAGTGCTCATCAAAGTAGTACATCTCGTCTTTCCACACGCTCTGCCACTTTTGCTCGACGGCAGTGGCATTATACTCCTTTGGAATATCGGCTGGGTTGCTGGGCATTGACCACCCTCTGGGCGAGCTACTCCATCCCTTCAGCTCTTTAAATAACTTTCGAGTTTTCCTTCTGTTTGAGAGGGCGGGTGATGCGATTCTCGTGGTCAACCACTCACCGTCAGACGGTGTGTAGTCCTTAGGATGCTTTCACCGTACGCTCTGGCTGTGCTCGACCGACTCCCCAGGCTTGGTCGGGCTCGCTGCCACGCCCGCGTCCACAACAGCCGAACCGCTCTCACCGCCTCAGGAGTGCCTGGTGCATGCTAACATGAGCTTGGGTGACCGCAGCCCCTGCAATAGCTGCATCAAAAAGTTAACTTGCAATTTATGTGGACGCCAACCCACAGTGGTCTCCCTGCGCTTTCCCAAGCTCACTGCGCTTTCCCAAGCTCACTGCGCTTTCCCAAGTCGCGTGTGCAGAGCAGGTTCATACAGAGTCGAACGTCATCACCTTGACGTTGGCAGGCACCTTCACGAGGCTTCCGAGCTTTGCGCCCACCACACACTCGATATTCTTCGTGGCCGCAATGTCGAGCAGCCTCTGGGTGATCACACCGTCGAACACGGCAGCCTTCACAGTGCCATTTAGCTCCTTTAGACCATCGGCGAGCTCTGCCACACTGAGCTCCTTTAACACGCTGTACTCCCCGTCCAGCAGCCTTGCAACGCCAGTACCGTTGACCTGCTCCACTTGCCTCCTCAGGGATGCCTGCCTGCTCTCGACCTCGATCTCCACCTTCGCCTCGGAAGGCTCTTCAACAGCCTGCTCATTGGCCTTCCCTGTGGGCTCGACCTCCTCGGCGGGCTCGGCGGGCTCGGGGAGTGGGGTCTTGGTCACGGCGGCATGTGCCGTCTCGCTCTCTACCCTGTTCACATGCCGCCTTCTCGGCGTGGGCCGCAGGTAGTAATCTCTCACCCTGTCCACGGGCACCTTCTGCCTCAGTGCCCTCACGATCTCTTTATGTACGAGCTCCTCCACGCCCTTGCCATCTGGTGCCCTTGCTATGTAGTCGATATCGGCTACCCTCAGCAGCTCCTTTATGATTAGCTCGCCACCCCTATCGCCATCTGTGAAGGCCGTGACGACCTTGTTCTTGGAGAGCTGGGCGATGGAGGACGGGACGTTAGTTCCGCCGATGGCTATGGCGTTCTTGATGCCATACTTCAGGAGGTTCAGCACATCTGCCCTCCCCTCCACTATCAGTATGGCATCTGAGTCATCGATGTTTGGCCCTGCTGGAAGTCTCTCTGGGCCCCAGTAGCACAGCTCTTCGGTGCGCACAGACTGCTTTACCTCCTCGGCAAGCTCCTGACTCTCGGGCACAGAGGTATCGAATGCCTCAATGAGGATTTGCTTTGCCCTCTCCACAATCCATTTGCGCTTCGAGGCTCGCACGTCTTCTATCTTGACGACCTCTATCTTGGACACGCACGGCCCTATCCTGTCTATGGTCTCCAGTGCTGCGGCAAGGATGGCGGTCTCCACCTTGTCGAGGCTCGAGGGAATATCAATCGTGCCCCTCGCCTTGCCATTTTTGAGCTTGAGGTTGACCTCTATCCTGCCGATCCTGCCGCTCTTTTGGAGGTCTCTAAGGTCGAGATCACTTCCGAGGAGGCCCTCAGTCTGACCAAATATGGCCCCCACCACGTCTGGCCTCTCTATAACTCCATCTGCACTTATTTTGGCGTGTATGAGGTACTTGGTAGTAGCGTCTGAATTCTGCATGAACTTTACACCCCCTTGATGGGAGGAACGCAGAAAAAGAAATCACATCACCCTCAGCTGGCTCAATACCTATGGCGGATAGCATTCCGGTGGACTCGCCACATACTTCTCAAGCCTCACCTGACTCGTGTTCCGCTCCTCGCCTTCATACCAGTGTATCCGCATTCAGGGTTGAAGTGATGATTGTGATTTCTCTCTGCACCTCTCCCTCGAAGTGCTATAGATTTTCATATGCCATCTCATAAATAAGCTTATCCTTGGGCGCCTTGGGCGCAACCCTCTTGCCCCTCATTTGCCATCAGCACATCGAGCACCCGCTCCACCCTCTCCCTGCTGGCCGTCGCAGCATCGAACACGTCCTGCATGGTGGTCTTCCCCACGACTCCATTGGCGTAGTTATCCACCGAGCACAGGCTGGCAAAGGGTATCCCGAGTTCACAGCACAGTGTGGCCTCCGAGGCGAGGGTCATGCCCACCACGTCCCCAAACGTGCCGAGGAAGTGCACCTCGGCTTTGGTCTCGAGCCTTGGCCCCCTCACCTGCACATACACACCCCGCTCGTACACGGCCTCGCCACAGGCTCTCACAGCCTCCACCAGCTTTCTCCTGAGATTCTCGTCCATTTCTGGCGTGGCGTGATACACCTCGTCCTCGAAGAAGGTGATTGAGTCCCAGAGGCACACGAAGTCGTGGGGCACCATGAACCAGCCCCTCTTCACTGCCTCTTTCAGGCTTCCGCACGAGTTTACGCTGACCACCTCGTCCACATCGAGGTTCACAAGGGCGGCTATGTTTGCCCTGTGGTTGATTTTGTGTGGAGGAACGCTGTGGGATGGTCCGTGCCTCAACAGCAGCACTACATCATCGCCAACGTGGCACACAGCTCTGCCATATGGGCTCTCCACGAGGCACTCCTTGAGCCCAGAGAGCAACCTCGAGCCTCGAAGGTTGGTGCCAGCTATCACACCAAGCATTACCTCACCGCCACAAGCTATACCTCAACATTAAAAATACTTTACACCACATCAACACCCATGGCTCACATCACAGCTCCACCCAATGCAGATATGGGGTGGTGGCTGCCAGTGTACGAACACATTTTGAGGGATTTTGGATTTGAGAGGGACGCAGATGAGCGGGCGGCGAGGCTGCTGTGCACTCTCATCTCAGAGGCGAACAACAGGGCACCCATTGAGAAGCTTAAGGAACTCATCGAGAAAAGGCGGACACTGGTGTGCGGCAAGGCTGCAAGGCTCGCCTCCGACCTAAAAAGAGCGAAAGAAAGGAGGATGCTCGATGGTTCGGTGCTCATCGCAGCCGATGGAGCCACGAGCGTGCTACTATCTCTCAAGATGGTGCCCCACATAATTGTGAGTGACCTCGATGGCAACATGTGCGACATCATCGCTGCCAACAGGATGGGCTCTCTCGTGGTGGTGCATGCCCATGGGGACAACATTCCCCTGCTCAGAGAGTACGTGCCAAGGCTGAAGAACGTCATCCCCACAACCCAGAGCATACCGTTCGATGAGGTGTACAACTTTGGTGGATTTACCGACGGGGACAGGTGCGTGTTTTTGGCGGGAGCGTTTGGGGCAAGCAAGGTGGTGCTGCTGGGCTTTGACTTTTATGATGCGAGCAAGGGGCCCCTAAAGAGAAAAAAGCTCATGTGGGCAAGACGCCTGATACTCGGGTTCGAGGGGGCACAGCTCGAAATGCTTAAGTGAGCACCAATCAAGGGGTAGGGTATGAGGATACCCAGACCTCGGGGCACGAGGGACTTTTACCCGGAGGAGATGGAGAGGAGAAGGGCCGTGGAGCGCACAATGAGGCGCATCGCCGAGAGCTGGGGATATGGCGAGGTTGCGACGCCCACATTCGAGCACCTCGAGCTGTTCACCCTCAGGTCTGGAGAGGCAATAAAGGAGGAACTCTATGCCTTTACTGACAAGTCTGGAAGAGAGCTGGCACTGCGTCCAGAGCTCACCGCGCCCGTCGTGAGGATGTATGTGGAGAGCATGCAGCGTGCCCCAAAGCCGCTCAGACTATACTACTTTGGCAACTGCTTCAGGTATGAGCGCCCACAGAGGGGGAGGTTCAGGGAGTTCTGGCAGTTTGGAGCAGAGCTCATAGGAGGAAGAGAGGTGTATGCTGATGCCGAGGCAATGGCTCTCGCATATGCGCTGCTATCCAGCGTGGGCGTGCACACCACTATCAACGTGAGCCACCTCGATGTGGTGGGCGGGTTGCTGAGGGGGTTGAGCGAGGAGCAGAGGCGCTCTGTGCTCAGGCTTCTCGACAAGCACGAGATGGAGCAGCTTGCCACATATCTCGTGGAGATGGGAATGGCATATGTGCTCGAGCCTTTGGAAGCGCTGATGGAGCTTAGAGGGGACGCCTTTTCCCGCATCGAGCAGGCGTCCGAGATTTCGGCCTCTGAGGGGCTTGAGGTTCTTGAGAGGACGCTCGAGCTGCTCGAGGCATATGAGGTGCCCTTTGATGTGGACTTCGGGATAGTGAGGGGGCTGGATTACTACACTGGTATTGTGTTTGAGGCATATGCGGAGGGTCTTGGGGCAGAGAGCCAGGTGTGTGGCGGGGGCTCCTATGCCCTCTCCGAGCTCTTTGGTGGAGAGCCTGTGAGCTCGTGCGGGTTTGGCATAGGCTTTGATAGGGTGATGGAGGTGTGTGAGCCCCCGCTTGAGAGGGCGAGTAGGGTGGTTGTGGTGAACGTGGGGGACACATACCGCTATGCCATCGGAGTGGCTCAACAGCTGCGCAAGGGTACTGGGCTTGAGGTGGAGCTCGATGTGATGAAGAGGTCGATAAGGGAGCAGCTCAGCAGGGCAAATGCCTTGGGTGCGAGATATGCGGTGATAGTGGGTGAAAGAGAGATGAATGAGCAGAGCCTCACGTTAAGGGACCTTGTCACTGGGGAACAGCAGGTGCTGCCCCTCAGAGATGCCATTGACCTTTTGAGAGCCTCCCATGAGTGAGCGCTGGCAGATTGTGGTGGTCGGAGCTGGCCCAGCTGGGCTTGCGGCAGCGAAGATGGCGGCAGAGATGGGGGCTTCCGTGCTCGTGGTGGAGGAGCATGCGAGGGTGGGCACACCCGTGCAGTGCGCTGGCTTTCTTCCCCAGCCTCACGAGCTTGAAGAGCTGCTATCCATTCCCCACATCGAGGAGGAGCTGTCCATCGTGAGCAGGGCAAGGGTGAACACCACATCACTCCAGCGCATGGTGGCTCCAGATGGCACCTCTAAGCAGTTCGAGGTGGATGGATGGGTGCTTGACAGGGCAAGAATGGACGAGCTGCTTGCGAAGAGTGCAGCAAGGGCTGGGGCGGAGGTGCTGCCTGCCGCCCGCCTCGAGCGTCTCGCCTCAGGGGGCAGCGGGTGCGCGCTCACACTCGATGTGCGAGGGGTGCGCGAGTGTGTGAAGGCACAGGTGGTAATCGGGGCAGACGGCCCCCTCTCGAAGGTGGCGTCCCAGAGCGGGCTCGTGCGGCACAGGAGCAAGAGCGACCTCGCGTTCTGTCTTTATGAGGTGAGGGATGGCGTGGAGGTGGAGCCTGATGTGGTGGAGATGTACTTTGGCAGGAGGTTTGCCCCCGGGGGATATGGGTGGGTCATACCTCACTCTGCCCACAGGGCAAACGTGGGGGTTGGGTCGAGGCTAATATATGGGTCGGGCGCTCGCAGCCGCCTTCACACTTTCGTGCACAGCTCCCATGCGAGCCCAAAGCTCGGGGAGGGAGTGGCAGTGGCGAGAGGAGGGGGGCTCGTGCCCTGTGGGATGCCCCCCAAGTGCACGTGCACCGATGCCGTGCTCATCGCTGGCGATGCTGCATCTCACGTGGTATCCACGACCGGAGGGGGCATTCCGCTGGCACTGGCTGCTGGAAGGCTGGCTGGGATGTGTGCGGCAGAGCACGTGCTCCATGGCAGAGAGCTGTGCGAGTACGAGCGGCTGTGGAGGCAGCACATGCTCGGATGTATCGAGGGGGCATATGCCATCAGAAGGACGTATGATGTGCTTTTTAGCCGTGATGTGCTGCTCAGTGTGGCGATGAGGCTGCTGAGCCCCATCGAGCTGAAGAGCGTGCAGCAGGGCAGGGTGTGGGGAGTGCGCATGAGGCTCGCGTGTGCGCTGGCTGGCATCGTCCCTCCGAAATGTTAAACAACTACCAGTAGAAAGGTGGGGCAGTTGACAGAAAGGTGTGCTGAGTATCAGAGGCTAAAGGAGCTGCTCAAGGAAGCCAAAGGTGAGCTGCTGTATCTGTGCCATAAGAACGCCGATGCCGATGCAATAGGCAGTGCCTTTGTGCTAAGGACGCTGTTTGGTGGAGACGTGGGGCTTGCTGATAATCTCAACAGGGTTGCCAAGGTGATGTGTGCGTATCTTGGGATAAGTCCCATAGAGTCTCCCTCGACAGAGGATTATGAACTCGTGGTGGTCGTGGACACCTCCAACACGACCCAGCTCAACAACCTCCCCTTAAGGAGGTACTGCGTAGTCGACCATCATGTGACCTATGAGCTTGAAGAGAATGCGGAGCTGTTCATCAACGAGCCCGAGACCTCCACATCGGAGATACTGCTCAAGATGCTGCGCTGCTGGCGCATTCCCCTCACGAGAATGGTCTCAATAGCCCTGCTCGCTGGCATCATCACCGACACTGGCCATCTCAGGCATGCCAGGAGTAGCACGTTTCTTCACATCTCCGAGATACTATCTGAGGGTCTTGTGAGCTATGGCGAGGTGCTGGATATAATATCCACCACCCCACAGGACCCCTCGATGAGGCAGGCGGTGCTCAAGGCTGCGCAGAGGATGCAGTTGCACAGGGCAGGGGAGTTCGTGGTGGCAAGCTCGAAAGTGAGCTCCTTCACCGATGCCGCCTCGGCTGGGCTGGTGGGACTTGGGGCAGATGCTGCGTTTGTTGCCACGCCGCTCGAGGAGGGTGTTAGAATCAGCGCAAGGGCGAGAAGGGAAGTGGTTTCTGCAGGGCTGAACCTCGGGGAGCTGCTCTCGAAAATGGCGAGGGACGTGGATGGAGGAGGAGGGGGGCATCCAGCGGCAGCCGGGCTCGAGGTCAGGGGGAAGGGCGTGGAGCTGCTCGAAGAGTGTGTGAAGCGGGCTGTGGAGCAGCTTCAGAGGATGCGAAGGTAGCGTAGCCACCAGCCACCACAAACTATTTTTCAACTCAGGGGAAGGGGGTATCGATGGCTCACAGGTGCACACGGTGTGGGGCCGTGTTTCAGAGCGGGGATATGACCATCCTCGAGGGATGTCCCAAGTGCGGATGGAACAAGTTTCTGTACGTGCCAGAAAAGTCCCTTCCCGAGACAGCGGAGGCGCCCCCTTCCAATCCAGTGGATTTGCTGATAAGGGATGTGGACGAGTTCATCTCAAAGGATGAGCGCACGCCAGAGAGTGGAAAGCGCATAGAGAGCATAAGGATATTGCAGCCAGGCTCATATGAGCTGAACCTCGAGATGCTGCTCAAGAGACGGGAGATTGTGATAGCGGTAAAGGAAAATGGAGAGTACATCCTTCACGTGCCATCGGTGTTTGGCGTGAGAGAAAAAAGAAGGCGGTGATTCAAGAAGGCGGTGATTCACATTAGGATATGGTATTCATCGAGCATATCCCTTGCCTGCTCTCGCTTTTCCTGATGCTCCTTTAGAAAACGGTACACTGCATCAGCAGCCTCCTGCTTGCACTGGCCACACATCCTCTCTCCAGCCCTGCACTGTGTGTAAATCTCGGTGAGCTGTTCGTCATCTTCAATCAGGTGAAAGAGCAGCATGGCATACACCACGCACTGCTCGGGCACACCGCCCATTTCCCTTTGCTCTTTAAGGCTCGTCCTTCCCCCAGTCTTTGCCCTCATCACCTTTTTTGCCGCCTGCTCGGGAGGCTCTGTGAGGGCGATGTAGCTCTCGGGCTTGCTCGAGGACATCTTACCTCCTGTTAGCCCCTCCATGAACTTGTGGTATATCGATGAAGGAGGGATGAAGCCAAAGCCACCATGCCGCCTTTCCACGGTGCGGGCAGCTCTTTGCACCTCTTGAAGTACCTGCTCGGCTGATACGCCATCTCCCTGAACGTCGATGTGCCCTTCATGGGATGTTATGCCAAACCTGTTGATGAGCTCATCCGTTAGCTCCTCGAGCATCTCTCTTGGGGCATCTCGGAGATACACCTTCACCCCGCCGCCGTTTGGGTCCTGGAACACCGAGAGCATGTTCATCCTGTCGGCAAGGTCCCTCGTGAGCCTTATGTGGGGGTCCTGGTCAGAGCCCACGGGCACCACCACGGGCATGGGCTGTGTGAGCTGGGGGCTCAGGATGTCCGCACTCTGTATCAGGGGAGCGTGCATGTGGGCAATGCTGGTCTCCCCAGAGAAGCCGTATATCGCCATGAGTTCGCTGAGGTTTGCCTTTGATGCGAGCTCGAGCGCGAGGCTCTTTATGCTCTCGGAGGCCGACTGAAAATATATGTGGGCGTCTGGCTTGAGTCCAAGTGCTATCATGCTGAGCACGTATTCCTCCATGCCCAGCTGCCTGCATCGCTCCCAGGGAATGCCCCTGACAACATGAGCCTCGATGTCTGCGATTGCCACGTGTGCGTGTGCCCCCATGTGCTGATGCCATATCACCTCCTCCATCACCATCTTGCCGCCAAGGTGAGCCCTCCCGCTGGGCATGAACCCACTCATCACTCCAAAGGGCTCACCAGCCTTCATGGCATCGAGCACTACGTCGTACTCCCTGTGCCCGAATATTATTCGTCTTCGCATCAGCCTGTGGGGGTTTGGCATCCTCGAGAGCAGAGGCTCAAATGGCTGGATTCCAAACTCCCCGAACAGCCTCTCATAATCCTCCAGCGCCCCAGAGCCCCATGGGTCGAGCTTCATTGTGTGTGCACCTCTACGAGCGTGTTGTCCACCACCTCGACCTCGAGCAGGTACTTAATCTTTCTTCCCATCGTGCTCTCCACTCTGCTGAGCCCCTCGCCCCTCTTGAACACCACCACCACATCTCTCACATCTGCTCCCATCTTCTGGAGGGCGGTGAGCAGCGAAATCATCGTTCCTCCCGTGCTCACCACGTCATCCACCACGAGCAGCCTGTCTCCCCTGTGGATGCCGTTGATGTACAGGCTGGAGCGCGAGTAGCCAGTGTGCTGCTCAATGCACACCTCGCCATCGAGACCATAGCTGCGCTTTCGCACGATGCACAGTGGGATGCCCGTGTGCAGTGAGAGGGCAGAGCCTATGGGTATCCCCATCGCCTCAACGGTGATGATCTTGTCCACATCAGTGTGTGCAATGCGCGCAATCTCCCCTGCCACCTCCCTTAAAAGGTGGGGTGGTATCATGGGCACACCATCCGTGAGGGGGTGCACGAAGTATGGATAACCACCTTTCATCACTATCGGGCACCCCTTCAGCGACTCTCTTAGCAGCTCGAGCATGCATCCACCTCTCAGTGAAGTTATAAAGAGCTTACCTCAAGGGACACGAGCGAGAAGTCCTCCACCAGCCCCACGTCCGTGAGCTTTAGATGGGGAATGGGGGGAAGGCACATGAAGGAGAGGGTCATGAAGGGGGAGGATAGGGGGCAGCCCCATCCTGCCACTACCCTGTGCAGCTCATCGAGTCCCGTGCTGACTTCCTCTGAGGAGGCGGTGGTCATGAGGCCTGCCAGCTCGAGCTGCAGGGATGCCACCACATCTCCATCACGCACCGCCACAAACCCTCCTCCCACTGATGCGAGGTGCTGGGCAGCCACGAGCATGTCCCTCTTGCGAGCGCCCACGAGCACGAGGTTGTGGGAGTCGTGCGCCACCGTGGAGCCAATCGTCCCACCGTTTAGCCCAAACCCCCTCACAAACCCGAGCCCTATGCTGTCAGTCTTTCCATGTCTGTGGACGACCGCGATGCGAAGCACGTCTGCGTCCACATCCTCACGTATTTCCCCATCCACCACGGGAAGCTCCCACCTCAAGCTCTCGGTGATCAGGGAGTCCTCCAGCACCCCAATCACCCTCACCCTCGTCGTATCCTCTGCGTGCGTCCTCACCGCAAATGAGCTCTCGGTGAGGGGGGGTAGCCTCACGGTATCTCTCAGGGCTGGGGAGAAGCGATAGCTGGGAACATCTGCGAGCATCTTACCATTGGATGCCACCTCTTTACCTCCAACCAGCACTCGCTGGATGCTGATGTCTTCGAGGCCGTCGGTTAGCACGATGTCTGCCCTCTTCCCCACCGCAATCTCCCCGAACCCATCGAGATTGAAGTACTGGGCTGGATTGAGACTCACCATCGCCACAGCCTCCACTGGCTCTACCCCCATCTCGATTGCCCTCGTTAGCACCCCTTCGAAGTATCCCCTCTTCCGTATGTCCAATGGGTGGCGGTCATCCGACACGAGCATGCATCTTCTCATGTCCACGTGGGCATCCAGCAGCCCACCGAGCACCTCTTCCATGTTTTTGGAGACACTGCCCTCCCGTATCATCACCCACATCCCCTTTTCCAGCTTTTCGAGCGCCTCCTCGGGCAGTGTGCTCTCGTGGTCTGAGCTGGGACCTGCCATCATATAGGCATTGAGCTGCTTGCCACTTAGCAGCGGGCAGTGCCCATCCACCCTCTTGTGCACTCGTCGTGCAGCTCTCACCTTGAGCATCACCTCTGGGTCGCGATGGATGGCACCTGCCATGTTCATCAGCTCTGCGAGCCCAACCACCTCGTCCCTCACGATAAGGGGCTCGAGCTGGGATGCATCGAGGCGTGCTCCGCTCGTCTCGAGAGGGGTGGCTGGAACACAGGAGGGGGCCGTGAAGAACACCGAGAGGGGAACGCTCGCAGCCTCTCGCATCAGCTCCTCAATGCCAGAGAGCCCGCACACATTGGCTATCTCGTGGGGGTCACACACGAGGGCGGTGGTGCCATGGGGTACTGCGAGCTTGGAGAACTCGCAAAACGTGAGCATCGAGCTCTCCAGATGGATGTGTCCATCAATGAACCCCGGAAGGGCGTACATACCCTCGCCATCCATCTCCCTCTGTGCCTCGTAGTGCTCGAGCATTCCCACTATGGTGCCCCTGTGCACCGCTATGTCGCCCTTTGCCACTTTTCCAGCTCCGCACAGCACGATGTCCACATCTCTTATCACAAGCTCGCACGGAATCTCCCCCAAGGCTGCCCGTATCTGCTCCTCCCACTCCCCACTCATACTCATCTTTCCTCATCTCTCCTTTTTACGAAGCTCCCTCCAGAAAGCTGGAAGGAATAGCACGAACACCGTGAACAGCTCCAGCCTTCCAGCCCACATGTTGAATATGAGCATCAGCTTTGCTCCAGAGGGCAGCCAGCCATAGTATTCTGTGGGACCTACCCCGCCAAAGCCAGGACCCACGTTGCCTATTGTGGCGACTGATGCCGATAACGCATCAGATGCCCCAAGGCCCATGGACAGCAGGAGGAGCGTTGAGAGACATATCAGGCCCATATAGGCGACCACAAAGGCCGCAACCGATGATAGAACATCCTCGCTCACGCACTTGTCGTCGAACTTGATGGGGACGATGGCGCTTGGGTGCACCAGCTTGTACAGCGTGAGCCTGATGAAGTTCAGGCTGATGAGCAACCTTGCCACCTTCATGGCTCCAGCCGTCGAGCCAGTGGAGCCGCCGATCACCATCAGCATGAGAAGCAGAACCTTGACTGGAGTGGGCCATCCATCATAGTTGGCTGTTGTGAACCCAGTGGTGCTCATCAGGGAGACCACCTGAAATGCAGCCTCCCTGAGCCCGTAGGTTATGGGAGGGCTCTCGGCAAGCTCCACTGCAGCCCACACGGCTGCTATCGCACTGCCCACAATGATGCAATAAGCCCTGAACTCGGCGCTCTTGATGTAGTGTATGGGGTGCTCATATAGTCCTCTGTAGTGTGTGTAGAAGTTGGCACCACACAGAAACATGAACACCACCACGACCCACTCCACGAATGGGCTGCCGTAATAGGCGATGCTCTCCGTGTGTGGAGAGAACCCCCCAGTGGACAGGGTGGAGAACACTATACACAGCGAGTCGTACACTCCCACCCTCGCAAAGAGCAGTATCACAAAAAGGGCAGCTGAGAACACGAGGTACACGTAGAAGAACAGCCTTGCAGTGTGCCTTATCCGAAGGCGGATGCTCTGCACATCGTGGCCCGGAAACTCGCCCCTGAACAGCTGTCTTCCTCCAACTCCCAACGTGGGCAGCACTGCCACGAACACCATGATGATTCCAGCCCCACCGAGCCACTGAATGAGGCTCCTCCAGAACAGAAGGCTCTTTGGCGCATCCTCGATTGAACTCAGGATGGTGGAGCCAGTGGTGGTAAGCCCGCTCATCGCCTCGAACATGCTGTCAACAAGCCCATATCCGCTCAGAATGAAGGGTGCCGATGCCACACACATCCCGATAAGCCAGCCCACCGAGACTGCAAAGAACGCCTCTGAGGTGTGTATGGTATCAGACGGGCGATAGCGCAGCAGAAGCACGATGGCCATGAATAGTGTTATTACGAAAGGGTAGAGATACGCCTCCACACCCTCACCATAATACAGGGCGACGACAGTCGGGAGCAGCAGAGCGATGGCCAGATAGAACAGCACTGCTCCGAACAGACTCATCAGCGTGCTCTCTTTTCGCTCTCTCAAGGGATGCCCCCTATCTCAGTGGAAGTGTTGTATGAAACAGCTTTTCAAGCTTTGGTATCTCATCAGTGAGGGTGAACAGCACCACCCTGTCCCCCTCGTTCAGCACGGTCTCCCCTTTGGGGATTATCACCTCCTCCCCCCTGAGCACGAGGGCTATGATGGCTCCCTCTGGAAACTTAACAGCCCTTAGGGGCTTTCCAGCTATCTTTGCCTTGCTGTCCACTGTGAGCCCTATGACCTCCTCGGAAAACCTCTCGAGAATGAGCACTGCCTCGGTACGCTCTCTGAATATCTGCTTTACCACCTCGTTTGCCATCACCTGATGGTAGCCCACTGCAGCATCCACACCCACCATATCGAATATCTCCTCGTACTCCACCTTGGCGAACCTTGCAACCACCTTTGGAACACCCATCTTCTTACCTATGAGGCTGCACAGCAGGTTTTTTTCCTCGTTGTCGGTGATGCACACGAGGGCATCGGCATTTCCCACCTTTTCATTTCTCAGCACGTTTGGGTCGGTGGCATCCGCATGAATTACAAGGACATTTTTCAGCTGTTCCGAGAGCACTCTGCACCGTTCCTCGTCCTCCTCTATGAGCTTCACATCGAGCTTTTTTTCGTCCAGGAGCTTGGCTATGTATAGACCTGCAATGCTCCCTCCAACTAGCACAAAGCGCTTGAGCTCGGAAGCGTCTCCAAATAGCCGGGCAAATGCGTGGGTGCTCTGGGGCTTGCCTATCACGATGACTCTATCTTTCGCCAAGAACACGTCTTCCCCTTTGGGGATTATGATGTTTCCATCACGGTGGATGGCCACCACGATGCACTCCTTGGGGATGGGAAGGTCTTTCAGGGGAATGTCGATCAGAGAGGTATGCTCCTCTTCAATCTTGAACTGGATGATCTCCACACCGAGGTTTGGCATCGCCTCGTAGTCTATTGCCCCGGGGATGGATATGATCTGCAGCACCTTGGTGGCAGTGAGCATCTCAGGCGATATCATTATGTCCACCCCCACGAACTTTCTGCTGGATACGGGGGTGTCCACATAGTCAGGATTTCTCACCCTCGCCACTGTCAGCACGTCCTCGTCCAGCCTCTTTATGGATATGCACGCCACTATGTTGACCTCGTCTACGTTCGTGAGGGCGATGAGCATCTTGGCACCCATAGCCACTGCTTCGTTGAGCAGCTTGACATTGGCACCGTTCCCACATATGACATCTACATCGAGGTGCTCCTCCACATAGGCACAGCGCCCCGGGTCTTTTTCAATCACCAGCACGTCGTGCCTTTTGGAGAGCAGCCTTGCAAGGTTGTAGCCGACGTTGCCAGCTCCCACGATGACTATGCGCATGTGCGGACCTCTTGGGATGACTCTTGGGTTCAATTCCAGAGGGACTACTCATCCTCCTTAAGAATTATTCCCTCGCTCTGAATGAGATGACATATCTTACATATGTAGTCCTTCTCCGCCTCCCTCGAAAGCATCTGCTGGGCACATTCATGGATGTGCTCCATAACGCTATTCGAAAGGGCCAGCTCAGCTCCCCGCTTGGAGTTGATGTACTGGGATACTGCGGCGCTGGTGAGCCCCATGAGCTCGGCCACCTTTTGCTGGGGCACGCCGTACTCCTTCACGAGCACCCTTGCGAGCTGAGCCCTGATGGCGGGAAGCACATAAAAAACTACCCTCTCACAGGCAGGTCTGCAGCCATCATTCATGTGACATCCCCTCGTGTATTTCTTTCTTCACATCAATGTGCTTAACATTGTTAAAAGCTTCCAATCTTCCAATTATTGGTAGGAGTAGAGGGATACACCAGCTCTCGTCCAGCTCTATATCAAAGCTACAGCTGGGATTTGCCAGTATGAGGGCCTCCAGAGCCTCAAGGGCGCATTGCTTCGCCTCCAAGTCCCCCTCAATGCTCACGGTGTTCACGGGAAATGTCTCGCACAGCTCGATGGGGCAGGGTCCGAAGGGAGCTATGAGGATGCACACGGTGTGATGGGAGCCGTGCACACCTCGGGAGCCGTGCACACCTCGAGGACGGCCCGAGAGCACGAGGCAGCTTTCCCCGATGTCCATATCCAGCAGCCTTCTTCTGTGCCTTATCACTTCTGGTCTTTGCACACTCTCTGGACCCCCATAGAAGAAGGGAGCCCTTGGCTGGGGAGCGATTTCCTCTATATAGCTGGCGTGAGACATGGCAGCCCTGAGTGCTGAGAGCAGCTTTGGGTGTGCTCGACACCGCTGCTGCACGAGCTCTGTGAGCGTACCTTCACGGATGCACTCTCTTATCAGCTTTAGCTCTGTGAGGGCGACGCGCAGGTTGTGCTCGGCGAGCGCCATCTCGTTGCGGCCCAACTCCTCTGGTGTGTGCTCTGCGCACACGGGGCATGCACATGGAAGCTCCTGCATATCAGAGAGCACCTGGGTTCCTTGGGGTGTCAGGTATCTGCCCTTGGCGGCATAGAGGGCATAGGCTGCAGAGTCAAACAGGTCGCACCCCAGTGCAACGGCAAGGGCAAGCACCATTGGGTGGCCAGCACCAAACAGGTGCACTGGTGCGCATGGAGGAAGCCCCATCTTGGAGTGCATGATTACCTGTGCGAGCACGTCGAACCTGTACTGCTCCATCAGGGGCACGACTGCGCCGATGGGGTACACATCTCCAATGCCCGAAAGCTCCAGTGCAGCTCTGTGCCGCAGCTCGGGATACGTGGAGCCCTGCACGGGGGCTGCGAGCAGCCCACTGCCTTTGAGCTCGTTTAGGAGTTGCCTTGCCCTTCTCACATTTTCGAGCGTTATCCCAAGCTCCTTCTCTGCCCGCCTCCGTGGTACGTGCGGGGGGGTTGGGATGTCCACTGGCACCACCACATCGCTTCCGATGGTACTCTGAAACCGCACGATTTCATCGCTCTCGACCTCGAGGTTCCCATACACTGAGAGCTGGTAGGAACCTGAGTCCGTCATTATTGGGCCATCAAAGCCAAGCAACCCGTGCACACCCTTCCGCTGTGCTCGCTCCCTCAGCTCTGGGGTGCGGTATATGATGTAGGCGTTGGTGATGAGCATCTTGACGCCCATCCTTTTCATCTGCTGGGGGCTGAGTATGAGCTTGTTAGGGTTTATCACGGGCATGAGCAGGGGTGTTTCCACCTTGCCGTGGGGCGTGTTGAGCACCCCTATTCTGCCCAGAACATCTTTTTCCCGTATTTCGAACAACTCATACCTCCTTGACAAGGGTGTGCACGGCCTCTATGAGCTCACACTGATGCACGCCCCAGTGCACGATGTACCCCACATGCCCTCCAATCCTCGCAGGACCACATCGCTCGCGCCTGCAGCATCTTGCGATGAAGGGGCCAGAGGGGGCGTACAGCTCGGTGCTGAAGGGGCAGAAGCTCTCGACTGTGTGGGGGATGTGGGGGTACATGGCGCGCATCACCTCTCTGCCAGTATCGCATCCTATGAGCTTTACGGGAGCCTTTAGCCTGTCTCTATCGAGAAAGGGAGGAGAGAGCCCGCTGGCAGAGCATGGAAACACTGTGTGGGGGGACTCGAGCTGTTTGAGATTCACGAGCCTTGGGATGAACCTGACCATCACGTCGTTGAACGCCCCTGCCTCCTTGAGCTTTGAGAGCCAGTACACCAGCATGGAGGGGTGGGGTGGCACCACGTCGTACACCTCGATGTTCAGTATCTGGTCGATGTCGGGCTCGTGCACGAAGGTTATGTGCCCGTCCATTCCTTTGAACACAACGGTGTTCACACCATCACCACACAGCATGTGGGCGATTTCCACGAGCTCGGCACGGTTGTGGATGTCCACCTCCTTGTCATAGCGCACGATTTCTTGGGGTTCGGCGAGCACCTTTACATCCACGACATCCCTCATGATGCCCTCTCCCCTGGTCTCAAGCTCATATAAGGTGAGTTCTGTGCCCTTCTCTTCGAGGAGATAGCGCGTTAGAAAGTACACCCTCGATGTCCTGTTGGGCTTCTCACTGCACACGCCTACATACTTGGGCTCATCTGGAACAATCATCTCCCATCCCTCTTTTTCTTCTGTGTGCCACCAGCCCCCCATCCCTCAGGATGGAGAGGAGAAAATCGGGAAGCTTTGTGCCCCTGTACATGCTGTTTTTCACCCTGACACACGCCTGCTCCATGTCCACTTCCACGATATCCCCCTGCTCACACTGCACGTCTGCCTCCATGATGGGAAGCCCCACGTTGATGGCGTTTCTGAAGAATATCCTCGCAAATGAGCGGGCGACCACACATCCAACGCCCACCTCCTTCAGGGCTATCGCTGCCTGCTCCCTCGATGAGCCACACCCAAAGTTGCTGCCCGCGACCACCACATCTCCCCTTTTCACATGGGATGCGAATGTGGGCATTATGCCCTCCATCGCGTGCTGGGCGAACACGCTATAGTCAGTGGTGCGCAGGTACTTGCCGGGTATTATGACGTCGGTGTCGACATCATCGCCGAACACCCATGCCCTTCCCCTTATCACGAACATCTCAAGCCAGCCTATTTGGGAATGCTGTTTACTGTATAGCAGTTGATTACTCTGTACTCTCCTCGACCCCTCTGTACTCTCCTCGACCCTCCACGTGTGATATGCCACGCCTTCTGGCATAGGGCCCATATCGCCAACCTTCACCTTCTTGGCGAGGTCTATGAGCATCCTCACTTTTCAATGATGCTCTCCTCTATTCTCATACCAAAGTGCCTTCCGATGTTCTCCGTATGTACGAGCACCTCATCACCCTCCTTTAGACTCGTGATGGACAGTGGCACACCTTCCTTGGATACGAGCTTGATGGTCTCTGCGTTCTGGAGCAGAATCTTGATACGTTTATCCTCCACCTCAGCCTCGACGAGCACGAGGGGACGCCGCTCAATCTTCACCCTCCCCACGACCTCGAGCCTCGTGTTGCCCTGCGCGTCCACCACCATCACCTCGTCTCCTGCCTGAAGCTCAGAAAGGTAGCGTGTTTTCTCACCCACCTTGATGTAGGCGTGCACTGCACCAGCATTCACCCTGAACGGTCGGGCTGCGACATACGGGGACTCCTCGGTCTCAGAGTGCACGAGGAAGAAGCCATTGGCCTGCGAGCCCACCAGCATGCCCTCTCCAACGCTCATCAGGGCACATGTGTCCACGCACACCCTGTCCCCCATGCCCACCTGCCTTATGCTCGTTATGCGTGCTGGCACCAGCTCCACCCTCCCAGTGCCCGCACTTCTCGCCACCCTCACAGTCCTTACGACCTCGTTGGGATCAGAGGTGGACAGCAGCACGCCATCTGCACCGTGTTCCATCGTCTCGAGGGCGAGCCTTGCCTCCTCTGAGTCCTTCACTCCGGCGATGAGCTGTACATCATAGCCCTGCAGCGAGGCTATGAGGTTTTCGAGGGGAATCACCTTCCAGTCGGTGCCGATCACCACTAAGTAGTCGCAGTGCTTTCCTATTCTTGCGGCAAGCTCCTCACATGCCTTGTTTCTTATCACCACAAGGGCTGCCACCTCTTTTCCACTGCCCCTGAGGGCGTCAATCTCACCAATCAGCTGCGCCACATCTGGAAGAGGAGTATCTGGGGTGGTGTCTAAGGGGTAGAGGATAATATCCCCATCGGGCTCTTGGGAGGCTATGGTGATTCCACCGAGCTCCCTTATGCTTTTAACGTGCTCTGGACGTGCGAGTATGCAGTGTGCTCCAGCCTCGAGTGCCTTTATAACAACGGGCTTTACGTCCTCCCATGACCCCTCGTCAGCCTTCAGCCATATGAGCTTGTCCTTCATTTTCCCACAAGTGGGGTGGATGCACTCATCGTATATGATTGCTTCTGATTGGGGCATCGTGTTAGAGGGGCTAAAGCAGCCCCACCTCGACTACGTTCACACTCTCCACGCCATCCAGCCCAGCGATGGCTTTTTCCACCCCTTCCGTGCCACCCTCTGCATCGGCGAGAATCACCACCACTATGAGGGCCTTCAGCCCGAAGGCAATTGGCTCGAGCGAGAAGGCATGCAGCCTCACACCCTCGGGAAGCACATCCCTTACCCTCTGCTTGAGAGCTTCCAAGTCCGTCTCAGTGCTCTCTGGCATCACCCTTATCTTTGCCGCTACCTCTCCCATGTCATCACCTCATGGACCCCGAAATCCACACTTTTTGCACACGTATGCGGTGCTCAGCACCCTGCACCTTGGGCACCTTCCTATCTCCTCCCCACACATGGGACAGGGAAGCCTTACAGAGCCCCTCTCAATGAGCGCCACACCACAGGAGACGCAGTGGCTCATACCTCTTGTCCTGACCATTGACTCACCGTGCAACTACCATATGTGAGGGGCTTTTAAACCTTATCCTCGGACGAAGTTCGTCAAAAGACGATATTACCTTTCGTTAAACTTATAAGTACGTTGCAACATTGTTTCTGTGGATGGAGGGAGGCACAGGGTATTCAGCACGGGCCAATGAGAGAGGCGATATCAGGGTGAGGCTTGCCGAGAGGATGGCGGGGGAGATTACTCTCTCCGATAGCCCGGGCGAGACTCTCAGGAAGTGGAGGATGAGCTTTGGCATTGCCCAAACTGAGCTTTCCGCCTATCTTGGAATATCTCCATCGGTGGTGTCAGACTATGAGAGCGGCAGGAGACGCTCACCCGGTGTGCAGACCGTGAAGAGAATTGTGAACGCCATAATAGACATGGACATTGCGAAGGGGGGTAGCAAGGTCAGGGCATATACCGCCATGATGTATGGGTTCAACCCCAATGTGATATACGACATGGAGGAGTACGAGCTCCCCATGAGTGTGGAGGAGCTTGCAGAAAGAATAGATGCCTCGGTGGTGCTCGATGTGAAGAGCAAGAAGCCCCTGTATGGGCACACAATCATCGACAGCATCAGGGCGATACTCGAGCTTTCCTCCAACGAGTTTCAGCGGCTGTATGGGTGGAGCACTGAAAGAGCCCTCATATTCACCAAGGTGAGCACGGGCCGCTCGCCCATGGTGGCGCTCAGGGTGACCAGCTTCAAGCCCGGCGCAGTGGTGCTTCATGGGATAAGTAAGGTGGATGAGATGGCGCTGAAAATCGCCGAAATCGAGCAGATACCAGTGCTCACCACCCTGATGGATATTAGCAACATCATAGAGGCACTGCACAGGAAGTGATTTTTGTGGATGTAGGTTTGGTATCCTATGGGGTGTACATACCGAGGTACAGAATCAGGGTCGAGGATATAGCAAGGGTGTGGGGTAAGGATGCCTCCACCATCATCAGGGGGCTGGGGGTATGGGAAAAGTCAGTACCAGACTTGGACGAGGATACGGTTACCATTGCCGTGGAGGCAGCAAGGCATGCCCTTAAGCGTGCGCACATAGACCCCAAGCGCATTGGTGCTGTATACACGGGCTCGGAGAGCCATCCCTATGCAGTAAAGCCCACGAGCACCATCGTTGCAGAGGCAATTGGTGCGACCCCAATGCTCACTGCAGCCGATTATGAGTTTGCGTGCAAGGCAGGTACTGCTGCCCTCCAGACGTGCATGGGTCTCGTGTCCTCTGGGATGATAGACCTCGGGCTGGCAATAGGCTCGGACGTCGCTCAGGGCGCACCCAATGATGCGCTCGAGTTCACGGCTGCAGCTGGTGGCATGGCGGCAGTGGTGGGAAGGGCCAAAGAGGCGGTTGCTGTAATCGATGATACGTGCTCGTTCACCACAGACACCCCAGACTTCTGGAGAAGGGAGGGTCAGCCCTATCCAGAGCATGGAGGAAGGTTCACGGGTGAGCCCGCATACTTCAGACATGTGGCTGCTGCAACAAGGGCGCTTCTCGAAAAGACGGGCACCCGTCCAGAGGACTACGACTACGTGGTGTTTCATCAGCCCAACGGCAAGTTTCCGAAGAATGTGGCAGCCAAGCTTGGCTTTTCGAAGGAGCAGCTGGCGCCCGGGCTGGTGGTGGGCAGGCTGGGCAACACCTACTCTGCCTCATCATTGATTGGGCTTGCTGCCGTGCTCGATGTGGCACGGCCCGGGGAGAGGGTGCTGCTCACCTCATTTGGCTCTGGTGCGGGAAGCGACTCGTTCTCCCTCACAATAACTGACAGAATAGAAGAGATAAGAGGGGGCGCACCCACCGTCGAGGAGCTGCTGGCAGACCCCATATACCTCGACTATGGGATGTATGCGAAGCACAAGGGCAAGATAAGGATGTGAGCACATGAGAGATGTGGCAGTGATAGGCGTGGGATGCACACGGTTTGGTGAGCTCTGGGAGTCCTCGTTCAGAGACCTGATAGTGAGTGCGGGCGTGGAGGCGCTGGAGGATGCCGGGGTTGCGGGCGAGGACATAGACGCCATGTTCGTGGGCAACATGAGTGGAGGCCAGTTCATCAAGCAGGAGCACATAGGCTCCCTCATCGCCGACTACTCTGGCCTCGCCACCCTAAGCATACCCTCGGTGAGGGTGGAGGGAGCGTGTGCCTCGGGTGGGCTTGCGATGCACGAGGCGGTGCTCGCCATTGCCTCTGGGTACTATGACATCGTGGTGGCTGCGGGTGTTGAGAAGATGACCGATGTGGGGGTGGATGTGGCAACAGATGCGCTGGCGGCAGCATCTGACAGAGAATGGGAGGGCTTTGTGGGAGCGACATTTCCGGGCCTGTATGCCATGATTGCCCGCCTCCACATGCACGAGCATGGTACCACGAGGGAGCAGCTTGCCCACGTGGCTGTGAAGAACCATGCCAACGCCATGCACAACCCAAACGCCCAGTTCAGAAGGAAAATCACGCTGGAGGATGTGCTGAGTTCCCCCATGGTGGCAGACCCACTGAGGGTGCTGGACTGCTCACCCATCAGCGATGGGGCGGCAGCGGTCGTGCTCGCAGCCCGTGAGGTGGCGGATAGGCTGTGTGAGACTCCTGTATATGTCAGAGCCTCGGCGTGCGCCACAAGCTCGATATCGCTGCACAACCGAAGGGACATCACCACCCTCGATGCCACCGTGGTGGCGGCAGGCAGGGCGTTTGCACAGGCAAGACTTTCCCCGCACGACATCGACGTGGCAGAGGTGCACGACTGCTTTACGATAGCCGAGATATGTGCAATAGAGGACATAGGCTTCTGTAAAAAGGGAGAGGGAGGACCAATGACGGAAGAAGGCCAGACCCAAATCGATGGCAGCATCCCAGTGAACCCTTCTGGAGGGCTAAAGGCGTGCGGACACCCCGTGGGAGCCACGGGCATCAAGCAGGTGGTGGAGATCGTGGAGCAGCTCAGGGGTGAGGCAGGCAAGAGACAGGTGGAGGGTGCAGAGGTTGGGCTCACACACAACGTGGGCGGCTCTGGAGGTACTGCGGTGATCCATATACTGTCGAGGTGAGCGTATGGGAATAGCGAGGTTCTGGAGGGAGATACCCAGCAGGTACAGCCTGAGTGGCACAAGATGCACGGTGTGTGGAGAGTACTTCTTTCCGCCAAGGAGTGTGTGTCCCAACTGCAGACGCTCTGGGAATGTTGAGCCGTACACGTTCAGGGGCGAGGGCGAGGTGGTCACATACACGGTAATCCACACAGCGGCGAGGGGGTTTGAGAGGCATGCACCCTATGTGCTCGCCATCGTGAAGCTCGATGAAGGGGCAAGAGTCACTGCCCATGTGGTGTGTCCACCAGAAGAGGTGCACATAGGCATGAGGGTAAAGGCTGCGTTCAGGAGACTTGGGGAGGATAATGAGAAGGGGCTCATATACTATGGCACGAAGTTCGTGCCAGCCTGATGACGGGTGGACCCATGAGCCTTCTTAGGAGCCTGCTCTTTCCCCACTCAGTGGCGGTCATCGGTGCAACTCCCAGGGAGGGCAAAGTGGGCCATGCGGTGCTCTCCAACATGCTCTCCTTTGAAGGAGATGTGTATCCCGTAAACCCCAAGTATGAGCAGGTGCTGGGGCTGAAATGCTATCCTTCCGTTTTAGATGTGCCCTCGTGTGAGATGGCGGTGGTGATAATACCCGCCAGAGCCGTACCCCACGTGGTGGAGCAGTGCGGGATGGCGGGCGTGAAGGTGGCAGTGGTAATCTCGGCTGGCTTTAGAGAGAGCGGTATAGAGGGGCTAAAGCTCGAGAGAGAAATGCTCAAGGCGGCACAAGAATATGGTGTTCGCATCCTTGGGCCCAACTGCCTTGGGGTCGCAAACCCCCGCATCGGGCTAAATGCCACGTTTACTGCCACCATACCTCATGCTGGAAAGGTGGGGGTGCTCTCTCAGTCGGGTGCTTTGCTGACCTCCATCATGGACTGGGCGTACCAGATGAAGCTGGGCTTCTCCGCTGTGGTGAGCCTTGGAAACAAGGCAGACATCGGGGAGAACGAGGTTCTGGAGGCGCTCAGGGAGGATGAGGGCACTGCTGTCGTCCTGGGCTACCTCGAAGGGGCTTCGGATGGGAGGGGGCTGATGAGGGTGGCGAGGGCTGTTACGAGGCAAAAGCCCGTGGTGTTTTTGAAGGCTGGGAGGACGGGAGCGGGGTCGAAGGCGGTCTCGTCCCACACTGGCTCTCTTGCGGGCTCTGATGTGGCCTATGAAGCCGCATTTGGCCAGTGTGGCATCCTTCGGGCATACTCCCTCGAGGAGCTGTTCGATATCGGAATGCTTCTTTCGGCTTATCCCGAGCTGAAGGTTAGGAGGGTTGGAGTGCTCACCAATGCAGGGGGTCTCGGCATCTTGGCAGCGGACGCGTGCGTGCTCCATGGACTCGAGCTGGCACAGCTCAGCCCGTCCACCATCGAGCAGCTAAAGCGCGTGCTGCCACCAGCAGCCTCCTTCTACAACCCCGTGGACGTGCTCGGCGATGCGGATGCCCATACATACGCGTCAGCCCTTTCGGCGCTGTGCGATGACGAGGGCGTGGATGCCGTGGTGTGTCTGACCTCTCCACAGGCGATGACGGATGTGGAGGCAGTGGCACGGGCAATAGCCGCCGTCGGGAGCAAAAAGCCCATCGTGGCATGTCTCGTCGGGGGTAGCAGAACAGAGCAAGGGATGCGCATCCTCAGGGAGAGAGGGGTCCCCACATACCCCTATCCAGAGCGGGCAGTGTTCAGCCTTGGTAGGGTGCGCACGCTGCGCGAGGGCTGGGATGAGGACGAGCCCGTGCGCTTTAAGGTAGACAGAGCGAGCGTGAGGACAATCATCGAAAGGGCGCTGGAGCTAAGGAAGAGCACGCTCGGGGTGGAACACATCGAGCTTCTTGAGGCGTACGGCATTCCCACCGCACCCTCTGTGCTCACAAGGGATATCGATGAGGCACTGCGGGCAGCATCCGCCATAGGCTATCCCGTGGTGCTCAAGGTGGTATCACCCCATATCTCCCACAAGACAGAGGTGAAGGGCGTCATCACGGGCATATCGGATGCCAGCGAGCTCGAGAGTGCGTATTCTGCGCTCATGGCGAGGGTGGGACGGTATGCCCCAGATGCGCTTGTGGAGGGTGTGCTCGTCCAGCAGATGGTGGAGGGGAGGGAAGTGGTGCTCGGGATAAGTGAGGATGAACAGTTCGGAAAGCTGCTCATGTTTGGGCTCGGAGGGGTGTATGTGGAGGTGCTCAGGGACGTGGTGTTCAGGGTGTCTCCTGTGGGACGCTCCCAGGCCCTCAAGATGATAAGGGACATCAGGGCATATCCGCTGCTCTCTGGTGTGAGGGGGGAGGAAAGATATGATGTCGAGGCGGTGGCGGAGTGCATCCAGAGGCTCTCCCAGCTTGCAGAGGAGAACCCCGAGATCGTTGAGCTGGACATCAACCCCATGGTCGTTCGCCGAGAGGGTGACGGATGTGTGGCAGTGGACTTTAGAGCCACGCTGAGGAGGTAATGGTATGAATATGAGACCCATATTTATTGCGTCCACGTGTGCATGTGCTGGCAAGAGTGCCCTCTGCATGGGTCTGCTCTCGGTCCTCACCGAGAGGGGCTACAGAGTGGGGTACATGAAGCCAGTGGGCAACGCCCTCGTGGATGTGGATGGTGTGCTGATGGACGAGGATGCCATCATGATGAGCCAGCTTTTCCATCTCGGGGATTCCTTGGAGGTGATTACTCCGCTGCTGGCAACCGAGCGGCTGGTGCACGATGCGCTCATGGGAAAGACCAAGGCACTTTCCGACAGGGTACTCTCAGCGTTCCAGCAGATATCGAGAGATAGGGACGTCGTGCTCGTGGAGGGAGCATCTGGCGTGGAGTTTGGTGCGGTGTTTGGGCTTGAGGCATCGAAGCTCTCATCCCTGATGGGGGCCGTCAATGTGCTCGTCTCTCCATACACGAGGGGACTGGCTGACAGCGTGCTTGCGGGCGTGACACTCCTCGGGCAGGAGGGGCTGTGCGGTGTAATCATAAACGCTGTGCCAGGAGAGCGAATGGAATGGACGGAATCGCTGGTGGGAGGCTTTCTCGACAGCAGGGGCATAGATGTGCTTGGTGTGGTGCCCCACGAGCCAGCCCTTGGCAAGCTGAAGGTGCAGGAGGTGGCAGATATCATCAATGCACAGGTGATTGCAGGTGAGGAGGGGCTCGAGCGGCCCGTCAATGAGCTGCTCATAGGTGCTATGGACCTTCAAAGCTCCATCAGGGCATTCAGAAGGGGTGCCAGCTCTGTGGTGATCACTGGAGCTGGCCGCTCGGAGATAATCTCGGCGGCCATTGAGTGCAATGTGGGGTGTGTGGTGGCAACGGGTGAGCATGTGCCAGAGTGTGCACTGCTCTCGCATGCCGAGCAGAGGGGTGTTCCGCTCTTGCACTTTAGGGGGGACGTCCTGTCCGCCATAGAGAGGATGGAGGAGGTGCTGGGAAGAATGAGGATAAAGAGTGAGGAGGACGTTGACATTGCCCATCGGCTGGTGGAGGAGCACATCGATGTGGACGCCCTCTTGAGGTGTGCGAGGGGTGAGGAGAAGAGGAAATGCGCATGAGTGATGAGGAGTACTGGAGGCTGCTCAGGAAGCACGGCTACCAGAGGGTGGGCGCACACTCCGCCGTAAAGAGCTGTCTCTGGCTCAAAAAGGCGCTGAGGGGGGAGGGGATGTGCTACAAGGGGAGGTTTTATGGCATCTTTTCCCACAGGTGCATTCAGATGACCCCCACGCTGATGTGCAACCAGAGGTGCATGTTCTGCTGGCGTCCAGTGGAGGTGGAGCCCCCAGCATACGGCTGGGACTCTCCATCTCTCATAGCAGATGGTGCAATAGAGGCTCAGATGCGCCTTCTCACGGGCTATGGAGGCTCTTCCAAGACGGACGGAGCTGCGTTGAGGGAGGCTCACACGCCAAGACACGTGGCGATATCGCTTGCTGGCGAGCCCACCCTGTACCCATACCTAGATGAGCTGATACGGGAGTTTTCCAGCAGGGATATGACCACGTTCGTGGTGAGCAACGGCACCTGCCCGGAGGTGATAGAGAAAATATCGCCCACGATGCTCTATATATCGCTCGATGCCCCGGATGAGCACACATACAGGAAGGTGTGTCGTCCCATTGCAAACACGTGGAACAGGGTGCTCGAGAGCCTCGAGCTTCTCCCTCAGAAAAGATGCAGAACGAACGTGAGGATAACACTCGTGAGGGGGCTCAACATGCATGACGAGGCAGGATATGCCACCCTGCTGGAAAAAGCCCAGCCCGACTTTGTGGAGGTCAAGGCATACATGCACATCGGTTTTTCAAGAAACAGGCTTGCAAGGGACGCAATGCCCGCCCACGAGGAGGTGCACGCCTTTGCATCTCGTATAGCCCACTTTACTGGCTACACGCTCGTGGACGAGGTGCCCATAAGCAGGGTGGTGCTGCTCGCGAGGGATGACAGAACCCCAAGGTGGATTTCGGGTGTGGGACATGAGTAAGGAGCAGGAGCATGCCCTCAGAATTGCGCAGTGTGCACAGCTTGCCATGCTGCTCGAGGTCTCTGCCACCCCAAAGCCGGGAAACGTCGACCGCACCCACGACTTTGAGGACACTTCGTTTGAGCACTTTCTGGCATCCGCTGTCGGAGCGCTTCCAGCTCTCGTGAGGGCATCATCCTCGAGCTTTGGTGTGGGTGCCCTCATCAGGGATGCAGTGGCCGAGAGCATGCGATGGCACAGAGGGGGAAACACCCATTTTGGAACGTTTCTCCTCTTTGTTCCGCTGTGCATGGCCGCTGGAAGGCACGCAGAGCTGGTCTTCACGCCACGGCTCGGCTCTTATCTTCGAAGCTCTGCATCCCACATCGTGAGGACGACCACCGTTGACGACTCCCTCGATTTTCTGGAGGCATTTCACATGGCACGCGTAAAGGTGAAGGACGTGGACACACTCGACATCAACCAAGAGCAAACGGCGCTGGAGATTCAGAACAGGGGCATTACGCTGTTCGACCTCATGCAGATGTCTGCAAGATACGACCTCGTGGCTCGAGAGTGGGTGTGTGGGTTTGAGGAGAGCTTTGCGAGTGCAAAAATGATCACAGAGCTGAGAGCGCGCCACACGCTAAACGATGCCGTGCTGGTCACCTTCCTGCACAATCTTGCCAAAAGACCAGATACATTCATAGCTGCCAAGCAGGGGGATGAGGTCGCCATGGAGGTGTCTCAGAGGGCGTGCAATATCGTGCGCCATCTGGAGGCTCGAGGTCTCCATGACTCACTGGCAATGATAGAGCAGTTCGACAATGAGCTGGTATCTGCCCACATCAACCCGGGAAGCACTGCCGACATAGTGGGGGCCGGGCTTCTTATAGCGCTTCTGGAGGGGATGGTGGTATAGTGCTCTCAAGGTTCGGACTCTTCGAGGGCATCAACGAGGTGGTGCTCTCCACCGTTCGAGAGGGGGTGCCCAATGCCGCTCCCATGGGGGTGCACATCAGGGAAGGAAGGTGCTCGCTCAGGGTGTATGAGGGCTCTCAGACGCACGCCAACCTACAGTGCACACCCTACTGCGTGGCTCACGTGAGCTATGACCCCATGCTGTTTGTGCGCTCTGCCCTCTCAGAGCTCAGCGAGGACGAGTTTGGGTGGCACGAGGTCGAGGGTGTGGCACTTCCCGTGCTTTTGGGGTGTGAGGCATATGTGGCATTCAGATGCGCGCCGCTTACAGCCACAAACACCATCTCCACCTTTGAGCTATTGCCCGTGGATGGGAAGGTGCTCTCCCCCATCCCCAGAGCCCACAACAGGGGGTTTGCTGCCCTAATCGAGGCGTGCGTGCTCGCCACCCGGTACGTGCTCTTTGAAGACCCCAAGATGTTGGACGACATTGTGCGGATGAGGGCGCTTGCCGTAAAGTGCGGGGATGCGAGCGTTAAGGAGGCATTCGAACTTCTGCTCGAGTTACTCCCTGTCAGGGAGTGAAGGCTTTTATGTTATAACTCCTCACACCTGCATGGAGGTACGGTATATGGGAAAACCTGTGCTTTATGATTTTTCGGCTTCATGGTGTGGTCCATGCAGGCTTCAGAAGCCCGAGCTTGAGAGGCTAAAGCAGAGGCTGGGAGATGCGGTGGACATAAGGGTAGTGGATGTTGACGAGAATCCAGAGCTGGCGGCAAGGTATGGGATAAGGGTGGTGCCCACCCTCATCATAGAGAAGGACAACGAAATCATGCAGGTTTTTCAGGGCGTTACGAGGGCAGACATACTGGAAGATGAGCTGAGAAGGCTGTTGTAGCAGTTCTCCTTGGACATCCCTTAGGCGTTCATGGGGGTGGTGTCGTGAGTGAGATTGGAAAGAGAGTGAGGATAGAGAGAATCATAAACAGGGATAGTGGCAACACTGTGATAATACCCATGGACCACGGCATCTCGGAGGGTCCCATAAAGGGGCTTATAGACTTGCCGAGGATGGTGGACATGGTGGCAGAAGGGGGAGCCAATGCAGTGCTGCAGCAGAAGGGGATGGTCAAGCACGGGTATAGAGGCTATGGCAGGGACATAGGGCTCATAATACACATGAGTGCATCCACCGCCCTCTCCAGCGACCCAAACGACAAGGTGCAGGTGTGCACCGTGGAGGAGGCACTGAAGATGGGTGCTGATGCCGTCTCGGTGCACATCAACATAGGGGCTACCACCGAGCCAAGGCAGCTCGAGATACTGGGACACGTGGCAGAAAGATGCGAGTTCTGGGGCATGCCATTGCTTGCCATGATGTACCCGAGAGGGAAGGCAATATCCAACCCATACGATCCAGAGGTGGTGGCACACGTTGCCCGCGTGGGTGCTGAGCTTGGGGCAGACATCGTGAAAACCAACTACACCGGCGATGCGGACTCCTTCTCGAAGGTCGTGGAGGGCTGTCCCGTGCCAGTGGTGATGGCGGGGGGCCCCAAGACCGAGACGGATGAGCAGTTTTTGAGGATGGTGGAGGGAGCGATGCAGGCTGGAGCAAGGGGGGTTGCAGTGGGTAGAAACGTTTTCCAGCATGACGAGCCCACGAAAATCACGCGCGCGATATGCGCCATCGTTCACGAGGGAGCCACAGTGAGGGAGGCTCTCGAGCTGCTGAGATGAGGGACTTGATGGATGTACTCGCCCACCTTAGCCCAGAGGAAAGACGGCTCCTTCCGAGGCGGTGGCAGATAGTGGGCGACATCATGGTGGTGAAGCTAAAGGAGCCCCTGCTCTCCCGAAGACGGGAGATAGCCAAGGCCCTGCTCGAGCTGCATCCCATGTGCAGGTGTGTGGTGCTGGACTTTGGCATCGAGGGGCAGCTCAGAACACCGAAACGGGAGGTTGTGTATCCGGAGGGGGCATCCTCGTACACGGTGCACAGAGAAAACGGTGTGCTCTATCCCATGGATGTGTGCAGGGTGATGTTCTCCAAGGGCAACCAGTTCGAGCGCATGCGCATGGCGAGCGTTGGGCATGATGAGGTGGTGGTGGACATGTTCGCCGGCATAGGCTACTTCACGCTACCGTGTGCCGTGTGGGCATCGCCGAGGCGCGTGTATGCCATGGAGCTCAATCCGGTGGCGCACTCGTATCTGTGCGAGGGCATCACCCTAAATCGTGTGGAGGATAGGGTGGTGCCCATGCTGGGAAGCTGTCTCGAACTCGAGCCCCCAGAGCCTGCAGACAGGGTGATTATGGGGTTAATAGGTGATTTCTCGGTGGTGGGGCATCCCGTTGGGTACCTCAGGAGGGCCATCGGGCTGCTGGATGGCAGTGGAATCATCCACTATCATGAGAGTGTGCCCTCCGTACTCAGTCCCCAGCGGCCCTTTGAGCACATCGAGAGGGCGGCAGCTCTCGAGGGTGTGAGCTCTGAGGTCATGGGTATGAGAAGGGTGAAGAAGTTCTCCCCAGGCGTGGAGCACGTGGTAGTGGACGTAAAAATCTTTTGATGGAGCTGTGTTATGAGAATTTCCCACTGATATGTTGTTGGATAAGAACGCATGCTGAGGGGCATACATACTAATTCAACATATTTAATAAAAAAATTTGATTATTATTTTTGAGAAATCTTTATATGGTATGTTTGATAACTCATATATATAGATTGGGGTGTCCACAGCACATGAGGAGATTGGGAACGGTGCTACACCTCTCTGCCCAGGGGAAGCTCATCCTCAAGATTGAGGCATTCGACGCCAGTCGCACTAAGCTGGGCTCTCCAGTGTATACCAAGACCAACAGGAAGATAGGCTGGTTGCACGATGTGATGGGCCCTGTGCGCAGCCCCTATGCTGCGGTGAGGGTGCAGAGGGGTGTGAGGGCTGAGAGCCTCGTGGGTCAGAGGCTCTACACTCGTTAGAGGGTGATTATAATGGCAGGAAGTGAGATTGAGAAGGAAAGGCCATCAGAGGTGGAAAAGGAAAAAGTAGTGGAGAAGGTAGCGGAGGCTCCCGAGAGGGAGAGGGTAGAGGAGACGGTGGCATGCCCGGAGTGCGGGAGCCGTGTCCTTGTGAGGGACTATGAGCGGGCGGAGCTCGTGTGCGAGAGGTGTGGCCTCGTTGTTGACTCCAACTTCATGGACGAGGGTCCAGAGTGGAGGGCGTTTGACCATGACCAGAGGATGAAGCGCTCGAGGGTGGGGGCGCCCATGACGTTCACAATTCACGACAAGGGCCTCTCAACGATGATAGACTGGAGGAACAGAGATGCATATGGCAAGTCCATATCCTCCAAGAACAGAGCCCAGCTGTACAGGCTGAGAAAGTGGCAGCGAAGGATAAGGGTGAGCAATGCCACTGAGAGAAACCTGGCGTTTGCGCTCTCGGAGATGGACAGGATGGCATCTGCCCTCGGGCTTCCGAGAAATGTGAGGGAGACGGCTGCCGTGATATACCGAAAGGCAGTGGACAAAAACCTGATTCGTGGAAGAAGCATCGAGGGGGTGGCTGCCGCAGCGCTGTATGCGGCGTGCAGGCAGTGCAGTGTGCCCAGAACCCTCGATGAGATTGCGGAGGTGTCGAGGGTCTCCAGAAAGGAGATTGGGAGGACATACCGCTTTGTCTCAAGAGAGCTCGGGCTCAAGCTCTTACCCACATCTCCAATAGATTACGTGCCGAGGTTCTGCTCTGGGCTGGGTCTGAGCGGTGAGGTGCAGGCAAGGGCAATCGAGATTCTAAGGCAGGCTGGTGAAAAGGAGCTCACGAGCGGGAGGGGGCCCACGGGGGTGGCCGCTGCCGCCATCTACATAAGCTCAATACAGTGCAATGACCGCAAGACCCAGCGTGAGGTTGCGGAAGTTGCTGGCGTTACCGAGGTCACGATACGCAATCGATACAAGGAGCTTGCCGAGCACCTCGGAATAGATATCATACTGTGAGCCCCATGCATGCGATAGAGGCGCTGGTAGTGGGGTTCACACTTGGACTCACGGGTGCAATGGCCCCTGGTCCCATGCTGTTTGCGACAATCGAGCACTCCATAAAGGAGGGGTGGCGGGCAGGTCCGAAGGTGGTGATGGGGCATGCCACCCTCGAAATGGGAATATTTGTCCTCATCGTGTATGGAGTGTACTCGGTGGTGCATCAGTGGATTGCCGAGATAGGGCTGCTTGGTGGAGTGGCGCTGTGCCTTTTCGGGGCTCTGACAATAAAAAGTGCCTTTGGCACCTTCTCTCTGAGGAGTGGTGTGTTCAGCAGCCCCTATGCTGCGGGCATGTTGACCTCGGCATCCAACCCGTATTTCTGGGTATGGTGGCTTACCGTGGGGCTCGCCCTCATACTGCTCGGGCTTCCAAGCATCCTTGCAGCCCTCACCTTCATGGCAGGCCACCTGCTCTCTGACCTTGCGTGGTATGCTGGCGTGGCGATGTTGTTCTCGAGGACGAGGCGGTTCATCTCTGATGGCGTGTACCGCGCGATACTCGGGGCGTGCGGCATCTTCCTTGTGGGCTTTGGGCTCTGGTTCATATACTCATCGAGGCTGTATGTATGATAACCCTCACCACTGACTTTGGTACGCTGTATCCCGCAGCGCTGAAGGGTGCCATCCTCGCCTTGAGTCCGAATGCCAAGATAGTGGACGTGAGCCACGAGGTGCCGCGGGGCAACGTGGTCGCTGGAGCTCTATTCTTAAGATGTGCAAGCGTGTGGTTTCCCGATGCCATCCATGTGTGCGTGCTGGGCTCAGAGGTGAGGGGTCGTTCGAGAATGCTCGTCGTGCGCACGAAAAGGGGCACGCTCGTGGGTCCAGACAGCGGGGTGCTATGCCCTGCGGCAGAGGTGCTGGGAGGGGGCGAGCTCTTTGAGCTGGACGGGACACAGCTGTGGGAGAGGGCTCAGTGGGAGATGGGCTCTGGTGTGGAGTATGCGGTGGCTGCGGCAATGCTCGAAAATGGCGTGAGTCCCTCAGAGATGGGCATGCCCACTCAGAGCATCGTGGAGCTCACACTCGAGCACGTGCACCTCAGCGGAGAGGAGGTGCACACGAAGGTGCTCTATGTGGATGGGTTTGGTAATCTCGTGCTCGCCATTCCGAACTCTGCAGCCCTTCCCAGTGGAAGAGGCACTGTGAGGGGGCATCCTTTCCTTCTCACGGACTCGTATGAACAAGGACGGCTCGTGCTGTATAGGGGGACCCTCGGCTTTTTTGAGCTTGCCCTTGGTGGGGGCAGTGCCTCGCATCTCCTGGGTGTGAGGGAAGGAGATGAGCTCGTCCTCGAACTCAGTGAAGAAAGTGGCGCATCTTGGTAAACACCATGGCGATGTTCAGCCTGTCGGCTGCCGCAATCACCTCGTCGTCCCTGATGGAGCCACCCGGCGAGACGATGTACTGGATATGTCCCTGTGCTGCGGCCTCTATGCTGTCTGCAAAGGGGAAGAATGCGTCCGATGAGAGCACGCACTCGGAGAGCACTCTTCTTGCCACCTCCTCCAGCTCCTCTCCCTCGAGTCCATATGCCATTTTCAGGTTATCGTATGCCTTGGGGATGGCGAGCCTCCTTATGGAGTCCACCCTGTTTGGCTGCCCAGCCCCCATGCTCAGCACTCTGTACGCATGAGGGGCATACTCCTCGGCTATCACGATGGCGTTGGAGCGGGTGTGCTTACACGCCACCCACGAGAACATGGCAAGCGGCACCTTGTGCTCTGGAAACTGTCTCCTGCTCACGCATCTCCACTCTGCCACACTCTCAGTGTCCCTCGTCTGCCTTAGCATACCTCCGGGTATGTATCGGTAGGTGTACTCTATGGACAGCTCGCTCCAGTCTCCCTCAAGCTCCAGCAGCCTTATATTTGGGCTCTTGGCCTTTAGAGCATTTAGGGCATCTGGCTCGAACGAGGGGGCGAGCACCGCCTCCACGAACTTGTCCTTGAGGAATGCTGCAGCCTCCATGTCAAATGGACGGTTGGTGCATATGAGGCTTCCAAATGCCGATATGGGGTCTCCAGCCCACGCTGCCTGAAGCACTTCAGAGAGGCGTTTGCCCGTGGCAAGCCCACACGGGTTGTTGTGCTTTACGATTGCCACCACCGCATCATCTGCGAGGGCAGCGATACTCCTTACGCACTGAAGGGCACAGTCGAGGTCAACATAGTTGTTGTATGACATCTGCTTTCCATGAAGCTGCCTCGCCTTGGGGAGGGTGCACTCGGTCACATCTTGCTCCACATACAGCTCTGCCCTCTGATGCCAGTTCTCACCATATCTCAGCACCCTTCCCTGTGTAAACATGAGCCTCAGCACCCTCTCACCACACAGCTCGCTCGAGAGGTATGTGTCTATCTTTGCATCGTAGTTTGCGGTGTGCCTGAAGGCCTTCACAGCCAGCCTCTTTCTGGTCTCGAGACTCACCTTTCCCGTGTGCTCTATCTCCTTCATCACTGGCTCGTAGTCTGCTGGGTCTGTGAGCACAACGACCGCCTCGAAGTTCTTGGCAGCTGCCCTTATGAGGGTTGGACCTCCGATGTCTATGTTCTCTATGGCCTCGTCGAGCGTGCATCCCTTTCTCACAACGCTCTCAAACGGGTACAGATTCACACACACGAGGTCGATGAGCTCTATGCCGTGCTCTGCTGCCTCCTTCAGGTGGTGCTCTTTATCTCGGCGGGCGAGGATGCCACCATGAATCTTGGGGTGGAGTGTTTTCACCCTCCCGTTCATGAGCTCTGGATACAGTGTGTACTCTGAGATTGGACAGAAGGGAATGTTTGCCTCATCGAGTATGCTCGCGGTTCCACCCGTGCTGATGATCTCCACGCCTCTATCGGCAAGAAAGCGAGCAAGCTCTGTGATGCCCCTTTTGTCAAAAACGCTGAGCAGGGCCCTCTTTGGAGCTACCAAACTCCATTCCTCCTATGAGGTGGTGAGAGTCTATACATCTTTCAGCCCCCTATCTGAGGAATAGGTAGTACACTCCATATGCTACCACGAACACAAGCACGAGAATGACCGCATCGCCTATGGGCTCCCTTCTCACGGGCTCCCCCGGATAGCTCTTCCACATCTTCTCGATCATCTTCCTGTACAGTTCTTGACGCCCCTTCAGGATGGCCACGAGCCGCAGGTAGGGTGTTATGAGTAGGAGCACCATGGCGCCCGTGGGGTTCTTTCCAATCCAGATGAGCGCGTCCTTGATGTGCAGGAACACATCCACAGTCCACTGGGAACCCCTTGCAAGGGGGTTGTTGATGAACCACAGGAAGCCCCTGCCAAGGGCACGGTACACGTGGTCGATGTCATAGGTGATGGCGTGGTGGGGCTCAAACACCTTCAGCAGGGCGATGAACACGATGCCGGTTATCATGAACAGCACGGTTGTCTCACTCACCCTCAGCAGCTCGAAGGGAGCGTAGTGTGCCTCGAAGGGTAGCACCCTGAACATCAGCTGAGGATACAGCCCGAGAAGCACACACAGAGCCGCCGTGCACAGCATTGCCACCCTCATGTGGTATGGAACCTCGGTGGCCTCGATATTCCTGTTCTCTCTGAAGAACCCGTAGTATCCCAGCTTCAGGAAGGAGAGGAACGTGCCTATCGAGGCAAGCTCGAGCAGCACCCACACGAGGGGCATGCTGTGGGCAGCCTCTATCACCATTCCCTTGCTCACAAAGCCATTGAAGCCCGGAAAGCCCGAAATCGAAAGCGCTGCTATCGAGAACGTCAGGGTGGTGATGGGCATCTTGCGTGCCAGCCCACCCATCTCGGTAATGTTTCTGATGCCAGTACTGTACAGCACGGCTCCAACGGTCATGAACAGCAGCGCCTTGTACAGGATGTGGTTGAACAGGTGGGCTATACCGCCATTCATGGCGAGGGCGGTCCCCAGCCCGATACCTGCCACCATGTACCCCACCTGGCTCACGATGTGGTAGGAGAGCAGCTTTCTGGCATCGTTCTGCATCAGGGCGAACGTCACCCCGTATATTGCCATGATGCCCCCCATGATGGCAACGGCCTCCACTCCAGAGAACGTGCGTGCGAGCAGGTACACGCCCGTCTTGGTGGTGTACACCGACATGAACACCGCTCCCGTGATGGTGGCCCTTGGGTAGGTATCCGGAAGCCATGTGTGCAGGGGTATGAACACGGTGTTCACACCAATTCCGAGCAGCACGAGGATGTATGCCAGTCCATGAGATACTGGACCCAGGGCGAGCGAGCCCGTGGCGGCATACTGAGCCACCACACCCCCTATGAGCAGCCCACCTCCAAACACGTGGAACAGGATGTATCTGTATGCAGCATCCCTCGACTCTCTGTCTCGCTGGGCCCACACGAGAATCACCGAGGTGATGCCCATCATCTCCCAGAAGAACACCACCGAGAAGAAGTCCCCAGCAAACACCACTCCAAGGGAGCTTCCTATGTACATGAAGGAGGCGATGTGCTGGGCATCATCATCCACGTGCAGTGAGTACAGGATGGCAAGAAAGCCTATGATGGCAAATACGTATGCCACAAACAGGCTGAGCCTGTCGGCATTGAGGAGCACGAGGTGCATGTTGAGCCACTGAAACTCCCATCCCACCTGTGGGTGCATGAAGAACAGCTGGACCAGCACTATTGCAGGCACGAGCAGCAGGTATGCCTTCTTTACCCTGCCCTTCAGCAGTGGAATGAGCAGCGCTCCCAGCAGGAATATGAGCCCGGGAGGAATCATTCCATCACCTCCCTCTGAAGGATGTGCGGAAGTACCACCATCACGAGCACGTAGTACCCGCATCCGAGTAGTGTGAACAGCACAATCTCCCCCATCGGGAGGGCATGCTCTGGTTGCTCAACCACTGGGGCCAATAGGGCGAGCACCAACACCCCAGCGAGCAGTGCGATAGTCTTTGCTCTCCAGCTCATGGCATCACCTGCTGTAGTGCGTGGAGCAGGAGGGTGTACACCCCCTGCGGTGCAATTCCAAGTGTGAGGGTGAGCAGTGCGGTGATTAGCAGGGGCACCACCATTATCATGGGGGCCTCTGTGAATTGCTCACCCTCTTTTGGCTTGTTGAAGAACGCCGTGTACACGATTGGTAAGAAGTATGCGGCGTTGAGGATGCCGCTTGCCACCATCACAAAGGCGAAGAATGCCTGATGGGCCTCCATCGCCCCGAGGCTGATGAACCACTTGCTCAAAAACCCGATGGATGGGGGAATGCCGATCATGCCCATGCTGGCGATGAAGAACGCCAGCATCGTGATGGGCATGAACTTGCCCACACCTCCCATGTCGCTGATGTTTTTCTTGCCGGTTGCCACGAATATCGCTCCAGCACAGAAGAATAGCGTGATTTTCATGAGGGCATGGTTCACGATGTGGTACATGCCCCCCACTATGCCAGCTGGCGTCAGCATACACACCCCCAGCACGATATAGGAGAGCTGGCTCACGGTGGAGTATGCGAGCCTCATCTTCAGGTTGTCCTGAGTGAGGGCGAAGATGGACGCAGTGATGATGGTGAATGATACGAAGTATGCCATCGCCAGCGCCAGCCCGGTCTCCTGCATCAGGTTGACTCCGAATATGTACAGGATTATTCTCACCGCAGTGAACACACCCGCCTTCACGACCGCCACCGCGTGCAGCAGCGCGCTCACTGGCGTGGGCGCAATCATGGCGGTGGGAAGCCATGAGTGAAGGGGCATGAAGGCTGCCTTGGTGCATCCTATCATGAAGGTGATGAACAGCAGCCTTATAATGTTCACGGGGATGTCGTGCCCCTCGAGGATGCCCCCAAAGGCGAAGTCGGTGGTGCCCGTATAGAAGTACACCGCTATCGTGGAGAACAGTAAGAACACTCCAGCCGTGAGCAGATAGAGCAGGTACTTTCTGCCAGCGCTCATCGCCTCTGGCGTCTCGCTGTGCACCACCAGCGGGTATGTGGAGACGGTGAGCAGCTCATAGAAGATGAACAGTGTGACGAGGTTGGCTGCGAACGCTATGCCCATGGCAGAGGAGAGGGCAATGGCAAAGCAGAAGTAGTACCTCGTCTGGGAGTGCTCCTCGAGTGAGCGCATGTATCCCATGGAGTAGAGGGTGGTGAGTATCCACAGGAAAGAAGCGGTGAGCCCGAACACCATGCCAAATGCATCCACCCTGAACATGATGGGCAGGTTGGGAAGGATGTCCACCACTTTGAACTCGATGAGCGTTCCAGCGAGCACCGTGGGCATCATGGACGCCACGATGGCGAACTTTATGAGGCTGGCACCCACCGATACGCTCTCCCTGAGGTTGGGATGCCTTCCCGTGAGCAATATTAGCGCCGCTGCCACGAGAGATACGAGCACTGCAAGGGCTGGAGTTGCTGACGTTATCGCTTCCATCGTTCACCTCCTAACTCAGAACCTCTACCACCCAGGGTTCTATCACGCCTATGGGAATGAGCGCCAGTATGCCCAGCACGACCGTTATTATCGCAAACGCAAGCGTGGGCACGAGCATGCTCAGCGGCGCCTCCTCCCGCTCTATGTCCTCGTGCACCCCAAAGTAAGCGTTCTCAAACACCCTCCAGAAGTACACCGCATTGAGCAGGCTGCTTACGAGTATCACGGCGAGAAACACCCAGTGCCCACCTTCAAACGCTCCCCAGCCCAGCAGCAGCTTGCTCACGAATCCGAGTGTGGGTGGGATGCCTATCATGGAGAGCGCTCCAATCACGAATGCAGCCATGGTAAAGGGCATCTTCTTTCCCATGCCCCTGAGCTGATAGATGTTTCTTATCCCCGTCCTGTAGATGATGGCTCCTGCCACCAGGAACAGCCCAGTTTTCATCATGGAGTGGGCGAGGATGTGGAATATTCCTCCCACAATCGCAATCTTGGTCGCCATGCCAACCCCGAGCACCATGTACCCCACCTGGCTCACGGTGGAGTATGCGAGCATGCGCTTGATGTCGTACTGGGCTATGGCGAGCACAGAGCCCGCGATGATGGCTATGGCTGCCACCCATGCGAGCACGTCGGCCACGGGCACCATCTTGATCACATAGGATGGAGAGAACACAGTGAACAGTATCCTTATCATGGCATACACGCCCACCTTGGTGAACGTGCCAGAGAGCATCGCACTCACACTCGATGGTGCATGGGTGTATGCATCTGGCAGCCACGTGTGCAGGGGAAACAGCGCCACCTTGATGCTGAGGCCCACGATGAGCAGTATGAGTGCTGCGAGCACCACGCGGGTACCATATAGGGGGGGAAGCAGGCGATGAAGGTCTGCCATGTTGAGCGAGCCAGTCATTATGTAGAGGTAGCCTATGCCGATGAGGATGAAGCATGCCGAGATAGTGCCCATTATCATGTAGTTGAAGCTCGCCCTCAGGGCGTGCTTATCTCCCACCGATATCAGGGCATACGCAGCCAGCGAGGCAATCTCCAAGAACACGTACATGTTGAATATGTCCCCCGTTACCACGATGCCGAGCATTCCGGTGGCGAGCAGAATGTACAGTGTGTAAAACGCAACCTCCTTTCCCGGAACCTCGGCTTCGTTGCTGCGTCTTGCATAGATGGACACGGCAAAGCAAACAAAGGACACCACTACCAGCACGAACGCGTTGAGCAGGTCCACGTAGTACTCTATGCCCCATGGGGGCTCCCATCCCCCAAGCCAGTAGCTCACATTCCCGCTGCTCATCACCTTGTAGAGCAGGGCGATGCTCAGGGCAAACTGTGCAAACGTTATTACAGTCGTCCATGGGTTGCACAGCCTTCTGCTCATCATCCCGAGCAGTGGAGTGAAAAACGCACCGAGCAGCCCCACTGCTATGAGGAGAATTGGAAGGTGGTTTTCGAGCATCATCGGCTCAGCTCCAGAATTTTATCCTCCTCTATTGTTCCAAACCGCCTGTACATCCTTATAACGAGGGAAAGCCCCACGGCGAGCGTGCTAACCGCCACCACGATGGCGGTGAGGATGAGCACGTGGGGCAGGGGGTTCACATACTGCACCTCCTCGCCCAACAGGATGGGAGCTGTGCCACCCTCCACATCGGCTGCCGAGATGTACAGCAAAAAGATGGAGTACTGAAAGATGCTCATGGCGATTAGCTTCTTTATCAGGTTGCTCTTGGCTATCATCCCATAGAAGCCGATGGTCATGAGGGTGATGTATATGATGTAGTTGTACTTGGCAAGCAACAGCTCCAGCATGCTATTCCTCCCTTACAGCAAGATCATAGAAGATGGATGTCATGATTGCCATCACAGTGAGCCCTATGCCTATCTCCACCACCTCTATACCATACTCACTGGACACCTCGGGATGCACGGAGAACGGTATCACTCCATACTCGAGAAAGTTGCCCCCAAACATGATGGCAGCAATCCCAATACCAGCATACATCATTAACCCGAGGCTGGCTATCACTGCAAGGGGCTTTACAGGCAGCTTTTTCTTGGTGGCATCGACTCCGAACACTGTGGCATGGAATATGAAGGCTGCAGCCATGATCACCCCAGCCTGAAAGCCCCCTCCAGGACCGAGTGCACCATGGATGAGCACATACAGCGCCCACATGAATATGAAGGGCACCATCAGGTAGCCACCCACCCTGAGGATGATATCCTGTGTGAAGGGTGTGGTATCTACCTTCATTCCCACCTCCTCCTCACAAGAAGGATAACCGATATTCCAGCCGTGAATATCACAGTGGTCTCACCCAGTGTGTCATAGCCTCTGTAGTTTGCCAGCACTGCGGTCACCACGTTGGGCACTCCGCACTCTTCGAGAGCCCCCTCCAGATACCTTGGAACCACGTGCTCGTTGGCTGGAGCGTTTGGGTCTCCGAAGTTGGGAAGGTCCATCGCTCCATACATGAGCAGTGCCCAGAACAGCAGGCAGCTGAGAATTGCAAGATACCGCCTCACTTACCCTTTCCCTCCTCATACCTCGCGGTCTGGGCTATTGCCGCCACCATGAGCACGGTGGATACTCCAGCGCCCACTGCAGCCTCAGTAAACGCCACGTCCACGGAATTCAGCTCCACCCATATCACTGCCATGAGAAAGCTAAAGCCCCCAAACAGCACGGTGGCAACGAGCAGGTCTTTTGCCTCTATTGATGCTATTGCGAGCACCACCACAAAGATTAGCAGCAGGATGTCAACAGACCAGATCATCTGTGCTCCTCCTTGCTCCACACCTTTTTGCCATGCTTTGTCCACATCGCGTGCCCGTTGGTGATGGCTGCCTTGAACATCGCGTGGGTGGCTATGGGGCTTGTGATGAGTATGAATATTATTATGAACAGCATCTTCATGCTCACGAGGTCTATTCCCTGATACACGATGAGTCCACTGAGGATGAGCACCTCACCGAGGGTGTCGCACTTTCCAGTCGCGTGCATCCTCGTGTACACATCCGGAAACCTGATGAGCCCTATTGAGCCCGTAAGCATGAAGAACGCCCCACCCACCATGAGACCAAACGCTACCGCCATTCTGATGAGTTCAATCATTCGTCCACCCTCCCCCTCTCAAGGTATTTGGCAATCACGATGACGGATATGAAATTCAAGATGGCATACAGCAGAGGGATATCAAAGAAGGAGGGTCGAGCATACACGTATCCTATGAGCACGAGCACCACGATGGTCTTGGTGCCCACGGCGTTGATGCCCACCACCCTGTCGTACACGGAGGGTCCTCTTATCGCCCTGTATAGGGCGAGAAAGCTCGTGAACAGCAGCACCCATATAAAGACCTCGAAGATGCTCACGCCTTCCACCTCTCGTTCTCTCCATAGATGTAGCCCGACCTTACCGCCATTTCGCATGGCACGGGTTCGAGCAGACTCTGTGCGGGCTCCTCAGCTATTGCGTGCACGTAGAACGTGCCGTCCTCGTCGATGTCTACGGTGATTGTCCCGGGGGTGAGGGTGATGGAGTTGGCGAAGGTGACCCTCGCCAGCGTGCTCCTCAGATGGGAGTCCACTGCTATGATCCTCGGGTCTATGGGCATGCTGGGGGATATTGCCCTCTTGGCCACGTCCCAGTTGGCGAGCACTATCTGCCACATCAGCCAGGGAACGTATGCCAAAAACCTCGCCATGATTTTGAGACTCTCTCCAATATTGCGAAGCATCACAAAGTGGCTCTCAAACAACACCGAGACAAAAGCAGCGCACACAATGCCCATGGAGATGTAGAAGGGCTCAAGCCGCCCTGAGTTTAAAAGCCAGAAGATGTACATCGTCACGAAGGTGGCCAATATCCCGACGAATCTTCTTCCCCTCGCGCTCTCTGTACTCATGCCCAGACCCTCAACAGTGCTGGGCAGGGGTAAAAGCGAATTATATATTAGCTTTTCGTAACCCCTTATTTTGGGTGCCCTCCTGCCATGTGCCCCGGTGCCAAGAGAAACTTATAAATGGGCTGGTGTTGAGTCGCCCTTAGGGTATGGTGGGCGCTATGAAGATGGAGATGACCTCACTTTTGGGGCTGAGCCTGTATACACTGAATGGCACCTATGTGGGAAGAATCAAGGACGTGGTGATAGACTCTTCCGAGGGTGCGATTACGAGCCTTGCCGTGGTGGACGTGAACGAGAGCCTGTTCGATGTGAGGGGCAAGGGTGTGTACCTTCCATACAGGTGGATCACCGCTGTGGACGACGTGGCCCTCATGGTACACCCCGTCAGAGTCTCCAGGAGGGAGGAGGAGACAGAAGAGGAGGAGGCAGATTTCAGGGCGGCCGTCCGCTAAGGGTGCATGAAGTCCTTCAAGCACAGAGAGGTATATGCCCAGCTTAAAGTTGCCCCACCCATCATGCTTAGGCTGGATGGGGTGGCGTTTAGCAGGGTGCTTTCACGGCTTGGAGTGCAAAAGCCCTATGATGAAGCGATGAGAGAGGCATCTGTGGCGGTATGCCATGCGTTCTTCACAAGTGGAGTGTTCTCTCCCCTTGTGGTGTATGCGTTCTCTGATGAGTTCAACGTGTATCTTGAGCATCTACCCTTTGACGGGAGGGTGGAAAAGCTCGACTCTGTGGCGGCAAGCCTCGCCTCCTCTGTGTTCACATCTGCACTCTATGAATTCAAGCCAAAAGAGCCCCTTTGCTTTGATGCAAGGCTGATACCCCTCCAGAGGGGAGAGGTGGTGGACTACCTCATATGGAGGCAGGCGGAGTGCTGGCGAAACTGCATGAACTCATACGCATTCTATACACTCGTGGGTGAGGGAATGAGTAATGAGCAGGCTGCGGCCCACCTTGCGGGCAAGGGGGCAGAGCAGCTCCATGAGCTGCTGTTCGAGAGGGGTATCAACCTTGCCAAAGCCCCCCCATGGCAGCGAAGGGGGATGCTGGCATACAGGCTCAAGGAGTCCGTGGGTGGGTATGACCCCACGAGGGGTGAGGAGGTTCATGCCGAGAGGGCGAGGCTGAAAATAGAGGAGGCACCCCTCTTTTCTGCTCCAGAGGGCAGAAGGCTCGTGGAGCGTGCGTTGGAGGTCAGGGATTAAGCACTCATCACAACCTTTTTGTAGTGCCATCTCGTGAGGTGTGGAGGAATGTACGTTCAGCGATGTATCGAGTGCGGTAGGGAGTACGCGCCAGATGAGGTGGTGTACACCTGTGAGTGTGGAGGGCTGCTCGAGATTGCATACAATCTGGACGACATAGACCCATCCACCATAACGGCACCTGGCAGGCTGTGCGTGTGGAAGTACAGGAGCCTGCTTCCAGTAAGGAGAGAGCCCATAACTCTATTGGAAGGAGGAACACCTCTCTATCGGTGCAATGAGCTGGAGAGGGAGCTTGGAATAAGGGAGCTGTATGTGAAGCACGAGGGAATGAACCCCACTGGCTCGTTCAAGGACAGGGGGATGACCGTGGGGGTGAGCAAAGCCCTCGAGCTTGGTATGAAGGTGGTGGCGTGTGCCTCCACTGGCAACACATCGGCATCGCTCGCGATATATGGTGCGAGGGCGAACATTCCCGCAGTGGTGCTGCTTCCAAGTGGCAAGGTGGCACTTGGCAAGGTGGCTCAGGCGCTGATGCACGGGGCAAAGGTGCTATCCATACAGGGCAACTTCGATGAGGCCCTGGAGCTCGTGAGGCAGCTGTGCGAGAGCGAGGGCTTCTATCTCCTGAACTCTGTTAACCCCTACAGACTGGAGGGGCAAAAGACGATTGCGTTTGAGGTGGCCGAGGCTCTCGGATGGCACGTTCCCGACTGTGTGGTGCTGCCCGTGGGCAATGCTGGAAACATCAGCGCCATCTACAAGGGCTTTCGTGAGCTAAGGGACCTTGGCATCACGGAGAGCGTACCCAAGATGTGTGGCATTCAGGCAGAGGGCTCCAAGCCCATCGTGGAGGCGTTTGCTGCCAGAGCACTTGAGATTGCCCCGGAGCCCACGCCCGAGACTGTGGCCACCGCCATACGCATCGGCAACCCCGTGAACGCCAAAAAGGCACTTTCTGCCATTTATGAGAGCGGGGGGTATGCGGTGGATGTGAGCGATGAGCAAATCCTCGCCTCTCAGCGTGCACTCGCCCAGAGGGAGGGGATAGGGGTGGAGCCCGCAAGTGCGGCTTCCGTGGCTGGACTCAAAAAGCTGCTTGATATGGGCGTCATTCAGGAGGACGAGAGTGTGGTGTGCATTACCACTGGCCATCTGCTGAAGGACCCAGAGACCGCAATAGCCAACTCTCCCCCTCCCATTGAGGTGGACGCCACCATCGAGGCGGTAAAGAGAGCGGTGTTTGGGTAGGGGCTACTGTCCGGGCTACTGTCCCTCCTTGGCATCCCTTTCCTTGAGGCGGTTTATCGCCTGCAGCACTGCCTCCACAGACGCCATTATGATGTCGGAGTGGGCACCGCGCGCGGTCATCACGTGCTTGTCCTTACTCATCTTCACCCATACATCCACGAGGGCATCCGTGCCTCCGCTGATGGCGTCCACGTGGTACTCGTCGAGCTGCACATCACTCAGTCCACTCAGTGCGTTACGAAGGGCGTTGATGGCGGCATCCACTGGCCCAGTGCCCGTGCCCGCAGCGAGCTTCTCCTCCCCGTCCACCTTCAGCCTGATGGATGCCGTGGGCATCACCGTTCCAGAGACCACGGTGAGCTCCTCGAGCTTGACCCATGCCTTGGATGTGAGGTTCAGCACGCTCTCGGCAATCGCCTGAAAATCGGCGTCTGTGACCTTCTTGCCCCTGTCTCCAATCTCCTTGATGCGGCCCATTATCTCATTTAGTTGCTCGTCGTTCACATTCAGCCCCAGCTCCTTGAGGGCGAGAAGCACCGATGCCCTTCCAGCATGCTTTCCGAGGACTATCCTCCTCTTTCGGCCCACAGTTTCTGGTCTTATGGGCTCGTAGGTCGAGGTATCTGCCAAAAGGCCGTGCACGTGGATTCCAGCCTCGTGGGTGAAGGCATTTCCCCCCACCACTGCCTTGTTCGGAGCAACGGGCACACCCGTCAGCCTTGCGACGAGCCTTGAGAGAGAGTAGAGCTCTGAGGTCTTCAGCCCAATGTCATAACCATACAGGTTGGAGAGCACCAACGCCACCTCCTCCAGCGGTGTGTTGCCTGCCCTCTCGCCTATTCCGTTGACTGTCACGTGCACCTCGCTCGCACCTCCCAGCACTGCGGCAACTGTGTTGGACGTGCCAAGCCCGTAGTCATCATGGCAGTGCACGCTCACGGGCCCCACCCCAGAGAGCCTCGAGAACAGCTCCCTCGTTTTCTCAGGCACGAGGATGCCCACGGTATCACAAAGGCACACCCGCTGTGCCCCAGCATCGAGGGCATCTCTGAACATGCTCTCCACATAGTCCACATCAGCCCTTGAGCCGTCCTCTGCGCTGTACTCCACGATGAGGCCATGGTCGAGGGCATACTGGATGCACTCTACGGAGGTTTCTCTCACCCACTCCCTGTCCTTTTTGAGCTTCTTTTCTATGTGAAGGTCGGACAGCGGTGCCACAAGATGAATGGAGTCCACATCGCACGATATGGCGGCATCGATATCCTCCTTTCTGATTCTGCAGTAGCTGCATATCTCGGCTGAGAGGTCCTCGCCAACTACGGCCCTGATGGCATCCCGCTCTCCCTCTGAGGTGATTGCGCTTCCAGCCTCGATGATGTCCACTCCAATGGCATCGAGCTTCTTCGCTATCATCACCTTCTCATCACTGGTGAGCGAGACGCCGGGCGTCTGCTCCCCATCCCTCAGCGTGGTATCCAAAAACCTCACACTCTTCTCCAAGACCACCACAGCCTACCAGCGCCCTGGTGCCAGAGTAATTGTCCTTCGATGCTTAAAAACCCTACCTCACAGATTGGATGCCTCATTGGATGCCTCCCTCCACCACCGCCAGCTCTTCCCCCCGGCATCGGACAGCTCGGTTGAATAGTGGTGGACACCTGTGTGATGCTCTGTTGGGCATGTATATCCCCATGCACAATGTTTGCGGTGGCGTATCCCACCCCTCTATGCACAAGAGAACTAGTACCATCAGAGCAATGCTCCATTCACACTGCATCTTGGCTTGAGAAGAACGTTTTGTTCAATAAAGCTTATGTAAGCTGTGCTCGACTATGAGGTGATGCTCAAAAGCTCGTTTGGAACGCTCTTCAGGATAACCACGTGGGGTGAGAGCCACGGAAAGGCGGTGGGCGTGGTGGTGGATGGGTGTCCAGCGGGATTGCCCCTCTCTGCTGGGGACATCCAGCTCGAGCTGGACAGAAGAAGGCCCGGACAGAGCACATACACCACCCAGCGCAAGGAGTGGGATGAGGTGCACATCCTTTCTGGCGTTTTCGAGGGCATGACCACTGGCACTCCCATATCCATGCTGGTGTGGAACAGGGATGTGGACTCCAGCGCATATGAGCCCATAAGGGACGTGTTTCGACCAGGGCATGCGGACTATACGTACACCGCAAAGTATGGCATCAGGGACTGGAGAGGGGGTGGAAGAGCCTCTGCACGGGAGACTGTGGGAAGGGTGGCGGCCGGGGCGGTCGCCAAAAAGTTGCTGAGGCGGCTGGGCGTTGAGATAGTGGGATACACGAGGGCAATCGGAGAGGTCGAGGCAGTGCATGTGCCCACCGATGTACGCGTCCTCAGAGAGGCCACAGAGCGCAGCCCATTGAGGTGTCCAGACTCAGAGGCATCCAGAAGGATGCAGGCGCTGGTGGAGGACGTGAGAAAAAGGGGAGACTCCATAGGCGGCATAGCCGAGGTGGTGGCTCATGGGGTGCCCGCTGGGCTTGGTGAGCCCGTGTTTGGCAAGCTCGATGCCGCCCTCGGAGGGGCGCTTTTGTCCATAGGTGCGGTAAAGGGGGTTGAGATCGGTGCAGGGTTTGCGTGTGCAAAGATGCGGGGAAGCGAGATGAACGACCCCTTTGTGGCGGAGGAGGGAAGGATTGGTACGCTCACCAACAACGCAGGGGGAATACTCGGCGGCATCAGCACTGGCGAGCCCATTGTGTGCAGGATTGCCGTAAAGCCCACCCCGTCGATAGCTCGGCCCCAGCGCACCGTGTCCGTGGAAGGGGAGAAGAGGGATGTGAGCACAGTGGGAAGGCACGACCCCACGATACTTCCGAGGGTCGTGCCCGTGGCAGAGGCGATGGTTGCGCTCGTGCTCGTGGACTATGCAATGCTCGCCGGACACATACCCCAGAGGCTGGATGGATGAGGCCAGTGTGTCCGAGGTGTGGGAAGGAGACCGACCTGCTGGAGAACGGGATGTGTGCAGAGTGCAGGCTTAGACACGCATCCCCCGTGAAGGTGCACACTCCAGAGACCCTACGGGTGTGCAGGGGGTGTGGCGCAGTGTTCGAGGGCAGATGGGTGGACGTGGACGATATAGAGCAGGTCATAAGAAGGAGGGTGCTGGATAGCATAGAGGTGGCTCCAGAGGCAAAGGATGTGGACATCGAGATGAGCCTCGCGCAGATGTCGAGCAACATGTATCGGGTTGAGGGGAAGGTGGTGGCAAATGAGCGAAATTGGCCCTTTGTGCTCCACATCAGGCTGGCATACGAGAGCTGTCCCTCGTGCTCTCGGAGGTCTGGAGGGTATTTTGAGGCCGTGGTGCAGGTGAGGTCATATGCCCGCAGCCCCACCGAGGCCGAGCTGGAAAGGGTGCGCCACACAGTGGATGTGTTGTTTTCGAGGCTTAGAGAGAAGGGAGAGAGGCTGGCATTCCTGACGAAGGAGGAGAGGGTGAGAGGTGGCATCGATCTCTATGTGGGAAGTGCAAAGGCCGCAAAAAAGCTGTGCACGGAGGTGCTCTCCCAGATGGGAGGCACGCTCACCACATCTTCCACGCTCGCAGGAAGGAGGGATGGAAGGGACGTCTACCGTATCACATATGCGCTGCGGCTTCCCGGACTCTCGGCTGGGGATGTGGTGAGCTACAAAGGCGAACCTCATGTGGTGGTGGGCGTGAGGGACCGTGTGCACCTCGAGCCCCTGTATGGTAGGGGCTCACGCCACGTACCCTTGGATGAGCCCATGGATGTGCTCGGAAAATTGAGCAACGTCATCAGCACCACCGTGCTCGAGGAGGACGCCACGGCGCTGCTGGTGCTCCATCCGAGCACCCTCACGCCCGTGTGGGTGAGGAGAGTGGAGGGCGTGCACGCTGGGGACGAGCTGGGCGTGCTCGTGGTGGGCAGCGAGCTGCTTGCGATTCCGAAAAGGTATCTTTAGAGTGCTTAGATGGGCTTTAGATGGGCGAGGTGGGCTTTAGATGGGCGCATCCCAGATGGGATACCATCTCGACTCGTCCCTCTCGAGCGTGAGCTCATCTCGCATCAGGGAGGCTATTTTCAGCTCCATCTCTGCATCTCGCTCATGGCTTCCAGAGGGTACGAACGGATAGAACGTGCCCCGCTTGTAGTTATACACGAGATACGCCCTTTTGCCGTCTCTGAATGGGAACAGGGCACACACGAGCTTGTCCGCATAGCCTGCATCCTCAAGCGCATCCACCACGCTGGCGAGGGCTGTCACGAGGCTTTCCACACCACCCCCCTCGAGCAGTACCCACTGATAGCCGAGTGCATCCATGTGGGTGTGAAAGCTCGTGCCCTCATCGGATGCGCAGGTGAGCATCTCCCTCATCTCTTCCTCCACCTCTCTGAAGTGGTGGGTGGGAATGGGCTTGAAGCACACTCCTGCCCTGCCCTCGGGCTTGAGGTCAAAGAGCACCTCGAGACTCACAGCTGCCGAGGGCAGCTCGTATATCCCCTCTGGCTTGGGCTGCACGGGTCGCGTCCTTCCAAACAGGGCGTCGAACAGCCCCATCTACACACTCTCCATTGCCCTCTCTATCCGCTCCAGAGCCTCCACTCTCTTCTCCAGTGGGGGGTGGGTGGAAAACAACCTGAGCAGACTCTCCCCAGAGATGGCGGGGATTATGAAAAAGGCGTTCATGCCCTCCACTTCTCTGATATCTCTCGTTGGGATGCGCTGCATCCTGCCGCTTATCTTGTACAGTGCCGATATCAGGCTTCTGGGCCTTCCAGTGATGATGGCAGAGCCCCTGTCTGCCGCAAACTCCCTGTATCTCGAGAGCGCTCTAATCAGAAGGTAGCTTATGATCCACGTGAGCAGCGATGCCACGAAGATGAGCAGCAGGGGGGCATTGCCCTCCCGCCTGTCTCCTCCAAGGGCAAGGAAGTAGAAGTTGTGCATTATGAAGTAGGCTATCGTGGATATGAAGCTCGCGATTGTGAGCACCAGCATGTCCCTGTGCTTTATGTGGGAAAGCTCGTGAGCGAGCACCGCCTCGAGCTCATCGGTGTCCAGCGTGTTCAGCAGACCCTCGGTTACTGCCACCACTGCATTCGACTTGCTCCTTCCAGTGGCGAGGGCGTTGGGAACCTGTGAGGGCACGATGGCAATCCTTGGCTTGGGGAGGTCTGCTATTGAGCACAGCCGCTCCACGATGGAGTGCAGCTTTGGAGCCTCACTGGGGCTCACCTCCTTTGCGCCCAGCGACCACAGCACCAGCCTGTCCGAGTAGTAGAACTGGGCGAACATGAACGCTCCCACGAACAGCAGCACGAAGGGAAGGGCAAACATCCTCGAGAGCACAACGAGAAACGCGAGATACACTGCTGCGAGCAGCAACATCGTGAGGAACATCCTCACCGCAAGCCCCATATCCCTTCCATATCGTCTGCTGGCTCTCATGCGCGCATCACCTCAGGAATGACATAAAAAGGAGGATGTTGTATATCAGCTTTTGCGTGCAAACAACAGCTTAATTAAGCTGGCACATGAGTGGATTAATGCGCTGTATGCCAGCTGGACGACAGCTGCAGCTGGACGACAGCTGTGAGGTGAGATGGGAGAGCATGAGCGAGACATCAGCACACGCCCCATCGTGCACCAAGTGCTCAGCGAGGGCGATTTTCTATCAGCCCTACTCTGGAATGCACCTATGTGCGAGGCACTTCGTGCTCGATGTGGAGCGAAAAGTGAAGCGAAGGCTCAGAAAGAGCAGGGCAATCGAGAGAGGGGACAGGATAGCCATTGCGCTGAGCGGGGGAAAGGACAGCTCCAGCGTGCTGATGATGCTCTCAAAGCTCACAGAACACAGAAGGGATGTGGAGCTGGTGGCGATAGCCGTGGATGAGGGCATCGCTGGCTACAGAGCTCACACGCTCGATGTGGCTCGCAGGATAGCAAGACAGTGTGATGTGCCCCTCGAGGTTGTGTCCTTCAAGAATGAGTACGGCACCACACTGGACGAGCTGATGAGGGATGGAAAAGGTGCGTGTACCTACTGCGGTGTGCTGAGAAAGAGGCTGCTGAACATCACGGCAAGGAGGCTTGGAGCAACCAAGCTCGCCACTGGGCACAACCTCGATGATGAGGCCCAGAGCGTGCTTTTGAACCATCTCAAGGGAGATGTGGAACGGCTGTGCAGAATGAGACCCATCAGGTACAAGGAAGGACTCATCCCACGAATCAAACCCCTCTCCGATGTGCCAGAGAGAGAGACCGCCCTGTATGCGCATCTGCATGGAATAGAGCTGGAGGGACCCACGTGTCCATATGCTGAGCGCTCATATAGGTTCACGCTGAAGCGCATGCTGAACGAGCTGGAGTATGAGCATCCGGGAACCAAGTATGCCCTGCTCAGGGGCTATGAGCGGCTAATGGAGCTTGTGCCGAGGGAGCCCTTTGAGCTTGCGAGGTGCTCAGCATGCGGTGAACCTTCGGTGGGGCACTTGTGCAAGGCTTGCGAGCTGCTATCACACGTGATGGGGAGCGATACTCTTTAATAGGGCAACGTGATTGAGGTGTGTTGCGTGCCCGAGTGGCCTAGTTGGTGGGGCGCCAGACTCATAAGGAAGCGATGCGCATGCCCCAACCTTCCTGAGAAATCTGGAGGTCGCGGGTTCGAGACCCGTCTCGGGCACTATCCTCCAAGCTCATTTTTTACAGAACTCCCTGCGTGAGCGAGGAGAGGAGGGGAGGAGGTCACATAAGTTGGTTAGAGGATGTTAGACACACTCCATAAAAGGCAGTAAAAGAGAAAAAAGGGGTAAGGTGTTAAGATTACCTCACCACCACATCACCGACGAACACGAAGTTGCCGCTCGGTATGTGGAGCACCTTGACGGTGTACGTTCCTGCACTCCAGTTGGTGTTGTTGTCTTCAGTAAATGTTATTCTTTCTCCCGGCTCAAAGAGGTCGTTGCTGCCCATGCCAGATCCAGTTATTCCATCCGAGGAATAGAAGTAATGGTTCGACTCATCGTAGTCAAATGTCTTGTACTTATCTCCTGTCTGCTTGCGGTAAACCAGAACACTGAGGTCCTTGCACGAGAGTGTATCTCCACCCATGTGGTCCACGTAGAATATGTCTTGCTGGTAAGCCGATGTTAGCTCATCTGCAGCATCAGAGAACACAAGCTGTGCATTCGGTGCCGGTGTTCCCATGCTCTGCCCAAAGCCAAAAGCAAAGCTGCCTATCACGGCAGCGAGTATCACGGTGATTGCCACCATCAGGATTACTCCTATGACTGGTGACACACCTTTTGTATCCTTCAGCAGTCTCATAACTCCACCTCCCAAGATTGCATCTTCTATCCTGATTTCCCTATTCCGATATCCGACATATAAAACTATCGTCCCAATAAGCTAACGACAATAAGCTAACACGAACTTCTAAGTGTTGATTACGGAGCAGTGAGAAGTAAGCAACAGCACCCCTTTCAGTGAGCACAGGCAATTTATATCAAGAGAGCTCTCTTACTCCCCGATGGAGCCGGTACTCATTCTGACGTTGGCGGTGTTCTCGTATGCCGCCTATACCGACCTCAAAACGAGGACGGTCTCGAACCGCGTTTGGGCTGTTTATATGGGGCTGGGAGTGCCGCTGCTTGCGCTTTCTGGAGTGGATGTTGGGCTGCTGCTCATGAGTCTGTTGATAATAGCCCCAGCCGTCTTCGCGTCCTATCACTTTGGAGGGATGGGGGGTGCGGACGTGAAGGGCATGCTTGCCCTCTCGGTCATGCTGCACCACCGCCTGCTCGCCGTGTGGGTGGTAATCGCTGGAAGCCTCGTGGCGCTCGTGATGTCGAGGAAGTATGGGGATAACATCCCATTCATGGTGGCACTTCTCGTGGGCATCGTGCTCGGTGCGGTGCTCGATGCGCTTGGAGTTCTCCCGTTCTGATTAGCCGTAACTTTTTTGTAAACTTTCCAGTCCCTGAACTTCTCGTGATAATTTGCCAGATAAAACTCCAGTTTAAGCCTTCCGTTTGGAGTCGAGAGTTTTATCACTCCTTCCTCAGGGTCGAGCCTGAAGAGGTGGTCATCCAGCATTATGACTTCTTTCTTAACTTTCCGTTGCTGCTAAGTCCCCTTGCGAAAGCGAGGGGATACAGCAGGGGAGGCGGGAGGGGGAGGCTGGAGGTAAGTTTTATG